>Ga0308168_1000096_pt1 | contig 175738 bp, 142 predicted proteins | sample PhyCR2_FD_202133 | JGI IMG/M metagenome (GOLD analysis project Ga0308168, IMG submission 202133) | Phyllosphere microbial communities from UC Gill Tract Community Farm, Albany, California, United States - DLSLRC.R2 | ecosystem: Host-associated > Plants > Phyllosphere > Unclassified | place...
AGGGCGCGGTGGATCTGCAGGCGCAGGGCGATGTGCTCAATGTGCAGGCGCGCGATCAGGTGGACATCATCAGCGCCAATGCGCATGTCGACTGGGCGGCTGCCAAGAGCATCAGTCTGTCGACGGCGGGCGGGGCGAATATCACGATCGAAGGCGGGAATATTACGGTGCAGTGTCCGGGGAAGATTACGATTCATGCGGGGAAGAAGAGTTTTACTGGACCTGCGAACGTTGCATATCCATTGCCACTAATGCCGCAGTCGGTGTGTGTAGAGTGCCTATTGAAAGCGCGAGCATCCGGCGCGCCGTTTGTCATCAGATGAGTATGGACGAATACATTGATCTGCCAACCGTAGTCGACGCGGCGATCGCGGATTATCCGGCTAATTGGTTGTATTGCCTAGCCGATCATGCCGGGATTCCTGGGTTGCATCGTACATTAGTCGAATCCCGACTTCCCTGGAGGAGCTTGTTTCAAGGAGCCTCCGAGGACGCCGCTTTGGTTGCGGCGCCACTGCTGTTCTCGCTGGGCGGTCAAGGCGAGCGTGTCAGCAACAATCTTTTGCATTGGCTGTCGACGCATGGCACCTCCACGTCATCCGTCTTACTGCTCAGTTCACCATTAACCCTCGACGAGTTGCGCGCTCGACTGGCGCGTCGTCTGCACGCTTGTGTGTCGGAAGGAATGAACGTTCTGCTGCGTTTTTTCGACCCTCGCATATTTGAAAGTTTGTTGACCGTGCTGGAATACCCGCAGCGCGACTGGTTTCTCAGCCCCGCAGATTGCTGGTGGTACGGTGACCGTAATGGGGTCCTGCAGAGCTGGCCTTCAAAGCATGGCGATACCGAGATCAACTTCCTGCTCCGGCTATCTGAAACCCAAGAATTTGCATTACTTGATGCGAGTGAGATCGATCAAGTCGCCGCGCAGCTACGATCGATGTTACCCGATGGATATGCTGGCTTGGGCATGGCGTCTCGAACGGCCTTTCTGCGGCGACACATGGCGGAGGCCAATGGTGCCGGGATCGTGACGACTCACGAACTCGCCCTATATTGTGGGCTGGCGTTGCTCTATGGCGAGGATTTTTCTCGGACCCTGCGCTGGCAGGCGTTATTGATTAAGGTGCAGTCAGGATCGGCAACCTTTGCCGAAGCGGTTGCGGCCCAAGAAGCATCACACGGCGAAAGAGAAACTGATGAAAGTTTTTGAGTGGCGTATGGCGGGCTGGTACTGGCTCTTATTAGGGATTTTCGTTACGCTGTGTGGTTGTAGCAAAGCCGCCGTACCGGGCGGGGAATTGGGGGGGCGCCGTGCAGGCGATGGGTCCGTGTCTCTCGCATTGATCGGATACAATTACACCAACCGCCACATCAACACGTTCACTGTTGACGGGCAGGGCGGTGGCAACTTGTATGTCAGTTCGCCTACCAGCGGCGGGGGCGGGAGCGTATGCTGCGTGCCATACTGGCGTGGATTGAAAGACTATAAGGTGATAGTGCGCTGGCAGCATGGCGCCTGTTATTACCCTATCCGGTCTAGAACATCCGGTGAGGTGTTCGACGAGCTGCATTTTTTTTATAAAGAGGTTGAGGTCACAGTCGACGATCTATCCCCGAATATTCCAAGTAACTTCGAAGTGCATTTTTATCCGGACGGCTCAGTGAAGGCAGCCGTCACGGAATTCATGTCTATGCCGCGATTGTCGTTAAGAAAAGACCGGAGAGACAGTACCCGTTACCCCCGGTGCCCAAATGACCAAAAACCTTCAGAATGATGTTCTAGGCGACGGGAAGTCGCCTCCCTTGGAACCGCAAGAGCTAGCACTGCGTCGTGGCGCAGATCAGGCTTCTAATCTGGTCGCGGAGTCGCCCTCCACATTACGGATACTTACCGCAGCCGCTGGGTTGGCGGCGGCATGCAAAGGCGTTCGCCTCGATTCGCCAACAAGTTGCCGGCAGCAACCATGGCTGAGCATCTTTTTCGACGGAACCGGTAATAATATGGACGCCGACATCGGAGCGGAAAAGCACAGCAACGTCGCCAAATTGTACCGCGTGCATCCTGAAGATGATGCTGTGAACGGCATCTACCGAATTTACGTCCCCGGCGTCGGCACCTATTTCAGCGAAGTCGGCGACAACGGCGGTAGTACGCTAGGTTTGGGTACGGGGCGTATGGGTGATGCCCGGCTCGATTGGGCTTTGACTCGGTTCGACAGTTTGCTGGCGCCCCATCTGGCGCGTGCCTTTTCACCGGCTAACGCTATCATCAAAGTCAACGTCGCCCTATTTGGCTTCAGTCGTGGTGCAGCGATGGCGCGGGCGTTCTCAAATATGCTCCTCAAAGAGCGTTGCGTGAAAAAAAAACACTGGTTGGCACCTGAGGCAGGGTAATCATCGGCTCCGAATCCGCTTCATGGGACTGTTTGATACAGTCGCATCGGTTGGATTGCCAATGAGCACAAATACCGTAAGTAAGATTGCTGCGCCGTTCGGCATCAGGCAAATCATGGCCATGCGCCTTTCTCATCGCGACTATGCCGGGACCCGACCGTCATCGCTGGCTTTCGCCGAAGGAGCGGCCCCCGGCGCCTGCGCGGGCTGGGCGCCTGGCAGCGCAGTCGCCGCACCTCGTGCAACTGGCGCCACCGGGTCAGGGCGGCGTCGCCTGGCAATGGCTCGCCCGCTACCTCGGCCGGCCAGCGCCGCTCGAGTTGAGCCTGACCGTCGTCGCCAATACCTGGTCGTTCGATGCCTTGTTCGCGCAGCTCAAGTAGTTTACCGAAATCCGCTTGCCCGACGACTACGACATGTTCTTTGGGTTTTCGGACCCGGCGATCTTCGGCACGCTGGTCGGGCAGCCGGATGACGCCACACTGTACGTCAAGGGGACGGTGCTCGATAAGGTCCAGCGGCGCAGTTGTTGGGCGGCCTGGTGGTACTGGGATCGCGATGGCCAGCAGCACACGGTCGATGTCGGCGCCACGCCGCCGATGCGCTTGCCAGCGCCGCTGCTGCTGACGCAGAATCAGGTCGATCAGCTGGTCGAAGCTGGCGTGTCGGATCATGTGTTGTACTTTGTAGATCTGACCAGCCCAATCTACTGCGGCATGTCCCGGAGGCCTCGCGCTATGCTTATGTGAAAAAGGCATTGGCCGGCGCACGCGCCATTGGCCTGATCGAGATGCGTGAACTGGTCAACTATGTCTGTATGACCTTGATCTATGGAGAGCGCTCGTATAGAGACCCGCGCATCACCGTCCGGATGACGCGCGTCAAGCGTGGTGACCTTGAGTTCGACGAAGCGATCAAATTGCTGCCACCATCCAAACCGACTGAATCGTAATAATGGGCGCGCGCCATTGGGTGTTGAAAGGATGAAATGAAAGACAGTAACGTCCCGTTTTCAGGAACCAGCCGGCGCCAGTTTCTCGGCGCAATCGCCGTTCTTCCTGTTGCAAATGCTTGTGAGGCGAGGTCCATGAATGCTGTGTTAAACGTAATTCTTTACAATTATCTGAACCGTCCCATCTTTGATGTCTTTATCGACGGCAAAGTCGGGCGGGGGAGTGACGCATATCCGTCCACTGGCGGCGGGATGATAACGTGTGTGTCCTTCGATCTGGGACCAAAAAAAGTGACCTGGCGGCTCGACGGTCCGGAAGGCACGCCGCGCAATGGTGAAACGGTCATGAACAAAAATCTGTTGCGCCTCGAAAATATTGTCCAGGGCGCTAAATACCTTGGTGTCCATATTTATCCGGACGATACCGTCGAGTTGATTGCATCGGTCAGCATTCTCGGCAGGACCCCGCGCGGCATCGCCATGGCGCAGGAGTACGGCCGTGGCTGAAAACGCGGCTGGTGCATGCGTTGCAACTAACCGCGACGTCGCCGTGAGCCCGCCATCGCCGTTCAAGGATTGCCAAGATGTCGTGCACCTGTCGCTGTTTTTCGACGGCACCGGCAATAATCGGAAAATGGATACCGATAGCCGTATCTGGAGCAATATTGGGCGCATGTTTGATGCCGCGCTCCAGGATGACGCGAAGTCGACATATGCGATTTATATCGCGGGCGTCGGCACACGCTATAGCGGCAAAGCTACTGGCTGGCTCGACTCGACCGGCATATGGGTCGAAGACAAGCTCGGTGGCCTATCCGGCTCGGGCGGCGACCGGCGGCTACGCTAGGGCGACAATTCAGTCAATGATCGGCTTAAAGAAGTGTTGATCGCAAATGCGCAGGCGGCTGGCCGGGAGTTGGCCACCGATGCGGCCAGCGCCACTGAAAAAGGCTTTGCGAAAGTCAACGAGGCGCTGAGCCAGCAATTAATAAGAACCCGTTACGCCTCGATACCGTTATTCAGGGTGCCAAGTACCTGGGTGTGCATATTTATCCAGACGATACCGTCGAGTTGACGACATCGATCAGCACCCCTGATTGGAATCCGCGTGGGGTGGCCATGGCGCGGGAGTATGGCTCTGGCTGATGATGCGGTGACCGCTTGCGTTGTGATAGCCGCGATGTTACCAAGAGCCTCCCATCACCGTGCCGAGGATATCTGGCTAGGCGATGGCGACAAATCCCGGTTGCGCCAGCGGAGATGCGATTAATGACCTGCTTAAGGAAGTGTTCCTCGCAATTGCGCGGGCGGTCGCCAAGGACTCCTCTACTTATGCAGTCAGCACGACCGAACAAGGTTGTGCTGCAGTCAATGATGTGGTGAGCCAATATCGATCAATCATGATCATTGCGATGCCGTTGTTTGGCTTTCACATGGCGCCGTGCTGACGCGCACGTTCCGCAAACGCGACACAAAAGCAGGTCATGCAGCTGGTCGACGCTTGCGCCCCAATGATGTGTTGTACGTCGTCGATCTGAACCAGCCGCATGGGCTGAACAAGAGTCCCGCTGCTGCATGCTACGCCTAAGTGAGGAGTTAGTTGCGTGTGCACGTGATGTTGGCCCCATGTTGATGCGAGACCTGGTGAACGATGCATGCATGACGCCGATATCGTAAAGTCCGTGGTATAAAGATGTCGATATTGCCGATCTGGCACGAATAATAAGAGTAGAAGATATCGATTTTCCGATGGAGTGGAACTGTTGCCAAAAGTTGAAGCCAATGAAAAATTGCGAAGACGTTCCAAGGGTCAATCGCCGAAGATTACTGGGTGCAGGGGTATGTGTTATGTTGGCAAACGCGTGCGATGCTAAGTTAACGAAACCCAGTTTCAACGTCGATTTATTTAATTATCTGAATCGTCCAATTTTTGAATTGTTGATCGATGGAACTATTGATGCCAGTTCCGATGCATACCCTGGTGCCGGAAGCGGTATTATGACTGGAGTCGGAATTTCCTTGGGTCAAAAAAAAGTGACTTGGCGGCTGGATGGGCCGCCTCGAATGAAAAATAACGGTGAAACTATTACCAGTAATAACAGTCCTGAACTTGTTTCTATTCCAGGTGGACGTTATTTGGGCATACACCTTTATTCTGACTACACAGTAGATCTGATCCTATCAGTTGGCATTTTACAAGTTAGCCAGCGTGGTCAAAAAGAAATGACAGAGGCAGGGATAGATCATGATCAACGGTGATTTTGCGACGGAAGAAGTGCGTAATCGCAACCACTAAAGAAGCACCTCGAATCCATTAATGAAGCGATGCCATTAGCTCCTTGGGTGATGAATTGATGAAAAATTTTATATGTGCGTTAGCGGTTATTTCATTTCTATAGGGTTGCATTTCAAAAGAAGAAGAAGCACGTAGACTGGAAAAGCTTGATGAGACGACCTTTACTACAACTGCATACAACTACACAAAATATGACATTTTCAGTATTTTGTACAAGGACGTTTCAGTCCCTTTCGATGTTGAAAATGCAGCTAATGGAGGGTCAGTATTTTTCCGAAATGCTGGTAGGAAACTGCTGGATAATGGCCAGGAAGTAGCTCGTGGTGGCGATACCTGTTGTTTGATCTGGAATAAAGAAACTGACAAGCCATTAAGAATAAAAGTGGTATGGAGCGTGATTTGCGATCTTGATTCGTTTGATGGAAAACTGAGTGATCAGCGCGACAAACGTAGCCTCAAAGGGCGCGGGCGTGGTAGTGCTTGGTGCGAAGCTGTTGTAGAGGTACAACCTGCCGGCAGGGATCTAAAAGCGGACAGGGTTATATTACATTTTCTTGTTGACGGAACTGTTCAGGCAACGCTTGCAACTTTTCAAACAGAAAAACCGCTTTCATCTAGTCTGGTAGAGCAACATGCAGTTGTGCTCCCTGAAGGTCAATTCTGTAAAAATGAAATCGATAATCCATTCTTCGGAATTCCTCGTGCACCTCACAGGGAATGACCAGTCAGGTTGCCGCTCTGATGCATGGAATAAAAGCAGAAGCTATCGACTTTTCCAATGCGGTTGATGTTTTTTGAAGGTTATTTTCAATGTTTGCTTATAAGGTTCTTTCAATAATTGATCGTCGTACCTTGATAGGCGCAGGGATATGTTTCGCGTTTTTTAATGCATGCAAAGCTAAATCGATGAAAGCCAACTTTGACGTTGTTTTATTGAATTATCTGAACCGCCCGATTTTTGAGCTGCTAATCGATGGTGTTATCGATGATAGTTCGGATAAATATCCCAGTACTAGCAGTGGGGTAATGATGTGAATAAGTCTTTCGTTGCGTGATAAAAAATTCACATGGCGCTTGGGCGGACCTGCTAGGATGAAAAATAATGGTGAAACGGTTATTAGTAAAACCGTCCAGAACTTGTAATCACATTGTAAATCTCATTCTCACCACCCATTGTCTAGAATTTAGTGCACTAGAACAGATCGACATCGAAAAAGCCGCGGGATATTGGCTAGCGAAATCACCATATATCGGGCGTAATAATAAATTGGAAAATCTTGGTAAAAATGAACAGTCACAGGGATATAATTTGTGAATTATCGCAACAAAGGAACGAAATGCGAGCACTGGTAAAATCGGTAGCGCTTATTACTGTTTTTATATCTCAAACTGCTCACGCTGAAAATATCAATGGTACATGGCGATATGAGAAAAGCATGGATTATTTCGGTCAGATGAAACCGACGGAAATGAAAGCCCCGATTATTCAAATCATCAATAATGTGGCGAAAATGTCGCCAAACTGCAACGTTGCATTGACCAAGAGCCGCTATCTCTATTCCAGTCCGTTTCAGTCGCTGCTGAAGGAAGACGTCACCGAGCAGATGCTTGAGAACTATCTTAAAAAGAATTTTTCGTTCTCGATCATGGGTGCCAAGGACTATCTTAAAGCTGACATTGACGAAACCTGCAACGGACCCGTACGCGATTTTTTGGTCAGTGGCGATAAACTGCTGACACCGTTTACAGGCTCGGCTTTCCATAGCTATGCGCGCGTCGACGATGGCGCCTTACGACGAGTGGAAGAGAAACTCGCTCTGGGTGGCCGAAAGCTGAGTCAACTTCCTTTTGATCCTGCCACTTTCATCAGCCTTTGCCACGGGTTGCTTCCGCGTGTGCGCGGGGTTCCACAAACGACCGATCGGTGCGCATCTGTCTACTACCCCTACATTGCCACGCAAAAAAATAGCGATCCCCTTGCCAGACTGATCGGCATGCACGACTACAGGAAGGGCGGTGCCAGTTATGCCGACGATTATGCGCCGCCGTTCGCGAACGGGCTTCATCCCACGTTTGTCCTGCTTCCTCCGCTAAAAGAGGCGCTGGTGGTTCGCGTGCAAGATCTGGAGGGCAGCGCGGAAGATCGCGATATGATGCCAGGTGTCTACCTGGTCATCAAAGACGGGAAAGTTTCTGATCAGCTCAACGATGGCTGTACGATCGACGAACGCCATGTATGCACGGACGACGATGGGAAGAAGCGCTATCAGTTGCTCGAGTCTGGCAAGTTCAAAAAACTTTTTTGAGAATCAAATGTTGAAGTCAGAAACGGCAAACTTCTTGTTGCAGCAATGAATCGGCGCCATCTTCTCAGGGCGATCGGCTTCCTGCCTGTTGCACATGTTTGTGAGGCGAAATCAATGAACGTCGTATTGGATGTTGTGCTTTTCAATTATCTTGACCGGCCCATCTTCGATGTCTACATCGACGGTAAGGTCGGCGAAACCAGCGAGGCGTATCCGGCTACCGGTGGAGGGATCTTCACCGGCGTCTCTTTCGCGTTAGGACAGAAAACTGTCACCTGGCGGCTTGATGGTCCCAAGGGCACACCACGCAATGGCGAAACAGTCGCAAATCGAAATCCGCTGCGCCTTGACACCGTCGTGCAGGGGGCAAAATTTCTCGGGGTGCATATCTATCCAGATGACAGCGTCGAGTTGACAACCTCGAAGGGGGTACCTGACCGGACGCAGCGCGGTATTGCCATGGCGCGCGATGGCGCGGGTGGTCAATGATCGCCGCGGCCAACGTCGCTGCAAATCCAGCCGAGAGGGGCAACCACGTCGTGCCCCCGCAGCGGCTTACGAATTGAGCACGTTGACAAATCCCCCCAGCGGCATCGGCCGATGAAACAAAAAGCCCTGCATCGTCGAACATCCGTGCGCGCGCAGATAGCGCGCCTGCACTTCGGTCTCCACGCCTTCGGCCACCAGGTCCAGATTCAGGCCACGTGAAATCGAGATGATCGCCAGCACGACCGGATAATGCCCGTCTTCGTCGCTGATCTGCTGCACGAAGGACTGGTCGATCTTGATGGTGTGGATCGGAAACCGGTGCAGATACGCGAGCGACGAATACCCGGTGCCAAAATCGTCAATGGCCACCGACACACCCAACTGCCCGAGCTTTTTCAGCTGCTCGATCGCATATTGCGGATTGCGGATGCAGATGTTTTCGGTGATCTCGACGGCGATCCGCCCGGGGCCGATGTCGTAGCGCTCCAGGGCATTGCGCATCGTTTCGAAGAATTTGCTGTGATCGAGATAATGTGGCGACAGATTCAGCGACAGCGTCAGCGGGTCTGCGCCGTCCGTGCCCCAGTGCGCCATGTCGCGGCACAGGGTGTCGATCATCCACTCCGAGATCGGCACGATCAGGCCGCTTTCTTCGGCGAACGGCAGGAACTCGCCGGGCATGATCAGGCCGCGCACCGGATGGTTCCAGCGCATCAACGCTTCGGCGCCGATGATGCGGCCACTGGCGGCGTCGATCTGCGGCTGGTAGTACATCTCGAGTTCATTGCGTTCGAGCGCGCGGCGCAGATGCTGTTCGAGGGCGACGTTCTGGTGCAGCGCATCGTGCATTGACGGGTCGTAGAAGGCGTGCCCATTCTTGCCGAGGTCCTTCACACGGTACATTGCGATGTCGGCATTGCGCAGCAATTCATCGATCGATTCGCCGTGTTCGGGGTAGATGGCCACGCCGATCGACGCCGAAATATGCACCTCGTTGCCGCTCAGGTCGAACGGCTGTTGCAGCTGCTCGATGAACTTGTCGGCGACCACGTGCGCATCGTCGCGCGAGCGCAGGTCGGGCAGCACGATCGTGAATTCGTCGCCACCCTGGCGTGCCAGCGTGTCGCCCTTGCGCAGGCAATCCTTCAGGCGCAGCGCCACCTGCTGCAGCAATTTGTCGCCATGGCCGTGGCCGAGCGTGTCGTTGACGAGCTTGAAGCGGTCCAGGTCGATGAACATCACGGCCAGCTCGGTGCGCTTGCGCCGGGCCTGCAGCATTGCCAGGCCGAGCCGGTCCTTGAAGAGCACGCGGTTGGGCAGGTCGGTCAGGATGTCGTGGTAGGCCTGGTGATGGATGACCGCCTCGGCACGCTTGCGCGCGCTCACGTCGCGCGCGATGCCATAGGTGCCGACATAGGTCGGCGTGTGCGGATCGCGTTTTTCACGGTGCATGCCGATCGCGTTGAGCGAGATCGTCATCACGGAGGTATCGGCAGCGTCGTGCGTGTGCGGCGGGCCCGCGCGGCATGTCACGCGCAGCTCGACGTCGCGTGAGGCCCGCTCGCCGACGCGCCGCTCGTTGAATACATAGAGTGCGCGTTCATGGTCTTCGGCATGCAGCAGCGCCGTGTAGTGCTGGCCCAGCAGTTCTTCCCGTTCGTAGCCCAGCATCTGGCACGCGCGGTCATTGACGTAGGTGAAGCGGCCTTCATGACCGAGCATGTAGATCATGTCGGGTGAGGCGTCGACCAGGTAACGGTATTTTTTCTCGGACAGCGCAAGCGCTGCCACCATGCGACGGTTGATCTGCTGCAGGTCGCGCTGCCTGAGCGCGTTGTCCACCGTGCGCAGCAATTCTTCGCGGCTGAACGGCTTGCGCAGGTAATCGTGGGCGCCGCGCTTCAGCGCGCCGATGGCCGACTCGATGCCGACGGTGCCGCTCACAACGATGACGTCGGCCTTCATGTCTTGCTGATTGATGAAGTCCATGACCTGATGCCCGTCGACATCCATCATGAGCAGGTCAAGCAGCACCAGGTCGAAGCGCATCTCTGCCAGGCACGCCAGCGCGGCAGTGCCGCTGTCGGCCGTCGTGATGGCGTAGCCGCTGCCTTTGAGCATTTCCTGCAATGAAGCCAGCACGCGTGGCTCGTCGTCGACCAGAAGCAGGCGGGGGCGGTGGGAAGAAGGGGTGGCGGATGCGTCAAGATGAGTGGGCAACGTGCCCCGGATGCTGGCCGGGAGTCCGGTAGTTCGAAATCGATTCATCGTCATTCTGTCAGTGCCGTGCGATTTTCTATGCCTGGCGCCCGTGAGCGCTGCAGACGTTCATGTCTTATCTTCCACATAATGCCAGCTTATCCGTTGCATTTGATGCATGACAATGCAATCGTGTGCAGAAATGCGTCATGTCAGATGGGTTTCGTTCCTGTATGACGACAGAAATGCCGCAGGACGCATCATTTTTTCCTGGTGGCGCCTTAACGACCCGGGCACGGTCTTCGTCAACCAGGCCGATCGTGTTCAGAGCACTATTGCTCTTCTGATAAACTGGTGCGCAGGTTGCAAGGCACGCTTATCGGTCGGGTCATCGACCGGCGGTCAGCTTGATTGCGGCACGCCATTTCTGAAGGGATCGATCCGGGAGGTCAATGTGGGTGGTTTGAACAAGCTATTTGTTGCACTGCTGCTGATGGCAGCAGGCCATGGCCAGGCGGCTCAGTTGAACACCCAGTCGGATGCGCCCGCGACCACGTCGTCGAACGTTTGCCCGGCCCAGGACATTTCATTCTTCATTCAGCGATTTTCCAGCGACGAGGCGGTGCAACGGATCTACACCACGGTCCAGTCGGCTGAATTTCCCGTCATGCCCCTGGCCCAGGAGCGCAAGGACAATGCGCTTGTCATGCAACTGGAAGACGTCACCGTGTCGACGGCGCGGGTCAATCTGGCCAAGCCCGACACCGATTACCTGGTGTCGTATTACTTCAAGATGGACGATTGCTGGAGACTGGTCCGTATCGAGAACCAGTCTCTCTGACGCAGCACGCAAGCGACTGCGCCAGGTGGCTGCTTACGCCGCCATGCCGCCTGGGCGACGACGACGCGCCATGAAGCCCATCAGCGCCAGGCCAGCACCCATCAGCATGCCCGTTGCCGGCTCAGGAATGTCCGTGCCCGGATCGACAGGCACGTTATCCCCCGTCACATCCAGGGTGATCGTGCCGAAGTTCCAGATGCCGTCCGGCGATATTGCCGAATCATTGAAATCCTCGAAGAATTCCAGTCTCAGGAGGCCATCGGCGCCGACCGTAAGGTCCAGGCCGAGCTGGATCAGGTCAAATGAATTGACATAGCTGCCGGTGCCCGAATTCTCGTCTTGAAAACCCGGGGTGAAATAGAAGTAATCCGATTGCGTCGAATTGCTGAAATACACGCCGATCTCCGACAAATAGCTTGGCGTGTATGCCGTAACGTTGACGTCGTAAGCGATACCAATTACCCGCGAGCCTGCCCCCACGTTGAGGGTAAAGATCGTATTTGCGGCAGCTCCCGGCGCACCGAAACTTTGCACCCCGGCCACATTGATCACAAACGGTACGGCAAAGGCAGAAGTGCAAACCAGCAACGATAGGCCGACAAGCAGGTTTTTAAGCGATCGCAGGAACATGGTTTTCTCCAGTTAGTGTGAGCCTTGTAACTAGCAGTAACCGTGCCATGCCTCCAAATGGTGTCAACCGCCTGATTCCAATGGGAATTCTAACGAACGCCTGCTGCGTGTATTTACACGTGTAAGCTTTTTCGACATCCACATTCGGGATTCTCCTGTTCGGCAGAATCCCGTGAAGACCGTTCAAGCTTTATTTGAACGAGTAATTCGCACTGGCATAAAAACGGCGCCCGCGCGGATCGGTATAGCTTGGGTCGTAACCCGATAGAAAGAAATACGCCTGGTTCGAATAAGGCGGACTCGTGTCGAACAGGTTCTGGATACCCACGCGCAGTTTCAGGCTCGTATTGACTGCATACGCGCCCGACAAATCCCACAACGAATAATGCTTGACCCGGTTGGCCGCCACCACGCTGCCATTGTCGATATTGATCGCCGTATTCTGGTCTTCGTAGCCGCTCGAGAACGTATTTTGCAAGCTGGCCGACAGCGGCCCGCGATCCCAGTCGACACTCACCGTATGACGCCAGCGCTGGACCACGCCGTCGGTCACAAAGCGGTTCAGATTGCTCACGAACGCATCGCCGGGAGCATTCTGGATTTTCGACGTCAGTACATAGGTGCCGTTCAGGCGCCCGCCGAAGCGGCCGATGGCCGTGTCGATGCCGCGTACCGTCAGCGCCAGGTCGAGGCCGCGCGCCAGTTGCGCGCCGCGGTTGTCCTTGCGCAGTTCGATGTAGTCGATCAGCCCGTCCTCGTCGCGATAGACCAGGTCGCCGTATTTGGCCAGGTTGCCGAGGATGATGTCGTCACCGATTTCGCTGATGAGGTTCGTGCGCTTGATGTTCCAGTAGTCGAGCGACGCGCTGACATGCTTGCCGGCGGCGAACACGGCGCCCAGCGAGAACTGGCGGCTGCGCTCGGGTTTCAGGGCGTCGTTACTGTAGCGGCGCGTGTCCCAGTTGTCGGCGCAGTCCGAATAATTGTTCTCGACCGTGGCGCAGTAGACCGGATCGGGCAGGGTGGCCGTGCTGCTGTAGACGGTCGGACGGTACAGCTCTGTCATCGACGGCGCGCGGAAACCCCGGCCGGCCGAGCCGCGCAGCAGCAGCGCGTCGCTTGGCCGGTAGGTCAGGCCGATCTTCGGACTGGTCGCGCCGCCCACGTTTTCGTAATGGTCGTAGCGTGCCGACAGCTGTGCTTCCCACTGTTTTGCGAACGGCACCAGTACTTCGCCATAGACCGCCGCCACATCGCGGCTGTCGCTGGTGGCGCGGCCGCCTTCGGGCGCCGCGTCATTGTTGATGTTGTCGCTCAACAGCAGGGCCGATGGCGTGAACTGGTTTTTCTCGCGCCGTGCTTCACCGCCAATCGCCACCGCCAGGTCGCCGCCGGCCATCGGCATCAGGGCGCGCGACAACTTGACGTCGACGGCGTCGAGCGTGCCGCGCGCGCGGCGCACGACATCGTCGACCTGGATGCTGTCGATCAGGGCCCGGCCTTCCGGGCTCGATGGGCCGAACGGGTTGATGCGGCCGTCGGCGATTCCTTCGAGCAGCTCGTTGTAGAGCAGGTAGCCATGGGTGTCGCGGTCCTTGACCGTGTTGACGCTGTGGTTGTAGGCGGTGTCGTAATCCCAGCCGCCCACGGTACCCGTCACGCCGACGACGACACGCACGCCTTCGCTGGTAAGGGTGCTGGTGCGCTGGCCCGCTTCGTTCAAGCGCATGCGCAATTCCAGTTCGCCCGGGATGTCGTCGTCCAATTGATCCAGGCCAGTGCCGGCCAGTTGCGGGACCCGCGAATAATCGACGTAGCCCGCCACGCGCGCCGACGAGCCGGTGTAGTCGGTCTTGGCGCGGCTGAGCGCCACCTCGGCATATGCCTGGTGCGAGCCGCCCAGCTTGATGACAGCGCGGCTGAGCACACTGGCTTTTTCGGACTTCGGATACAGCTCGGTGTCGCCCATATAGTTATAGGTACAGGCGTCGACGCCGCCCGTGCCATCCGGCAGGTACACATTGGCCGGCGGCGCGCAGCCCGGGACCGACAGGTTGATCAGACGGTTCGTGATCGGCTTGCCATTGAGTGTGAAACCGATCTCCTGCAGATGGTCGCGCTGGGCCGAGGTCAGGCGGATATTGGCGGGACTCGTGTAGCTCGACAGCAGGTGACCGAGGCGCTGCTCGACCTGCAGGCCCGGGATGAAGCTGCGCTGCGACGTGTTCAGGGGATTGGTGCGCTGGAAGTCGGCCACGGCGAAGATGTTGTAGCCATCGCGCTCGAGCACACCCTTGCCGGCGCTGAGGCTGGCGGTGCGCTTGCCGGCGCCGCCTTCGTCGGTCGTGCCGACGTACACGTTCGCTTCCAGTCCCTGGAAGTCCTTGCGGGTGATGAAGTTGATGACGCCGCCGATGGCGTCGGTGCCATACAGCGCCGAAGCGCCGTCGAGCAGCACTTCGACGCGCTCAAGGGCTGCGGCCGGGATATTGTTCAGGTCAACGCCGCTGTCGTCGCCTGGTGAAGCGAAGTTGGCCATGCGCCGGCCATTGAGCAGCACCAGCGTCGACGAGGTGCCGATGCCGCGCAGGTTGGCGCTGTTGAAGCCACGCTGGTCGCCGCCGACGTTGATGCTGGCGCCGTCGGTCAGGCCGTTGCTGTTGGCCGAAACGCGCCCCATCAGTTCAGCAGCGGTGGTCACGCCCGTTTTCTCGATCTCGGCACGTGAAATCGTTTGCACCGGGAGCGCGGTTTCAGACTGCACGCGGCGGATCGCCGAGCCCGTGACTTCGACACGCGGCAACTCGGCCGCCGACACCGCCGGCAACGTCTGCGCGGCCAAGGGCAGGCTCGCCAAGGCGATGGTCGTTCCGGCACATGCCAGGAGCACGCCACGCACGGCGCGGGCGCCTGCTTTCAAATTCGTATTCATCAATTCTCCGTTGTCACATAAAGCGCATTGATCGATATTAAACGTGCGCAGGGTTGAAGGGATGCAACAAATGGAGAGGGATGAATGGATGTTGTAAATATGGTACGCGTGTGCGTAAAAAAACCGCCGCGTCTTTCGACGGGCGGTTTATGGGGGCATCAGTCAGCTTTTAATTCGCGAACAATACCTGGGCAATAATGCCGCTGGCGATCGCCGCCAACACATAATCGTTCCCGGTCTGGACCCAGTGATATCCACGGGGTGGCGCGCTCAGGTGGCGACCGCGCCAATCATTGACCACGTAGCGATCGTGGCGATATTCCTTGTGCAGCTTGCCGCCGCGGCGCATATCGTGGCGTGGACCGCCACCGCGGGAATCGTCACGGCGATAATACTGGGCGCTGTCGTTGCGATGCTTGTTATCGTTGGCGCGCGGGCCGTTGTGGCGGTCGTTGCGGTTGTCGTCGCGGCGATCATCGTCACGGCGGTCGTTGTGCTGTTGTTGCGAATAGCCGTTGCGGTCGTGATCGCGATCGTATCCGTGATCGCCGCGTTGTGCAAAAGCGCTGCCACTCGCGGTAAAGGTCAATGCAATCAGTGCTGCGATGAACTTGGTTTTCATTATTATTTCTCCTGGTGGCCGATCCGTTGAATCGATGAGTTCATTAGACTACGGGCGCCCCCTAACATGTTAAGAATTCCAGTAAGCAATGCTACAAAGTGTATCTGTGCCGGCTGTCGCCATAATGTGTGAGAAATAGCGTGCAGGCGCTGGCTATACTCGGTCCGATCGATGCATTTCACCGGGGAGGCGCTGTGATGGAAAAACGTCGGCAACAATGGCTGGTCGGCGCGCTCGTCGTCGCTGGCATTGGCGTGGCAGGGCTCATGTGGAACAGTTCGACACGTGACACGGTCGTCACCGTGGCGGGCGCACCGTCGCCGGCTGCGCCTCGTGCCGCCGTGCCCGTGCACGTGCCGGCGCAGGCGGTATCGGCAGCAGTGTCAGCGTCGGTGCTGGCTGCTGCCATTAGCCCGAACCTGAGCGCGCACGTGGCCGACCTGCTGGCCTCGCACGATCCGCACGATACCTATGCGGCCTACATGCTTGTCTCGAGCTGCGCGTCGTTCAACCGTCGGCACGATCTTGAGATGCATGACAACAAGCTGGGCGCGAAACGCGCGCTGAGCGCCGATGAACGCCGGGACATGACGCGCATGTGTGGTGCAATGACCGAGCGCGAGCGGCTGGCCCGGCTTGATTACCTCGCCACCGCCGTGAAGGCCGGCGTGCCGGGCGCGGCATGGATGCATGCCGCCGAAGGTCCGTTTGGCGATCCGAGCGCGTTGACCACGCGGCCAGACGACCCCTTGGTACGCGAATGGAAAGCGACGGCGGCCAGCCAGCTCGACACGGCGGCCGAGGCGGGCGACACGACCGCACTGATGTTGTGGGGATTGCAGAAGCTGGGGGGCTCGGACCTGACAGACAGGCATCCGGTGCAGGGGTATGGCTATCTGGTTGCGGTTGGATTGATCGAGGCGGAGGTCGCGCAGCCTGGCGACCGGTCGCCGCAGATGTTCGCCGAGGGCAGCGGGCTGCTGACCGCGCTGGGGGGCCAGCTGACGCCGGAACAGCGCGCGGCGGCCCTGATCGAAGCACGCCGCATCGCTGCGGCTGCAAAAGCACGGCGCGAGCGTAACGACAACAAGTCGGGCGTCGTGCCGGCCTCGATGCCGGGCGGCGGATTGTCGGCTATGCCGGCGGGGCGTCTGGGCTGACCGTCGGGCTCAACGTCGAACTCAGCGTCGGGCTCAACAACGACGACACATACAGCAGCAGCTTGTCTTCGCTCGCGCCGAGGTCCAGGCCCGTGAGCTCGCCGATGCGGCGCAGCCGGTAATCGAGCGTGTTGCGGTGGATGCCCAGTGCCTTCGCGGTGGCGGCCGAATTTTCGTTCTGCTCGAACCATGCGGACAGCGTCGCGCGCAGCATCGTGCGGCTCTTGTCGTGCGCGAGCCGCGCGATCGGCATGCGCAACTGGTGCGCCTGCCAGCCGCTGTCCAGGCCCGACAGCAGTACGGGCAAGGCCATCTCGTAATAGCTGAAAACCTGCTGCTGCGGATGGCGTGCGCGCCCGAGCCGGCTGGCGGTGCGCGCGCTCCCGTACGAGATCGCGGCGCCATCGATGCCGGGCAGTGCAATGCCCATCGACAGCGTGAACGGCAGCGTGCATTCCTCGCGCAATAGCTGGGCCAGGGCGTCGAGGCGGCGCTGCGGCGGTGTCTCGAGTCCTTTGCGGGACGGCTCCCAGGCCTCGAGCAGCACCAGTTCGGAAGGCCCGACGGTAGCGGTAAGGGCATCGTCGCGGCGCGCCAGGAGCCGCATCTGCAGCAGCTGCACGGCGCTTGGAGCATGGTCCACCGCCGCCGGCACGCCCTGCAGTTCGACGAGGAACACGAGCTGCATGCGCTCGATGTCGATCCCCAGGCGCTGCGCCCAGCCTTCAAGTTCGGCGCGCGCGCCCGGCTCGTAGCGTATCAGGTTGAGCACGAAGGCTTCTCGGTAACGTGAATGGCTTTGCAGCGTCTGGGTCAGGGCGGCCTGCTCGAGGATCATCTCGGCGCTCAGGCGTACCAGCTCGCCAAACTGGCGCACGGCGTCGGGCGCGCCGGACAAGCCCACCGCCCCGCAGATCTCGCCGCCGACGCACAGCGGCAGATTGATGCCCGGCTGGGCGCCGTGCAGCTTGTGCGCGGCCGCCGCATCGATTTCGGTGGTGAGCTTCTTGGCCAGCGCCAGCAGGGCGCCGGCATGCAGCTCGCCGACCCGCGCCGCGTTGCCGCTGGCGAGGATCACGCCGTGGGCGTCCATCACGTTGACGTTGAACGGGATGATGCGCATGGTGCGCGCGACGATTTCCTGGGCGAGGCCGGTGTCGAGGATGTGCATGGCGGTATCTGGTTGAAGGAGGTCGTTTGTGATTATGCACAATTATGCCGGTACGCTGCACGGCCTGGGTGCGTATGGTTGGCACCCTGATTGGGTATGTCGACACTGGTTTTGCCATCAAATTGTGCACATGCCTGAAAAAAGGCGAGAATCGGACGGCTTGAATTGTGCGTGTCGCCGACGCTTGGCAGCCCTTGTTTGGTTGATAATCTCGATGATTACATGACCATATATTCGGAGACAGCATGAGTACCATTGCCAGCACCCCCGGCCCGAGCCTGCTCGACGGCGCCTACCGCAAGGCCACATGGCGCCTGATCCCCTTCATCTTCGTCTGCTACTTCTTCAATTACCTGGATCGCGTCAACGTCGGTTTCGCCAAGCTCGAGATGCTCGACGCGCTGCAACTGAGCGAGACCGTGTATGGCCTGGGCGCCGGCATCTTCTTCATCGGCTACGTGACCTTCGGCGTGCCGAGTAACCTCATTCTGCACAAGCTCGGCGCGCGGCGCTGGATCGCGGTGATGATGATGACCTGGGGCGCGCTGTCGGCCTGCATGCTGTTCGTGAGCACGCCGGTCGAATTCTATGTGCTGCGCTTCTTCACCGGTGTGGCCGAAGCGGGCTTTTTCCCGGGCATGGTCCTGTACTTCACCAAGTGGTTCCCGGCGCACAAGCGCGGCCAGGTGATGGCGCTGTTCATGTCGGCCATTCCTGTCTCGGGCCTGATCGGCGGCCCGCTGTCGGGCTGGATGCTGAGTCACTTCTCGGCCGGTCAGGGTGGCATGGATGGCTGGCAGTGGCTGTTCCTGCTGCAGGGCATTCCGACCGTGCTGCTGGGTGTCGCGGTGCTGTTCTACCTGAACGACAGCCTGGCGCAGGCGCCGTGGCTGACTGCCGAGGAAAAAACGGCGATGCAGAAGGCGCTCGACGAGGACGAAGCGCAGCGCTCGAGCGGCACACATGCGGTGCATTCGTTCGGCGCCGTGCTGCGCGACTGGCATGTGTGGATGCTCGGCTTTATCTACTTCAGCATCCAGATGGGCGTGTATGCGATCAACTTCTGGCTGCCGTCGATCATCAAGTCGCTGGGCTTCGAAAGCGCCACGACGGTCGGCTGGCTCAGCGCGATTCCCTACCTGTTCGCCGGTGTCTTCATGGTGATGGTGGGCCGCTCGGCCGACCGCCGGCGCGAACGCCGCTGGCACCTGTCGGCGCCACTGCTGATGGCGCTGGTGGGTCTGCTGCTGGCCGCGAACTTCTCGGATAACGTGGTGCTGGTGATGATCGGCCTGAGTCTGGCGACGATGGGCGCGCTGACCGGCTTGCCGATGTTCTGGCCGCTGCCGGCAGCGTTCCTGGGCAGCGCGGCCGCCGCCGCCGGCCTGGCGCTGATCAATTCGATGGGCCAGATTGCCGGTTTCCTCAGCCCGTTCCTGGTGGGCTGGATCAAGGACGCCACCGGCAGCACGGACATGGCGTTGTACATTCTGTCGACCGTGCTGTTCATCGGCGCGATGCTGGTGCTCGTGGTGCCAGCGCGCCTCGTCAATCGTTGATCGGAGCGCAGCATGCACATCGTGATCGCACCCGATTCATTCAAGGAAAGCCTGTCGGCGCTGGAAGCAGCCAGCGCCATCGAGGCGGGTTTCCGCGAGATCTTCCCTGACGCCAGCTACGTCAAGATTCCCGTCGCCGATGGTGGCGAAGGCACCGTCGACGCGATGATCGCCGCGACGGCCGGCCGCCGCGTCGACCTGCGCGCCACCGGTCCGCTGGGCACACCCGTCGATGCCTTCTACGGCCTGACGGGCGGCGACGTCATCGCCGTGATCGAGATGGCCGCTGCCAGCGGCCTGGAACTGGTCCCGCCAGCCGAGCGCAATCCGCTGCGCGCGACCAGCCGTGGCACGGGCGAATTGATCCTCGCCGCGCTCGACGCCGGCGCGCGCCGCTTCATCCTCGGCGTGGGCGGCAGCGCCACCAACGACGGCGGCGCCGGGATGCTGCAAGCACTGGGCGTGCGGCTACTCGACGCGCAGGATGCACCACTGGCGCCAGGCGGCGCAGCGCTGGCCAACCTCGCGCGCATCGACATCACCCAGCTCGACGCACGCGTGCTGGATTCGGTATTCGAGGTGGCCTGCGACGTCAGCAACCCGCTGGTTGGTGTGAATGGCGCCTCAGCCATCTTCGGCCCGCAAAAGGGCGCCACGCCGGCGATGGTCGCCCAGCTCGACGTCAACCTGCGCCACTACGCCGCCGTCATCGCGCGCGACCTGGGCCAGGACGTGGCCGACGTCCCGGGCGCCGGCGCCGGTGGCGGCATCGCCGCCGCGATGCTGGTCTTCCTCAAGGGTCGCCTGCGGCCGGGCAGCGAAATCGTCGCCGACGCGGTCGGACTGGACGCCGCCGTGGAGTTGGCTGACCTGGTCATCACGGGCGAAGGCCGCATCGACAGCCAGACCGTCAACGGAAAAACCCCGATTGGCGTGGCCCGCGTCGCCGCGCGCCATGGCAAACCGGTGATCGCCATCGGCGGCTGCCTGGGCCACGACGCCAGCGCCGTCCACGCCCACGGCATCGACGCCACCTTCAGCACGATCATGAAAGCCGGCACGGTCGCCGAAGCCCTCGCCAACGCCGAATTCAACCTTCGCACCACCGCCCGCAACGTCGCCGCCACACTCAAACTCGGCCAATCCCTCTAACCCCACCTAATGAGGGTCAGAGTCGAATTATTGAGCAATTGATCCGATTTCTCCGCAATGAGGGTCGGAGTCAAATTATTGGGCAATTGCTCGGCCCCGCCAACAAGTAGGGTCAGAGTCGATTTATTGGGCAATTCCCAAAAGTTGTCAAACAATTCGACTCTGACCCTAATTGTTTCTTTGATTGCCGAGGCTGCCTGACAATTAGGGTCAGAGTCGAATTATTGTGCAATTGCTTTGGCAGCTAGCCAGCCAGTGGCTGCTGCTGGTGCGGTCAGCGGCCGATCCAGGCGGCGCCGGGCCAGGCGCCGCTCAGGACCATTTCTTTCATCAGGCCGACCAGTTCCGGGGCGGCTGCCACGCTGACGGGTGAAGCGCGGCGGGTGGCGGCGCGTGCCAGCACGATGCGGCGTGACAGGTCGGGGGTGCCGACCGGGGCGCCGGACAGCGTGCCGTCGCGCAGTTCGTCGAGGATCGCGGAGCTGGGAAGGATGCTGTAGCCGAAGCCTTTGTTGACCAGCGATTTTTGCAGGTCGAGCGCGTTGGTTTCGGCCACCACGTCGACACTGATGCCGGCCACCGCCAGCGCGTGCTCGATGATGCTGCGCAGGCCATGCGGTGCGTTTGGCAGGATCATCGGGCGGTCGCGCAGCTGCTTGAGCGGAAACGGCGTCGATGCGTCGATCTCGCCCGGCGGCCCGATCACATACAGGCGCTCGTCGAGCAGCGCTTCGACCTGCAAGCCATTCGAGGCGCGCGTGTCGTACAGCAGCGCGAGTTCCACTTCACCGGCTTCCAGCCACTGCACGACGTTGCCCGCATATCCGACATTGATGCCGACCGTGACCGCAGGGTGCTTCGCGCGCACACGCGCCACCAGCTCGGTTGCCAGCAGATTGCTGGTGCTGGCCAGCAGGCCAATCATGAGCCGGCCCGAGATCGCATTGGCGGCCGGGCCGATTTCGGCGCGCGCCTTGTCCAGTTCACGCAGCGCGCGCCGGCCGTATTCAGCCAGCGTGCGGCCGGCGTCGGTCAGCACCATGCCGTGGCGCTCGCGCTCAAACAGCAGGGCGCCGCATTCTTCTTCGAGCATCCGGATATGGCGCGACACCGCCGGTTGCACCAGGTGCAGCAGTTCCGCCGCCTTGGTGGCGCTGCCCGTTTCGGCGATGGCGATGAGCGTGCGGATCTGCTTGATGTCCATGGTCGTCCTTCAAGTGGTCGTGCCATCAACATAAGCTATTCCTCGGCTGCCTGCAATACCAGGGCGTGATCCCTGCCAGCCATGCGCTCACGTGATCGTGGAATCACGTTTTTCTATTTCCGAGTCACCTGGATTCAAATTTATGATGGGTCTCGATCCCCCCACGCGACTGGTTCGTCATGCCTGCCATCCCCCGTTCCTACCTGTTCGTCCCTGGCAACCGCCCCGAGCGTTTTGTCCGCGCGTTGGATAGCGGCGCAGACGCCGTGATCGTCGACCTGGAAGATGCTGTCCCGCCCGCAGACAAGGACGCCGCGCGCATGCAGGTGGCAGCGATGCTTGACCCATCCATGCCAGTCGTCGTGCGCATTAACGCCGAAGACACCCCCTGGTTCGAGGATGACCTGGCCCTGTGCCGTCACGCGGGCGTAGCCGCCATCATGCTGCCGAAGGCGGAATCGGTCGACAACCTGCGGCGCGTTGCGCAGCTTGGCCTGCCCGTGCTGCCGCTGATCGAAACCGCCTGCGGCATGGTGGCGGTCGATGCGCTGGCGCGTGTGAAAGGCGTTGCGCGCCTGGCATTCGGCTCGATCGATTTCCAGTTTGACCTGGGCATCGAGGGGGATGACGAGGAGTTGCTGCACTTCCGCTCGATGCTGGTGCTGGCCTCGCGCGTGGCCGGCCTGGCGCCCCCCATCGACGGCGTGACCGTGGCGCTGGACGACGACGCCCAGCTGCACGCGGACACCCTGCGCGCCCGCCGCTTCGGCTTCGGCGCCAAGCTGTGCATCCATCCGCGCCAGGTGGCGCCCGTCAATGCAGGCTTCCGGCCCACGGATGCCGAGCTGGCATGGGCCACGCGCGTACTGGCCGCAGCGCGCGAGGCCAACGGCGCCGCCGTCGCCGTGGACGGCAAGATGGTCGACCGCCCCGTGATCCTCCGGGCCCAGCGCATCGTCGACGAAGCATCCGACTAGAACAAGACAACGACAGGAGACACCCCATGGACAATCTGACCGCCTGGCAGGGCCGTACCGAAGAAGGGCTGGACGCCATCACCGCGGCGCCGCTCGCGGCGATGGCCGCGCTGCTCGATCGCGATGACCCGGCCCCGCACCCCGGCAGCGTCGTGCCGCCGCTATGGCACTGGCTGTACTTCTTGCCCGTGCACCGGCAGTCTCAACTCGGCCCGGACGGCCACGCACTGCGCGGGGGCTTCCTGCCGCCAGTCGATCTGCCGCGCCGCATGTGGGCTGGCGGACGCCTGCGCTTTTTGGCGCCGCTGCAGGTCGGCGACCAGGCGCGGCGCGTGTCGACCATCGCCGACATCACGAGCAAGGAAGGCCGCAGCGGCAAGCTGGTGTTCGTGCTGGTGCGTCACGTCATAGAAGGTGCGGCCGGCGTGGCGATCGAGGAAGAACACGACATCGTCTATCGCGCCAATCCACTGCCGGGCGATCCGGTGCCGGTCCCGGTGATGGCCGACCTTGACCACGACTGGATCCGCGACATCACGCCCGACCCGGTGCTGCTGTTTCGCTACTCGGCGCTGACCTTCAACGGCCACCGCATCCATTACGACCAGCCCTACGTGACGCAGGTCGAAGGCTATCCCGGCCTGATCGTGCATGGCCCGCTGATCGCGAGCCTGCTGCTCGACCTCGTGCGGCGCGAACGGCCGGCCGCCGCCGTCACCGCGTTTTCGTTCCGCGCCGTGCAGCCGCTGTTCGACATCCACCGCTTCAGCGTCTGCGGTCGCGTCGAGCCGGACGGCCACACGATCACGCTGTGGGCCAAGACCCACGATGGCCAGCTGGCCATGCGCGCCGAAGCGCTGCTGGCGTAATCCAACCATATAGATACCAGGAGACCGCATGCACACCGACCACGATTTTGAAGACATCCGCGACGCGCTGCGCGCCCTGTGCGCCGAATTTCCGGCCGAGTACTTCCGCAAGGTCGACGACGAGCGGGGCTACCCCGAAGCTTTCGTTACCGCGCTGACGCAAGCGGGTTGGCTCGCTGCGCTGATCCCGCAGGAATATGGCGGCTCGGGCCTGGGCCTGACGGAAGCGTCGGTCATCATGGAAGAGATCAACCGCTCGGGTGGCAACGCCGGCGCCTGCCACGGCCAGATGTACAATATGGGCACGCTGCTGCGCCACGGCTCCGAGGCGCAGAAGCGCCACTACCTGCCGCGCATCGCCAGCGGCGAACTGCGCCTGCAATCGATGGCCGTGACCGAGCCCACCACCGGCACCGACACCACCAAGATCAAGACGACGGCCGTGCGCAAGGGCGACCGCTACGTGATCAACGGCCAGAAGGTGTGGATCTCGCGCGTGCAGCACTCCGACCTGATGATCCTGCTGGCGCGCACCACGCCCCTTGCCGAGGTGACGAAGAAGTCCGAGGGCATGTCGATCTTCCTGGTCGATATCAGGGACGCGATTGCGCAGGGCATGGTCGTGCAGCCGATCCAGAACATGGTCAATCACGAGACCAATGAGCTGTTCTTCGAAAACCTGGAAATCCCGGCCGAGAATCTGATCGGCGAAGAAGGCAAGGGCTTCAAGTACATCCTCGATGGCCTGAACGCCGAGCGCACGCTGATCGCCGCCGAATGCATCGGCGACGGCTACTGGTTCATCGACAAGATCAGCAAGTACGTCAACGAGCGCGTCGTGTTCGGGCGCCCCATCGGCCAGAACCAGGGCGTGCAATTTCCGATTGCGCGCGCGTACATCAACGTCGAAGCGGCGAACCTGATGCGCTTTAAAGCCTGCGCGCTGTTCGATGCGCACAAACCATGCGGCGCCGAGGCCAATATGGCCAAGATGCTGGCCGCTGAAGCCTCGTGGGAAGCGGCCAACGCCTGCCTGCAGTTCCACGGCGGCTTCGGTTTCGCGTCCGAATACGACGTCGAGCGCAAGTTCCGCGAAACGCGCCTGTACCAGGTGGCGCCGATCTCGACGAACCTGATCCTGTCATACGTCGCCGAGCATGTGCTTGGCCTGCCACGCTCGTTCTGAGGAGGCACGCTCATGACACCCATGAAACCCCTGCGACCTCTCGACGGCATCACCGTCGTCACGCTCGAACACGCGATCGCGGCGCCGTTCTGCACGCGCCAGCTGGCCGACCTGGGCGCGCGCGTCATCAAGGTCGAGCGACCCGGCAGCGGCGACTTCGCGCGCGGCTACGATGAACGCGTCAATGGCCTGGCCTCGCACTTCGTCTGGACCAACCGCTCGAAGGAAAGCCTCACGCTCGACGTCAAGCACGAACAGGCCGACGCCGTGCTGGCCGGCCTGCTGGCAGAAGCCGACGTGCTGGTGCAGAATCTCGCACCCGGCGCGGCCGAGCGCCTTGGCTTGTCCTATGAAGCGCTGAAAGAACGCCATCCACGCCTGATCGTCTGCGACATCTCCGGCTACGGCAGCGACGGTCCGTACCGCGACCGCAAGGCCTACGACCTGCTGATCCAGAGCGAATCGGGCTTCCTGTCGATCACCGGTACGCCGGACGAACCGTCGAAGGCAGGCTGCTCGATTGCCGATATTGCGGCCGGTATGTACGCATACACGAACATCCTGGCCGCGCTGCTGCAGCGCGGGCGCACGGGCGAGGGCTGCCGCATCGACGTGTCGATGTTGGAGAGCATGGCCGAGTGGATGAGTTATCCGCTGTATTACGCGTACGACGGCGCGCCACCGCCGCCGCGCACGGGCGCCTCGCACGCGACCATCTTCCCGTACGGGCCGTTCCTGGCCGGCGACGGCAAGTCGGTCATGCTGGGCATCCAGAACGAACGTGAGTGGGCGGCCTTCTGCGCCATCGTGCTGGAGGCGCCCGAACTGGCGACCGATCCGCGCTTCAACGCCAACGCACGCCGGGTCGCAGCGCGCGATGAACTGGCGGCGCTGATCGTGGCGGCGTTTTCGACGTTGACGGCCCAGCAGGTGCGCGAGCGGCTGGAGCTGGCGCACATCGCCAATGCCCAGGTCAACGACATGCACGAAGTCTGGAATCATCCGCAACTGAAGGCGCGCGGGCGCTGGACCGACGTCGACACCGCCAACGGCCGCGTGCCCGCCATGCTGCCGCCCGGGTTGCCGCACAACGTCACGCCCCGCATGGACCCGGTGCCGGCGCTCGGCCAGCATACGGATGCGATCCTGGCGGAGCTGGGCTACGACGCGGCGGCCATCGCGGCCATGCACGCGCAGGGCGCCGTCTAGCGAGCAGCGATAAAAAAAGCCCGCGCCGCCGTGATGGCTGCGCGGGCTTTTTGTGTGTCACCTGTCAGTCGGCGAACGCGCCGTTCTTCTTGTAGATCGGGCCCCACTTGTCGATCTCGGCCTTCAGGTGCGTGCGCAAGCCTTCCGGCGTGGCCTTTGCATCCGACACCGGCTCGGCGCCCAGTTCGGCAAAGCGCGCCTTCACGTTCGGGTCATTGAGCGCCTCGCGCAGCGCCGTGCCAATGCGCGCCACCACCGCTGGCGGCGTGCCTTTCGGCGCGTACATGCCGTGCCACACATACATCTCGAAACCGGCCATGCCCTGCTCGGCCAGCGTTGGCAGGGCCGGCAACGACGGGATGCGGGTCTTCGTCGTCGCGCCGTACACCTTCACGCGATTGGTGCGAATGTACGACGTCGTCTGCGTCGTCTGGTCGCACAGCAGGTCGATCTGGCCGCCCAGCATATCGCTCAACGCCGGCGCCGTGCCCTTGTAGGGAACGGTCGTCAGCGGCACGCCGATCGCGCTCAGGAACAGCATGCCGCACTGGTGCGACACGGCGCCCAGGCCCGCGTGGCCCATTGTCATCGCGTCCTTCTTCGACTTGATCATCGCGATCAGCTCGGGCAGCGTATTGGCCGCCAGATCCTTGCGCGCCATGAGCACCATCGGCACGTCGGCCACCTGGCCGATGTACTCGAAGTCGGTCATGGGGTTGAAGGCGAGCTTGCGGTACAGCGTCGTGCTGGTGGCCATGCCGTTATGGTGCAGCAGCAGCGTGTAGCCGTCCGGCGTGGCGCGCGCGATGCGGCCGGCGGCCAGCGTGCCGCCCGCGCCGAGGGCGTTTTCCACGATGATCGATTGCTTGAGCGACTTCGCCATGCTCTGCCCAAGGATCCGGGCCACGACGTCGGTGGGCCCGCCGGCCGAGAACGGGACGACGAGGGTGATGGTTTTTTCCGGATAGTCGGCGGCAAGCGCGGTGCTTGACGCGAGCAAGGCGATTGCGGTGGTCAGTACCCTGCGTGTGATTGCGTGTGTCGGCATGCGTGTCTCCTGTTATAGGCTTTTTTGCTCGAAGCTGCCCCGCGCGTGGCGTTTGATGCAGTCAAGTCATCATAGAATTGAATGACATGCACATGTAAATAGCGTTTTCTGATGCCTCCATCAAAAAAGGCGATAGGTACGGCCCATGCTCGGTGTGCATCTGCAGCAAGTCCAGGGGTACCTGCAGCCGTCATTGAAAATGATTCTCATTCACGATAGAATCCCGGTTTGCTCCTGATCACTGCTTCTTCTCATGTCCCTGTCCCTTTCCCTGCGTCCGTCGCGTCTCGTTCTTGCGCTGTCCATGGCGTTTCCTCATGCATTTCCGGCGGCAGCGATGGCGCAGGAAGCCGATGGTGGCGCGATGCCGGCAGTGCGCGTGACGGCGGTGAAGGCGCAGGGCTTCATGCCCAACACGGTGGAAGCCGGGAGCTTTCGCGGCAGCGACGTGATGGACGTGCCGTCGACCGTCAACGTCATCACGCGCGACGTGCTCGACCTGCAGGGCGCAGCCGGTCTGTATGACGCAGTGCGCAATACGGCCGGCGTGACGCGCCAGCAGAACGGTGGCGACACGTGGGACCAGTTGGTCATCCGTGGCATCGCTGTCGAAAACCGCACCAACTACCGCCTCAATGGCTCGCTGCCGCTCATGAACTTCGGCCAGGTGTCGATGGAGAACAAGGAGCGCGTCGAGGTGCTCAAGGGCGCGACCGCGCTGTATTACGGCTTCACGTCGCCGGCCGGCGTCGTCAACTTCGTCACCAAGCGCGCCGGCAGCACGCCGCTGACGAACGTCGGCGCCCAGGCCGACAGCAACGGGACGGTCGTCGCCACGCTCGACGCTGCGCGCCGCTATGGTGTTGATGACGCATTCGGCGTGCGCATCAACGCAGCCGGTGGCACGCTCGGCTCGCACCTCGATGGCGTCGGCAACGGCAACCGCGGCTTCGTCTCCGGCGCGTTCGACTGGCGCGTCAATGCGCGTGTGCGCCTGCGGGCTGACCTGGAATACGACAAGCGTCGCGTGACCGAGCAGGCCGGGATCAACCTGCCGCCGACCGTGGGCGGCGTGATCACGCTGCCGCGCGCGGTCGATCCGCGCCGTCTCGTCGGCCCCGACTGGGCCAGGTTCGAAACGCATGCACGCAATGCACAGCTGCGCGCAGACATCGCGCTGAACGACGCCTGGGCACTGACGCTTGAAGCGGGCCACGCCGAAACGAAGCGCGATCGCTCGCTGCCGATCTTCCGCTTCAATAATGCGGCGAGCGTCGCGACCGGGGCAGGGCGCATCACCGGCAATCTGCAGCATGCCGACGTCGATTCGCGCATGCTGCGCGCCGAACTGGCGGGCCAGTTGCGCACGGGCTCCCTGACGCATGAAGTCACGCTCGGCGCGAGCGATACCGACAAGGGCCAGGCCCCGATCTATCAGGCGAACTACACGATCCCCGCGCAGAACCTGTATGCGCCGCTGCCGGTGACGAATTTCTCGGTCGGTGCGCGGCCGGCGACGCCCACGACCGCAGCCCTCGACTCGCGCGACCAGGGTCTGTACCTGGTCGATCGCATCAGCCTGGGCAGCTGGCAATTCATCGGTGGCGTGCGCCGCGTCGACTACCGCAGCACGCAGGGCGTGAACGATTACGACGCGAGCGAGACAACGCCGATGGCGGCGGTCGTCTACCGCTTGCGCGACGATCTCTCCGTGTATGCGTCGGCGGCAGAAGGCCTGGAAGAGGGCGAGGCCGCACCGGCCGGCACTGCGAATGAGGGCACGCGCTTGGCGCCTGGCGTGAGCAAGCAACGCGAAGTCGGCGCGCGCTGGCGTACGACCGGCGGCCTGTTGACGCAGGCGGCGCTGTTTGAAATCGAGCGCCCCGGTTACTACACCAACAGCGCCAATGTCTTCACTGCTGACGGCGAGCAGCGGTATCGCGGCCTGGAGCTGTCGTCGCAGGGCCGCATTCTGCGCAGTGTGGCTTGGCAGGCGTCGGCCCAGTGGCTCGATCCGGCTTTCCGCAATATCAACGCGGCGTATGACGGCAAGCCGCCCGAGAACGCGGCGCGCCGCACCGCCAGCACCTTCGTGGCCTGGGACCTCGATGCGGTGCCCGGCCTGGCGCTGACGGGCGGCGCGTACTACACGGGCCGGCGGCCAGTGAATGACCTGAACCAGGCCTGGCTGGGTGGCACGACGCTGCTCAGCGTGGGCGCCCGCTACATCGGCCAGTTCGCGGGAAAACGCACCACGTGGCAGCTCAATGTCGACAATGCCGCCGACAAGCGGTACTGGGCCGGCGCCGGCACGCGCCTGAGCGCCGGCTTGCCACGGCTGATCAAGCTGTCGATGAAGGTCGCGCTGTGAGCCGCTGGCGCCTGCCGTCGCTGCGCGCGGTCTGGTTCCAGCTGCACTGGTTCGTCGGCATCACGGCCGGCACGCTGCTGGCTGTCATCGGGCTGACCGGCGCCATCATGGCATTCGAGGACGAACTGCTGGACGTGCTCAATCCGGGCGTCATGACGGTCGACGCCGAAGCACGTCCGCGCCTGAAGCCCGCACAGCTGCTGCAGGCCGCGCAGCGCGTACGCCCAGGTGAGCGCGTGGTGAGCATCGTGCTGGAAGCGGATCCGCGCAGCACGGCGCTGGTGCGCTTTGCCGCGCCGCCGGGCGAGCGGCGCGGTCCGGACGTGCGGGTCCACCCGTACAGCGGCGCCGTGTTGCCGGCGCTTCGTTTCGAGGCCGCGTTCAACTGGGTCGAGGAGCTGCATCGCTGGCTGCTGCTGCCGCGCGCGCCGGGCCGCCTCGTGCTGGGCATCCTGGCACTGTCCCTCGTGGGGCTCGCGCTCAGCGGCCTGTATCTGCGCTGGCCGCGCAAACCCGCCAACTTGCGCACCTGGCTTACCTTCAATACCAGCCTGCGTGGCCGCTCGTTCCTGTGGGCGCTGCATGCGATTGCCGGCACCTGGGCGCTGGTGGCTTACCTGATCGTGGGTGGCACCGGCATTTACTGGAGCTTTGACGTCGTGCGCGACACGGTGCAGGGCTGGGCCGGCAACGAGCGCCGCGCCGCAGCCGAGACGATGTCGAAGCCACGCGAACGCAAGCGCGCAGCAACGCCGGATGGCTTGGCCGCACTCGATCCGGCCTGGAACACCTTCCTTGCGCATGCCCCGAACTGGGCCAGCGCGACGATCCGCCTGCCGGAACGCGGCAGCGGCGCCTACCAGCTGACGTGGATTGCGCAGGACGGCCCGCACGAGCGCGCCCGCAACCGCATGTCGCTGCGCGCCAGCGACGGCGCACTGCTCAAGAACGAACCCTACGGCGCGCAAACCGTCGGCCAGCGCGCCTTGACCACGATCCGGCCGCTGCACACGGGCAGCTATTTCGGCCTGCCGGGGCGGGTCATCATGATGCTCGCCAGCCTGGCCTTGCCCGGCTTTGCCATCACCGGCTGGCTGCTGTACCTGGGTCGTCGCCGCCAGCAGCGCGCACTGGCGCGCGAACGGGCGCTCGCCATGACGAGCGAACCCACCACGCCAGGCGCCGGCGCACCGATCCTGCTGGCGTTTGCAAGCCAGGGCGGCCAGGCCGAACGGATCGCGCTGCACAGCGCCGCCGCGCTGCGCGCCGGTGGCCGCGCGGTCGACCTGCGTGCGGTGTCTGCGCTCCGTCCGGGCGAACTGGCCGGTTACGACCACGCGCTGTTCGTGGCGGCGACCTTTGGCGACGGCGAGGCACCCGACGCGGCGCGCCGCTTCACGCGCGAGCTGCATGCAGGGCCACTGACGCTGGCTGGCTGCAAGTACGCGGTGCTGGCGCTGGGCGACCGCAATTACGCGCGCTACTGCGGCTATGGCATTGCGCTTGACGAGCGCCTCGGGGCGCTGGGCGCCACGGCGCTGTTCCCACGGATCGACGTCGATCAGGGCGACGCCGCGGCGCTGGGCCGCTGGATGCATGCGCTGGGCACACTGGGTGCGGCAGCCGGCACGCTGCCCGCCGCTGCCAATGACGCGGCACCGATGACCGACTGGCGGCTTGTCGCCCGTACCCACTTGAATCCCGGCAGCCTGGGCGCGCCGCTGTATGAAATCGTGCTGCAGACGACGGCAGATCAGCAGTGGCAAGCCGGCGACCTGCTTGACGTCGCCGCGTGCCACACGGCGGCGACCGTCGATGCCTGGCTGGCGGCCAGTCACCTGGATGGCGCGGCGCGTGTGACCTGGCAGGGCGAACCCCAGACGCTGCGCGACGCGCTGGCCTGGAGTGAGCTGCCCGGTGCCGGGCATGCGTTCGCATCGACCCAGGAATGCGCCGACGCACTCAAACCGCTGGCACCGCGCCGTTATTCGATTGCCGGCATCCCGCAGGACGGCGCACTGACGCTGCTCGTGCGCCAGCAGCGCCACGAGCAGGGCATGGGCCTGGCATCCGGCTGGCTGACTGCGCATCTCGCCGTCGGCGCGATGGTCCGCGCACGGCTGGCGACGAACCCGGGCTTCCACGGACCGCATGATGCGCGGCCCTGCATCTATATTGGTAATGGCTCGGGCATGGCCGGCCTGCGCGCGCACCTGCGCAGCCGCGTGCTGGCCAGGCAGCACCGCAACTGGCTGCTGTTCGGCGAACGCCAGCGCGCCTTCGACAGCTTGTGCGCGGGCGAAATCGCCGCGTGGCGCACCGCCGGCGCACTGCCGGAATGCGATCTGGTGTTTTCGCGCGACGACGCGCCCGAGTATGTTCAGGACCGCCTGCGCGCACGTGCCGATACGCTGCGCGACTGGGTCGAACGCGATGCGGTCATCCATGTCTGCGGCAGCCTGCAGGGCATGGCGGGGGAAGTCGATGCAGCGCTCGCGGCGATTCTGGGCAAGGCCGGGCGCGACCGCCTGATCGATGCGGGCCGTTACCGGCGCGACGTGTACTGAGCGTGCATTCACTGTGCACCGTCAGTTCGCCCACTCCGGCGAATCGGCGGCGCTGTCGCTATACTGGCGCCATGCATACCGAGTATCCGGCTGGCGCCGACGATTTCCTGACCATCCTGGCCGCGCGGCGCAACTACACGCTGCGCCGCCTCGTCGCGCCCGGCCCGGACGACGCGGCCCTGTTGCGCATTGTCGAAGCCGGCGCGCAGGCGCCCGACCATGGCCTGCTGCGGCCGTGGCGCTTCATCCTGATCCCGCTGCACAAGCGGCATCTGCTGGGCGACGTGTTTGCTGCTGCCGTGCTGGCGCGCGATCCGGCCTGCGGCGACGAGGCGCTCGCCACCGCGCACGACAAGGCCCTGCGCGCGCCATGTCTGCTGGTGGCGGTGCTGCGCGACGAACCGGGCACCATGATCCCGGCGCACGAAAAACTGGTGTCGCTTGGCTGCGCCATCCAGAACATGCTGGTGGCAAGCCAGCTGCTGGGCTTTGCGAGCGGTCTGGCCAGCGGCGCGGCGATGGATTTCGCGGGCATGCGCACGTTGCTGGGGTTGGAGGCGCACGAGCGGGCCATCTGCTTCATCGGTCTGGGTACCGCGTCGACCGTGAAAGCACCACGTGTGCGGCCGGATGTGAGCCAGTTCTTGAGTAGTTTGTGAGGTTGATTGAACGCGTGGACGGCGGAGCCGTCCACCCTACCATCACGGGGACCGTCGTCATGCCACCGACCTGACGTAGGGTGGACGGGTTCCCCGTCCACGCGTTCAACGAACCCCAAACGCCCAGACAGCAAAAAGCCCGCCGATTGGCGGGCTTTTCAATGTGCGCTGCGGCTGCGCCCACGCTATCTGCGTGGTGCGCGCTGCGGCGTCACGAGGGCAGCATCAGATCGCGCAGATGTTGCCGGCTTTTTCACCTTTAGGGCCGGTCGAGCGCTCGAACGACACGCGCTGATTTTCGGCCAGGCTCTTGAAGCCTTCCGATTGGATGTCCTGGAAGTGCGCGAACAGATCGTCGCCGCCGCCATCAGGCGTGATGAAGCCGAAGCCTTTTGCGTCGTTGAACCATTTTACGGTGCCGGTTTGGGTAGTCATGTTGAATTCCTTTGCAGTGACATGGGCAAAATCGCCCAATACGCACGTTCAACCAAGAGAAGATAAAAGCGGGGGAATCAAACTGGACTGCCGGAAGAGGCGAGGCGGGAGAGAAAAGCCAACAATAACAACGACTTGATGTGGTGCATCGTTGAAGATACACGGCTTTTCCAGAATGTCCTAACGATTTGTCGATTCATTTCCCGCATTGACCTCAGTTTGCAGAAACGAGCTTGAGTCCGACGATGCCCGCCGCGATCATGCCAATGCACGCCAGCCGCGCCGGTGACGCCGATTCCCCAAGCACGATGATGCCCACCAGTGCCGTGCCGACAGCGCCGATCCCCGTCCAGATCGCGTAGGCGGTCCCGATTGGCAGCGTCTTGAGCACGTGGGCGAGCAGGCCGAAGCTGACGATCATGGCGGCGACCGTGCCGGCGGTAGGCCACAGGCGCGTGAAGCCTTCCGTGTATTTCAGGCCAACGGCCCAGACGATTTCAAACAGTCCTGCAAGGACCAGCAGTATCCAGACCATGTTGCCTCCGATTGTGTGAGGCCCGATACTATGTCGAATCTGGTGATGAAAAAAGTCAGCACCTATCAATGGAATTGAACGATGGCGTTTGACCTCGACAACGTGAAAGCCTTCCTGGCGGCGATCGACCACGGCTCGTTCTCCGCAGCCGCGCGTGCGCTCGGTCGCGTGCCGTCGGCCGTCAGCATGGCGATCGCAAATCTCGAAGCGCAGCTCGACGTGCAGCTGTTCGACCGTGCCGGTCGCAATCCGGTGCCGACAGCGCAGGCACTGGCGCTGCTGCCGCAGGCGCGCCTGCTGGCCGAGGGCTTGCAGCGCCTGAACGTGCATGCGCTGTCACTGAGCCAGGGCCTGGAAGCGTCGCTGACGCTGGCGCTCGTGCCCGAACTGCTGGGCACCGTGCCATGGAGCGCTGCGCTGCACGCGCTGGCGCTTGAGCATCCGCTGTTGCAGGTCGAGGTCCTGACCGCGCCGCAGGCCGATGCGCTGGCGATGGTGCGCAGCGGGCGCGCCGACCTGGCGCTGGTGTTCGAACGTTACGGCGCGGCGCCCTATCAGGCATTCCAGGAAGTGGCCGAGGAGCGCCTGGTGGCGGTGGCGGCGCGCGCTCATCCGATGTTCAAGGGCGCCGAAGAGGCGCAGGTGCGCGACACCGATCTGCTGCTGCAGCGCCAGATCGTCGTGGCGGGGCGCGACACCGACCAGGTGGACCAGCGCATCGCAATGTCATCGCTCCAGTGGAAGACCGACAGCCCGATCGCCGCACTGGCGCTGGTCAAGGCGGGTCTGGGCTGGGCGTGGCTGCCAGCGAGCCAGGTGCGCGAGGCGGTGCAGGGCGGCGACCTGGTCGAGATCCCGACCGCCAATCTGACCAACGTGCTGCGCTTCTTCGTCGACATCGTGTGGACCGAAGAACGACCGCTGGGCATGGCGGCGACGCGCTTCGTCGAACTGCTGAACGTGCAGAAAATGTGAACGATCGTGCGGGAACCGGTCGCGCACGCGATGGTGTCGGTTCGGCTAGAATGTTTGCCCAACAATGGGAGGATCGTTGCGCGCGCGCCTTGTGGCGGCCCCGCCTCCCACGCCGCATCACCCAATAAGCATAGGAAGAACATGAGCACCGACAGTACGCTGAACGAAGCACAGAACACCCAACTGCGGATCGACGCGCTGGAATACCACCGCAGCCCCACCCGCGGCAAGATCGAAGTCATCGCCACCAAACCGCTGTCGAACCAGCGCGACCTGTCGCTCGCGTATTCGCCGGGCGTGGCCTATGCCTGCGAAGAAATCGCTGCCGATCCGGCCACCGCGTTCGATTACACGTCGCGCGGCAACCTGGTGGCCGTGATCACCAACGGCACCGCGGTGCTCGGCCTGGGCAATATCGGTCCGCTGGCCGCCAAGCCGGTCATGGAAGGCAAGGGCTGCCTGTTCAAGAAATTCGCCGGTGTCGACGTGTTCGACCTGGAACTGGACGAACTCGATCCGGACAAGCTGATCGACGCCATCGCGATGCTCGAACCGACCGTCGGCGGCATCAACCTGGAAGACATCAAGGCGCCGGAATGCTTCTACATCGAGAAGAAGCTGCGCGAGCGCATGAACATCCCGGTCTTTCACGACGACCAGCACGGCACCGCGATCATCTCGACCGCCGCGCTGCTCAATGCGATGAAAGTCGTCGGCAAGGACATCGGCCAGATCAAGCTGGTCGCCTCCGGCGCCGGAGCGGCGGCGATTGCCTGCCTGGACATGATGGTGCTGCTGGGCGTGAAGCAAGAGAACATCTACGTCGTCGATTCGCGCGGCGTGATCTGGCAGGGCCGCGACGCCAATATGGAAGAGAACAAGGCGCGCTATGCGCAGGCAACCGATGCGCGCGTGCTGGCCGATGTCGTCAAGGATGCCGACGTGTTCCTGGGCTGCTCGACCGCCGGCGTGCTGACGGGCGAGATGGTCAAGACGATGGCTGACAAGCCGGTCATCCTGGCGCTGGCCAATCCAGAACCTGAGATCCGTCCTGAAGTGGCCAAGGCCGCGCGCCCGGACGTCATCATCGCCACGGGCCGTTCGGACTACCCGAACCAGGTCAACAACGTGCTGTGCTTCCCGTACATCTTCCGCGGCGCGCTCGATTGCGGCGCCACGCGCATCACCGACGAAATGAAGCTCGCCTGCGTAACGGCGATCGCCGAACTGGCCGAAGCCGAAGCGAGCGACGTGGTGGCGCTGGCCTACGAAGGCCAGGACCTGGCCTTTGGCCCCGAGTACATCATTCCGAAGCCGTTCGATCCGCGCCTGCTCGGCGCGATCGCACCGCGCGTGGCCGAAGCAGCCGCCGCATCGGGCGTGGCAACGCGCCCGATCACCGACATGGACGCCTACCGCGACAAGCTGGGCCAGATGATCTATCACACCGGTTTCTTCATGAAGCCGGTGTTCGACAAGGCGCGCGCCGACGTGCGCAAGGTGGCGTACGCCGAAGCGACCGAGCCACGCGTGTTGCGCGCGGTGCAGGCCGTGGTCGACGAGGGCATCGCCCATCCGGTGCTGATCGGCGACACGTCGGTCCTGCAGCGCGCCATCAAGGACGCGGGCCTGCGCCTGCGTGAAAACCTAGACTACACCGTTGTTGCGGCCGAAGCCGATACGACGCTGCAGGGCACGCGGCTGCTGGCGGCGGGTGCGGTCGACGCGCTGATCTGCGGCATGACCGGCTGCTACGACGACCATCTGGAGCACGTGCGCAGCGAGATCGGCGTGGCGCCGGGCGCCGAAGTGCTGGCCGCGATGAACGCGCTGGTGCTCGACAAGTTCACGCTGTTCATCACCGACACGTACGTCAACGAGCAGCCGAGTGCCCAGGAACTGGCGGCCATCACGCGCCTGGCAGCCGAGACGCTGCAGCACTTCGGTCTCGAGCCGAAGGCCGCGCTGTTGTCGCACTCGTCGCAAGGTTCGTCCGAGCGCCCGTCCGCCAGGCGCATGCGCGAAGCACGCGCGCTGCTGGCCGAGCAATCGCCCGAGCTGGCGGTGGTCGGCGAGATCCATGGCGACGCTGCGCTGTCGGAAGAAATCCGTGACCTGTACAAGATCGACGCAGGCTACACGGGCAGCGCGAACCTGCTGGTGATGCCGTCGCTGGACGCGGCCAACATCCTGTTCAACGTGCTCAAGGTCGCAGCAGGCAAGGGCGTGACCGTGGGCCCGATCCTGCTGGGCGCGGCCAAGCCGGTGCACATCCTGAGCCCGAGCGCCACCGTGCGCCGCATCGTCAACATGACGGCGCTGGCAGCGGCAGGCGTCAAGTAATACCACTGGCGGAGACCGCCGGTCGTAGGGTGGACGGCTATGCCGTCCACGCGGCGATCGTGACTGGCGCCGTTTTTCCGCCAGATGATCTCGCCGTCAACCATCACCGCGTGGACGGGGAACCCGTCCACCCTACGTCATCCACGCGGCAATCGTGATTCTCGCCATTGTCGCGCCGGATGATCGCGCGGCATCATGCCCCGAACTGCTCCACCAAAAAATCAACAAACGCCCGTGCCCGCGCCGACTGCCGCCGCTTGTTCGGATAGACGACGAACAGGTCGGCCTCGGGCTGCGTGTACCCTGGCAGCACGATGCGCAGCCGGCCGCTGTCGACGTACTTTGCCAGATCCCACTCCGAGCGCACCAGGATGCCGTGGCCATCGAGCGCCCAGCCCAGCACGATGTCGCCATCGTTGCTTGACAGCGCACCCTGGACCTTGACCGACACGGCGCGGCCTTCATGTTCCAGGCGCCAGACCCCATGCGCCTCGTCGTTCTGCCGGTGCACGATGCAGCGGTGGCTGGCCAGATCGGCCAGGCTGGCCGGCATGCCATGCCGTTCCAGATAGCGGGGCGACGCGCACAGGAGGCGCCGGTTCGACATGATGCGGCGCGCGACCAGGCGCTGGTCGGGCAACTCGCCGAAGCGGATCGCCAGGTCGATGCCTTCCGCGACGAGGTCCACCGGCCGGTCGGTGACGTCGAGCTGCACCTCCACCTGCGGATAGCGCTGCGCGAAGGTGGATACCAGCGGCGCGATCGTCGTGCGCCCGAAACCGAGCGATGCATTCACGCGCAGCAGGCCGCGCGGCACGGCGCGCGTGCTCGATACCGCTTCTTCCATCTCGTGCAGGTCGGCCAGGATGCGCGTCGCGTAGTGCAGATAGGTTTCGCCCTCGGGCGTGAGGCTGCTGGTACGCGTGGTGCGGTTCACGAGCCGCACGCCGAGGCGCTCTTCGAGCTGCGCCAGGCGCTTGGTAGCAGCCGGCGGTGTGAGGTCGAGTGCGCGCGCAGCGGCGCTCAGGCTGCCGTGGCGGGCTAGCAGCACAAAGAATTCGAGATGCGAGGCGAGGTCATTGTTCACTTTGGGTGAAGAATCCTGTGAAAGAGATTCAATCATAACCGCCTCCGCAGCGAATAATCTGGTGACTCGTTCAACCAGCACACAAGAGACACCGCCATGAGAATCGTCGATATCCGCGAGCAGACCGTTCCAATCAGCTCCCCGATCCGCAACGCCTACATTGATTTCAGCAAGATGACGCTGAGTGTGGTCGCCGTGGTGACTGACGTGATCCGCGACGGCAAACCCGTGATCGGCTATGGCTTCAACTCCAACGGCCGTTATGGCCAGGGCACGCTGATGCGCGAGCGCTTCATCCCGCGCATCCTCGAGGCAGATCCGGCCGCGCTGCAGGACGACACGGGCGCGAACCTCGACCCGCACAAGATCTGGCAGACGATGTTCACCAACGAAAAGCCGGGTGGTCACGGCGAGCGCTCGGTGGCCATCGGCACCATCGACATGGCGGTGTGGGATGCGACGGCCAAGATCGCGGGCGTGCCGCTGTTCCAGTTGCTGGCCGACCGCTATGGCAATGGCCAGCCGGAGCGCCGCGTGTTCGTGTATGCAGCCGGTGGCTACTATTATCCGGGCCAGGACCACGGCAAGCTGAAAGACGAGATGCGCAGCTATCTCGATCGTGGCTACACGGTGGTCAAGAAAAAGATCGGCGGCGACTCGCTTGACGAAGACCTGCGCCGCATCGATTCGATCCTCAGTGTGCTGGGCGACGGGCAGAAGCTGGCGGTCGATGCGAACGGCCGCTTCGACCTGGATACGGCGATCCGCTACGCGAAGGCGCTGTCGCAGTACGATCTGTTCTGGTATGAAGAAGCGGGTGACCCGCTCGACTACGAGTTGCAGGCAACGCTGCGCAACTACTACGCCAATCCCATGGCCACGGGCGAGAACCTGTTCTCGATGCAGGATGCGCGCAACCTGATCCGCCACGGCGGCATGCGCGCTGATCGCGACTGGCTGCAATTCGATTGCGCGCTCAGTTATGGTCTGGTGGAGTATCTGCGTACGCTCGACATGCTCAAGGAACACGGCTGGTCGGCCAAGCGCTGCATCCCGCATGGCGGGCACCAGATGTCATTGAATATCGCCGCCGGCCTGGGGCTGGGCGGGAACGAATCGTATCCCGACCTGTTCCAGCCGTACGGCGGCTTCCCGGATGGCGTGAAGGTCGAGGATGGCCACATCACGATGCCCGATCTGCCGGGGATTGGTTTTGAGGGCAAGGCCGATCTGATTGCGCAGATGCGGCGCCTGACCGAATGATCAGGCGCGGTTCGATGCGTCGAATTTGACGGGCTGCGTCGTGCCGCCCTTGCGCCGCACGACGACGGTGCCGGCCATCTTGTCGTGCCAGCCCTGCTTGCGCGCGTCGAAGCCGACCCAGAGAATGCCCAGAAACAGCGGGATCATCGAGACGTAGTAGCCCAAGTAGCGGATGATGAACTGGCGCGTGCTTGGCTTGCCGCCGGTACGCGCATCGACAATGATCGCGCCGACGGCCATCTTGCCCGGCGTGGCCGAGAGCTTGATCCATAGCGCGAGCACGAAGGCAGCCGGCAGGAGCCAGTTGATGACAAAATCCGCCGGACCGATGACCATCGCCGTGCTGTCCCAATACGCGGCGCCGTAGATGGCGTAGAGCAGTGGCAGCACGACGACCATCACCAGGATGCTGTCGATGAGCGCCGCGCCGGTGCGCGCCCAGAAACCAACGTATTCCAGTTCGGTCGATTCGTGCGGCTGCATGGTGGCTCCGGTTGATTGTGCTGTAAGGACCCCCACAATAGCACTGGCCAACCGGGGCGTGGCTTAAGTCTCGAGATAGCGCGTGACGGCCTGACCCACGTCAGTGGTGTTGGCCGTGCCACCCATGTCGGGCGTGCGCGGGCCCTCGACCAGGCAGCGCTCGATCGCGCCCAGCATGGCGTCATGCGCGGCCGTGTAGTTGGCGTCGCCCTGGCCCAGGAACTCGAGCATCATCGCGCCCGACCAGATCATCGCGATCGGGTTGGCGATGTTCTTGCCGTAGATGTCGGGGGCCGAACCGTGCACCGGCTCGAACAGCGACGGGAAGGTGCGGTCCGGGTTCAGGTTGGCCGACGGCGCGATGCCGATCGTGCCGGTGCAGGCCGGGCCGAGGTCCGACAGGATGTCGCCGAACAGGTTCGATGCGACGACGACGTCGAAGCGCTCGGGCGAGATCACGAAGCGCGCGCACAGGATGTCGATGTGGTACTTGTCCCATTTGACGTCGGCGTATTGTTCGCCCATGGCGGCCACGCGCTCGTCCCAGTACGGCATCGAGATCGAGATGCCGTTCGATTTGGTGGCGGCGGTCAGGTGTTTCTTGGGGCGGCTCTGCGCCAGGTCGAACGCGTACTTGAGGATGCGGTCGGTGCCGTGGCGCGTGAAGACTGATTCCTGCAGCACCAATTCGCGCTCGGTCCCTTCGAACATCTTGCCGCCGACCGACGAGTATTCACCCTCGGTGTTTTCGCGCACGACGTAGAAGTCGATGTCGCCCGGCTTCTTGTTGGCGAGCGGGCAGGGCACACCCGGCATCAGGCGCACGGGACGCAGATTCACGTACTGGTCGAATTCGCGCCGGAACTTGAGCAGGGAGCCCCACAGCGAAATATGGTCGGGGACGATGTCGGGCATGCCGACGGCGCCAAAGAAAATGGCCTCGAAGCCGGAGAGCTGCGCGCGCCAGTCATCCGGCATCATCTTGCCGTGCTTGACGTAGTAGTCGCAGTCGGCCCATTCAAACGTGGTGAATTCGAGGTGGATGCCGAAGCGTTTGGCGGTGGCGTCCAGGGCGCGCAGGCCTTCTGGCATGACTTCCTTGCCGATGCCGTCGCCGGCGATCACGGCGATCTTGTGGGTTTTCATGGGTGTCTCCTCTGAGCTGATCTGAATGGTTCAAGAATAATGCAAAACGCTGTGTTTATAATGCTGCTTCTTGTGGAGTCAAGGAACACGTAGCGTGAATAATCTCTTGGAGAATGCTGATCTGCGGGTGTTCGTGACCGTGGCGCGTCAGGGATCGTTTGCGGGCGCGGCGCAGGCGCTCGGCATGTCGGCCGCGTATGTCAGCAAACGGATCGGGGTGCTCGAGGCCGCGCTGGGCGTGCGGCTGTTCCAGCGCACGACGCGGCGCGTGGTCATCACGGAGGATGGCGCGCAGGCATTTGAACGGGCGCAGGCGATCCTCGCCAGCCTGGATGACCTGATCGAGGAATCGGCCGAGCGGCGCCGGGCGCCCAGCGGCCAGCTGCGCGTGTGCAGCAGCTTCGGCTTCGGCCGCCAGGTCGTTGCACCGGCGATTGCCCGGCTGGCGCGCGCGTATCCGGCGCTGCAGATCCGCTTCGAGGTGTTCGACCGGCTGGTCGATCCGGTGGCTGAAGGGTTCGATCTGGATGTGCGGATCGGCGACGAGATCGCGCCGCAGCTGATCGCGCGGCGGCTGATGGTCAATCACCGCATCCTGTGCGCGGCGCCCGCGTACCTGGCGCAGCATGGCACGCCGCGCACGCTGCAGGATCTGGCGGGCCACCAGTGCCTGGTGATCAAGGAGCGCGACCATCCGTTTGGCGTGTGGCGGCTGCGCGCGAAAGGCGTTGAGGAGACGGTGAAGGTATCGGGCGCGCTGTCGACCAACCATGGCGAGATCGCGCTGCGCTGGGCGCTCGATGGCGCCGGGATCGTGCTGCGCTCGCGCTGGCACGCGCAGCCGCTGCTGGCGGCCGGGCAGCTGGTGCAGATCCTGCCCGAGTTTGCGCAGGAGGCCAATGTGTGGGCCGTGTATCCGCAGCGGCTGAGCAATTCGGCGAAGGTGCGGGTGTGCGTTGAATTCCTCGAGCGCGAACTGGCGGCGGATCTGGCGGCGGATCGGGCACCGGATGCTGGCGTGTAGCGCACCGCAGCGGCGCAAGAGCAGCTATTCGTGCACCGCCAAGGTGCAGCGCACCATCCATTCGCTCATTCGCGACATGGGCAGTTCGTGCGGCTCGACACTGCGCCGCAACATGGGCGATAATGGCGGGCTGTAGCGCGCCATAACCTGCGTGTTTGCGTGTTTGCGTCTTTCGACCAGACCTGCGCCGCCTGCAGCTTCTCTTACCCATCCGATCATCCGAGGACCATGAATTCCAGCCCGACGCTTGCCGATTCCGTGTGCGCAGCTCCGCGCCGCCACTTTCCCGCTTGCGTGGTGATAGCGCTCGCGCCGACGTGCGCATCGCGGTCCGGTCCTGCCTGCGCGATGGTGCGCGCGTGAGTCAGTCTGTCATGTATCCAGGCTCTCCCAGCAAGCCGTCGCGTCCGATCATCGAGGTCAAGCCGCATTCGACGCTCGATGACGTCTACGGTATCGTCGTCGGCGTGCTGTTCGTCGTGATCGGCATCGTGCTGCTGCACGCAGCCGGCCTGCTCACCGGCGGTGTCGCCGGCATCGCCTTGTTGACGTCGTACTCCACCGGCGTGCCGGTCGGTACGCTGTTCATGATGATCAACGTGCCGTTCTTCCTGTTTGGTTACTACTTCATGGGCGCGCGCTTCACGATCAAGTCGCTGGCCGGCAGCGCGATGATCATGGGCCTGCTCAAGATCATGCCGTTCGTGCTGGTCATCGACCGCGTGCATCCGGCCGTGGCAGCCCTGGGCGGCGGCACCTTCTGCGGCATGGGCATCCTCGCACTCGCGCGCCACGGCGCCGGCGTCGGCGGCACGGGCATCGTCACGCTGTGGCTGCAAAAGCAGTACAACATCAACGCCGGCCGCACCCAGATCATGATCGACAGCGTCATCCTGGCGCTGGCACTGCTGCTGGTCGCCCCGCATCTGGTCGCGTGGTCCGCCCTGAGCGCCGTCGCGATGAGCGGCATGGTCATGGCCTGGCACCGCGCCGGCCGCTACTTCGGCAGCTAACCCCCCACAATTAGGGGCAGAGTAGAATTATTGGGTAATAGCCTTTAGAAAACGGCCGTATTCGGGCTCTTGCAGATGAGCTCGTCAAACATTGCATAATAATTAGGGTCAGAGTCGAATTGTTTTTCAATTGATTTATAAAAATTGACAAACAATTCGACTCTGACCCTCATTGTTTTTTGCTGTTGTTAGCGCTATCCAATACTAGGCAAATCCTCTCATGCAATTAATGTCGCAAGGGCATTCATCGAACTCTGCAAATCATTCTGAACAACTGGGGTCAGAGTCGAATTAATGGGCAATTACCCAAAGTTGTCAAACAATTCGACTCCGACCCTAAGCTCGGCAGTTATTCTTGCAAATTAATTGGGGTCAGAGTCGAATTAATAAACAATTGATTTATTGAAGTTGGCAAACAATTCGACTCTGACCCTAATTTTGATTGGGGTTATTGGGGTGGGGTGGGTTTTTGCGGGGTGGGGAGCATGTCGGTGCCGACCATGTCGAAAATGCTCAGTTGGCCGCCCAGGCGGATGAAGAGTTCCTGGTAGAGGGCGCCGGTGTTCATATTGCCCCATTCGACGGCGCGCTTGATCAGGTAGGGCGTGGGGCTGTGCGGCTCGAGGTGGGCGAGGTAGGTGGCGGCGGCGGCCAGGCAGGCGTAGGCGTCGGCGCGGTCGCGGAAGTGGTGGGGCTCGGCGGTGTTTGTCGCGGGCGCGGTGGCTGGTGTTTCGGACGGTTCTGCCGGCGCTTCGGTTGGCACGGCTACTGGCGCTGGTGCTGGGACTCGTGCCGTGCATTCGTTGTGGAGTGCTGAGAGGATGGCGTGAACCTGGTCGGCCAGGGCCGTCAGGCACGGTGCGGTGGTGGTTTGCGGGGTGTTGACGGTGTTTTGGAGTTGGGCGATCGTGGCGTGCGCGTCTTCCAGTGCGGTGATGTGCCCGGTCAGGATTGCTGGTGGCATGGCTGCCAGCGTACTGCGGGTCGTGGCGTCGGCATCACGCTCGTGCGCGGTTTGTTCGCAGTCGGCCCACGTCGTGGCGTGGCCGTCGTCCGTTGTGAATAGCGGTGACTGGCGCAGCGTTGGGGCCAGCTTCTGGTCCAGCCAGCGCAGGATGTTTGCGCGGGCTTCGGTGTCGTCGTGTTCCAGTTGCGGATGCAGGGCGGTCGGGTAACGCTCGCACAGCGTGTGCGTCAGCAGCAGGCAGGGAGCCAGCGCGCTTATGCCATGTTCGTGGACCTGGGACTCGCACAGCCACGCGGCCAGTTGCAGGTCCTTGCCCTGGGTGCGTAAGGCGCCGGCAGCCAGGTTGCTGACGTGCGGCCAGTCCGAGCGCTTTGGTTGCCGCTGCCAGACCCCGCGCGGCTGGATATCTTCGTCGCCCTGGCGCGCTTCGATGATGGCGCGGTAGACGCTCGTTGCACGGGCCGGCAGGCCTGTCGGATTGGCGGAATCTACCGGCGCCGCCAGCACCTCCAGGGTGATGCCGAGGTGGCGCAGGAAGTGGTCGTCGGCGCGTCTTGTCAGGTCGCCGTTGGGTGGAACTGGTTCAGGCATGGGGCTCTCCCGTAAATGCGGCCCGACAGAGTGGGGCGCCAATAAAGGCCACACTGTAGCGCAAATGCAGCCGGCAGGGCAGGTGCTGGAAACCCAAGCGGAAGCTTAATTCGACGCCGACGTCGACGGCGTCATGGCGCCGATACGCAGCGTGGCCCGCAATCCCGGATGGTTGTCGTCCAGCGTCAGCGTGCCGCCATGCAGCCGCGCCACTGCCGAGACCACGCTCAGGCCCAGACCCACGCCGGGCGTGCCGCGGCTCGCGTCGACCCGGTAGAAGCGCTCGATGACGCGCGTGCGTTCGTGCACGGGGATGCCGGGACCATTGTCGGCCACGACGATCTGCACGGTGTCGGCATCGATGCGCTGCGCGGAGATCGCGATCGCGCCGCGCACCGGCGCATACTTCAGTGCATTGTCGACCATATTGCCCAGCGCCTGCGCCAGCAGCACGGGGTCGCCCACCACGTGCAGGTTGTCCGGGCCGTCAAAGCCCAGCGCGATGTCCTTCAGTTCGGCGACCGGCGCGTAGAACTCGGTCACTTCGGCGCCCAGCGCCGCCAGGTCGACATCGACAAAACCGGCGCGCCGGCTGCCGCTGTCGATTTCGGCCAGTCGCAGCAAGGCATTGAAGATGCCCATCACGCGGTCGACGTCATCGATCGCGGCGTCGATTTCGACGAAGGTTTCGTCCGGCGCTGGCCGCGCGACCGACAATTCTTCGAGCCGCGCGCGCAGCTCGGACAGCGGCGTGCGCAGGTCGTGCGCAATCGCGTTCGAGACATCCTGCACGCCGGTCACCAGATGCTCGATCTGGTCGAGCATGCGGTTCACGGTGCGCGTCAGTTGCTGCAGTTCGTCGCCATCGCCCGGTTCGACCAGGCGGTGCGACAGCTTGCCCTCGATGATCGACGCAGTGGTGTCGCTGATGCCCTGCATGCGGCCCAGCAGCGCGCGGCGAATCATCAAGCCGCCCAGCGCGGCGCTGAGCAGCACCGTGATCGCGCAGCCCAGCAAGCCATATGTGAACAGGCGTTCGAGCTTCTGGAAGCGATTGAGGTTACTGGCCACGAGCAACCGGTAGCCGTCTTCCAGCGTCACCCGCACCAGTTCCACGTTGCGCGGCACGTCGTCGACCACGATCGTTACCCGGCACAGGCCATCGCGGTCGGGCACGCCCTCGGGCCACGCCTGCAGATTACCCGCCAGCTTGGCGCCGTCGGGCGCGACGAACAGCATGATCTTGCGCACGCCGTCGTTCACGCCGTGGACCTGGCTGTCGATCGCGGCGGCCAGCGCGGGCGGGCCCTGGCGGATGAACAGGTTGCTCAGGTGCTGTGCGTCGGATTTGAGCAACTGGCTGCGCACCTCGCCGATATTGGTATGCCACGCGTACCACAGCGGCCCGGCGAACATCGCCAGTACCAGCAGCGTCACAAGGCCATAACCGATAGCGATCGTGCGCGCGGAAAAGCTGGGGAGCCTGAGCATCGTGTGCGTCTCGCTCAAGGCTGGTCGGTCAGCATGTAGCCGGCATTGCGCACCGTGCGCAGAAGGGCCGAAGGAAAGCCGGCGTCGATCTTTTGCCGCAGCTTGCTGATATGGACATCGATGACATTGGTCTGCGGGTCGAAGTGGTAGTCCCACACGTTCTCGAGCAGCATCGTGCGTGTGACGACCTGGTTCGCATGGCGCAGCAAATAAGTCAGCAGCTTGAATTCGCGTGGTTGTAGCGCCAGTTGCTTGCCGGCGCGCGTGACGCGGTGCGCCAGCATGTCGACACTCAGGTCGCCCAGCGTCATGACGGTTTCGACGGCCTGGCTTTGCGAGCGGCGCAGCAGCGCATCCAGGCGCGCAAGCAGTTCGCCGAATGCGAACGGCTTGGTCAGATAGTCGTCGCCACCCGCGCGCAGACCGCGGATGCGATCGTCCACGCCATCGAGGGCGCTCAGGATCAGGATCGGCACCCGGTTGCCCTGCTGGCGCAGTGTTTCGATCAGTGCCAGGCCGTCGATCCCGCCGGGCAGCATGCGGTCCATGACGATGGCGTCATACGGCTCGGTGACGGCGTAGACCATGCCGTCGCGGCCATTGTCGGCATGGTCGACCGTGTGCCCGGCTTCGCTCAGGCCTTTGGTGACGAAGCGCGCGACGCGCTCGTTGTCTTCGATGAGGAGCAGTTTCACGGCGACCTCAATGCGCCTGCGGCTGCGAAGGCGCGACTGGCGCCTCGCCGCCGGCCGGCGTGTCATCGATATGCGTCGGCGTCTTGGCCCGCGACGCGACGATCACATAGAACAGCGGAATCAGGAACGTGGCCAGGAACGTCGCCGTCAGCATGCCGCCGATGACGCCGATGCCCAGCGCGTTCTGGCTACCCGAACCGGCCCCGCTCGACAAGGCCAGCGGCAGCACGCCCAGGATGAACGCCATCGACGTCATGATGATCGGGCGCAGCCGCACTTTGGCCGATTCGAGCGCCGCTTCGACAATGCCCATCCCCTGCATCTGCAGTTCGCGTGCGAATTCGACGATCAGGATCGCGTTCTTGGCTGACAGGCCGATCGTGGTCAACAGGCCCACCTGGAAGAACACGTCGTTCTCCATGCCGAAGGCCGTCGCCGCGCTCAGGGCGCCGAGGATACCTACCGGCACCACCATGATGACCGAAATCGGGATCGCCCAGCTTTCATACAGCGCGGCCAGGCACAGGAACACGACCAGGATCGATAGCGCGTACAAAAGCGGCGCCTGCGAGCCGGCCTGCGACTCCTGCAGCGAGATGCCGCTCCATTCGAAGCCGATGCCTTCCGGGAGTTCGCCCACCAGGCGTTCCATGATCGCCATCGCCTCGCCGGAGCTGAAGCCCGGCGCCGGCTGGCCCAGGATTTCGGCCGACTCGATGCCGTTGTAGCGCGCCATCGCTGGCGAACCCCAGGCCCAGCGCGCACTGGCGAAGCTCGAAAACGGCACCATCTCGCCGGCGCCGTTGCGCGCATACAGCAGCTTGATGTCGTCCGGGTTCATGCGGAACTGGGCGTCGGCCTGCACGTACACGCGCTTGATGCGGTTGTCCGTGTCGAGGAAGTTGTTGATGTAGCGCGAACCCCAGGCCGTCGAGAAGGTCTGGTCGACTTCGGTCAGGTTCACGCCCAGCGCGGCGGCTTTTTCGCGGTCGATGTCGATCTTGTAGGTGGCGTTGTCGGCCTGGCCCGTGAAGCGCACGCGCTGCAGGTTCGGTTCCTTGCGCGCCAGCTCGAGAAGCTGGTCGCGTGCCTTGGCCAGTGCGTCGTGCCCCAGGCCACCGCGATCCTGCAGCTGCAGCGAGAAGCCGTTGGCCGAGCCCAGGCCGCGGATCGATGGCGGTTCGACCGTGTTGATGGTCGCGCCCTGGTAGTTGGCGTAGCGCGCTGCGATGCGGTTGGCCAGCGCCGACACACCCAGCGCTTCGTCCTTGCGCTCATCCCAGGTCTTCAGGCGCACGAACAGGCGGCCCTGGTTCTGGCCGCGCTGCGGCTGGCTCGCGCCATTGGTCATGAAGGTGGCTTCCACCACTGCCGATTCTTCTTTCAGCAGGTACTGGCTGATTTCTTCCAGCACGCGGCCCGTCGTTTCCTGCGTGCTGCCGGCCGGCGTTTGCACCTGGACGAACATATAACCCTGGTCTTCCTTCGGCAGGAAGCCGCCTGGCAGGCGCAGGAAGAGGGCGATGACGGCGCCGACCAGCACCAGGTACACGACCATCCACAGCGCGCGGCGGCCCAGGATGCGGGTCACGCCGCCCAGGTAGCGGTCGCGGGTTGCATCGAACGAGCGGTTGAACCAGCCGAAGAAGCCCTTCTTTTCATGGTGGTCCGGGTCGACCGGCTTGAGCATCGTGGCGCACAGCGCCGGCGTGAGCGTCAGCGCAATGAACGCCGACAGCAGCATCGAGGCCACGACCGTCAGCGAGAATTCGCGGTAGATCGCGCCCACCGTGCCGCTCGAGAAGGCCACGGGCACAAACACGGCCGACAGCACGAGGGCCACGCCGATCAGCGCGCTGGTGATCTGGCTCATGGCCTTGATCGTCGCTTCTTTCGGCGCCAAGCCGTCTTCGTGCATCACGCGCTCGACGTTCTCCACCACCACGATCGCATCGTCGACCAAGAGGCCAATGGACAGCACGAGGCCGAACATCGACAGCGTATTGATGGTAAAGCCCAGCGCGGACATGATGCCAAACGTGCCCAGCAACACCACCGGCACCGTGATCGACGGGATCAGGGTGGCGCGGAAGTTTTGCAGGAACAGGTACATCACCAGGAACACCAGCACGATGCCCTCGATCAGCGTGTGGGTCACGCCCTTGATCGACGTTTCGATGAAGGGCGTGACGTCGTTCGGGTACACGGTGCGCAGGCCCGGCGGGAAGAATTCGCCCAGCTCTTTTAAGCGCGCACGCACGGCTTCTGCAGTGTCGAGTGCATTGGCGTTCGGCGCGAGCTGGATGCCCAGGCCCGACGCCGACTTGCCGTTGTAGCGCACGTCGACGTTGTAGTTTTCGGGTCCCAGCGCCACGCGCGCGACGTCGCCGATGCGCACGGACGAGCCATCCGGCTGGACCTTGACCAGGATGCGCTTGAATTCCTCGGGCGTGCGCAGCATCGTCGCCTGGTTGATCGTGGCGCTCAGGGTCTGGCCCTGGACCGCCGGTGTGCCCCCCAGCTGGCCGCCCGAGATCTGCACGTTCTGCGCGCGGATCGCGTCGGTCACGTCGAGCGGCGTCAGTGCAAAACTCGTCAGCTTGACCGGGTCGAGCCAGATACGCATCGCGTACTGGGTGCCGAACAGGTTCATGCTGCCCACGCCCGGCATGCGCGAGAGCGGGTCCTGGATGTTCGAGGCGACGTAGTTGGCGATGTCGAACTTCGTCATGCTGTCGTCGTCGGAAACGAACGCCGCCACCATCAGGAAGTCGGACGTCGACTTGGTCACGCGCAGGCCCGATTGCTGGACCTCGCTCGGCAGGCGCGGGACCGCCGCCTGCAGCTTGTTCTGCACCTGGACCTGAGCGATGTCGGGATCGGTGCCAGCGGCGAACGTCAGCGACGTCGTCGACTGGCCCGTGTCATCGCTGGTTGACTGCATGTACAGCAGGTTGTCGATCGCCGTCATCTGCTGCTCGATCACCTGGATCACGGTGTTCTGCATGGTCTCGGCCGACGCGCCGGGGAAGGTCGCCTGGATCTGCACCGATGGCGGCGAGACGGGCGGATACTGCTCGATCGGCATCTTGAGCAGCGCGATGCCGCCGACCAGCATGATCAGCAGCGAGATGACGATCGCGAAGATCGGACGGTTGATGAAGTACTTTGGCATCTTGGATTATTCCTGACGCGCGGCGGTGGCCGCGGCAGGCGCCGTGGCTGCTGGTGCTGCTGTAGGCGCCGCCGGTGCTGCCGCAGCCGGCGCTGCGGCGACCTTGACGACGGTGCCAGGCCGCAGCTTCTGCACGCCGCTGACGATCACACGTTCGCCGGCTTTGAGGCCGTCGTCGACGAGCCAGAAACCATCGACCAGCGCGCCGGTGCGCACGGTGCGCAGTGCGACCTTGTTGTCCTGGCCGACGACCATCACGGTGGCCGTGCCCTGCGGCGTGCGCGTCACGGCGGTCGCAGGCACGCGCATGACGCCCTGACGCACACCCTGGCTGACGCTCGCGCGCACGAACATGCCGGGCAACAGCAGCTTGTCGGGGTTCGGGAAGCGCGCGCGCAGCGTGACCGAGCCGGTGGCCTGGTCGACCGTCACGCCGGAAAACGCGAGCGTGCCGCTGCGGCTGTAGGTGCTGCCGTCTTCCAGTTGCAAGCTGACTTTGGCGGCGTCGGTGCCTTCCATGCGCACGCGGCCGGCGGCAATCTCGCGCCGCAGCGCCAGGCCTTCGCTGCTCGATTGCTGCAGGTCGACGTACATCGGATCGATCTGCTGGATCGTCGTCATCAGGGTGGCGGCGCTGCCTTGCACATACGCGCCCTGGGTCACGGCCGACACACTGCTCCGGCCCGCGATCGGTGCGGTCACGGTGGTGTAGCCAAGGTTGATGCGGGTCACCTCGAGGGCGGCCTTGGCGGCGGCGACATCGGCCGCCGCTTCGAGTTGCGCTGCTTCGGCGGTTTCGAATTCCTGCTTGCTGACCGCATTTTCCTTCACCAGCACGCGGTTGCGATTCAGTTGCGACACATTGCTGGCCAGCGTCGCCTGCGCCCGTTGCAGCTCGGCTTCGGCGCTCTTGACGGCGGCGCGGTACGGCGCCGGATCGATCAGGTACAGCGGCTCGCCCTTGCGCACGTCGGCGCCTTCGGTAAAGCGGCGCTCCTGCACGATACCGTCGACCCGGGCCCGGACCTCGGCCAGCAGGAACGGCGCCGTGCGGCCTGGCAGGGCGATGTTCAGCGCGACGTTCGTGGTGGCCATGGTCAGTATGGCGACTTCGGGCACCGCAGGCGGGGCAGGCTTGGGGTCTTTGCCGCAGGCGGAGAGCAGCGCGGCGGCCGTTATGGCGGTCGCCAGCGCCGGGCGGCGCGGAAGGGTCATCAAGGGCATGGGTGTCGGATCCGTTTGCAAGGTGGAGAGCGTATTGTTCCCTACCTTCGACTATGCCCGGCGCAGGCTTAAACGGGGGTGGTTAATTCGTTAAATATCGTTAATGTTGGCGCTGTCAGTGTTGAACAGGGCCGAGCTTTGAAGGTCTGCGCAGCTGTGGACGAACAATAACGTCGGACACAAAACAATAAAGTCGACACAGAACAGGAAAGTTTGACACAAGACGCCAGCGCGGACATGCTCTGGCAACTTGCGTTTTCGGCAAAAAGCAGACTATCCAGATCGACCAATAACTCAATAATCATGAAGCGAAGCATGAGGAAGCTATGCAGATACCCTTAGTTGGTCCGGTAACAAAAGATGTGCGTTTCGGCTGGCTTTACAGCATGCCTATGCCTCTCAACGTTTTCGGGAACAAGAAAATTCGTATGGTGCTGGAGGGTTACGAAGAGGATGGGAACCAACAAGATTTTCATTTGGCGATCAGCGCGTTCTTATCCATAGGCGAGGATGTACTAATAGCGGCTGAGCCTCACGTGTTCAACTATTATCGGGATATAAACGGATACCTGGCTCCCTCGGACGAAGGATACGTCGGCATCAACACACCGAGTGAGGTCTGGGATCACGTACAAGTGGGAGAAGAGGCATTCGTGGGGCGCCGACCATATGGGGACAAGGGAATATACGTGTCCATCGAGTGCAACTGCGATTGGGAGCCAGAACATGGTCTCCAAATCGTCTTCAAGGCTGGGAAATCAGTATGCAAAGTTGGGCCTTATGATGGTCACGTTACGAACGCTGATGCATACGCAGACGAACAACTCGAAAACGTTATCTATCGTCCGATTGGCTCTTGATAGGTAGGCACGTACTAACTTGATGGTGCTTCAACGAAGAACCGGATCAGGCAAGATAGGACGTTCAGCGCTTGAATCAGCAACCAGGAGACACTGACGTGCCTTTTTCCTTTTTACTCGTTCTGCTATTCATGCTTTGCGCTGTCATCAGTCCGTTGGTAGCAGCGGGAGTCATCTGGGCGCGATGCACACCGCGGTGGCGTTACCTGGGAAGGCGGGCGAGCACAATGGGGATCATCCTGGCTGCGCTCTCCGTCGCCACGTATTTCACGCTTTACGCGCTGCTGGGAGAAGACATTCCCCTTGAACCACTGACCGTTGCAATCGCTGGTGGCGCCGGTTTCACGGCTGGGGTATTCGGTATCTGCGCATGGATATGGGCGAGGCGCCGCAAAGGCTTGGCGACAGCCGACCGCGCACTGCGACAAGACTGAGGTCAATCAGCCATCGCAGGCCGGCCTGGCCATCGCCCACCAGAATCGGGTGCATCAGACTGCTGCTGCATCCCCAACACCAGCGCGTGCCGGCAACCACAACGCAACCTCAGTCCCATCCCCCGGCGCCGACACGATCTCGATCACGCCGCCGTGCGCGGTCACGATCTCGCGCACGATGGTCATGCCCAGGCCGTTGCCAGGCACGTCGGGCAGGGCGTTGGCGCGCCAGAAGGCGTCATACACCTGCTTGCGCTGCTCCGGCGTCATGCCCACGCCCTGGTCGCGCACCCGCACTGCGGCGCCGGCTTGCCCGGCGCGTTCCTGCTGCGAGATGCTGATATCGACAATGCTGTCCGGCGCCGAGTAGGCCAGCGCATTGTTCACGATATTGCCCAGCGCCTGCTGCACGCGCGCGGCGTCGGCCGTCACGGGCTGCAGGCCGGGCGCCACGGCCAGCGCGATCCGTGCGGCGTGCGCGTCGTTGGCCAGCGCGCCCTGGATCCTGGCCATCATGTCGGCCAGGTCGAGCAAGGTTGGCTGCAACTGCGCCGCGCCGCCCGCATCGATGCGCGCCAGGTCGAGCATCTGGTTCACCAGGCCGATCAGGCGCGTGGCCTGGCGGTGGATGATGTCGATCAGCTCGCGCCCGGTGGCCGGATCGAACTCGCGCTTGAGGAGTAGCTCCGAAAACCCGAGGATGCTGGCCATCGGCGTGCGCAATTCGTGGCTGGCGGTGCGGAAGTAGTCGTGACGCCGCTGGTTGGCGGCGCGCACCCGTTCGCGCTCCGCGCGCAGGCCGTCCATGTCGCGCACGGTGGCCACCAGGTGCACATGCCCGTCGAGCGTCATTTCGGCAATCGAGATTTCGGCCGCAAAGCTGCTGCCATCGACGCGGCGGGCAGTGCCCTCGTGGTGCGAGACGACCTGCGGCGCCATGCCGATCAGCAGGGCCGACGACTGGCCAGTCAGGACGGTGCAGGGCGAGCCGAACAACGCCTCGGCTGCCGGATTGCACGACAGGATCCGGCCCACGGCGTCGAGCAGCAGCACGGCGTCGGGCAGGTGTTCGAGCAGCGTGCGCAGTGTGCGCGCGCTGCTGCGCTCACGCTCGCAGGCGGCGCGCAGCTCGATGGTGGCGATTTCGCCCGCCACCATGCCCGCCAGGTCGCGCAGCATGGCGCGGTCGGCGTCGGAAAATTCGCGGGGTACGCTGTCGATGATGCACAGCGTGCCGATCCGCATGCCGTCCCCGACGTCGATCGGCGAACCGGCGTAGAAGCGCGCCGCCGTCTCGCCGCGCACCAGCGGGTTGTTGGCAAAGCGCGCGTCGGCGCGGGCGTCGCGCACCACCATCACGTCGTCCTGCAGGATGGCGTGCGCGCAGAAGGACACCGAGCGCGGCGTCTCGGTCAGCGCCACGCCCACGCGCGACTTGAACCACTGGCGGTCGGTGTCGACCAGGCTCACGAGCGCGATCGGCACCTTGAACAGGTGCGTGGCCATGCGCGTGATGCGGTCGAACGACGCTTGTGGCGGCGTGTCGAGCAGATTCAGGTCGAGCAGCACCGCGTGGCGCCGCGCTTCATCCGGCGGCAGGGGGGCAGAACCAGGAGTGGGGTGGAGGTTTGTCGGCGTCTCGTTCATTATGGGGTCCTGCGGGATCGGTCTCAGGGCGCCGGTGGCAGCGCCGATGTCACTGCGGCGCGCAGGGCCGCGAGCGGCGCCGGCTTGGTCAGGTAAGGTACATCGTCGGGCAGGCCCATCGCCAGCACGGTCGGTTTGTCCATGCCGCTGATGACCACCATCGGCATCGACGCGGTGGCCGGATTGCCGCGCAGGCTGCGGATCATGCCGAAGCCGTCCATGCCCGGCATGCGCAGGTCGCTTACCAGGATATCGGGGCGCGCCTGGCCGATGCACATCATGGCCTCGAAGCCGTTGCTCGCCTTGCGCACGGCGAGATCCATGCCCCAGGTTTCGATTTCCAGTTCGTACAGGCGCAGCAGGGTCGCGTCGTCGTCGACAATCAGTACCGTGCGCGCGGGGCCCAGCGGCAGGATCGGGCGGGCACTGCTCGCCATGGCGGGCGGTGGAGCAAGAACGGCGCGACGCCCGTCGAGCAGGCGCTCGACCGAGGCATTGGTGATGCGGCGATGGCCGCCCGCCGTCTTCCATGCCTGCAGCGCGCCGTTCTCGACCCACATCTGCACCGTGCGGTGCGAGACGCCGATCCGCTCGGCCGCTTGCCGGGTGGTGCAGAAGGCCGACCGGTCACAGGCGGGCTCAGTATTTTCTTGACGGTCGGCAATTTTCATATTTGCTGATTTTACCGGTTCGCATTGGGCTGTCAAGGCAAACCGGACGGTCTCGTCGTCACTGATGGGCACTTGCAACACCAGCCTTACCGACGGGCCGATGCTGGCCCGTCACCGGTATTGGCCACCGGCAGATAGAGGGTGACTTCAGTGCCGACGCCGGCCTCGGATTCAAGCGCAATGCGCCCGCCGTGCAGATCGACGATCTCCTTCAGGATCGTCAACCCCAAGCCGCTGCCTGGCGCTGACGAATCGCTGTCCACGCGATAGAAAGCGTCGAAGACCTGGGCCTGCTGCTGGGGCGTCATGCCGATCCCGCGGTCGCGCACGCGGATTGCCACCATCGGCCGTTCGCCCCAGTGTTCGGGCGCGGCGCGCAGCGAAATCGGCGTGCCGGGGGCTGAATACTTGATGCTGTTGCTGACGATATTGGTCAGCGCCTGCTGCATCTTCTGGGCATCGGCCGCCAGTGGCGGCAGGCCGGGCGCGATGTCGGTGCTGACGCGGTGTGCCTGGCCGAGGCCCTCGAGGGATGCCAGCGTCCGGCTCACCAGATCGTCCACGGGGACAGCGTCGATCTTCAGTTCGTCCCGCCCGCCCGCTTCGATCCGCGCCAGGTCGAGCATCTGGTTGACCAGGCCGACCAGGCGGCCGGATTCGCGGTGGATGATTTCCACCAGCTCGCGGCTGACGACCGGGTCAAAGTCGCGCTTGAGCAGCAGTTCCGAAAAACCCAGCACGCTCGACATCGGCGTGCGCAGTTCGTGGGTTGCGGTGGCAAAGTGGCGACGGCGCCGTTCATCGATGGCGCGGTTGCGTTCTTCAGTAGCGCGCCGCTGCGAAATGTCGCGCACCGTCACGGCAAACTTCGGGCGCGCCGCCCACATCATGCGGCAATACGAAAACTCGACCGGGAAGCGGCTGCCGTCCAGACGCCGCGCCAGCGCCTCGTAGCGCGCGCCTTCGCGCAAGTGACCCGAGCGGCGCAGGCGCAGCAGGTCTTCGTCCATCAGTTCGCGCAGCGGGCGGCCGGCCAGCAGCGGGCCGGTCGCGCCGAACAGCTTCTCGGCTGCCGGGTTCGCAGCCACGATATTGCCTTGCGCATTGAGCATCAGGATGCCGTCGGGCAGGTGGGCGACCAGCGCCTTTTCCCAGCCTTCGGGCGCAGGGCGACCTGCCGGCCGCGCACGCAATTCGTCGCCGGCGATGGCGGCCAGGTCGCGCAGCGTGGCCATCTGCTCGTCATCGAAATGGCGTACCTCGCGGTCGATCACGCACAGCGCGCCAACCCGGCTGCCGTCCGGCGCGGCCAGCGGAATGCCGGCATAGAAGCGCACGTCCGGCGCACCGGTGACGAACGGGTTATGGGCAAAGCGGGGATCGAGGCGCGCGTCGTCGATCACCAGGCCATTTTCGTGCTCGATGGTGTGGGTGCAGAACGAGGTCACACGCGTGGTCTCGTGCAGGTCGATCCCTACGCGCGACTTGAACCACTGGCGGTCGGCGTCGACCAGCGCGATCAGCGAAATGGGCACGCCGAGCAGGCGGCAGGCCAGGCGCGTGATGCGGTCGAACCGTTCTTCGGGCGGGGTGTCGAGCAGGGCGAGTTCGTGCAGCGCGCGCACGCGGGCCTGGTCGGACTGGGGGATGGATTGCGGGGCAGGCAAAGTCGGGGCAACAAGGGGGTGTCGGTCCGGCTCGGAATGCATGATGTTGATCCTGTCAGGCGCGCGCAGCCGCCCCGTCGATGTCACTGAAGATGCGTTCGATCCGGGCGCGCAGTTCAGGGAAGCGCACCGGCTTGGCAAATACCGGGATGTCATCGGGCAGGCCCATCGACCTGATGGTTGCAGGGTCGAGGCCGCTGATGACGATGATTGCCATATTGCCATAGCGCGGGTCGGCGCGCAGTGTACGAACCATGCGGAAACCATCCATGCCCGGCATGTTCAAGTCGCTGATCAACAGGTCGGGCCGCGCTTCGCCGATCCGGATCAGCGCATCGAAGCCGTCGCGCGCCTTGATCAGCTGGGCGTCGAGGCCCCAGCCCGACATTTCCAGCTCGTACAGGCGCAGCAGCGTTGCGTCGTCGTCGGCCATCACGATGCGCCGGCCGGCAGGCGCTGACCGGGCAGGGGACGCCGGTGGAGGTTGACCGCCGGTTACTGCATGATTGCGTTGCGCAACCAGGCGGTGTACCGAGGTGAGCAGGATACGGCGGTGGCCACCGGCGGTTTTCCAGGCTTGCAGCACGCCGCTTTCGACCCAGAGTTGCACGGTCCGGTGCGACACGCCAAGCAGGCTCGCCGCCTCCTTGGTCGAGCAGACTTCTGCGGAAGCGGGGTCGGTCGGCGCCGACGCTGGGCTGCTGTGCGATATCATGAAATAGAATTGTGCAGGTGGTTAAAAGCCTCCCGACCGGGGGGCCGACGATCCACTCCGTTGCGTGTCGCAAGGGCGACAGCGCATCGGAAATTGCGGGATCCAGCCACCTGGATGCGTAACGAATACACATAGGCAAGTCAACAATCTATCAAATTATCACAAATTACGATAGTGAAACGTGATAACTCGTTTCTATATTGTAACTTGCGGTCATGAACAGCGGTGCATTATTGTACTTTTACCGTCACTGTCACGGTGCCACTGGCCCCCGGCGCCAGCGTGCCGGTGATGCCCCATTCGATCTTGCCATTGGCGCCCACGTCGGGTTTGGCGGCCACCGCGCAGGCCAGGCCCGAGGGCAGGGTGCCGCAGCTGCTGTCGGCATAGGTCGTGAAGGCCGGCGTGGTGTCTTCGATCTTCAACTGCGTCAGCGTGGTGGTGCCGCTGTTTTCGAACGTGATCGTGTACAGGATCGTGCTGCCCGGCGTGGCGTTGGCCTTGTCCACTGCCTTGGTCAGCTTGAAGTCGTCGCAGGTCTGGCAAATGCCTTCGACTGTCACCACGATTTCGCCCAGGCCGATGCCGAGCAGCTTGAGCAGCGGATCGGCCACGCCCGTGAGCACCGGCGCGATCAGCGGGCTGACCACGTTCTTGACCAGCGTCTTGACGAGCGGTTCGACCGCGCCCTGCAACAGCCCCAGGGTCGGCATGCTGCGAATCTGCAGGTTCGTCGCCAGGCTGTTGGCCGCATTCGTGATGAAGGTCGTGCTCGAGCTCACGGTGCGCGTTTGCGGGAACGTGCCCGACATTGTCACGCTCGTCGAGAACGGCGCCTGGCCACGCACGATGCTCTTGATGTCGAGCGCAATATCGACCGGCAGCAGCCCCAGCGCGGCGGCCCGCAGCGATCCGATCGTGCCGAAGTCGACGTCCGAGTCGAGAATCGCGCGGCTGCGGTTGAAGAACACGCTGTCGTCGATCTTGCCGATGAAGATGTCGGACACGCCCGGCGCCACCTGCAGCGTGACGGCCTTGGTCGCGGCGCTCACGGCGGAAAGGCTGCCCTGGCCGCGCGCGATTTCCACGTACACGTCCAGCTTGCCGATACCGACCGATGCGCTTTGCAGTAAACCCAGCCCCACCAGCGAATCGGTGGCCGGCGTCAGTGACACCAGGTCCATCTTGAGCTTGAGGCGGATCGCGGCCGAATGGAAGGTCGAACCGGTCGGCCCGCACACGTACACCGGCGGCTCGATCGCCTGCGCATACAGTTGCAGGTTGTTGACCACGCCAGTCGCGCCCAGGAGACCACCCGAAATCCCGACCGGCTGCGGCGTGGTCAGCACGTTGCGGCGGTTATACAGCTGGACCAGGCCGGTGAACATGTCGAGCGCATTGATCGTGCTGGTGCCGAGCGACCCGGTGTCCGCCGTGACCTTGAGCAGGTCGCCCAGGCGCACGGTGCCGCCCACGCCATTGAGTTGCGAGGCCAGGCCGGACAACGCACCGGCCAGCTGCGGCTTGGCCTCGGCCTGCGCCTCGACTGCCAGCGCGTTGGCGATCTGCACCAGCGTGACGTTGGCGCTCAAAGCCTGCGCCGGGGTCGATACGCCCAGGTCGGTCTTGAGCACGTTCAGGAAATTGAGCAGGTTCAGGTTGCCGCTGGCCAGTGCGTTCCAGTCCACCGCATTGAGTGATGTACCGGTGCCGAGCATGCCGCCCAGTAGCGGGCCGAGCAGGGCGCTCTTGCCGGTGTCGACGCTGGCCAGGCGCGGGCCGGCGGTGATGCAGGCGCCGGTTACCGTGCAGTCGGCCTTGGCGGGCAGCGCGCCGAGCAGGCAGGCGAGGGCAACGAAGACGCGCAGCCAGGCGTGGCGAAGGCGGGACGGGAGCAGTGCGAAAGTCATGTCGGTATCCTTGATTACTTGAGCAGGTCGCCCGAGAGCAGGCCTTGCAGCGTGTTCTCGTCGAACTTCATGCGTACCCGGAAGTACACGCCCTTGGCAGTGGCGTCGGCGCCGGCCAGGTCGCGTTCCTTGAAGCCGAGCAGGTTGTAGCCGGCCGAGACCCACATATTGCGTTGCAGCTGGTAGCCCGCCTCGATGCCGGCGGCGTACTGGCGGCCGCGCGTGTCGCGGTCCATCAGCATCTGCGCGGTGGCGCCGATGTCCCAGTCGGCATTGATCTCGTGGGTCACGCGGCCGGCCACCAGGTGGCTGACCGTGCGGTTCGACAGGCCGCTCGACTGGTCCATTGCCATCTTGGCGGCGTAGCGGGCGCTGACCGTGGTGTCAGTGCGCAGCTGCCAGTTGGCGCCGACCGAGACGGCGTGCACGGCGCGCTTGAGGTCAGCCAGGCCGTCGTCGCGTTCGAGCTTGTACTCGTACTTGGCCAGGCCGTTCAGGCCGATCGACTGCAGCGCGCGGTAGGCCACGCCGCTTTGCAGCAGCTCGGTCACGCGCATCGTTTTGCTGGCATTCGAGCGGGTCGCGGCCAGCGTATTCTTGCCCAGGAAGGTCCAGCTGTCGTCGATCTTGTAGGCCAGGCCCAGCGTCGAGAGCAGGCCGTCGCTGTCGGCGCCGTGGCGCAGTTCGAGACGGGCGTTACCGGTCCAGGTCGGATGGCGGCTCACTTCGATGGCGCCGGTCAGCGCTATCGCTTCGTTGTTGTTGGCGCCCGAGAGCACCTTGACGCGTTCGAAGCTGGTGTTGGCGCGCACGCCGTCGCCCAGCGTCCACAGATTGCGCAAGCCCAGGGCTGCTTCGGCCTGGCGCTCGCCGGTCACGGTGCCAGCTGGCGAGGTGCCGCCGGCGCGGTATTCCGAGAACACGCGGCCGTCGTGCATGTAGTCGGTGTCGACGCCGAACACGGTGGCGTGGCGCTGCTGGCCCTGATTCAGCGCATAGGTTGACCCCAGGCTGCTGATCAGTTCATGGCGGCCGTACACGCGGCTGCCGCCGGCAAAACGGTAGTCGCCGCCCAGTGCCACCATGCGGCGGCCATTGTCGTGGATATCCTGTTCGCCTTCGACGAACACGCCGGCCTGCGGCAGGCCAGGGATCTGCATGCCCAGTTTGGCGCGCACGCTGGTCAGGTCGGGCTGGGCCACGATGACCCCGGCGCCGCCTTCTTCACGTGAATGGCGCATGCCCACTTCGGCTTGCAGGCCATTTTCGAACGCGTAGCCGGCGAAGAGCTGCACGCCGTTGCGGGTGGCGTCGGTGGTCAGGTCGGCCGTGTGCAGGCCTTCCAGGCCGACGCTGGTGCGCTCGGTGAAGCGGTAGCGCACATTGGCGCCGCCTTCGGTACGGCCTTTCGGCAGATTGGCCGATGGATTGTCGAAATTGGCGTCGGCGCGGCCCAGGAACAGACGGCTCTCGAGCTTGCCGTCGGTGCGGTTGGCCTCGAAGCGTGCGGCGCGGCCCGACAGGCCGGCTTTTTCCATCTGCGCCGCTTCGACGATGACGACAGTTTTTTCGTCCGGCTTGACGCTGGCGTTGACGCTCACCAGGCGGGTCGGGGCGGCCGGATTGCGGTCTTCGACGGCGCTGGCGCCGACCTCGACGTGGCTGCCGATCTGGTACTGGGCAGCGACTCCGCCGACCAGGAAGCGCGCACCGTTCTGGTCGACTTCGTATGCCAGACGCAGGCTGACCGGGTTCAGGTTCTCGTCCAGGCTCGGCACCGGGGCGCGCAGCAGGATGCGGCCGCTGAGCGGATCGATGTCGTAGTCGACGTAGCGCACCAGGGCGCGGCGCGACAGGATCACGCCGGTCTGGTCGCGGTCACGCACGATGATTTCGATGCGCTCGCTGTTGATGACCATCAGGCCGCCGCCGGTGAGGAACGGGCCCGAGGTGCCGTTGGCGGCAAATTCTTCGACCATCTGACGGGTGCTGTCGTAGCTGAGGAACGAGTCGACTGTCAGGCCATCCAGTTCGGCGTGCTGGCGCAGGCCCGTCAGGTTGCGGTTGTAGGCGCCCAGGTTGCGCGCCGCGGTGACGCCCGGCGGCACGAAGTCGCCGAACATCACGTACGAGCGGTTGCGCTCGGCCTTGACGTACAGGCGGCCGGCCGATTGCGCCTCGAAGCCGCGGCGCGCGTCGTCGCCGTAGGTCGGGTAGAACGCAAACGGGTTGATGTCGCGGAACATCTTCGGTTCGGTGTCCTTGTCCGAGTCATACGACATGGTCAGCAGCGTATCGGCGCCGATCTGGCCCTTGGCGAACATCGCGGCGCGGGCGCCGGCATTGACGGTCTCGCCCCCGGCCACATGGCGCAGGCGGTCTTCGAAGCCATCGAAATCGCGCAGCGGCGTCGCGGTATTGCCGCGGCTGCGGTTCAGGCTGAAGGCGCCTTCGACGACGCCGGCCGCCACCATCGGGCGCAGGGCTGGCAAAAAGCGCAGCGTGTTCTTCGCGCGCAGCAGGCCGCTGGTGGCTTGCAGGCGGGCTTCGCCGGCGTCCGGCGCCGTGCGCAGGGCGAATTCGGCGCTGCCGCCTTCGACGAAGACCTGGTGGCCTGGCTCGCGTGGATCGAGGTCGGGCTGGTCCCACTGGCCGGCGCTGGCGTCCAGCGTGACCGGGGTGCGTTCGGCGATCAGCACGCCATGGGCGTCTTCGAGGCGCACGGCGACCATCGCCAGCGAGCGGCCGTCTGCCGGCGCCGATTCGGCGAGCGGGGCGACCGACAGGCGCGCCAGGGCGCCCGGCACGACCACGTCGACGACGCTGCTGCCGCGCGGGTTGCCGAAGCTGTCGGTTTCGCGCACTTCGATCAGGTTGTGGCCGGGCTTCAGGGTCACGCCGACATAGTCGCGCAGCTCGAGCGCCTGCGCCGCCACCGTGTCCTGCTTGCCGATATGGCTGTCGTCCACGGCCACGCCATCGACCAGCAGCGTGAAGCTCGAACCGGCGCCGCCCTTGACCCGGATCGTCGGCTGGGCGTGCGGCAGGATCGCGCCGTCGGTCAGGCCGACGAAGCCCAGGCGGTTGGTCACGGTGGCCAGGTCCAGCTCGGGCGCGGCTTTTGCTGCGGCCAGGCTTGGGGCGGTCAGCACGGCGGCCGAGGCCAGCACGGCGCGCAGGCGGGCGGCCCGGGCCTTGATCGCCTCGAGCACGTCGGGATTGCAGCCGCTCAGCGCGAAATCGGCGCGCGCCAGTTCGCCGTCCTTCAGGTCGACGAAGCGGCTGCCGGCGTCGCCCGCATTGCGGTTCGACAGCACGGCCAGCTGACCGGCCAGCATTGTGCTCAGGTCGACTTTCGCCACGTGGGTGCGCGGGGTAACGTCGGCGAAGCTGTAGCGGCCGTCGGCATCGGTCTGCGAGAAGCTGCCGTCTTCCAGGTAGATGCGCACGTCGGGAATGCCCGGCTCGCCCAGGTCGCGCTGGCCATTGACATTGCAGTCGGCGAACACGTCGCCCAGGATGAAGCCCTTGCTGCTGAAGATGCCGGCTTCGACCTTGACTTTGGCCGCGGCCACCGACGAGACCAGGGCCAGCGGGGCGCCGCTGGTGGCCTGGGCGCGGTTGATGCCGTCGCCCTGCAGCGCGCCGCCGCCGATGCGCACGCGGTAGCGCAGCACGCGGTTCGATTTCGCGGCCAGCGTATCGAGGGGAATGCGCAGCGTCGGGCCGCGGTTCTCGAACCGGTCGGTCACGAGCGCGCCATCGATGCGCAGCGTGCCTGGCACGAAAGAAAAGCCGGCCGGCAGGCGGTCTTCGACCACGACATCCACCAGCGCCTGTTCGGCGGTGTTGTGGACGCGCACCGTGTAATCGAGTACGTCGCCCACTTCGACGATGGCGCGCGACGCGTTCTTTTCCACGTACAGCACGCCCGGGATCGGGTCGAGCGGCACGTCGATCGTGACCACGCCCGAGGTTTCGCTGACGATGAACTCGCCGCCGAACGAACCATACAGGTTGGTCGTGCGGCCCGCGGGCAGTTCGCCGATCCCGCGTTTCGACGGGAAGCCGTAGTTCGACGGCGGGGTCACCTGCAGGCGGTACAGGCTCGGTGCCACCAGTGGAAACTGGTACATGCCGCCGCCATCGGTGATGACGGTGCTGGGCGCCGGCGTGACGCCATCCACGCCGAATACGCGGGCCGGTGCACCTGGCGCGCCGCCATTGCCGGCGCCGCTGATGTCGATCAGGGTCACGGTCGCACCTGGTAGCGGCAGGTTGCTGCGGCTGTCGTAGACGATGCCGATCGGGTCGACCAGGATCGCGGTCTGGATCATGCCGCTGCCGCAGCCTTCGACGGTGGCGAGCAGGGTGTCGTTCTTCATGACTTCGATGATGCCGTCGTTAGCGTCGTCCTCGTGGTCGTCGTCGTCGTTGTGGCTCGCGGCGACGGCGCTGAAGCGGTATTCGCCGGTGTCGGCGCCCGTCTCGCGCGCCGGGAACGCTTGCCGGTCGCCAGTCAGCGTGGAGACCAGTGTCACGCTGACCTGCTCGGCAACATTTTTGTCGGTGTTGCACTCGGCGGCATCGACCTGGAGGAACAGGTTGCCGTTGAGCTCGGTCGCACGCGCCACGCGGCTGTAGGCGGCCGAGGTGAAATACGTGATCGAATCGGGGCGCACGGCGCGCACGGTATTCGATTCGATGGTGATGCTGGTGCCGGCCGCGCCGACGAAGGTCGCGCTGGCACGGTTATTGATGGCGGCGCCCGCGTCGCAGGACAACCACAGGACAAAGCTCATGCAGAGAAATACGAGGTGTCGGAGGAAGGTCGTCATGGCGCGCGCGGGAGTCTGGGAATTCGAAGGCAGCGTCGCCGGAGCGGCGCTGCGTTGGTGTGGCAATGGTGTACGTTGGTGTACTTAGTCGATCTTCACGCCGAAGGCCATCGTGTTCGACTGGCCCGGGGCCAGATTGCCGACAGTCGCCGAAACGCTGCCGACCAGGCCGGCGGCCGGCGCCAGGATCGAACCCAGCAGCGTGTTGGCCGGGGCGCCGGCGTGGTAGGTCGTGTTGGCCGGGATCGTGTCGGTCATGACCATCGAGTTGATGACGGTCACGCCCTTGTTGGTGCCGACGATCTGGTAGCGGATGCAGGCACCCGGCACGGCGCCAGACGTAATCGGTGCATTGCTGAAGGCGGTATCGGCGGTGCCGTCGCAGTTGGCGTCCAGCGCCTGGGTCTTGACCAGTTCGACGAGCGAATCGGCAGCGGCGACCGTGACGGCTTCGTGGATGCGGTCGGCCACGCCGGTGGTGCCCGAGATGGCGCGGAAGTACAGGTCGGTCGTGCCTGGTGCGGTGCCGGCTGGCGGCGTCACTTCGGCGGTCACGCGCACATTGGCGCCGGCGGCAACGGTGGCGTTGGTGATGACCGCGCCGTTGGCGTCCTTGAACACCACGGTCCAGCCCGTTGGCAGGATTTGCGTGCCGAACGTGCCGTCGGTGCTCGCCTGCAGATTGAAGGTGTCGGGGCTGCCACCGGTGTTGTTCAGGAACAGGACGAACGAGGTCATCGTGCCTGCGGTCGTGGTCTTGGTTTCCACGGCAGCGGCTTCGACGCCCGGGCCTGCGCCCGGTGCACCGGCGCCGGCCGAGTTGGCGGTGATGTCGATCACGGCGCCGGCCGAGACGGTGGTGGTGTCGATGCTGGCGGCGGTGACCGCGCCGTTGAAGCCGCTGGTGGCACGGACGGTCAGCACGTTGGTGGTGCCGTTGGCGGCGCCGGCCGGCAGCGCGGCGACGGCCACGAAGCGGAAGGTGGCGCCGGCAGCCAGCGGGCCGGTGCTCGTGATCGGGATCGCATTGTCGGCCACGCCGTCACCATTGGCGTCGGCATAGAACACGACGCCGGTCATGTTCAGCGTGCCGGTGTTGGTTTGCGACAGGGCGAAGGTATCGCTGCCGTTACCGGTGTTGGTCACGCTGTGGGCGTAGGTGACCGAGGTGCCGGCGCCGGCGCTCTTGGCGGTACCGGCCGGCATCGTCAGGCTGGCGACCTGCTGCACGGTCGTGATCACGGTGTTCGACTGGACCGTCTTGGTGCCGGTGGAATCGTTATAGGTGGCGGTGGCCTGGTTGGTGATCTGGGTGCCGGCCGCAGTGGCGGCGTAGGCGCCGTTGGCGGTTGCCAGCAGCGCTGCTGCGGCGACGAGCTTGAGATGGGTTTTCATGGCTGCTTCCTTGTAATGGGACTTGCGTGAGTCAGAATCGAACAGGGTGATCTGGGTTTTTTGTTAATAAAAAGACAACTATTTGCACAGTGTTGCAGAGCGACGCCGAAACGTCAGGAAATCAACGGGTCAGGAGCGCGCGAGCCTGGCCGACGGCGGGACGGCGACACGCATGCGCGAAGTCACGGTTGCGGCCTTGCCGGGCGCGAGATCGCCCAGCTCCCAGCGCAGGAAGCGGTATTGCTCGGGCGGGACCGGCTCGACGGTGCGGCGACCGTTGCGCATCACTTCGCGGGTCAGGGGCAGGGGACTGAACTGCTTGCCATCGAGACTGGCCTGGACCGCTTTCGGGGCGGCGCTGCCGTCGAGGTAGACCATCGCGCCGTCCGGTACCGGCAGCGTTGCCGCCACCCCCTTTGCGGTCGACTTGCCGTGGTTCTGGTAGGTGACCTGGTATTCGATCGTGTCGCCAGGATTGGCCTCAATGGCAGGCACCAGCTTTTCGCCGCCCTTGTCCTGGGTGACGACCTGGAAGGCTTGCAGACGTACATCGACTGCCTGCGTATCGGCAGCAAACACCTTCGTACCGGCCAGCACCGTGATCCAGAACAGCAGGATCATCACGATGCGCATGGACAGGGGATGCGTTTCAGTCAAACGGAGAGGGTTGGAAGTGGTCATGGTTTCGTTTTTACTGGATTGTTGATGCGGGGAATTTTATCGTCTTTACTGAATTTCTCAAGAAAAATATTTCGTTTTGACTGATTTGGTTGCGCAGAGGGAACATGTAGAACACGGGCTTAAGGCGTCTGCTCGTCTAAAAAATGGGGCTTCTCACCTGTAACAGGGAAAGTTGTTGTTGTAAGGCAACAATAAATCAGGCAGAATCAATACTCTGACTTTGCTGGATTTACTGTTTGTGCGAAATGACGGATGATGCAGACATGCACCCGTTGCGTCGTCGCCCGCAGCGCCCTTATTCACCTATCTCACTGAATTTATGGAAACGATCTATCTGGAATCGCCTGACGCACTGCAAGACCTGCGTGCGATCTACTCGGCGCTCGACGGCGCCCAGGCCATCGTCGAATTCGATTTGAATGGCAACATCCTGCGCGCCAACGACAACTTCCTGAGCGTGACGGGTTACACGGACGCGGAGCTGGCAGGGCGCCATCACTCGATGTTCTGCGAGCGCGAGCTGATCGATTCGCCGGCCTATGCCCGTTTCTGGCAAGACCTGGGCGCCGGCAAGTCGGACCGCGCCGAATACAAGCGCATCGCCAAGGGCGGGCGCGAATTCTGGATCAACGCGTCCTACAATCCGGTCAAGGACAGCTCGGGGCGCGTGTCCAAGATCATCAAGTTCGCCACTGACATCACGGCCGAGAAAGTGCGCGCCGCCGAGACGACCGGCCTCGTGTCGGCCATCGGCCGCGCACAGGCCGTGGTCGAATTCGACATGAGCGGCGTGCTGCTCGACGCCAATGCCAACTTCCTCGACCTGCTCGACTACGCGCTGGAAGACGTGCGCGGCGAACACCACCGCGTGTTCTGCGACGACGAATACGCGTCGAGCGCGGCCTATCGCCGCTTCTGGGGCAAGCTCAACCGCGGCGAATTCGACGCCGGCCGCTACAAGCGCCACGGCAACAACGGCAAGACCGTGTGGATCCAGGCGACCTACAACCCGATCTTCGACGCCAACGGCAAGCCGGTCAAAGTCGTCAAGTTCGCCACCGACATCACCGCCCAGGTGATGCTCGAAGAAGCTGCCGTCCAGCGCGCCGAAGACGAGCGCCGCAAGGTCGGTCTGCTGCTGGAACAGGTGGCGCGCGCCTCGGCCGGCGACCTGACCGGCACGATCGACACCAGTGGCGCCGAGCCCCTCGACGAACTGGGCCGTGGCGTGATGAAGATGATCGGCGACCTGCGCGGCGTGATCGGCGACGCCGTCTCGGCCGCCGGCAAACTGAATGTCTCGTCGCGCACGATTGCCGAGCGCTCCAACACGGTGGCCGCCAGTGCCCAGGCGCTGGGCGCGACGGTCGAGCAGATGAACGCCTCGGTGGACGGCCTGACCGCCTCGATCAACACGATTGCCCGCAGCACGCAGGAAGCCAACAGCCTGGCCCAGTCGACCCGCGACGAAGCGGAAATCGGCGCCAAGGCGATTGCCCGTTCGATCGAAGCGATGGCGATGATCAACCAGTCGTCCGAGGACATCGGCGAGATCGTCAAGGTCATCGGCGAGATCGCCGGCCAGACGAATATGCTGGCCTTCAATGCGGCCATCGAAGCGGCGCGCGCCGGTGAGCACGGCCTGGGCTTCTCGGTCGTGGCCGACGAAGTGCGCAAGCTGGCCGAGCGCTCGTCGCAGGCGACCAAGGAAATCTCGAAGCTGATCAATGAATCGGTGCGCCGCGTGGCGCAGGGCAGCGAAATCTCGCGCCAGGCCAGCGAAGCGTTCGACCGCATCACCAGTGGCGTCGGCAAGACCTCGCTGGCGATCGCCGAGATCTCCGACAGCGCCAGCGAGCAGTCGCTCACGGCCAAGGAAGTCTCGGCCGCGATCCTCTACATCGCCCAGGAAACCGAGCGGTCGGCCGGCTCGTGCGACAGCATCGCCCGTTCGACCGAGGGCCTGAACGAGCACGCGACCCATCTGAACAACACTGTCGCCCGCTTCGTGGTCTGAAGCACGAGGAAACGGCCATGGAACTGCGCGACGACCATCTTTCCGCCCTGATCGCCCTGGTGCGCGAGCACACGGGCATCGCGATGAACGAGCACAAGCGCGTGCTGCTGCAGGGGCGCCTGCTCCCGCGCCTGCGCGCGCTGGGCATCGCTTCGTGGGCCGGCTATATCGAGCGCCTGGCCAGCGACCGCACCGAGGTCACGTCGTTCATCGACTCGGTCACCACCAACGACACGGTGTTCTTCCGCACGCCGGCCGTCTGGGCCTGGCTGTCGGAGACCTTCCTGCCGGCGTTCGCGGCGCAGGGCCGCGCTGCGCCGCTGCGCATCTGGTCGGCCGCTGCCGCCACCGGTGAAGAGGCCTATTCGCTGGCCATGAGCTGCCTCGAATTCCAGGCGCACGCACCCGGCCTGCGTTTCGAGATCCTCGGCACCGACATCTCGCATGCAGCGCTGGCCACGGCGCGCGCCGGCGCCTACCGCGGCCGCAGCGTGGCACGCTTCGAGGCCGATCGTCCGGCACTGTTTCGCAAGTACCTGGTCGCGCATGGCGACGGCGTGCAAGTCGATCCAGCCGTCGCGCAGCACGTGCGCTTCGACCAGCACAACCTGCTGGGCCGCCCGCCACAGGGCGCCGCGTTCGACCTCGTCATGCTGCGCAATGTGCTGATCTATTTCGACGCCGAGCACCAGCAGCAGGTGCTGGCCGGCGCCCGGGCCGCGATGGGACCAAGTGCCCGCCTGGTCCTGGGCGAACAGGAATCCATCACCCGCCTGCAGACCGCGTTCGCGTTCGAGCAGGCCCATGTCTATCGTATCGGCGGAGAACCATCATGAGTATGCAAAGCCTGAGCCAGATGTCGCATGTACTGTCCGGCCAGATGCAGATCGGCCACGGCCACCAGGTCCTGACCGCGCTGCTCGGCTCCTGCGTCGGGATCGGCATGATCTGGCGCAAGCAGGGCCGCTGCGGCCTGGCGCACTGCTTCCTGCCCGATGGCGTGGAAGCCGGCGAGGGCTCGGCCCGTTACGTGAGCGCCGCAGTGCCGCGCCTGCTGGCGATGATGGGCGTGCGGCGCGAGCAGTACGACGAAGTCGACGTCGTCATCGCCGGCGGCGCGCGCATGCTGAACCTGCGCCCGGTGGGCGGCGCGGTCGGCACGCGCAATATCGAAGCGGCGCGTTCGCATTTGTCGCTGCGCGGCCTGCAGGTGAGTTTCCAGGACGTGGGCGGCTCGCAGGGCCGGCGCCTGTCGATCGATTGCGATCAGCAGACGTTCAGCGTGGTGCGCATCGCGCGCGAACAGGAGGCGCTGGCGGCATGAACATGGACACTGAGACGATGAGCGATGTCGGCGCGGCCGTGACGGCCATCGAGCGACAGATGGCCGGGGCCGCGCGCGTGCTGCGCGAAGCGGCCGGCATGGAAGTGATGGGCACGTTCTTCCTGGCCGGCCAGGAGTTTGCGCTGCCGGCATTGAACGTGCGCGAAGTGGTGGGTATGCCGGCGCGGATCACGCCGATCCCGTTGTCGCCGCGCTGCCTGGAGGGTATCTTCACGCTACGGGGCGCGGCGATTCCGCTGCTGAACCTGGGTCGCATTTTTGACGCGGCCGCACCCTGCGTGACGGGCGAGCAGCGCGTGGTGATCATCGATGTCGACGATATCCAGGTCGGCCTCGTGTTCGACGCCACCGGCGAAGTGCTGCGCGTGCGGCCCGAGCAGCGCGCTGGCCTGCACTGGCAACAGGACGCTGCGCGCGGCGTCATCGCCGGCACCATCACGCTGGCCGATGGCGCGCGCGTGCTGCAACTGCTGGACGCCGATGCGCTGGTACGGATCGATAACGTGCCGCAGGTGCGCGCTCATGCCAGCGTGGCGCGCGACGCCTGGCGCATGCGCTTTCTGCGCCAGGCGCAGGGCCGCAAGTGCATCTCGTTCACTGTCGGCGGCCTGCGCTTCGCACTGGCGATGGAAGCGATCCAGGAAATCATGCGCGTGCCCGACTTGCTGCCATCGGTGATGGTGGGGCGTCTGTGCAAGGGCTGGCTGAACCTGCGCGGCGTGCCGGTCGGCGTGGTCGACTTCGGCGCGCTGCTGGGCTGCGGCCCGTCGCAGTCGGAACCCCTCGATGCGCGCGTCCTGATCGTGCGCATCGGCGACGAACAACTGGGCCTGCTGGTCGATGCGGTCGACGACATCCGCCCGTACTTCGACACCGACATCCTGCCTATCCCGCTGCTGGGCACCGCGCGCGGCGCGATGTACCGCGGCTGCCTGCCCAACGCCGAACTGGGCGACAGCCTGTTCCTGGCCCATGACCATCTATTCTCGGAGTCCGAAGTGAGCGACATCTGCGCCGGCCATCGCCGCCTGTATGCACAAGAAGCCGGCGCCGCCTGCGCTGCCCGCAAGATGACCGGCGCGCGCCAGGTGTACCTGGCATTTTCGCTCGACACCGGCTGGGCCGCCGACATCAGCCAGGTGCGCGAGATCGTCGACTTCAACGGCGCCGTCACCCGCCCGCCCGGCATGCCGGCCTGCGTGCACGGCATGCTCCAGGTACGTCAGCAGATGGTGTGCGTGATCGACCTGCGCCTGTTGTACGGCATGGCGCCCTTGGCAGGCGCGCCGGCGACCGATGCCGCGCGCCGCATCCTGGTGCTCGAGCACGACGGCGAGCGGTTCGGCCTGATCGTCGACCGCGTCGACACCATCCTGTCGCTGCCGGACACCCAGCGGCGCCCATCGCCGCAACTGCTGCGCGTGAACGGCCCGCAAGACATGCGCCAGGACAGCGCCGAAGTGCTCGAAGTGCCCGGCATCGACGGGCGTGAGGATGTGTTGACGCTGTTCGACAAGGAGAAGTTCATCGTCACGTTGCGCGGGCAGTTGGGCGCGGTGCACTGAGCCACGCTGCCTCGTCATTACGTAGGGTGGACGGCTACGCCGTCCACGCGGTGAACGTTGACTTCAACGTCATCCGGTAAGCAATCAACACCGCGTCAGGCCAGCCGCTCCAGCAACGCCTGAAGCTGCTGCGCATCGTACGGCTTGGCCAGAATCGCATCGGCAACGCTGGACGCCTGACTGGCCCCGCTGGCAAACGCGATGCGCGTCTGCGGCAGGCGCGCCTTGACCTTCAGGGCCAGTTCATCGCCCTGCATCTTCGGCAGGTGCAGGTCGGTCAGCACGATGTCGGGCGCCTGGTCCAGCAAGTCCAGCGCGGCTTCGGCATCGGCCGCTTCCATCACCTCGTACCCCAGAAAACGCATCAGTTCAGCCGTGTTCTCGCGGATGGCGTCGTCGTCTTCCACCAGCAGCACGCGCGCCTTCGCCGTCACCGGCGCCGCCACAGTGGCCGGCAGACTGGCCGCCAGCAGCGCATTCTTCTGCTGCTGGTTCGACAGCACGTGCCGCACCTTGCGCGCCAGGTTGTCGCGTGTGTATGGCTTGCCGAGCAGTTCAACGCCGGCGTCGAGCCGGCCGCCGTGCACGATCGCGTTCTCGGTATAGCCCGACGTGAACAGCACCGCCACCTTCGGCAAGCGCTCGCGCGTCTTTTTGGCCAGCTCGGGGCTGCGCAGGGGCCCGGGCATCACGACGTCGGTAAACAGCAGGTCGATGTGGATGCCGCTGTCGACCACCGTCAGCGCCGCGCTGGCGTCGTTGGCGCGCAGCACGCGGTAACCCAGGTCGGTCAGCATGTCGACGACCGTCAGGCGCACCTGCTCGTCGTCCTCGACCACCAGCACCGTCTCGTGGCCGCCCGTGACGGGTTGCAGCAGCGGCTCGCCCGCATGATCCTCGACCTGCAGGGAGCGGGGCAGGTAGATCTTGATCGTGGTGCCTTCATCGACCTCGCTGTAAATCTTGACGTGGCCGCCTGATTGCTTGACCAGGCCATACACCATCGACAGGCCCAGGCCCGTGCCTTTGCCTTCGGGTTTGGTGGAGAAGAACGGCTCGAAGGCCTGGTCGATCACGTCCTGCGGCATGCCGCTGCCGGTGTCGCTCACGGCCAGCATCACGTACTGGCCGGGCGTGACTTCCGGGTGTGCCAGGCAATAGGTGGCGTCCAGCGCCGCATTGGCCACTTCGAGCGTCAGGCGCCCGGCGCCTTCCATGGCGTCGCGCGCATTGATCGCCAGGTTCAGGATCGCGTTCTCGAGCTGGGCCGGGTCGACCTCGGTGGTCCACAGGCCGCCCGAAATCACCATCTCGATGTCGATCTCTTCGCCCAGCGCGCGCCGCATCATGTCGTCCATATTGCCCAGCAGGCGCCCGATCTTGACCGCCTTGGGTTCGAGCGGCTGGCGCCGCGCGAACGACAGCAGCGAGCTGGCCAGCTTGGCGCCCCGTTCGACGCCGCTCATCGCGTTCTGGACGCGCTTCTGGATCTCGGGCAGGCCGTCGGCGCGGCGCGCGATGAGTTGCAGGTTGCCGCCGATGACTTGCAGCAGGTTGTTGAAGTCGTGCGCCACGCCGCCGGTGAGCTTGCCGATCGTTTCCATCTTCTGCGACTGCCGCAATGCCGCCTCGGTGCGGCGCATGACGTCCATCTGCGCCAGGTCGGCGCTGATGTCGCGGCCCACGGCGTGCACGTACTGCAGGTCGGGCGACGCGGTCCACGACAGGTTGCACCACGAGCCATTCTTGCGCTGCCAGCGATTCTCGAAGCGGTACACCTGGCCACCGGCCCGCAGCGCCTCCATCTGCTGCGCCGTCACGGCGCGGTCGTCGGGATGCACGAGCGCCAGCATCGGCGTGCCCAGCACCTCGGCCTCGGTCCAGCCGAGGATGGCCGTGAAGGCCGGATTGACGGCGAACAGCGTGGCATGCAGGTCGGCCACCAGCATGATGTCCTTCGACAGGCGCCACATGCGGTCACGTTCGGCGGTGCGGCGTTCGACCCGTTCTTCCAGGCTTGCATTGGACAGTGCCAGCGCGTCCGATGCACGCTTCTGGTCTTCGATGTCGATGCTGCTGCCGATCCAGAGCGACGCTTCGCCGGCCTCGCCCGGGGAGCGGTGGGCGCGCACCAGATGCCAGCGGTACTGGCCGTCGTGGCGGCGCAGGCGGATTTCGGCGTCGATCGGCGCGCCCGTCGCCACGCTGGCCTGCCACACGGCGCGGTAGCGTTCCATGTCGTCCCGATGCACGATCGCCTGCCAGCCCAGGCCCAGCGCATCGTCGGGCGACGTGCTGCAGCCGGCGTACTCGCGCACGCGGTCGTTGATCCAGTCGACACTGCCGTCATCGTGCGCCGCCCACACGTGGTTGGGCATCGCTTGCGCAAAGGTGCGAAAGCGCGTTTCGCTCGCGCGCAGCGCGCGCTCGGCGTGCACCCGCTCGGTGACGTCGTTGCCGAGCACGAAGGTGGCGAACACGGCGCCATCGGCGTCGCGCAGCGGCTGCAGCACGACGTCGATGAAGGTGCTGGTCGGCCCGTCCTGGCCGGGATTGTTCAGTACCAGTTCGACACCTTCGGCGCGAAACGCCGCGCCATCGGCGAAACTGCGATCGAGCTGCTCGACCAGGCCATGCGAGGCCAGTTCGGGCAAGGCCTGTGCCACCGGCATGCCGAGCAGGGGCCGCCTGCCGGTCAGCGTGCGGTAGGCGTCGTTGGTGAGCGCGTAGTGGTGTTCGGAGCCGTCCAGCAGGCACATGAAGCCCGGCGCCTGCTCGAACATCGTGTGCAGGCGCGCGCGCTCGGCCTGGATATGACGTTCGGCCTTGACCTTGCTCGACGTCTCGACCACGACGGCCATGACGCCGGCGACGATGCCATCTCCGTCGCGGATCGGCGAATAGTCGAGGTTCATCCAGACCTGCTCGGGCGGCCCGCCGCGGTGCAGTGTGAGTTCCTGGTCGCGGTAGCTCAGCGTGCCGCCCGCCAGACCAACGCGCATCACGTTGTCGTTGAACGCGGCCACCTCCGGCCAGCCTTCGCGCACTTTCGAGCCCAGTAGCATTGGGTGGCGCCCGCCTGCGATCACCCCGTAAGCCTCGTTGTAGATCATGTAGCCGTCCGGGCCCCACAGTGTGGCGATCGGCGTCGGCGTGGCCATGATCAGTGCGACGGTTGTCTTGAGCACGCTTGGCCAGGCGTCGATCGGGCCGAGATCGGTGGCGTGCCAGGGGTAGGCCAGGACCAAACGCGAGGTTTCGTCGTTTTCGGGCAGGAAGGGCAGGCTGGCTGGCATCGTGGGTAGAATGCTAAAAAAAGGACGCTGGTATTTTACACTTGTACCGCTGAGCAGTGACGCATCATTACCGATAAGAAATATTTTTGGAGTGCAGCCATGTGCGTGAATTACCATCCTCCGACGCCCGAGATGTTCAACGGCCGCATTGGCGCGTTCAGCCAGTTGCCGCGCGACTGGCAGTGGCCCGAAGAAACGTGGAAGGATTACGATGCGCCGATCCTGTGCGCCGCGCCCGGGCTGGCGCCGCAGGCGCGCGTGGCGAGCTATGGCATGGTCCCGCGCCGCCACATCCCGCCTGACGTAAAACCGTTCGATACGATGAACGCGCGCGCCGAATCGCTCGTCGCGCGACGTTCGTTCGCGTCGGCCTGGCGCCGCCTGCAACTGTGCGCGGTGCCGATGCTGTGGTTTTACGAGCCGTGCTACGAAAGCGGCCGCGCCGAACGCACGGCGATCGGCATGCGCGACAAATCGTTGTTCTGGGTGGCCGGGCTGTGGCGCGAATGGCAGGAAGCCGACGGCAGCATGACCAGTGCCTTCACCCAGATCACGATCAACGCCGACACGCACCCCTTGATGCGCCGCATGCACCGGCCGGGCGACGAAAAGCGCTCGCTGGTGCTGCTGGGCGACGACGAGGTGCGCGACTGGCTGGGTAGCCGCGACCTCGACGTGGCGCACAGCTTCCTGCGACATTTCCCGGCCGAGGCGATGACGGCGTGGCCGGCGCCGCTGGCGCCCAGGCGGGCAGCGCCGTCAGCATCGGCGCCGACCGCGGCGCCGATGCCTGTCAACGGTGAGCTGTTCTGATCAGCGCAGCAGGCAGGGGCGCTTGTTGTCGAACTTCCAGTCGCGGATCAGGTATTGCATCGCCACCGCATCGTCGCGTGCGCCCAGCCCCAGGTTCTCGTAGGCCTGGTGCGCTGCTTCGAGCTTGTCGGCATCGAGTTCGATGCCAAGTCCCGGGCGCGCCGGCACCTGCACCATGCCGCCCTCGATGCGCAGCGCTTCTTTCGTCAGGTGCTGGCCATCCTGCCAGATCCAGTGGGTGTCGATGGCCGTAACGCGCCCCGGCGCGGCAGCGCCCACGTGCGTGAACATCGCCAGTGAGATGTCGAAATGGTTGTTCGAGTGCGAGCCCCAGGTCAGGCCGAACATCTCGCACAACTGGGCCACCCGCACCGAGCCCTGCATGGTCCAGAAGTGCGGGTCGGCCAGCGGGATGTCGACCGACTGCAGCTGGATCGCGTGGGCCATCTGGCGCCAGTCGGTCGCGATCATGTTGGTGGCCGTGCGCAGGCCCGTGGCGCGGCGGAACTCGGCCATCACTTCGCGGCCCGAGTAGCCATTCTCGGCGCCGCACGGGTCTTCGGCGTAGGCCAGGATGTCGTGCTTGTCGCGGCACACGCGGATGGCGTCGGCCAGCAGCCAGCCGCCGTTCGGGTCGAGCGTCACGCGCGCCTGCGGGAAGCGCTCGTGCAGCGCGACGATCGCTTCCATTTCTTCATCGGCGCCCAGCACGCCGCCCTTGAGCTTGAAGTCATTGAAGCCGTAGCGCTCGCGCGCTGCTTCGGCCAGACGTACGATCGCTTCCGGCGTGAGCGCCTGCTCGTTGCGCAGGCGCAGCCAGGGATCGCCCGCATCGGCCTCGCTGCGATAACCGAGCGGTGTCTTGCCGCTGTCGCCGACATAGAACAGGTAGCCCAGCATCTCGACCGCCGTGCGCTGCTGGCCTTCACCCAGGAGCGCCGCCACCGGCACACCCATGAACTGGCCGAGCAGGTCGAGCATTGCCGATTCGACGGCCGTGACGGCGTGAATGGTCGTGCGCAGGTCGAATGTCTGCAGGCCGCGGCCGCCAAGGTCGCGGTCGGCGAACGCGCTGCGCATCGCGTTCAGCACCTTGTTGTAGTCGCCCAGCGTGGCGCCGATGACGAACGGGCCGGCATCCTCGATGGTCTGGTGGATCTTTTCGCCGCCGGGCACTTCGCCCAGGCCGGTATTGCCGGCGCTGTCAGTCAGGATCACGATATTGCGGGTGAACCAGGGGCCGTGCGCGCCGCTCAGGTTCAGGAGCATGCTGTCCTGGCCCGCGACGGGGACGACGCGCAGGCTGGTGATGACGGGGGCGTTTGCCGAAGTATTGGACATGATGGGCTGCTTGAAAATGAATGTTGAACGAATCTGGCGTCAGTCCAGCGTGATCTTGCCGTTGGTGATCACCTCGCGCCAGCGCGCCAGCTCCTGCGCCTGGAACCTGGCGAATTGCTCGGGCGTCGAGGCCACGACCTCGAAACCCTGTTCGGTCAGTTTGGCGGCAATCTGCGGATCGTGCAGTGCGCCCGTGATCGTCGCGTGCAGCGTGGCCTTGACGTCCTTCGGCAAGCCCTTCGGCGCCGCGATGCCCTGCCACGAATAGACGTCGACTTCCTTGACGCCGGCTTCGCCCAGCGTCGGCACGTTCGGCAGCACCGCCGAGCGCTTGCTGCCCGTGACGGCCAGGGCCTTGAGTTTACCGGCCTTGATGTGGCTGAGCACGACGTTGATGTTCTGGAAGGATGCGTTGGCGTGGCCGCCCAGCAGGTCGGTGATCGCCGGTGCGCCGCCCTTGTACGGCACGTGAAGGCCCGAGGTGCCGGTCTTTTGCCAGAACAGCGCCGTCGTCAGGTGATCCGAGCTGCCGGCGCCGGACGTGGCGAACGTGATCTTGTCGGGATTTTTCTTCAGGTAGGCGACGAAGTCCGCGACCGTGGTGGCCGGCACGGTGGCATTCGTCACCAGCACGTTCGGCGCCTGCACGGCGACGGTCAGCAAGTCGAAGTCCTTCGATGGATCGTAGGGCAGCGTCTTTTGCAGCAGCGGGTTGACCGAATACACGCCGATGGAGGCGACCATCAGCGTGTAGCCATCGGGCGCCGCGCGCTTGACATAGCCGCCGCCCAGCGCGCCCGTGGCGCCCGGCCGGTTATCGACCACCCATGGCTGGCCCAGTTTGGCGCTGACCTTAGGGCCGATGGCACGCGCGATGGCGTCGGTGGAGCCGCCCGCCGGGAACGGCACGACGACATTGATCGCCTTGTCGGGAAACCCTGCCGCCTGCGCGGCACTTAGCATTGCCAGTCCGATGAACAGGGATGAAACCTTGGTACGGATCGTCATTGTGTCTCCTCGTGGTTATGGTGTCAGGACTCAGAAGCTGTGGCGCACGCCCAGGTTGTAGGCGGTGTCGCCGCTGCCCGATTCGGTATTGTTCGCCACCGTGTAGCCGGCGCCGTTGCGGTTGTCGACATGGCCGTAGGCGGCGTACAGGCCGGTGCGCTTGGACAGCGCGTACAGGTAGCCGATGCCCCATGCATTGGCATCCTGATTGAAACGGGTGCGGTCATCCTTGTGCAGGACCGACGCCAGCAGCGTGCCGCCCATGACCGGCGCCGAGATGCCGAGCAGGTAGCTGCGTCCGTCCGTTGACGGCGTTGGCCGCACGCCGCCATACGGGTTGTTCGGGTTGATCAGCGGCGCGGCGTTGTCGCCCTTGTCGCTGCTGATCCCCGAGTGCAGCTTGATCCAGCCGGCGTTGTACGACGCCGCGAGCAGGATGTTGCGGCCGATCGACCGGTCCACTGCAGGTGTTGCGCCATTGGCGGCGACATCGGTGTTCTTGTTGTTGTAGACGAGGCGCACGGCCAGCGGGCCGGCCGCGTAGCCAATCGCGCCGCCGAACTGGCGCCCTGCGGCCGAGCGGCTTTGCTCGCCCACGCTGTAGGCCAGTTCGCCGTCGAAGCCGTTCTTCTTTGGCGTGGCGTAGGTGATCGTGTTGCTGGTGCGGATATTGGTGCCGTTGTGGGGAAACAGGCTCTTGGCGCTGCCCGCATAGCCGGTGTTGAACGGGTCGACGATCGAGACCATCGCCGTGTGATACGGCGTGTACTGGCGCCCGAGCGCCACCGAGCCGAACTTGGTGCGCAAGCCGACGTAGGCCTGGCGGTTGAAGATGGTGCCGGCGGCGTCGATTTCGCCGGTGTCGATCTTGGTGCCGCCTTCGAGCGTAAAGAAGGCGGCCATGCCGTCGCCCAGTTCCTCCACGCCACGCAGGCCGAAGCGTGAGGCGGCCGCGGCGCCGCTGGTGACCTTGGTGACGCGGCCGGCGGTGCCGCCATCCTCGACGACGATGGCGGCGTCCACCAGGCCGTAGAACGCGACGGACGTTTGGGCATGGGCCGTGCCGGCGCCCAGTAACAGGACAAGCGCTGCTGCTGTTTTCAAGACTGTCTCCTTTGTTATGTGGTCGGACCTTATGTGATCCGTACGCAGCCTTCAGCGGTCGCTCGCTGGGGCTGGGTCCATCATAGAGCGGAGATCAATGCCGAATCAATCCAAAGGCTGTCGCCACCAATACAGGAATTGAATCAATCTCGGCGTCAGGCGGGATGGAACGATGCCAGTACCTGCTGCTTGAGCAGTGCCAGCACGGGATTGTCGTTGTCGCGCCGGTAGGTGGCCACCAGGTGCACCGGGTCAGTGGCCACCTTGCGCAGGACGATGCCTTCGAACTTCAGCCGGGCCGCGCCTTCCGCGATCAGGGCCGCGCCCATGCCGGCGCCGACGAGGGCCAGCATCGTGTGGACCTGGCCGATATGCTCGACGATGTCGGGCACCACGCCAGCCTTTGCGAACCGTTCGCTCAGCATCTGGTAGAACGGCCGCGCCTCGTAGGGCGAGTACATGACGAACGGCTTGCCGTGAAAGCAGTCCAGCGTCGGGGCCTCGGGCCACAGGTGGGCGTCGCTTTCCTGGATCGCTAGCATCAGGGATTCGGTCACCATCAGGATGCTTTCCAGTTCGCTGTTGATGGTGTGGGGGCGCATCAGGCCAAGGTCGATTTCACCGGCGTTCAGCGCTTCGACCTGCGCCGTGCTGACCAGCTCCTTGAGATTGAGGGCGACCTGGGGACAGGTCTGGCGAATGCCGCGCACGACCGCCGGCAACAGGCTATAGCCCGATGCGGCGCTGAAGCCGATCGTCAGCGAACCCTGTTCGCCGCTGGCGGTACGGCGCGCCTTGACCGCCGCTTCCTGGGCCAGGCGCAGGATCCGCGTTGCTTCAGGCAGGAAGGCCGCGCCGGCGGCGGTCAGCGTGACGGAGCGGCTGGTGCGCTCGAGCAGGGCCACGCCCACGCTGTGTTCGAGCAGCCGGATCTGGCGGCTCAGGGGCGGCTGCGTCATGTTCAGACGCTCGGCCGCGCGGCTGAAGTGCAGCTCTTCGGCGACCGCGACGAAGCAGCGCAGCTGGCTGATTTCAAACAAGGGTTACCTCTTCACCAGAATACGGCGGGTCGCCGGGCGAATAGTGTAACCGGTGAAGAATTACGCGCCCGCGTAGTTTCGGTGGAAACGGCTGCCCAGGCGCGTGAGCACCTCATACCCGATCGTGCCGGCCTGCGCCGCCACATCGTCCACCGTCTGCTGTGCGCACAGCAGGTCGACGCTCTGGCCGGGCTGAATGCGCTCGTCCGGCACGCCGGTCACGTCCAGCGTGATGCTGTCCATCGACACGGTGCCAACGAAGGGCACGGCCACGCCATCCACATAAGCATACGAGCGGCCGCTCAGCGCGCGCAGCCAGCCGTCGGCGTAGCCGATGGCGATCGTGGCGATGCGGCGCGGGCCGGGCGCCACGTAACGCGCGCCGTAGCCGACGATGTCGCCCGCGTCGATGCTGCGCAGCTGTACCACGCGCGCAGCGAGCGACACCGCCTGCGCCAGCGGATTGACGCCGCCCGGCTGCGGGTGGATGCCGTACAGCGCCGCGCCCGGGCGCAGCAGGTCGTGATGAAAGGCCGGGCCGAGGAACACGCCGGACGAATTGGCCAGGCTGCCCGGCACGCCGGGAAACAGCGCGCGCACAGCGTCGAAACGCTGGCGCTGGTGCAGATTGATCGGATGCAGGGGTTCGTCGGCGCAGGCCAGGTGGCTCATCACCAGTTGCGGGCGCAGGCCGTCCAGCCAGGCCGGATCCTGGCGCAGGCGGTCGACATCCGCGCCCGCCAGGCCCATGCGCGCCATGCCCGTGTCGAACTGCAGCGCGGCCGGCAGCACGCGGCCGGTTTCCCGCGCCAGTGCGCGCCACTCTTCGAGCTGGCCCGGATCGTTCAGCACCGGCACCAGGTCGTGCGCCAGGCAATCGCGCTCCGCGCCGGGCATCGCGCCGTGCATCACATAGATGGTGGCGTCAAACGGGACCAACGTCCGCAGGCGCATGCCTTCATCCAGGTGCGCCGTGAAGAACGTGCGGCAGCCTTCGGCCACCAGCGCAGCCGCCACCGGCGCCATGCCCAGGCCATACGCATCGGCCTTGAGTACGGCGCCGCATTCGACGCCACCGAGCGTGCGCAGATGGCGGTAGTTGGCCCGCACCGCGTGCAGGTCGACGGTGAGATACGCGCCAGCGCGCGTTGCGGACGGCATTGCCTCAGTTCCGCGCCAGTTCGGCGTCAGGCGAAACGTCGCGCGCGCCGGCATAGCGGAACACGGCCAGGTCGTCGGCGCGGATCGCCGGCGTCTTGCCGCCCACCAGGTCGGCGATGACCGTCGCCGAACCGGCCGCCATGGTCCAGCCCAGCGTGCCGTGGCCCGTGTTCAAGAACAAGTTGCGCAGTGGCGTGGGGCCGACGATCGGCGTGCTGTCCGGCGTCATCGGCCGCAGGCCGGTCCAGAAGCTGGCCTGGGCCGTGTCGCCGGCGCCGGGGAACAGGTCGTTGACGACCAGTTCGAGCGTTTCGCGGCGGCGCGGATTGAGCTCCAGATTGAAGCCTGACAGCTCGGCCATGCCGCCCACGCGAATCCGGTCGTCAAAGCGCGTCACGGCGATCTTGTAGGTTTCGTCGAGGATCGTCGAGACGGGCGCGCGCGCGGCGTCGACGATCGGCACGGTCAGCGAGTACCCCTTCATCGGATACACCGGCACCGGGAACCAGCGCTGCAGCAGGGCGCGCGTATGGCTGCCCGTGGCCAGCACATAGCGGTCGGCCGTCAATACGCCCTTGTCGGTGACGATGCCGGCGATCTCGCCGCCGGCTTGTTCCAGGCGTCGCACGGTGGTGTCGAATTCGAAGCGCACACCCAGGTCGCGCGCCATCGCGGTCAGGCGGGTGGTAAACAGCTGGCAGTCGCCCGTTTCATCGTTCGGCAGGCGCAGGCCGCCCACCAGCTTGTGGGCGACGTTGGCCAGCGCCGGTTCGGCCGCGGCCAGCTGCGCGCCCTGCAGCACTTCGTACGCGACGCCGGCGTCGCGCAGCACGTTGATGTCCTTGGCGGCGCTGTCGAACTGCTGCTGCGTGCGAAACAGCTGCACGGTGCCTTGCTGGCGGCCTTCGTAGGCGATGCCGGTGTCGCGCCGCAGCTGGCGCATGCAATCGCGGCTGTATTCAGCCAGGCGCACCATGCGCTCCTTGTTGACGGCGTAGCGCGCCGGGTCGCAGTTGCGGTACATCTCCCACATCCACTGCAGCTGGAACAGCGTGCCGTCGGGCTTGATCGACAGCGGCGCATGGCGCTGGAACAGCCATTTCGCGGCTTTCAGCGGAATCCCGGGCGCGGCCCACGGCGAAGCGTAGCCGGGCGAGATCTGGCCGGCATTGGCGAAACTGGTTTCGAGGGCGGGACCGGGCTGGCGGTCGATCACGGTGACTTCATGCCCGGCCAGGGCCAGGTAATACGCGGTGGTGACGCCGACCACGCCACTGCCCAATACGATGACACGCATAATTTCCTCGAAAAGAATCAGGATTTGGTAAAGCTTGCCATCGTACCGCCAGAAGGCTGATAATTGTTTCTGTTAATACGGCAGTTTTCAGAAAAAATTACGGAGTTTCTCCATGCGCGTGCAAAAGGCCTCGAACCGCATCCTCGACCGCATCGACCTGCACATCCTGTCGGTGCTGCAGCAGGATGCGCGGATCGTCATGAAAGACCTGGCCGAGCAGGTCGGGCTGTCGCTGACACCCTGCATCGAGCGCGTCAAGCGCATGGAGCGCGACGGCGTGATCATGGGCTACTACGCGCGCGTCAATCCGCAGGCGCTGGGCATGCAGATCCTGGTATTCGTTGAGATCAACCTGCACCAGAAATCGGACAAGGCCTTCGAGCGCTTCCGGCGCGCGATGCTGGCCATTCCCGAGGTGCTCGAATGCCACCTGGTGTCGGGCGACTTCGATTACCTGATCAAGGCGCGTATCCCCGAGATGTCCGAGTACCGGCGCCTGCTGGGCGACATCCTGCACGTGGCCGATGCCGGCCAGTCGAAGAGCTATGTGGTGATGGAAGAACTGAAGGAGACGCTGGCGCTGTCGATTCCGCGCTAGCGCAGGGCGGCAGGCGACGCACCGGGTGACGCTCTATACTGGTGGACCAATCTCAACCGCCCATGGAGTGCCCGTGAACACCCTGACTTCGCTGCTCGGCATCCGCCATCCGATCATCCAGGCGCCGATGGCCGGTTTCGGCACGCCGCAGCTGGCGGCGGCCGCGACCGATGCCGGTGGCCTGGGCTCGCTCGCGCTGGGCGCCGGCACGGCGGCGCAGGCCGAAAGCACGATCACGGCGCTGCAGGCGCTGACGGGCGGCCCGTTCAACGTCAACCTGTTTACGCATGCGCCAGCGCAGCCCGATGCGGCGCGCGAGGCGCGCTGGCTCGCGCACCTGGCGCCGCACTTCACGCGTACGGGGCAGGCGCCACCGACGGCGCTGCGTGAAATCTACCGCAGCTTCCTGGCCGACCCCGACATGCTCGAGGTGCTGGTGCGCACGCGCCCGGCCGTGGTCAGCTTTCATTTCGGCTTGCCGACCGCGCAGCAGATCGACGCGCTGCACGGCGCCGGTTGCGTGCTGATGGCCACCGCCACCAACCCGTTTGAAGCGCGCGCCATCGAGGCGGCCGGCATCGACGTCGTCGTCGCACAAGGCTACGAGGCAGGCGGGCATCGGGGCATCTTCGATCCGTCCGTGCCCGATCCGGCGCTCGGCACGTTTGCGCTGGTGCGCCTGCTGGCGCAGGCCGTGCGCATTCCGGTGGTGGCGGCTGGCGGCATCATGGACGGGCAGGGCATTGCCGCCAGCCTGCGCCTGGGCGCGCGTGGCGTGCAGATGGGGACCGCCTTCCTGGCCTGCCCCGAGGCGAATACATCCGCGCACCACCGCGAGCTGCTCGCGCAGCCCGATCTTGGCACGGCGGTGACGGCGACGATTTCGGGCCGGCCGGCGCGCGGCATCGTCAATCGGTTCTTCAGCGAGATCGGTGCGCCCGGCCATCCGCCCGTTCCCGATTATCCGATCGCCTACGATGCCGCCAAGGCGCTGCATGCCGCCGCTAGCAGCCAGGGGCTCGACGACTATTCAGTGAACTGGGCCGGGCAGGCATACGCGCTGGCGCGGCCGATGCCGGCGGCGCAGCTCGTGGCGCTGCTGGTCGAAGAACTGCGCACTGCGCACGAAGCATAAGATGGCGCGCAAACCCGACCTGCCGCTGCACGAGGTGCGCCGTTTCCTGGAGCCGGGACCGGTGGTGCTGGTCACGTCCGCCCACGCCGGTGAGCGCGACGTGATGGTGATGGGCTGGCACACGGTGATGGAATTTAGCCCGTCCCTGATCGGCTGCGTGATCTCGTCCGCCAACCACAGTCACGGCCTGATCCGCGCCAGCGGCGAATGCGTGATCAACCTGCCGACCAGCAGCCAGCTCGAGGCAGTGCTGGGCGTGGGCTCGACGTCCGGTGTCGACACCGACAAGTTCGCCGCGTTCGGCCTGACGCCGGAGGCCAGCGAACTGGTGGCGGCGCCGTCCATTCGCGAATGCCATGCCCAGTTCGAGTGCCGGTTGCATGACGACAGCCTGGTCGAGCGCTACGACTTTTTTATCTGGGAAGTGGTCGCGGCGCGCGCAGCGGCGCGGCCGCGGCATCCGGAAACGCTGCATTACAAGGGCGATGGCACGTTCATGGTGGCGGGCAAGGTGATCCGGCGTCAGCGCGACGGCTTGAAGTAGTCGCGTCGCTTCAATGCACCTGCGAGGTGGGTGCTTTGGTGGCCCGGGGGCAGGCGTGGCGTGGTGACCAGCGCGAGGTCGGTGCAGATGCGATGCAACGACAGCAGATCGAGCAGCGCCGCGACGAGCTGCCGGCCGAGCGCAGTATCGCCATCTTCGACCAGCGGCAACGCACGGTGCAGCGCCGCCAGGATGATGGCGTTGTCAGCCAGATGATCGTGCCGGCGCTCGTAGTCGAGTAATTCCATCACCGTTTCTTCGTGCCGGAATCCCGCTTCGACGAGCGCGACCAGGGCGGGAAATTCGCGCGCGAAGCTGGCGTCCGGTGTGCCGGCCGGATCGAGCGTGCCCGCCAGGCGTGCGCATAGGCGACGCCGGGCGTGACGCATGGCAGCGCCGACGGCGCCTGTACCGCCGCCAGGGAAATGCCGAAAGCTCATTGGGCGCTCCACGATCAAGGGGCGATCATCGGGCGATCAGTGCGCAATCAGCAGCGGCACCGGCGCGCTGCCGAGCAGGTCGCGCGTGACCCCGCCCAGGAACCATTCTCGGTAGCGGCTGTGGCCGAAGGCACCGGCGACCATCAGGTCTGCGTGGCGGTGGCGCGCCAACGCCGTCAGTGCATCGCTCTCGCGTGTCCGGGTATGCTCGACAACGACATTGACCTTCACGCCGTGACGCGCCAGGTACAGCGCCATATCCGTACCCGGCTCTTCGCCGTGCAGTTCGGACTGGCGTTCGGGGTTGATCAGCGCGAGCGTGACGCTGCGGGCCTGCGCGAGCAGGGGCAGGGCAGCGCTGATGGCGCGCTGGGCCGGCATCGAGCCATCCCACCCAACCAGCACGTTGCCGGCGATTGGCGCGCCTTCGTAGCCGGCTGGCACCACCAGGACCGGGCGTGTGCCGCCCAGCGCCAGGGTCTGCGGCAGGCCGTGTTCGGCGCCGAAACGATCGTGCGGGTCTGGCTGACTGACGACGATCAGGTCGGCATAGCGCGACTGCAGCAGCAGGCCGTCGTGCGTGCTGCCCTCGAACAGGCGCGCTTCGGCGCCGACGATGTCGAGACGCTGCGCCTGCTCGAGAAACCCGTTGAGCCGGGTGCGGACGTCGTCGCGCAGCGCCTCGAATCCACGATCGGACAGCGGTGCCGCCATGCCGCCATTGAGCACCGCGTAATTGGGCAGGGAGATGCCGGTGGCGCCAGCGCCGACGAGGTGGGCACCGTGCGCGTCGGCCAGCATGGCCGCCGCGCGCAACCGGCTGGTCTGTTTTGCAGTGCCGTCGATGTGCACGAGGATAGTCTTGAACATGGTTGACTCCGTTCGTATGGGGCGTGCAACGATGCACGACACGAAAAGCATACGCCCGGCGCGCGCCCATGTCAGGCGCGCGTTTGATGCAGGTCAACCAGTCAGCACAGCGGCCAGCACCATCACCAGGCCAGCCAGCGACACGAGCCACACGAGCGAGCGCACGTACGGAATCCCGGCCGCATACAGCGGGATATAGACGATGCGCGCAACCAGATACATCCAGCAGCCCCACAGCGTGAGGTCGCCTTCGCTGCCCGACACGTGCGCGATCAGGACCGCGCCAATGAACAGCGGCAGCGTCTCGAACAGATTGGCCTGCGCCCGTTGCAGACGCGCCGTGACAGGCCGCGGTGGCGGGGCTTCGCCGTCGCGGGCACTGGCGTTGTACTGGATGCCGGTCTCGGCGGTGCGCAGGTTGGCCGTCAGCATGATCTGGACCAGCGCCAGCACGAGGGTCCAGGCCAGCAGAGTCAGTTCGGTCGTCATTGTTGTTTCCTTGTTATGTGGGTAGACGGGAGCAGTGTCGCGCCTTTCCCGTGTTCAGGCGCGCACTGCTGACCGGGCCGGCTGCAAGGTCAGGGGCGAGCCTGCCCCTCGCCCAGCAGGTCGCCCCGCGGCCGCCCCCACTGGGGCACGGGCGCCGGACACGGCTGGCTGGCCATTGCCCCGTACGGCAGCGTCGAGAAATTGTCTTCGCCTGGCGTGGAAAAGCGGATGTCGGTGGCCTTGCCGTCGATCAGCGATGGCACGCGCGCAAAGCGCAGCCAGGCGTCGAACTGGCAATTATCGCGCTGCAGCCCGCGCAAGCCGGCCAGGCTGCCGCCTTCACGATATTTCCAGGCGAAATCGGCAGGTGCGCTGCCCGGCATGCCGCCAAAGCGCACGGGGCAGGCCGCCACCCCGGTCACGCCCGGCGCCAGGCTCAGCACACCAAGGCGGATGGCGTAACTGCCGGCGCCGCCATTGTCGGTCACGGTCGCGAACGACCAGCACAGCGGATTGGACGGGAACGCCGACAACGGCATGTCGAGCACGCGGCTGCCCGGTTCCACCTGAGCCAGTGCGCTGCGGATCTGTTCGCGCGCCAGGTGCCCGGCCACCCCCTGGATGGCGATGAAACCCATGCAGGCGACGATCGCCGTGACGAGGCCGGCGCCGCCGCCCCGGCGCGACGCCAGCACGACCACACCGGCCAGCAGCAGCAAGCCAACGAGAGAGCCCCACTGCAGGAAGCCCATCGCGAAAAACAGCACCGGCGCGGCGAGCATCAGGCCGGTGAGCATCCAGCGCAGCACGCGCCCCGGCACCTGCAGCGCCAGCGCCACGCCCAGGGCGGTCCAGAACACGGGTTCGACGATGAACACGATGTCGCCATACAGCCAGCGCGCATCGAGCGGATAGAACGGGTGCACCCCGTACACGTTCAAAAAGTCGAATGACAGGTGCAGCACCATGCCGAGCGCGGCCGTGGCAAGGATCGCGTTGCGCGCCGTCCGGTCGCCCTGCATGAGCCGCCGCGCGCCCGGCCACAGCAGCCACATCAGGCCCAGCAGCAGGGCGATCTGCGGCAGCGCGAACAGCAGCGTGTGCGTGTGCCCCCGGTGATGCAGCAGATAGCCCAGCGGCGGAGCCAGCAGCGGCGTGAGCACCAGATCCAGGTCGGGGAAGTTGCTGGCGAGCGCGCCGGTGGCCAGCAGGACGCGGCGACGGGTGCGCCCGCGCTGCGGATCGGAGTGGGCAGGCAGGGCGCGGTTGACGAGTTCGCCCAGGGCCAGGCCGACGAGGGAGTGGGTCAGATTATCCATTTGCAAAGTTTATCCTGAAAAGCAACACCCTGGCCCCGCCCGGGATGACGCACGCACTACAGGGGATTGACCGGACCATTTTTGATCCACATCAAATTTTTTTCGGAAAGTTGTCCGTACAATCTAAATATTGCATTAAGGAAACCCAAGGAGAGCGCAGTGCGTCACAACCAGCCCGTCACCACGACCGAATACCGGATTCAACCAGGCCAGTCGATTGTTTCGAAGACCGATACCAAGGGCCGCATCACCTATGTGAATCCGACGTTTATCGAGGTCAGCGGCTTTTCTGAAGTCGAGCTCCTGGGCAAGGCCCACAATCTGGTGCGTCATCCGGCCATGCCACCCGAGGCCTTTGCCGATATGTGGCGCACGCTGCAGGGCGGCGAGCCATGGACCGGCCTGGTCAAGAACCGCTGCAAGAACGGCGACTTTTACTGGGTGGTGGCCAATGTGGCGCCGATCCGCGAACGCGGCCAGATAACAGGCTATATGTCGGTGCGCACCGCGCCCACGCGCGAACAGGTCGAGACCGCCAGCGCGCTGTACCGCAAGTTCACCGACAACGATGCGCGTGGATTGGCCATCGTGCGCGGGCGCGTCGTGCGTACCGGTTTGGCGCCCGAGCGTCTGCTGCGACTGCTGCGCGATGCGCCGCTCGGTCAGCGGCTCGGCTGGCTGATGGGCGGCCAGTCGCTGTTGCTGGTGGCGCTGGGCCTGGCGGCCGCAGACGGCGTCTGGCGCGCGGCCGCCGGCGTTGGCGCGCTGGCGACGCTCGCGGCCTGGTACGGGCTGCAATGCAGCATCGTACGGCCACTACGCGACGCGATCGCGACCGTCAATGCACTGGCCGGCGGCGATCTGTCGCACCCGGCGCCGGCATCGGCGGCCGGCAGCGGCGAGATGGGGCGCCTGCAACTGGCGCTGCGCCAGTTGACCGTCAACCTGACGGCAATCATCGGCGACGTCCGTGACAACGTCAGCTCGATCGAGCACGCCACACGCGCGATCGCCGCCGGCAACGCCGACCTGGCCAGCCGCACCGAAGCGCAGGCCGCGAGCCTGGAGCAAACCGCGGGCAGCCTGGGCACGATTGCCGAGGCGGCGAGCCGCAACACGGACAGCGCCGTGCGCGCCGATGGCATGGTGCTGGCCGCGACCACCGTCGCCGGGCATGGCGGCCAGGCCGTCGAGCGGGTCGGCGCGACGATGCAGGAAATCAGCGCCTCGTCGAACCGGATCGGCGACATCATCGGCCTGATCGATGGCATTGCGTTCCAGACCAATCTGCTGGCGCTGAACGCCGCCGTGGAAGCGGCCCGCGCCGGCGAGCAGGGCCGGGGCTTCGCGGTCGTGGCCGGCGAAGTGCGCAGCCTGGCCCAGCGCACGGCTGGCGCCGCCCGCGAAATCACGGGACTGATCGAAGCGTCCCGGGCCCACGTGGGCCAGGGCGGCCAGCTGGTCGGCGCCGCCGGCCAGACGATGCGCGACGTGGTCGGCAAGGTGGCCGATGCGGCCGCAATCATGAGTGCAATCACGGCCGCGAGCCGCGAGCAGGCGCTGGAAATCGATGGCGTGAATGCGGCCATGGTGGAACTCGACGCGATCACGCGGCGCAATGCGGCCCAGGTCGAGGAATCGGCGGCGGCGTCGGGCAACGTGGCCGATGAGGCGGCGCGCCTGTCGCTGGCGCTGTCGGTCTTCAAATTTCGCAGTATGGCGAGGGCGAAGACAGCCGACTCGGCCGCGTTTGATGCACCGCATGGATTCATCCCGCATGGCTCAATAAGCTGATCGCTGTTCAAACCGCGTTGCTTCATGCAACGCGGTCATTGCCGCAGTTGGGCTGAAATCTTTTGCTGGAGTTGTTCATCATGCCGGGTCACGCCGAAATCCCTTCCGCGGTACGTTCCGCCATTGTCTTTCCCGCCGCCCAGTTCGATGGCGCCTTGCTGGCCCGCCTGGGCAAGTCCGGACCGCGCTACACCTCGTATCCCACTGCCGACCGCTTCGGCGCCGACTTCGGCCCCGGCGACTATCTAAAAGCCGTCGCAGCGCGGCGCCAGCGCGGCGGGCGTCCGCTGTCGCTGTACGTGCACATTCCGTTTTGTGACACGGTCTGCTACTACTGCGCCTGCAACAAGATCGTCACGCGCAAACACGAGCGGGCGGCCACCTACCTCGATTACCTCAAGCGCGAAATCACGATGCAAAGCCAGCTGTTTGCCGGCATGAACGAGGTCGAGCAACTGCACTTCGGTGGCGGCACGCCGACCTTTCTGCTCGACGCCGAAATGGACGACCTGATGGCGCATCTGCAGGCCAGCTTCCGGTTTGCGCCGGATGCCCTTGGCGAGTACGGGATCGAGGTGGATCCGCGCACCGTGTCGCCCGAGCGGGTGCACAGCCTGCGCCAGCAGGGGTTCAATCGCATCAGCCTGGGCGTGCAGGATTTTGATCCGGACGTGCAGCGGGCCGTGAACCGTGTCCAGCCCGAAGCCGAAACAGTTGCCATCATCGACGCCGCGCGCGCCGCCGGTTTCCGCTCGGTGAGCATCGACCTGATCTACGGCTTGCCCAAGCAGACGCTGGTCAGCATGGCCCAGACGCTCGAGAAGGTCATCCAAGCGAGCCCGGACCGCATCTCGGTCTACCACTATGCCCATATGCCGCACCTGTTCAAGCCGCAGCGACGCATCCTGGAAGCCGACATGCCGGGCGCCGATACCAAGCTCGCGATGCTCCAGCTGTGCATCGAGCGCCTGGGCGCGGCGGGTTACGTGTATATCGGGATGGACCATTTCGCCAAGCCGGGCGACGACCTCGCCGTGGCCCAGCGCCAGGGCCGGCTGCACCGCAACTTCCAGGGCTATTCCACGCACGCCGACGCCGATCTGGTCGCGTGCGGCGTGTCGAGCATCGGCGCCGTCGGCGCGACCTACAGCCAGAACGCCAAGACGCTCGAGGATTACTACGCGCTGATCGACGCCGGCACGCTGCCGCTTCAGCGTGGCATCCGTCTTGGCATGGACGACCTGCTGCGCCGTGCGATCATCCAGAAGCTGATGTGCCAGTTCGAGTTGTCGATTGGCGCCATCGAACAGGCGTTTCCGATCGTGTTTGCCGAGCACTTCGCGGCCGAGCTGGCGGCGCTGCGCCCGATGCAGGCCGACGGCCTGGTGCAGGTGGACGATGCGTGGATCAGCGTCACGCCCAAGGGGCGTCTGTTGATCCGCAACCTGTGCATGGTGTTCGATCGCTACCTTGGCCAGCAAGCCGGTGGGCCGCGCTTTTCGCGCACGATCTAAGGAAGCACTGATTAATTCTGGGGGATGGAATTGGCAGTTGAAAAAGTCAGCCTGCAAGGCGCAAAATCGAAGCAATAGCGGGCTATTGCGAGAATTTGCAACGCCGCAGGGTGGCTCTTTTCAACGCCAAGTCCGCCGCCATGAATTAATCAGTGCTTCCCTAAGCGCTGCGTCAGCCCCGCACGACGCGTACCACGACCGCCACCATCACGACCAGCACCGCCAGCACGCCCAGCGCCGCCAGAATCACGCCGTACCACGGGCGGCGCGTGTAGGCGCCGCCCGTGATGACAGCGACATACCGTTCCTGCGCGCGGCCGCCCCAGACATGCCAGCCCGCCAGCAAGCCGATCGTCGCCGAGACGGGCGGCGCCAGATTGCGTCCGACGATGTCGCTCACGCCGAGCAGCACGCCGAACGCAACGAAGTAACCGAGCAGCATGCAGCACCAGGCCCGCGCTTCCAGAGACTGGTCGTCTTCGCCCAGCGTCGTCCAGTTGCACATATGGATGTAGGCGCTGAAGGCGGGCGAGAGCAGTACGCCCAGATACGTCGCCGCGCGCGGATTCCACAGCGGCAGGCTGGCGTCGAGCGTGCACGCTTTGCTGGGCGTCATGGGGGGCGCCTCCGGTGCGGCCTCAAGAAGGGTTTCCACGGCAGTCTCCATTGGTTTCCACTTGGAAACATCATGGGCGTGCGCCGATGGATCATCCTTGATGCCGGGCAGGTCACGCCAAGACACCGCACCGGGGTCTGCGCTGGCCCAAGCGTCAGTCGTTGTCGCCCGCGCCCAGGCGTGCAATGGCGCGCACGTAGACCAGTTCGGCGATCAGCTCGACCAGCGTCTGCGTCACGATGATCGCCGGCAGCAGCGGCAGCGCACCCGGCACGGCGAGCGCCAGCGGCAGGATCACGAGCGAGTTGCGGGTGGCGCCACTGAAGGCGACGGCGCGCGCGGCGGGCGCCGCCAGCCGGAACAAACGCGCGACAAACCAGCCGGCCAGCGGCGCCAGCACCGCAAAGGCAATGTAGATGGGGATGACGGCCAGCGCGGCAGCGCGCGCCTGGCCCAGTTGTGGCAGCACGGACGCCACCACGACGAACAGCACGAGCGCCGTGGCGGGCACCGGCAGCACGCCAAGCACCGCGGCGGTCTGCGCGCCAGTGCGCGTGCGTGCTGCCCAATACTGCACGGCGCCCGCCAGGATCAGTGGCGCGGCGATCAGCCAGAGGAAGGCGTCGATGAAGGGCGCCGGCTGGATCAGGGCGGCGGCAGCGTCGCCCAGCAGGATGCGCAAATAGACCGGCAGCAGCGCCATCTGCGCCACCAGCAGCACGGGCGTTGCCGCCAGCAGGGCGCGCGCATCGGCGCGGCCCAGGTGCGAGAACGTGACCACGTAATCGATGCAGGGCGCGAGCAGCACGAGCAGGACACCGAGCCGGATGAGCGGATCGGCCGGCGCCAGCGGCAGCAGGCACGCGACCAGCAGCGGAATGACGAGAAAGTTGGTGAGCAGGAGCGCGGCCAGGAAGCGCAGGTGCGTGAAGGCGCGGCCCAAATGCGCGAGTGGCACCTGCAGAAAGGTCACGAACAGCATGAAGGCCAGCGCCGGATTGATGACGGGGCCCAAGCTGGACGTTGCCGGCATCGCGCCTGCCACGATGAGCGCCAGCGCAACGGCGCCGAAGTAGATGGCGATCTGCCGGTGTTCCAGCTTGTCGCGCAATGCCTGCATGGGTGTGTCGCCTCGTCGGATGAATGGTGCGGTATTGTAAGATGCCGCTGTCGATCGATCGGGAGAGCATGTGCAGTACCGGAACCTCATGTTGTACTGGCTGGCCCTTGGCCTTGGCGGGCTGCTGGCCTTTCGCGTGCCTGGTGTCGGCTTCGCGCTGGGCATCGGCGCGCTGCTGTACTTCGTCTACGCGATCGGCTACTGGCTGATGTTCGTCGTGTTCCTGCACACGCGCCCGCGCAGCCGCTTCGTCTTCGGCATGACCCGGCGCACGTTCGCGATGCGCCTCGCCATCGGTGCGGCCGTCGTGTGCATCGGCAGCCTGCTGCTGGGCTGGAAGGTGCTGGCCTGCATCGCGGCCGCGCTGCTGTGCTACTGCGGTGAGAGCGTCTTCAAGGACCGGATGTTGATGGCGGCGCGCGGCTACACCGATTGACGGACGTTTGCGTTCGGTAGCGCGGTACTTACGCCGCACCGCAACACCCATGTTGTCGATTTGTTTCCTTCCATGTTAGATTCTTCACGGCAAAAAGCAGCCACCGCCGCCGACAGACAATCACAAGGAAGCCCACGACATGCCATTGACCCGCCAGCGCAGCACGCGCGCCCTCATCGCCGCCCTGTTCGTTCCCGCCATGCTTGCCGGGGTGGCCTTGCCGGCAGCAGCCGCGCCAGCGCCCGTCGCGCAGGCGAGCGCCAGCAAACCGGACGCCGCGTTCAACGTCTGGGCCGACCGCTTCGCCGAAGACTGGGTGCGCCTGTCGCCACAGACGGCCACGTCGACCCAGTACTTCAGCGGCGCCGAGCAGGCACGCCTCGATCGCGAACTGACGCCGTTGACCGCCGCGCATCGCCAGAAGGCCGTGGCGCTGGCCCGCGAAGGCCTCAAGCGCCTGGATGGCTTCAAGAATGCCCCGCTGGATGCGACCCAGAAGATCTCGGCATCCGTCATGCGCTGGTCGCTCGACAACGTGATCGCCAACGAGCCGTTCGAAGACTACAACTTCGTGTTCTCGCAGTTCAGCGGCGTGCAGAATGGCCTGGTCAACTTCATGACCAACACGCACCCGATGCGCAACAAGCAGGACGTCGACAGCTATCTGGCGCGCCTGGACCAGGTAGGCATGCGCATGGACGAAGCCCTGGTGCGTGCACGGGGCGCCGCGGCCAAGAAGCTGGTCCCGCCGCGCTTTATTCTCGAGCGTGCGCAGTTCCAGGTCGACCACTTCCTCAAGCCGTCGGCGGCCGAGAACGTGTTCGTGACGTCGCTGACCGAGCGCAGCGCCGAGCTGAAAGACCTGACCCCGGAAGCGCGCAGTGCTGCCATCGCCCGTGCCACCAGCATCGTCGAGACGAAGGTGCGCCCGGCCTATGCGCGTGTGCAGGCCTTCATGGCCGAGATCCACCCAGCCACCACCGACGTGGCCGGCATCTCGCGCCTGCCGAACGGCGCCGCCGCGTATGCGCGCGCGCTGGAAAACTTCACCAGCACCAAGCTCACCGCCGACCAGATCCACACGATCGGCTTGCGCGAAGTGGCGCGCATCGAAGCGGAGATGGACAAGCATCTGAAGTCGCTGGGCCTGAGCGAAGGCGGCATCGAAGCGCGCATGAAGCAGCTCGACGCGCGCTTCCAGCCGAAAGGCGAGGGCGATCCACGCCCGGGTATCATCGCCGGCTACAACGAGATGGTGCGCGACGCCGAGCGTCGTAGCGCGCCGCTGTTCAACCTCAAGCCACGCGCACCCGTGGACGTGCGCCGCGTCCCGCCGATGACGGAGCCGTCGGCCGCCGCCCACTACAGCATGCCGGCGCCGGATGGCACGCGCCCTGGCATCTTCTGGGTGCCGCTGGTCGGCCCGACCTTCCCGATGATCCGCATGCGCAGCCTGTCGTACCACGAGGCCGTGCCGGGCCACCACTTCCAGCTCGCGATCCAGCAGGAGATGAAGGACCTGCCGAAGTTCCGCAGCCAGCGCATCTTCAGCGGCGGCAGTGCGCACTCGGAAGGCTGGGCGTTGTACACGGAGCGCCTGGCGGTGGAGCAGGGCTGGTATGAAGGCGACGTGCCGGGCCTGCTCGGCGCGCTGGGTTCGGAACTGTTCCGCGCCCGCCGCCTCGTGGCCGACACTGGCCTGCACACCAAGAACTGGACGCGCCAGCAGGCGATCGATTACGGCATGGGCGTGCAGGAAACCGAGCGCTACATCGTCTGGCCGGGCCAGGCCAATGCCTACATGATCGGCATGCTGCGCATCCTGGAACTGCGCCAGAAGGCGCAGACAGAACTGGGCGATAAATTCTCGCTGCCAGCGTTCCATGACCTGGTGCTGGGCGCCGGGTCGGTGCCGCTGGATGTACTCGGTAATCTGGTGGACAACTGGATTGCGGGGCAGAAGAAGGCGTGATGGCGGGCGCAGTGCGTTAGCGCGCTCGTTGTCGAGCCGGTGTGATGACGACATCCCCGCGCAGGCCTGGCCTGCGCGGGGATGTTTTTACAAAGCGCGCAGGTCCGCACGCATGTGGTCCGACCTGCAATTCTGGACCGGGACATGATGCGCATCCACCGGGCCGAACCAGTCATACACGCTGGCGAAACCGCCGGTGCGAAGGACCCACGCTTGCTTTGTTTTGGTGTTCATGACGATCGTGTGGCGAAAGCCATCTGCCACCTTGCTGTTGTCCCGAACCGCAACCCGAATGAACGATCCAGAATCCGTCATGTCCGGCGCTGTCGCTGCCGGAACTGGCGTTTTAAAACCTGAGAACGAGATGCCATAACGGGTTGATAATGCGTCGGACAAGGGGCATGCAACAGCCTGGAGTGAACACAGGATGAGCGCGGCGGCAGCAAGATTTTTCGTGGATTGGTTCATGGTGGTTTTAGGATCATAGCGTCAAGCAGCGTCAAACACGTTGCTTGCGTACCTGGACCGGACCCATTGGGGCAGGCCAAAGCTGGAGGTGGTAGTAGTCATTGCCCGCAAGCCCATTGCTTGACACGGAGTCAAGCCCTTCAAAGCTGGCACGAACACGGTAAGAAACTGCCGGTAGTTTGATGCGCACTGCATCGGGAAAATAATCCGTGCAGCCTGCCGCGACGATCGTTCCGCTTTCCACTGCGATAGAGCATTCGACGATGTGATCGAACTTGTCGGCGTCGAGTACCGGCTCTTGCTCCAGGACGGAGATCGTCACGGGCACGTCAACATTCCTGACTGTGCCGATTCCAACAGTACCTGGGGCAACCGCCAGAAGACGTTCGACAGCTGCATCGGTCCAGGCGTCAGAAAGATCGCCGTCGGCTTTCTCGTCCTGAATGTAGAACTGATGATAATCGGCAAATAACGTGAGCTCGTAACGACGCATTGGCACCTCGGTCTGATTGATCGACGCATTGCAGTGAACGGGAAACCAGCGCATCTGAATCAAATGTTCGCTCTCGGCCGAACACGGTTGCTCGCGTCAGCGTGGCAAGCGGCCGGTTCGTCACTGCCACTGACTGACCGCACCGGCAACCGTCGTCCCTCGACGACGGTCAGGTGGTAGCGAAATCCTCATACGACCTGGGCAAGTAGCCCCAGATCCTGAGTACATCGCCGCGTACCTCGAATTCAAAGCCGATGGCTTGGACGACGTTTGAGATCTCTTTTGTATGGTCGATTACGCTCGGCTCAAGAAGCCGTCCGCGCGCCGGCACGGGCTCGTGCAATCCGATATCGAACCACTGCACGGACGCGAAGGGAAACGGCAGATGGTAAAACCACTCAGCATCCCATCCAGAAATATAGCCTGTGACCGCTTTTGACCTGTATGAAGGCCGCCATCCCGTTTGGGTACGGAAGTAGCTAATCAGCTCATCCCAGCGAGTGTTGCTCGAAGCACGTGCCAGATTTCCGGCAGACACTCCAGCGTTGATTCTTTTACGTGTTGCATCGTCATGCCCGGCGCCTGCGCTTGGCAGTTCGTCGATTTCACTCTCTGTAAATTTTGGTGTCATGCATTCTCCGTCGAAGTTCCGGTGTCAGGTCTAGCGCTCGGATACAAGCTCCGTATCAAGCTCATTCTATTCGGACGGATACTAGTTACCTGAAACAGAGGCAGTTTCTGAACATGAGACCTGACCTCGATCCTGACCACCAACCCGAACGATTGAACGAGCAACGACATGATCGAACAATTCACTTAAGGCCTAAAGTTAATTGTTCGCAATAACAAATTACATATGTAAATACATGTTGCTTTAGCGTAAGGAGTAAATCATACTTTTGTCTAAGACATTTAGATAAAAACCGAGGTTTCCATGTCGGATGTTTGCACGATTGCAGCAATTTCCCTTGATAGTGGCATTTCGAAAGAAGTGTTACGCAAGTGGGAGGAACGCTATGGTTTTCCTGTGCCAGAGCGAGATGCCAGCGGCCATCGGGTCTACGCGGCGCATCAAACGGCACGCCTCAAGCTGATCAAGCGTCTGATCGACAACGGCATGCGTCCGTCCCAGCTGGTGCCAATGAGCGAGGAGGCGTTGCAATCGTTGCTGCACGAACAGAGCATCGCAAGCTCAGTGCCTGCTACAGAATCCCAGGTAGTGAACGAGTTGATGACGCTGCTTGAGGCGCGTGATCGCACCGCGCTGGAATCCCGACTCAGGCAGGAAGTCGTACGCCTCGGCCTGGAAAAATTTGTCCTGGAAGTGATGTGTTCGCTGAACGGCGCTGTGGGAACAGCCTGGGAAGAAGGAAAAATCGGCATTCGAGATGAGCATGTGTATTCAGAAATGATACAGAGCTTAATTCGCGAGGCAATATCACAGGTAACCAAACCCGACGGCCGCCCCCGCATGTTGATTACGACGCCATCCGGCGAGCTGCATACGCTGGGCATTCTGATGGTGAATGGTTTGGCATCGCTACACGGTGCGTGCTGCATTTCGCTGGGCCCCGAGACGCCTGTTCAAGAGATACCGGTTGCCGCCGCCGATTATCGCGCGGATATCGCCTGTCTATGCTTTAGCGCAGCATTTCCAAAGCGACGGATTCTTCCTTATTTAAAAGAACTGCGCAGCGTGGTACCGCAGAGCATGGAAATCTGGGTAGGCGGCGCAGGTGCGACAGGATTGGACCGTTCGCCGAGAGGCATCAGGTTATTGCTGACCTTGCACGATGTGATCGACGCAGTGCGTCAGTATGGCCGGGCAAAATATTCGCAGCGATCAAGGCGGCCACCGAATCCGCTACCGTCGAATGCTGAACGCTGATGTGCAGTATTGAATGGCAGCGGCGGCCAAAACGCGCCAATGACAATGTAATGCAGCTCGATTGAATGACAACGCACTATCCAGGGAGACAGCCATGCGAACCAATATGCCAGTTACCAATTCCGAATACATCTTGAAGGAGACGGAAACGGTTGTTTCCAAAACTGACTTGGAACGGAAATATCACGTACGTCAACCATGATTTCTGCAAAATCAGCGGATTTTCGGAAGAAGAACTCATTGGCTCTCCGCAAAATATCGTGCGCCACCCGGATAGGCCGGCCGAAGCGTTCAAGGACTTCTGGAGCACCATCAAGGCCGGGAAAGCATGGACTGGCATGGTGAAAAATCGCTGCAAGAACGGCGATTATTATTGGGTCGAAGCCAACGCCGCGCCCATGCTGGAAGACGGCAAAATGGTCGGCTACACATCGGTTCGCGTCAAGCCGAGCCGGGAGCAGGTAGCTGCCGCCGAGCAGGCCTATCGGGCGATCAAGAGTGGCAGCAACGAATTCGAGGTGCACGGCGGCTCGATCGTTGCCCGCTCATTCTTCCGGCGTTTCGACTTGCTGGCGATCCTGTCGATCAGGTCGAAAATCATGCTGTCGTCCGGTCTGCTGACGCTGTTGTTCATGGCAAACCTGCTGTTCTCGGCTTCGGGAAACCAGCAATTCGACGCATGGTCGATCGCCGCGTCCACCATCGGCATCGTCTTTGGTCTGGTGTCGGGATTCCTGCTGTACCGCGCGGTCGTCGTGCCGCTGCGAAACGTCAAACAGGATATCGAACGGATGAGCGCCGGCGACCTGAGCGCCAGGATCGACGCCAACGGCGACGACGAATTTGCGCAGATGATGCAAACGCTGCGCGTGCTGCAAACGAATGTGAAGCTGTTGGTCGGCCAGATCAAGGAAGCTACCGATGTCGTCAATATCGGTGCGGCGGAAATCGCAACTGGCAATGCCAACCTGTCGGCCCGCACTGAATCGCAGGCGAGTTCGCTGGAGGAAACCGCCTCGTCGATGGAAGAACTGACGAGCACCGTCAAACAGAACGCTGACAGTGCACGCGAGGCGAACCGACTGGTTGCGTCTGCCTCCGAAACGGCGATCAAAGGCGGCAAGGCGGTTGGCCAGGTGGTCGGCACGATGGGATCGATCAGGGAAAGCTCGCGCAGGATCGTCGATATCATCGGCGTCATCGACGGCATCGCATTCCAGACGAATATCCTGGCCCTGAACGCAGCAGTCGAGGCGGCGCGCGCCGGTGAACAGGGCCGCGGCTTCGCCGTGGTGGCCGCCGAGGTGCGCAATCTTGCGCAGCGCTCCGCAGGCGCCGCCAAAGAGATCAAGTCCCTGATCGGCGACTCAGTGGAAAAAGTCGAGGCTGGCAGCAAGCTGGTTGACGATGCCGGCAAGACGATGGATGAGATCGTTACACAGGTGCAGCAGGTCGCTGGCTACATGAGCGACATCACCTCGGCCAGCCAGGAGCAAAGTGAAGGCATCGAACAGGTCAACCACGCAATCACGCAAATGGACGAAGTGACGCAGCAAAATGCGGCGCTGGTCGAACAGGCGTCAGCCGCTGCCGAAAACATGCAGAGCCAGGCAGGAAAACTGACCCAGCTGGTCGACAGTTTCAAACTGGTTTCCGGCGCACAGCCAGCGCGAGGTGGCAAGGCGCAGCCTGCTGCGAGTGCCTCGACCACCCCGGTTGCACGCGAGCCTGTTGCCGCAATCCGGAAGGCAACCCCGAAAAACCCTGTTCTGACCCTCAGAGGGGCGGGAATGCAGGTGCCGGGGTGATTGATGTGGCAGGTCTGGCATTCGGACGCAAGCTCAATGCAACACGTATCCCAGTCAGACGGAAACGGGTGCGTTACTGCCGAGGCGTGTCTGAATGTCAGATCTGATACCAATCCTTTCCCAGACCTAACGCCAATCCTTTCCCTTCGGGTCGTCCGGTCCGCTCCATACCTACGTGAATTTTGCGTCCCGGGCCGCGGCTGCTGCCAGACCCGGATGCGCAGCATGCGCTGCGTGATTGCAACCGTCTCCGTAAACTCCCCGCAAAGTCTGCTGACCTGCAGACAGATCAGCCCGACAGGGGCGCGCACGCTGCTCTGCAAGGGCGTTTCCCCATCTCTCATGGTTGCCGGTTGTTAGCCTGGCATGACCTGTCTCAATGGTGTCGTACGAATGCAAATGATAATGATTATCGTTTACATGTCCTTACATTCCCGGTAGAATCATTGTTTTTCAAGCAGTGTTTCCACCCACTCACAGCAAAGAGACCGTCTCGCCATGAAAGCAATAACAAGCCGCAAGCATTCGTCCACCCGCAACCAGGTCATGCGCACCGCGCTGGCTGCTGTCCTGCTGCCGCTCGGCGCGCAGGCTGCTGGCATCGATGCAGCGGCCCCCGTCGACGTCGTTCCTGAAACCAAGGTCGAAATCGTCGGCAAATACGAAAACGCGTTCCGCGCCGAACAGGCGTCGTCGCCCAAGTACACCGAGCGCCTCGTCGATACCGCACAGACGCTCCAGGTCATAAAGAAGGAACTGTTCGAGCAGCAGGGCGCCCTGACGCTCACCGAAGCGCTGCGCAACACGCCAGGCGTGGGCGCGTTCTTCCTCGGCGAGAACGGCAACACCACCACCGGCGACGCGATCTTCATGCGCGGCTTCGACACGTCGAGCTCCATTTTCGTCGACGGCGTGCGCGACATCGGCTCGATCTCGCGCGACGTTTTCAACCTCGAACAGATCGAAGTGCTCAAGGGCCCGGCGGGCACCGACAATGGCCGCGGTTCGCCGACCGGCTCGGTCAACCTGGTGTCGAAAAAAGCCAGCATGACCAACGCGATGTCGACCGCGATCACCGGCGGCAGCGGCTCGCAAAAGCGCGTGACGGCCGACGTCAACCAGGTGCTCGACGAAGAGCGCGGCATTGCAGTGCGTCTGAACGTGCTGGCCCAGGACGCGGGCAGCGCCTCGCGCGACGTGGTCGAAAACAAGCGCTGGGCAATCGCGCCGAGCATCGGCTTTGGCCTGAACGGCGCCACGCGCGTGCATCTGGACTACCTGCACGTCGACCAGAACAACATCCCCGACGGTGGCGTCTACGTCATTGGCCTGCCTGGGTACACGAGCCCGGACCGTACCCGTCCGTTCGTCACCGACGGCAAGAAGGTCGATCCGAAGAACTTCTACGGTTCGACCGGCGACTACGACGACGTGAAGGCCGACATGGCCACCGTGCGCATCGAGCATGACTTCTCGCCGACGATGAAGCTGCAAAACACGAGCCGCTACGGCAAGACGTCTCAGGATTACTTGCTCAGTGCATTCCTGACCAGCGCCGCCAACCTGGGCACCCCGAATCCGGCCGACCCGAACACGTGGACGCTGGCGCGCAGCATCCGCACCGGCAAGGACCAGGAAAATAAAATCCTGACCAACGTGACGACGCTGACGTCGCAGTTCGACACCGGCGCGGTCAAGCACACGCTGGTGAGCGGTCTCGAACTGACCAGCGAGCGCCAGACCACCTGGGGCCTGACGGGCCTGGGCACGCTGCCGGCCGCGAACATCTACAACCCGAACCCGAACGATGCCCCGACCACGCCCGTGAACGTGCGCCGCACCGGCGCCTACAACGAAGGCGAGGTCGATACCCAGAGCCTGTACGTGTTCGATACCGCCAAGATCAGCGAGCGCTGGATCATCAACGGCGGCGTGCGGGTCGACCATTTCCGCGCTGACTACTCGACCGTGGCACTGACCAACAACGTGCTCGTGGCGAACCGTTTCAAGGTCGGCGATAACCTGGTCAACGGCAAGCTGTCGGCCCTGTACAAGCCGACCGCCAACAGCAGCGTGTATGCGATGATCGCCAGCTCGAAGCAGCCGCCGGGCGGCAATTTCACCGTCTCGGGCAATGCCAACAGCGCGCAGAATCCGATCTACGATCCGCAAGAGTCGACCACCACCGAATTGGGCGGCAAGCTCGATCTGCTCAAGTCCAAGCTGTCGCTGTCGGGCGCGCTGTTCCGCACCGATGTCAAGAACGAGGTCGAGCAGGATCCGGTCAACCTGCAGTATTACCAGACGGGCGAGAAGCGTGTGCAGGGCATCGAGCTGGGCGCAACGGGCGAACTGGCGCCGCACTGGCTCGTCAGCGCCGGTTACGTCTACATGGACACGAGTGTCGAACGTGGCCGCAACGTGACTGCCTCGGGTGAGAACAGCCTGACCTACACGCCGAAGCAATCGTTCACCGCCTGGACCTCGTACGACCTGCCATGGGGCCTGCGGGTCGGCGGCGGCGCGCGTTTCTCGGACAAGCTCAAACGCGGCACCGACGGCGCCATCGGCACCCCGGCCTACACCGATTCGTACTGGGTGGTCGATGCGATGCTGGGTTACCGCTTGACGAAGAACATCGACCTGCGCCTGAACGTCTACAACCTGACCGACGAAAAATATGTCGTCGCGATCAACAAGAGCGGCTACCGCTACACGCCGGGCGTGGCGCGTTCGGCCAGCCTGACGGCCAATATCGGGTTCTAAAACCCGAGCGTTGCGGGCCGGCGAAGGGCGCTTGCGCTATACTCGCCGGCCATGCGCATACAGCTTTTTTCCGACCTCCACCTCGAACGGTACCCCGACTTCCAGCCGCAGCTCCTGCCCGGCACGGACGTCGTGGTGCTGGCCGGCGACATCGGCTCGTACCAACCCGGCTCGCGCCTGCTCACGCAGGACTTCGGGCTGGAGCGTTTTTCACCGCTCCTCGTGCCCGCCCTGGCGCAGGCGCAGGTGCTGTTCATCCCCGGCAACCACGAATTCGACGCGCTCGACTACGACGCTACCTACGCGCGCCTGCAAGAAACCTGCGCGCGCCTGGGCATCACCTGGCTCGATCGCGAAATCGTCACGCTCGATGGCGTGCGCTTCATCGGCACCACGCTGTGGAGCGACTTCGACGCACTGGTGGACGAGGGCGCGCCGCTGACGAAGCAGCTGCAGCAGCGCACCAAGGCCTTCCGCGCCGCGAACTACTACCTGAGCAAGAACACGACCATCAAGGATGGCGAGCCGGTGCTGGCCGAAGGCATCCGCGCGCTGGCGCTCGATTGCCAGGCCTGGCTGCGCGCGGCGCTGGCCACGCCGTTCGAGGGCAAGACCGTCGTCGTCACGCATTTTGCCCCGAGCCTCGACAGCGCCGACCCGCGCTACGGCAAGACACCCGGCACGGCCGGCTTCTGCAATTCGCTCGATGCGTTGTTCAAGCGCGCGCAGGTGTGGATGCATGGCCACCTGCACTGCGCGAACGATTACGTGGTCGAGGGCCGCGACGGCCCGCTGTCATGGGGCTGCCGCGTCGTGGCCAATCCGCTCGGGTATCTGAGCAAGGGCGAGCAGGAAGGGTATCGTCCGGCGCTCGTGATCGAGCTGTAGCTACTGGCGCGGCGGGGCTTCCTGCGACAGGTTCTCCATCAGCGTGTCGATGCTGTCCACCGGCGGCGGTGGCGTTTCCAGCTGCTGCTGCTGATCCGCATACTCCGCATACACCCAGTCGCCAGCGACGTTCACGACACCCTCGGGCACCAGAGGCGCGCGTTCCGGGGATTTGGCCAGCGCGACGCGCATGTAGTCGACCCAGATCGGCAGCGCGAGCGTCGCGCCGAATTCGCGTCCGCCCAGCGATCGCGGTTCGTCGTAGCCCATCCACGCCACCGCCACCACCGGACCGCTGTAGCCGGCGAACCAGCCGTCGATCGCATTGCTCGTCGTGCCGGTCTTGCCGGCCAGGTCACTGCGCCCCAGCTGGCGTGACGCCGCTGCCGCCGTGCCCACGCGCGCCACGTCGCGCAGCATGCTGTCGGTGATGAAGGCGTTGCGCGCATCGAGTACGCGCACCGGTTCCTTGCGGGCGTGTTCGTAGACGACCTTGCCGTCGCCATCCTGGATGCGGGCGATCAGCCACGGTTCGACCCGGTAGCCACCGTTGGCCAGCACCGTGTAGGCGCCCGCCATCTGCAGCGGCGTGACGGCGCCCGTGCCAAGGCCCATGGTCAGGTTGCGCGGATGACGCGCGGCGTCAAAGCCAAACTGCGCCAGGTGCGCGCGCGTGTCGTCGACGCCGATCGCCTGCAGCATGCGCACGGTGGGCACGTTCCTCGAGTGCGTCAGCGCATGGCGCACCGTTACCAGGCCCTCGAACGTATTGTCGTCATTGCGCGGCGACCAGCCGGCAGCGCCGTTCTCGCCGCCGAGATCGAGCGGCGCATCGAGGATCGGCGTGCCGGGGAAGAAGCCCCGTTCCAGGCCCGCCGAATACACGAACGGCTTGATGCTCGATCCCGGCTGGCGCCAGGCTTGGGTCACGTGATTGAATTTGTTCAGCCCGAAGTCGAAGCCGCCGACCAGCGCGCGGTAGGCGCCCGTCCCGGCATCGACCGCGACGAATGCGGCCGCCACTTCGGGCAGTTGCGTGATCGTCCAGTCGCCTTGCGATTTGCTCAGGCGGATGACGGCGCCGGGCGAGAGCTTGACGCCAGCTTTCGCTGCCGGTGCCAGCGCACCTGCAGCAAAACGAAGGCCAGCGCCGGTGATCTCGATCGTCTCGCCGCCCGTCGTGGCAGCCCGTACGCGTTTGGCCGAGGCGCTGACGATGACGGCGGGCACGAAGCCGTCCACGGCCGGGCGTTTCTGCAGCGCGGCGGCCACTGCATCGTCACGCGCGTCGCCTGCAGCGGGCAACGCGATGCGCGCCTCCGGGCCGCGGTAGCCGTGGCGCCGGTCGTAGGCGACGACGTTGCGGCGTACCGCATCCCAGGCGGCTTCCTGCTCCGCGGCGATGACGGTCGTCGTCACTGTGATCCCCCGTTCGTAGGCCGCTGCGCCGAAGCGCGTGTGGACGGCCTGGCGCGCGATCTCGGCGACCCAGGCGGCGCGCCCGCCGTAGCCGGCGCCGTCACGCCTGAGTGTCAACGGCTCGGCCAGCGCACGCCGGTACTGCGGCTCGGTGATCGCTTTTAATTCGAACATGCGGCGCAGGACCGTCTGCTGGCGCTTCTTTGCCGCCGCCGGGTTCGTGACCGGATTGCTGCTCGACGGATTCTGTGGCAGGCCGGCCAGCATCGCCGTTTCTGCCAGCGTCAGGTCGTTCAGCGATTTGCCGAAGTAGGTGCGCGCCGCGCTGGAAAAGCCGTACGAGCGCTGGCCGAGATAGATCTGGTTCAGGTAGACCTCGAGGATCTGGTCCTTGGTCAGCGCCTTCTCGATCTTGTAGGCCAGCGCGATTTCGGTGAGCTTGCGTGGCAGCGTCTTGTCGCGCGACAGAAAGAAGTTGCGCGCCACCTGCATCGTGATCGTCGAGGCGCCCTGGCTGCCGAAGTCGGTGATGTTGGCCTTGGCCGCGCCCAGTGCCCGGATCCAGTCGATGCCGCCATGCTCGTAGAAACGCGTGTCTTCGATCGCCAGCACGGCGGTCTTCATCAGGGCGGGCACCTTCGCGATCTGCACGAAGTCGCGCCGCTCGGCGCCGAATTCGCCGATCAGCACCTTGTCGGCGCTGTAGACGCGCAGCGGAATCTTGGGACGGTAGTCGGTGACGGCGCTGATGTCCGGCACGTCGGGCAGGATCGACGCTGCCACCGGCAGCGGGGCAGCAAGGATCAACGCAGACAACAGCAAGGGCAGGAAGGGGCGTGCAGGAATCATGGCAAATGGTCAGGTAGGTAGTCAGGGCATCGTCGGTGAATCATCACGACGATTCGATGCCGATCTTACGTCCGCCTGGCTGCGCCTGCTGGCTTTGAACCCGGGTATTACAACTTGCGCTCCGAGGGTGCGCCGGGCGCTACCTGCTTCGATCTCCGCATCATTCCATCGGACTGCACACATCCGTTCCCGCCGCCAGCGCCTTGAGCTTGGCCGGATCGAGCAGCGTGACCTCGCGCTTGTCGATGGCAAGCCAGCCCTGTTTCTTGAAGCGCGACAGCAGGCGGCTGATGCTCTCGATGGTCAGGCCCAGGTAGTTGCCGATGTCTTCGCGCGACATGCGCAGCTGGAACTGCGTGCTTGAGTAGCCGCGTGCTGCGTAACGCGCCGACAGGTTGACCAGGAAGACGGCGAAGCGCTGCTCGGCGCGCATATTCCCCAGCAGGAGCATGACGTTCTGCTCGCGCGTGATTTCCTGGCTCATGATGCGGTGAAAGTGACGCAGCAGCGCCGGCACTTCGCCGAACAGTTCTTCGAGGCGCACGAATGGGATCTCGCACACTTCGCTGTCTTCGAGCGCGACGGCGTCGCAGTGGTGGGTGCCGCTGATCGCGTCCATGCCCAGCAATTCACCGGCCATCTGGAAGCCCGTGATCTGGGCTTCGCCGGCAGCATTGATCTGGAAGGTCTTGAAGTGGCCGAAGCGCACCGCGTACAGATTGCGAAACGGCTCGCCGACCTGGTACAGGCGCTCGTCGCGCGCCAGCCGACGGCGCCGCCCGATGATCTGGTCGAGACGCACGATGTCGGCGTCTTCGAGGCCCATCGGAAGACACAGCTGGTGCATGCTGCAGGCAGCGCACGACTTGAGCGCCTGGATGTTGACGAGCGGTGTGGACGGGGAGGATGAGGCGGGGATCATGGGGTAGGCCGGCAAAGGTTCAGCCCCGATTATAGTCCCGCCGTCAGCTTTCCCCGTCAGTATCGCTCTGGCCCTTTGGCTCGGCCAGTTTCACGCCACGCCGGGCCAGGCCTTCGCGCAGCAGGAATTCGATTTCCGCGTTCACGCTGCGCAGGTCGCGCGCGGCCAGGCGCTGCAGTTCATCCCACAGCGCCGGGTCGATCCGTAGCGCGAATGCTTTTTTTCCTGGACTTGCCATACTGGTCGGCCGCTAGTTGTACAGCGTGCCCGTGTTGATGATCGGTTGCGTTTCCTTGTCCGAGCACAGTACCACGAGCAGATTGCTGACCATCGCCGCCTTGCGCTCGTCGTCCAGTTCGACGATGCCGCGCTCCGACAACCCTTTCAGCGCCGCTTCGACCATGCTCACGGCGCCGTGCACAATCTTGCTGCGGGGGCTGATGATGGCTTCGGCCTGCTGGCGCCGCAGCATGACCTGGGCGATTTCGGCGGCATAGGCAAGGTGGGTCAGCTTGGCGTCGAGTACCTCGACACCGGCCGCTTCGAAGCGCGCCTGGAGCTCGGTCTTGAGGGCGTCGGCAACAACATCCATGCCGGCGCGCAGCGTGGTCTCGCCCTGCGGCAGATCTTCGCCTTCGTCGTACGCGTATTGCGAGGCCAAGTGCCGCAGCGCCGCTTCGGCCTGGATGGAGACGTAGCGCTCGAAATCGTCGACTTCGAACACGGCTTGCGCCGTATCGCGCACGCGCCAGACAACGGCTGCGCTGATTTCCACCGGGTTGCCGCGCTTGTCGTTGACCTTCAGCGTGGGCGCATTGAAGTTGCGGGCGCGCAGTGACAGGCGCCGCTTGACGTACAGCGGGAAGGCCCAGCGCAGGCCTTCGCTGCGGTCGGTGCCGATGTACTTGCCGAACAGGGTGAGGATCGCGCTCTCGTTCGGCTGCAGCATGAACAGGCCTGTCAGGCAGAGCAGGCCGGCGAGTCCCAGCGCGATGGCGCCCAGCAGAAACAGACCGTCGGGCGTCTCCATCCCGGTCTTGAACAGGTACACCGCAACCAGCAGGAAAACGATGCCGGCGCAGGCGGCCAGGTAGCCATTCGCGGACGAAAATGCCTTTTCGCGGCGGGTATGCGATGCGTTCATGCTTGAACCTCTTCTGGGTGGGTGTGACATCAAAGTGATATCACTTTAGGATTGCCAGAAAGTATTGTCAAGCGATTTGGTGAACGCCCTGAGACTGCCAGTCAGCGTTAGTCGGCCAGGCCTTTTTGCAGCAGCTCGGCCACCAGCGCATTGAGTTCGACGCCGCGCTCCTTGCTCAGCGTTTGCAGCTGCGCTACCAGGTCGCCATTGAGCTTGACGGCGAACGGTATTAGTCCCAGCGCGCGGTCGCGTTCGCGCTGTTCGCGGCGATCCGGCGCCGCATCTTTTGCTGGCGCGCCGACGACGGCGCCCCGGGCAGCCATCTGGCCTTGAATCTTCTTGGCGTCGCCTTTTGCCATGTCAGTCTTTTTCATCACGTGCCTTTAGTTTGTTGGAGCCGAATTCTACTCTCGAAACGGGCCGCCAACGGGAATTGGCAAGCCGCGCGCGTTTGGTGGCATGATGGTGTGGCAGCACGACAGCAGGCGCGCTCTGGCGCAGCCTGCCCCCTGCAACCTCATCAGGAGACCACCATGACGCCCACCCAGCGCTTCGTGCAGGCGCGCGACTTCCTTCAGCAGCACCGGCTCGACTACGACACCGCTGTCCGCGACTACCAGCCCCCGCAACTGACCACCTTCAACTGGGCACTCGACTTTTTCGACCACCAGGCCCGGGACAACCACGGCATCGCGCTGTGGGTCGTCGACGAAGACGGCACCGAGCACAAGATCACGTTCGCCGACATGGCCGCCCGCTCAAGCCAGGTGGCCGAGTACCTGCGCAACTGCGGGGTGCGGCGCGGCGACCGGGTGCTGCTGATGCTGCCGAACCGGGTCGAACTATGGGAAGTCATGCTCGCCGGGATCAAGCTGGGCGCCGTGCTGGTGCCCACGACGATGCTGCTGTCCGGCGACGACCTGGCCGACCGGATCGCACGCGGCGCCGTCAAGCACGTGATCGCGCAGGCGTCCGAGGCGCACAAGTTCGCCGCGCTGCCGGGTTGTTTTACCCGCATCGCGGTGGGTGGCCCCACTCAAGGCTGGCATGACTACGCCGCGAGCCACGCCGTGGTGAGCGTATTCGTGCCCGAGGGCGAGACGCTGGCCACCGATCCGCTGCTGCTGTACTTCACGTCCGGCACCACGGCGCGGCCGAAACTCGTGCTGCACACGCACCAGAGCTATCCCGTCGGCCACCTGTCAACGATGTACTGGATCGGCCTGCAGGCGGGCGACATCCACTGGAACATCAGCTCGCCCGGCTGGGCCAAGCATGCCTGGAGCTGCTTCTTCGCGCCCTGGAACGCGGGCGCCACCGTGTTCGTCTACAACTACGAGCGCTTCGCTGGCGCCGCCGTGCTGAACGTGATCGAGCGCTGCGGCGTGACTTCGCTGTGCGCGCCGCCGACCGTCTGGCGCATGCTGATCAAGGAAGACCTGGCAGCCTGCAAGCCGGCCCTGCGCGAACTGGTGGGGGCGGGCGAGCCGCTCAATCCCGAAGTCATCGAGCAGGTCGAGCGCGCCTGGGGCATCCGTATCCGCGACGGTTTCGGGCAGTCCGAGACCACCTGCCAGATCGGCAATTCCCCGGGCCAGCGCCTCAAGCCCGGCTCGATGGGCCGCGCGCTGCCGGGCTACCGCATCGCGCTGCTCGACATCGATGACGCGCCGGCCACCGAAGGCGAGATCGCGGTGGTACTGGCGGCCAATCCGGTCGGTCTGATGGCGGGCTACGACGGGGACGCTGACAAGACGCGCGACGTCATGCGCGCCGGCCACTATCACACGGGCGACACGGCGGCGATCGACAGCGACGGCTACTACTTTTATGTGGGCCGCAACGACGACGTGTTCAAGTCGGCCGATTACCGCATCAGCCCCTTCGAGCTCGAAAGTGTGCTGATCGAACACGAGAGCGTGCTCGAAGCGGCGATCGTACCGAGTCCCGATCCGCTGCGGTTGTCGGTGCCAAAGGCGTTCGTCACGCTGCGCGCCGGGGTTGCGCCGAGCCGCGAGATGGCCGCCGCGCTGTTCGCGTTCAGCCGCGCGCGGCTGGCGCCGTACCAACGGATCCGGCGCATCACGTTCCGCGAGCTGCCCAAGACCATCTCGGGCAAGATCCGGCGCGTCGAGTTGCGGCGCGAAGAAGCAGGGCGGAGCGGCGGCGCGGGCGATGCGCTCGAATACCGCGAGGAAGATTTCCCCGTGTAGCCGCAAGTGCGTGGCGTTTTGGACGAATGCGGCCATAATGGACGCTCTCTTTTTCTCGTCCTTGCGCCACCCTGATGACCACCAAGCGAACCCCAGCCACGCCGGCTGACACCAGCACCGCCACGTTAGATAGCGGCCCGTCGTACGAAGTGCGCCAGTCGCCCATCCACGGTAACGGCGTCTTTGCCAGGAAGCCCATCGCCGCGGGCGAGCGCATCATCGAGTACCGCGGTGAGCGCATCAGCTGGGACCTCGCGACCGAGCGCGCCGACAAGGCCGGCGGCCCGGTTAACCATACCTTCTATTTCAGCCTGGCCGACGGTCGCGTGATCGACGGCGGCCGGCGCGGCAACGAGGCGCGCTGGATCAACCACGCCTGCTCGCCGAACTGCGAAGCGTACGAAGACGAAGGCAAGGTCTATATCCACGCGCTGCACGACATCGACGCCGGTGAAGAGCTGAACTACAATTACGCCCTGATCTACGAAGAGCGCCATACGCCCAAGCTCAAGAAACTGTTCGCCTGCCGCTGCGGCACGCCCGGCTGCACGGGCACGATGCTTGCGCCAAAACGCCGCACCCGCACGCCAGCCGCCGGCAAATGAACCAAGCCCTGGCTGGCCTGGTCAGGCCGGCCCGACCCATCATCGACCTGGAGCAACGATGAAACCTGTAGTTCGCAGCCTGCTTGAAACCGATCTGTACAAATTCACGATGTGGCAGGCTTTGCTGCACAGCCACCCGGGCGCAACGGGCGAGTATGAATTTCGCTGCCGTAACGAGCCGGCCTATCCGCTGGCAGAGCTCAAGGAAGACATCGAACGCGAGCTCGATCACCTTTGCTCGATGATGTTTACCGAGGACGAAGTCGCCTACCTGCGCGGCCTGCGCTTCATCAAGGGCGACTTCGCCGACTTTCTCACGCTGTTTCGCTTCCAGCGCAAGTTCATCGAGGTCACGACCGACGGCCCGCACCTGCGCATCCGCGCCAGCGGCCCGCTGGTGCACGTGATGGGCTATGAAATCTTCGTGCTGTATATCGTCAACGAGCTGTATTTCCGCCGCTTCGACCAGGCCGAGGCCATGGAGGTAGCGCGTGCGCGCCTGCGCCAGAAGATCGATGAGCTGCGCGCCTTCGGCGAAGAAGCCCCGCGCGCCAACCCGTTCGAGTTCTTCGACTTTGGCGTGCGCCGCCGCTTTTCGGGCGAGTGGCACGACGAAGTGGTGCAGACGCTGGCGCGCGAGCTGCCGGTCTACTTCAAGGGCACCTCCAACGTCTACCTGGCCTACAAGTTCAATCTGGTCCCGATCGGCACGATGGCGCATGAATACCTGCAGGCGCACCAGGCCTTCGGCACGCGCCTGGTCGACTTCCAGAGCGCCGCGCTCGAGAACTGGGTGCAGGAATACCGGGGCGACCTGGGCACGGCGCTGACCGATGTCGTCGGCATGGATGCTTTTCTGGCCGACTTCGACCTGTACTTCGCCAAGCTGTTCGACGGCCTGCGCCACGACTCGGGCGATCCGGTCGCGTGGGGCGAAAAGGCGCTGGCGCATTACGCGCGCCTGCGCATCAACGCGCGCACCAAGCGCCTCGTGTTCTCGGATGCGCTGACCATCCCCAAGGCCCTGAACCTGTACCGCCATTTCGCCGACCGCGTGATGACGGGCTTTGGCATCGGCACCAAGCTGACCAACGACACCCCTTTCCCGGCGATCAATATCGTCATGAAGCTCGTGCGCTGCAACGGCCAGCCGGTGGCCAAGCTGTCAGACGAGCCGGGCAAGTCGCAGTGCACCGACGTCACGTATATCGCCTATCTGCGCCAGGTGTTCAACCACCCGGTGTAGCCGGGTCGTTGACCACCTGATTTATGTTGCGACCGGCTCGCGACGTCGTGCCGGTTTTTTGGTCGCTGCTTTCGCAGCTGCTTTCGGCGCTGCTTTCTTGCGCGGCGCGGCTGCACGTGGCTTTTCTTCTTCGTGCCTGAGCCGCTGCTGCAGCATCGCCAGCACGGCCGCTTCTTCGGGCTGCAGCGCGTGCAGGTCTTCGGCCAGCTTTTCCTCGGTCCGTTCGCGCATCACGTCCAGTGGCGCGCCTTCGAGGTAGGCGTCCAGCACGGCCGGGTGCACGTAGCACTTGCGGCAGATCGTCGGCGTGTTGCCGAGCTTTTCGGCCACCGACTCGATCGCGCGCACGATGTTCTTCTTCGCCTGCGTCTCGGAGTCGAATTTTTCAAATTCCTGCAGGGCCAGCGCTGCCAGCACGGTGCCTGACCAGGTACGGAAATCCTTGGCCGTGTACTCTTCGCCCGTGATGTTGCGCAGGTAGTCGTTGACGTCGCTGGAGTCGACGCTGTGGGTTTCGCCATCTTCGTCGATGTACTGGAACAGTTCCTGGCCCGGCAGGTCGCGCGTACGCTTGACGATGCCGGCCAGGCGCCGGTCGTGCACCTTGACCTTGTGGTACACGCCGCTCTTGCCGCGGAAGCTGAATTGCACATCGCTGCCGTCGACTTTCACGTGGCGGTTGCGCAGCGTCGTCAGGCCGAATGATTTGTTGGTGCGCGCGTATTCCTCGTTCCCGACCCGCATCATCGTCGCTTCGAGCAGGTAGACGATCGTGGCCAGCACTTTTTCGCGCGGCAGGCCGGGTAGCTTGAGGGCGCGGTCGACTTCGTGCCGGATCGCCGGCAATGCGTCGCCGAACTTGAGCATGCGTTCGTACTTCACTTCATCGCGCGCTGTGCGCCATTTCGGGTGATAGCGGTATTGCTTGCGCCCGCGCGCATCGCGCCCCGTCGCCTGCAAGTGACCGTTGGCCTGCGCGCAAATCCAGACATCCTGCCACGCGGGCGGAATCACCAGGCCCTTGATGCGCGCCAGCGTGGTCTCGTCCTCCACCGGAGCGCCATGCGCGTCCAGATAGCGAAACCCGTCCTTGACGGCCTCGCGGTGGATGCCGGCGCGGCCATCGTGCACGTAGCGCAGGCCGGCTGCGCGCGCGGCGCTGGTGGAATCTTTGGTGTCGAGTGCGTCGACGGCATCAAGGGTCTGGCTGGGCATGGCGGTTTCGCGAATGGTGGGTATCGCGTCGATGCTACGCCCGGGCAGGGGCCCGCACTGTACGCAAGATAACGGAGTGCGGGACAGCCTGCAGCAGGCCCGGTTCAGCGATAGCGCGCCTCGACCAGGTCGATCTCGCGCAGCAGCTTGCGCGCGACTTCGTCCGACAAGGTGTTGTTGCGCGCCATGCGCAGCAGGACGGCCCGTTCGTGCTCCAGCGCAGCCAGGCGGTAGTGGCGCTCGGCGTCTTCGGCGGCGCGGGCTTGCGCCGGACCGATGTCGCCCCCGCCGCCGCCAATCCCGCCATCCAGGCGATATTGGTACAGGCTGCGCACCTGGTCGATCGCGCTGGCATGCATTTCGACCGCGCCTTGCGCATCGCAGCCCGAGGTGGGCGGCGGGGGCGGTGCATTCGCGATGGCTTCGAGCGCGGCCAGCGCGGCGGCGTGGCGCGCATTTGCCTCTTCGCTGTCATGCGCCGAATCGTGCGGCAGTTCGAGGCCGCGCAGCACGCGTGGCAGCCCGACACTGGCCAGTACGAGCGAGACGACAATCACGGCACTGGCCAGGAAGATCACCAGATCGCGCCCCGGGAACGGCGCGCCGCCCGGCATCGCCAGCGGCAACGTGAGCACGCCGGCCAGCGTGATCGCGCCGCGCACGCCGGCCAGCGAGGTGGCCAGGATCAGGCGCGGATTCGGGCGGTATTCCGGCAGCTTCTGGCGCCGTGCGTTGAGCAGCGTCAGGCGCAGCGAGACCCAGACCCAGACGAAGCGCAGCAGGATCAGGCCGAAGCTGATGGCCAGTGCGTTGGTGACCAGCCACCACACATCGTTCGCCCGCGGCAGTTCGGGTGCGACCAGGGCTGCTTCGAGAATATCGGGGAGCTGTTCGCCCAGCAGCACGAACATGATGCCATTGAGCGCGAACTGCACCGTGTCCCACACCACCGCGCGCCGCACGCGCGTCGTGGCGGCCGCGCGCCCGCTCAATTCAACGTAGCTCATCGTCACGCCGGCTGCCACTGCCGCCAGGATGCCCGAGGCGCCCAGATGCTCGGCTGCCAGATAGGCGCCGAACGGCAGCAGCAGGTTGATCAGGATTGGCGAGCCGCTTTCTTCGCCAATGCGCGCGGCCAGCTGGCGCTGGGCCCAGCTCACGCCCACCGTGATGCCCGCGCCAATGGCCACGCCCGCCAGCGCGACCCACAGGAACGTCAGCGTGGCTTCGCCCAGCGAAAAGGTGCCGGTCAGGGCGGCGGCCACGGCGAAGCGGAAGCACACCAGGCCACTGGCGTCGTTCAGCAGCGATTCGCCCTCGAGGATGTGCATCAGGCGCGGCGGGATCGGCACGCGCGCGGCGATGGACGATACCGCGACCGGATCGGTGGGCGCCAGGATCGCGGCGAGGGCGAAACACACGGCCAGCGGCAGCGACGGAATCAGCCAGTGGATCAGGAAGCCCGCGCCCAGTACCGTAAACAACACCAGGCCCAGGGCCAGTTCGAGGATCGTGGAGCGGTCGCGGAACAGCCCGACCTTGGGGATGCGCCAGCCGTCGAGAAACAGCAGCGGCGGCAGGAACACGAGGAAGAAGATATGCGGTTCGAGCCGCACTCCGTGGCCGGTGCTGCCGGCAATGGCCGCGCCGAGCGCGATCTGCATCAGCGGCAGCGGCACCGCGAACGGCAGCATGCGCACCAGGTAGCCGCTGGCCACCACTGCCAGCAGCATGGCCAGCACGATTCCCACTTCATCCATCAACATCTCCCTGTTCAAGACAAGATGATAATGGATCGGCGCCGCCCGTGGCGACGCTGTTGGTCAGGCGGCGGACAAACTGGGCTGGGGCGCAGCCTGCAGTTCGGCCAGCAGCGCCTCGAGCGGCATCGGCCGGTGGAACAGGTAACCCTGCATGCACGCGTTGCCGTGCGCGGCCAGATACTCGGCCTGGGCCGATGTCTCGACGCCTTCGGCCACGACGCGCAGGCCCAGGTGGCCGGCCATCGCCAGGATCGACTGCACGATGGCGGTGCCGTTCTTGTCGTGCGGGGTGTCGCGGATGAAGCTCTTGTCGATCTTCAGTTCGTACAGCGGCATCCGGGTCAGGTACGACAGGCTCGAATAGCCGGTGCCGAAATCGTCGATCGAGATGCGGATTCCGAGTGCGGCCAGCGCATGCATCCGCTCGATGGTCTGGTCGAGGCGATCGATCAGCAAGCCTTCGGTGATCTCGAAGATCAGCTGGCCGGGCGGCACACCCGTCTCGTGCAGGATCGCTTCGACCCGCGTGACGAAGTCGTGCTGGCGGAACTGCATCGGGCTGACATTGACCGACAGCGGGAAGCGGTGGCCGGCGCGGTCCAGCACGTGCCAGGCCAGGCAGGCTTCGCGCAGCACCCAGTCGCCCAGCGCCACGATCAGGCCACTTGATTCGGCCACCGGGATGAACACGTCGGGCGGCACGCTGCTGCCGTCCTTGCGGCGCCAGCGCATCAGCAGTTCGGCGCCGCTCGGCATGCGCGCGCCATCGACCTGCAGTTGCAGATGCAGCGACAGCTCGCCGTTGTCGAGCGCCTGGCCCAGGTCGCGCTCGAGCGTGAGGCGGCCTTCGGCGTCGGACAGCATGCCCGGTTCAAACAGCGCCACGCCATTGCGGCCGCGCGACTTCGCGTGGTACATCGCGGTGTCGGCTTCGCGCAGCAGGTCGTGCACCGTGTGCTGCGCGTTGCCGGGTGCGGTGAGCGCAACGCCGATGCTGCTGGTGGCGTAGTAGCGCTGGGCATCGATGACGATCTTGTCGGCGAGCGCTGCCCGGATCCGCTCGGCCACGGCCAGCGCGCGGTCGGTGGCCCGGTCCGCATGCTGGCCCAGCGCGTCGAGCAAAACGACGAATTCATCCCCGCCCAGGCGCGCCACGCAGCCGTCGTCGCCCGTCATCGCCACCAGGCGATCGGCCACGTTCTTGAGCAGCTGGTCGCCGATGGCATGGCCGCGTGCATCGTTGACGGTCTTGAAGTTGTCGATGTCGACGTACAGCACGGCCGCCATCGATCCGCCCGCGCGGGCGCCGGCCACCGCCACATCGAGCCGCTCCATCAGCAGGCGCCGGTTCGGCAGGCCGGTCAGCACGTCGTAGAACGCAAGGCGGTGGATTGCGTCGGCAGCGTTGCGCCGCTCCGTCACGTCGCGGCTGACAATCAGCCAGTGCGTGATCGCGCCACTGTCGCCGGAGAACGGCACCATCTCGGCCTCTACCCAGTACGGCGTGCCATATTTCGTGTACAGGACCATTTCGGCACTGGCGGCTTCCTTGTGCATCACGGCGGTGATGACGCGCCTGACAGTCTCCTGGTCGGTGTCGGGCCCTTCGAGCATGCGCACGCTGCGCCCGATGATTTCTTCGCGCGCGTAACCGGTGTGGCGCAGCAGGGCGTCGTTGGCAAAAATGATCGGCTGTTCGGCGCCGGGTACGTCGACCATGCGCGCGATCATGACCATGTCGTTCAGGCGCGCGACCGCGGCCGACGTCAGGCGCAGCTCGTCGTTGACAGCGTGCAGGCGCAACTGGCCCGCTTCGAGTCCGGCGGCGGCCGTGCGCGCTTCGAGGAGTGACCGGTCCAGCCCCTTGAGCAGCGTGCCGCTGGTGATCGTGATCAGGACGCCGACGCAGCAGAAGTTGATGACAACGACGACCGCCGATGCCAGGCCATTCTGTTCCAGGCCGGGGACATACAGGTGCACCTGGCCGTTCAGTCCGAGCAGCAGCACGCAGGCAGCGCCCAGGGCCAGGCCGATGAGCGCCTGGCGCATGCCAAGCAGGAGGACGGCCAGCGCGGGCAGCGCCGTCATGTAGACCAGGCCAACCGGTCCCACCGCAAACAGCAGGCCGACGGACACCAGGAACAGCATGGCAATGAAATTGAGAACGCGGACCGTGTGCGCGACGCGGTCGAATCGCCAGATGGCCAGCAGCCATGCCATCGCCACCATGTCCATGACGATGACCGGCCATTTGCCTTTGCTGATGAGCAGCGGGATGCTGGGCACGGCTGCAACGAATCCCAGCGCGACGACGATCGGCAGGATGGTGGTAAAGACCTTGATGCGCCACTGCGCGATGTCATCTGGAGGAATTGGCATGAAGCATCCTGTTCGGCACGCCGCACGGAATTTCTCCGGAGCATATTAAATTTTATTGCAGCAAATTCTATGCAGGCGCAATGATACCTGTCACGCAATATTTGAGGCTCTGTTGTGCCAATGAAACGACCCCGCCCGAAAGGGCGGTTCAGTCACGGTGCCCGTTTCAGTGAGGGCTCGCCTGCGCCAGAAGATCGCCCAGTTGCAGCGTGTTGAGTGGCTTGACCAGATAGTGGTCGAACCCTGCCTGGCGCGCCTGTTCGCGGTCTTGCTGGCGGCCATAGCCGGTCGCCGCGATGAGCGTCGCGTTCTCCATGTCGGGCAAGGCGCGCAGGCGCCGCGCCAGCTCGTTGCCGTCGATGTCGGGCAGCCCGATGTCGAGCAGGCAGACTTGCGGCTTGAACACGGCAGCAACATCGATCGCATCCAGCGCGCAATACACCACTTCCACCGTGTGGCCGCTCGCGCGCAAGAACAGGCTCAGCGTGTGGGCAGCATCGAGATTGTCATCCACCACGAGAATACGCAGGGGCCCGACGGCGCTGGCGCTGCCAGCCAGCGGCGATGCCACCGGCGCGGTTGGGGCCACCTGCGCAAAGCACGGCAAGCGCACCGTGAACGTGCTGCCCAGGCCCGGGCCGGCGCTCATTGCGCCGACGCTGCCGCCGTGCAGTTCGACCAGGCTGCGGGCCAGCGCCAGGCCCAGGCCCAGGCCGCCCTGCGAGCGGTCCGGGGTGCGCTCGGCCTGGGTGAACAGATCGAACACGCGCTCGACCAGGCGCGCATCCATCCCGATGCCATCGTCGGTCACGTCAATGACCCACGCGTCGCCCTGCTGCGCCAGGTGCAGCGTGATGTGGCCGCCCTCGGGCGTGTACTTGGTTGCGTTGCCCAGCAGGTTGGCGACGACCTGCACCAGGCGCTTGTGGTCGCCCTTGACGCTGGCCGGCTCCGGCGGCATGTCCAGCACCACCTTGTGGCGGCGGGCGAGCATCAGCGGGCGAATCTGCTCGGCCGCGTCGTCGACCACCTTGCGCAGGTCGAGGATCTGGGTCGACAGCGTCACCAGCCCGCGCGTCACGCGTGAGACGTCGAGCAGGTCGTCGACGAGGCTCGTCATGTGCTCGACCTGGCGCGCAATGATGGCGCAGGTCTGCGTGATCTGCGCATTGTCCGAATGGAGCAGTTTGAGCAGATGGGCGCCGGTGCTGATCGGCGCGAGCGGATTGCGCAGTTCGTGCGCCAGCATCGCCAGAAATTCGTCCTTGCGCTGGTCGGCCGCGCGCAGTTCGCGCTCGGCCAGGCTGCGCTGGGCTTCTTTCTGTTGCAGATGCTCGGCCATCTCGTCCAGGGCCGCGGCCAGCCGGCCGATTTCCTCGCTGTTCGACCCGATGCCGGTGCGGGCATCGAGTTCACCGGCGGCGATCCGGCGCGCCACCGTCATCAGCTTGCGCACGCGCCGGACAATCAGCTTGTCGCCCGCCAGCCACGCCGCCAGCAGGGCCAGGATGGTCGTCAGGCCCAGGCCGAGCAGCGACATCAACTGCGCCTCGCGCGCCACACGCGTGATGGTTTCGGTCGGCACGCCGATCGTGACCGTATAGTCGGACAGCGTCGGCGGCCCGACGCGCGCGAACGCGTGCAGCCGCTCGACGCCATCCTCGCCCAGGATCACGCGGGCGCTGTCGTGCGGGCCGCGCATCGCCGCAAACAGCGGGGCGGGCACACGCTTGCCGAACCAGCGCTCGGGATCGGGGCGGCGCGAAATCAGCTTGCCCGTGGCATCGGCCGTCTCGAGGATCGAACCGGCCGGCAGGCTGATGTCGTTGACGAAGGTGTCCAGGCCCGCCAGGTCCATCGCGGCAAACACGACCGCCACCACCTTGCCATCGCGGTCGGTGACGGGGTAGGTCAGGTTGATCGTGTGGCGGCGGATCACGCGCCCGAACACATAGTCGCCGGCGATGAAGCGGCGTTCGGCGACGGCGCGCTTGAAGTGGCTGCGGTCGCCCAGGTTCACCGGATGCACCATCGGCACCGCGCTGCAACTGACGTCGCCATTGAGCTGGATGAGGCCAAAATTAACATACAGCTCATTGCGGTCGAGGACATTGGCCAGCAGCGCATTGCAGCCGGCCGTGTCGCCCATCAGGTCCGGCACGCTGGCCAGGTCGACCAGGATCTGGCGGGCGCGGTCGATCGACTGCGCTTCATTGGCGGCGGCCAGCGCCGTCAGGCGTTTGAGGTTGTCTTCCGTCGCGCGGATCGCGGCTTCGCGCTCGCGCAGGCCTCCCAGCACGGTGACGATGGCGATCGGTGTGATGGCCAGCAGTACCAGCAGCATCAGCCTGCTGCGCAGGCTGTTCAGGCGAAAACGGCCGGGTGACTTGTTCATCGCTGCGGCGCCGGTTGCGGCGTGGTGGTGACGATCGAAAGCGCAATCTGGCGGGCGATGTAGAACATGTGTGGCGGACGGTTGATCGATCGGACCCGCCACAGATGGCGGGAATACAGGCGTAACGTTTCCTGATTGTACTAAAAATTGGCTTATCCACAGCGAATGAGTCGCGTGTGCGCGACGCCTTGTTGACATGTCAAGCATCGGCGCAGGTAAGATAGGCCCATGCCAGTATCAGGAGAGACCATGAACATTGTCTGCGTCGGTGGCGGGCCGGCCGGTCTGTACGCCGGTCTGCTCATGAAACTGCGTGACCCCCGCCGCAGCGTCACGGTCGTCGAGCGCCACCGGGCCGGCGATACGTTCGGCTGGGGCGTCGTCTTTTCGGACCAGACACTGGGCAATCTGGCGTTGGCCGATGCGCCCAGCGCGCGCGCCATCGAACGCGCGTTCAACCGCTGGGATGCAATCGACGTGCAGATTGGCGGCGCCACCGTCACCTCGCATGGCCATGGTTTTTGCGGCATCGCGCGCAAACGCCTGCTCGGCATCCTGCAGGCGCGCTGCGAAGAAGCGGGCGTCGCGCTCGTGTTCGACACCGACGTGACGGACGAGGTGGCGCTGGCGCGCCGCCATGGCGCCGATCTGGTGGTGGCCGCTGACGGCGTGCACAGCGCGATCCGCACGCGCCATGCCGCCGTGTTCCAGCCTGACGTGCATGAGGGGCGCTGCCGCTACGTGTGGCTTGGCACCCGGCGCCGCTTCGCCGCGTTCACGTTCGCGTTCGAGCCGACCGAGCATGGCTGGTTCCAGGCCCACGCCTACCAATACGATGAGCAGAACGCGACCTTCATCGTCGAGACACTGGAGTCGACCTGGCGCGCCAGCGGCCTGGCTGACATGGACGCAGCAAGCACGCTGGCGTTTTGCGAGCGCCTGTTCGCCTGTCTTCTTGGCGGCGCGCCGCTCCTGACGCAGGCCAGCCGTGGCGGCGCCGCCATGTGGCATCGCTTTGCGCGTTTGACCTGCCGCGAGTGGGTCGGCGCGCTCGACGTCGACGGCCGGCGCGTGCCGCTGGTGCTGCTGGGCGACGCCGCGCACACGGCGCATTTCTCCATCGGCTCGGGCACCAAGCTGGCGCTGGAAGACGCCATCGCGCTGGCCGCCGAACTGCCGGCCGAGCCGAATGGTGGCATCGAGGCCGCGCTGGCACGCTACCAGGCCGCGCGCGTGACCGAAGTGAGCAAGCTGCAAAGCGCGGCGCGCAATTCGACCGAGTGGTTCGAGAACGTGGCGCGCTACGCTCCCATGCCGCCCGATGCGTTCGCGTACTCGCTGCTCACGCGCAGCCAGCGCCTGTCGCACGAAAACCTGCGCCTGCGCGACCCCAACTATATAGAAGGTTTCGAGCGCCGCTTTGCCACGCAGGCGGCAGCGCAGGCCGGCGTGGCCGCGCCAACGGCTGCCACGCCGCCGATGTTTACACCATTGCGGGTGCGCGACGTGCTGCTCAAGAACCGCGTGGTCGTCTCGCCGATGGCGCAGTACGCGTGCATCGATGGCGTGGCGGGTGACTATCACCTGGCCCATCTCGGCGCACGCGCGCTGGGCGGGGCTGGCCTGGTGATCGCCGAGATGACCTGCGTGTCAGCCGACGCGCGCATCACCCCGCGCTGCCCGGGGCTGTACCTGCCAGAACACACGCAGGCCTGGGCCCGGATCGTCGACTTCGTGCACGCAGCGAGCGACGCGAAGATCGGCATCCAGCTGGGGCACGCGGGCGCCAAGGGCTCGACCCGGCCGATGTGGGAAGGTATCGACCAGCCGCTCGCGCAGGGCAACTGGCCGCTCGTGGCGGCGTCGCCCCAGCAATACCTGGCTGGCGTGTCGCAGGTGGCGCGCCAGGCGAGCGAAGCCGACATGGCGCAGATCGAAGCCGATTTCGTGCGCGCCACGTTGGCCGCAAACGAGGCGGGCTTCGACTGGCTCGAGTTGCATTGCGCGCACGGCTACCTGCTCTCGAGTTTCATTTCGCCGCTGACCAACCGGCGCGACGATGAATATGGCGGCAGTCTCGAAAACCGCTGCCGCTTTCCGCTGCGCGTGTTTGCCGCCGTGCGCGCGGCCTGGCCGGCGCACCTGCCGATCAGCGTGCGCATCTCGAGCCACGACTGGGTCGATGGTGGCATCACCCCGATGGACGCCGTGGAGATCGCGCGGCTGCTGCGCGCCGCCGGCGCCGACATGATCGACTGTTCGTCGGGGCAGGTGAGCAAGGCCGAGCAACCCCTGTATGGCCGCATGTACCAGACGCCGTTTTCGGACCGCATCCGCAACGAGGCCGGCATCGCGACGATCGCCGTCGGTGGCATCAGCGAAGCCGATCACGTCAACAGCATCATCGCCGCCGGCCGCGCCGACCTGTGCGCGGTGGGGCGCCCGCACCTGGCCAATCCCGCGTGGACGCTGAACGAGGCGGCGCGCATCGGCTACACTGGCGCCGCGTGGCCACGCCAGTACGCGCCCGGCAAGCAGCAACTCGAACGCACTCTGGCGCGCGGGCGGCCAGCTACGTGACGGGATCGTCCATTTTTAATGCGTCATCAGGAGCACTGTATGCATGATTTAGCGGGCAATCGAACGGACCTGACCGGCTACGCGGCGCAGCATGTCGGCTTGGCGCTGGATCCCGCGACGCGGGTGGCGACCGTAACGCTCGACCGGCTCGACCGGCCCGAGCGCAAGAACCCGCTCACGTTCGCCGCCTACGCCGAGCTGCGCGACCTGTTTCGCGCGCTGGCATATGCGGACGACGTCAAGGCGGTCGTGCTCACCGGCGCGGGCGAAAACTTCTGTTCGGGCGGCGACGTGCACGAGATCATCGGGCCGCTGACGCAACTGGACATGCCGGGCCTGCTGGCCTTCACGCGCATGACGGGCGACCTCGTGAAAGCGATGCGCGCCTGTCCGCAGCCGGTCGTCGCGGCGGTGGACGGCGTGTGCGCCGGCGCCGGTGCCATCCTGGCGCTGGCCTCGGACATCCGCTACGCCACGGCGCGCAGCCGTACCGCCTTCCTGTTTACGCGCGTGGGTCTGGCCGGCTGCGACATGGGCGCCTGCGCCTTGCTGCCGCGCGTGATCGGCCAGGGGCGCGCGGCCGAACTGCTCTACACCGGGCGCTCGATGGATGGCGAAGAAGGCGAGCGCTGGGGCTTCTTCAATCGCTTGTCCGCACCGGGCGAGGTGCTCGCAGAGGCACAGGCGTTTGCCGCACAGCTGGCCGCTGGCCCGACATTCGCGCATGGCATGACCAAGAAGATGCTGCAGCAGGAGTGGAATATGGGCGTCGATGAAGCCATCGAGGCCGAAGCGCAGGCGCAGGCCATCTGCATGATGACGCAGGATTTCCAGCGCGCCTACCAGGCGTTCGTGGGAAAACAGCGGCCGCAGTTTGAAGGCAATTGATGGAACCCGATGTTCTCGACTGGCCATTTTTCGATGCGCACCACGGCGTGCTGGCGCGTGAACTCGACGCCTGGGCCGCCGCGAACCTGGCCGACGCGCACGGAACCGATGTTGACGCCGTCTGCCGCGCACTGGTCGCGCGCCTGGGGCAGGGCGGCTGGCTGCGCCACGCCGTGGCTGGCGTCGGGCATGGCGGCGCACAGGCCGTGATCGACACCCGCGCCATTTGCCTGATCCGCGAAACGCTGGCGCGCCATGCCGGCCTGGCCGACTTCGCGTTTGCGATGCAGGGCCTTGGCAGCGGCGCGATCTCGCTGTTCGGCAGCGCTGCGCAGCGCAGCACCTGGCTGCCGCGCGTGGCCGATGGTAGCGCGATTGCCGCCTTTGCGCTGTCCGAACCCGCGGCTGGCTCCGACGTCGCCGCCTTGCAATGCGCCGCGCGCCGCGACGGCGATGCCTGGGTGCTCGATGGCGAAAAAACCTGGATCTCCAATGGCGGCATCGCCGACTTCTACGTCGTGTTCGCGCGCACGGGCGAAGCGGCCGAACGCAGCGCGCGTGGCATCTCGGCCTTCATTGTCGATGCGACCACGCCTGGCCTCGAGGTCGCCGAGCGCATCGACGTGATCGCGCCGCATCCGCTGGCGCGCCTCTGCTTCAACGGTTGCCGGGTGCCGGCCGCCTGCCTGGTCGGCGTCGAAGGCGATGGTTTCAAGATCGCGATGGCCACGCTTGACGTGTTTCGCACGTCGGTGGCGGCAGCGGCGCTGGGCTTCGCGCGGCGCGCCATGGCCGAAGCACTGGCGCATGCGCAGGCGCGCCCGATGTTCGGCAAGCTGCTGGCCGACTTCCAGCTCACGCAGGCCCGGCTGGCGCAGATGGCGCTGGAGATCGACGCCGCCGCGCTGCTGACCTACCGCGCGGCGTGGCTGCGCGACAGCGGCAAACGCGTGACAAAAGAAGCGGCGATGGCCAAGCTGGCCGCAACCGAATCGGCGCAGCGCGTGATCGACGGCGCGGTGCAGCTGTTTGGCGGGCAGGGCGTGCAACGGGGCCAGGTCGTCGAAGGGCTGTACCGCGAGATCCGCGCCCTGCGCATCTACGAGGGAGCCAGCGAAGTGCAGCTCCTGATCATCGCGCGCGAACTGCTCGCGCCGCAACACTGAGGCCACATGCCCGGAGATTTGATGGAATTCTTGCAACCGCCTGGCTGGCCGCGCCCGAAAGGGTATGCCAATGGCGTTGTCGCGCGTGGCCGGCAGGTGCATGTCAGCGGGATGGTCGGCTGGACGCCGGCAGGCCGGTTCGAGACCGACGATTTCGTCGGGCAGTCGCGCCAGGCGCTGGCCAATATCGTGGCTGTGCTGCAGGAAGCGGGCGCCGGCCCCGAGCACATCGTGCGCATGACCTGGTATGTACTCGACAAGCGCGAATATCTCGATGCCGGGCCGGCGCTGGGCGCAGCCTACCGCGACGTCATCGGGCGCCATTATCCGGCCATGACGGCCGTGCAGGTGGCGGGCCTGATGGAAGACCGCGCGCGCGTGGAGATCGAGATTACGGCGATCATTCCGGATTGAGCGCTGCCCGGACGAACGAATGGCCCCGCTTGGGGGCCATTCATGGTCTTGCGCCGTCGCGCCTGCCTAAACTGCGTAGGGTGGACGGCTATATGCCGTCCACGCGTTCAACCTGCGCCGCCTCAATGGGGTGCAAGAGGGAATTGAACGCGTGGGCGGGATACCCGCCCACCCTACAGTAGGGCAAGCCAGCACAGATCAGCGACGGTTTCCACCACGCGCACCACCGCGTTCGATGAACGCTTTCATCTCCGCCAGGTCGTCATCCATCTGACGCTGCGGATCGACGCCCAGCATGCGCGCCACGCCGTGGCCCAGCACGCCCGCTGGTGGCGCGTAGCTGATGCGCACCGTTGCGCGCGTGCCGCCATTGACCGACTCGAACGTGACGCTGCCGTCCTGTTCGATTTCCGAGCCCGGCTCGCTGCGCCACGACAGGCGATCCGGACGCGACTGCTCGGTCATGACCGCATTCCATGCGTATTCCATGCCGGCCGGGCCGCGCACGACCCAGTGCGAACGGCGGTGGCCGAGGTCACGTACTTCGGTCACGTGCGACATGAAGCGCGGGAAGTTTTCCACGTCGGCCCAGGCATCGAACACTTCGCGAGGCGAGGCGTCGATGAAGACGCTGTTCTCGACCTCGACCCGGCTTGCGTCGCCGCGGTGACGCAGCGAATCGACCAGATTGCGGCCACGGTCGCTGCGCAGCAGCACTGCGAGCGCGCCCAGACCCAGCAGGGCAACGGCCGGCGAACGGCGCGCCAGGCCGACGATGCTCAGCGCGCTGGTGCCCAGCAGCGCCGAGTTGGTCAGCGTCGGGCCGCGCGAGCCGAAGGCCTGCGTCAGGTGATCGGTCCATTCGCGTACCTGATTGCCCACCTCGTTGGCGCGGGCACGGGCGCCGTTGCCGGCGCTGTGCGCGGCATGCGCCAGGTTTTCACGGGCGATGTCGGCGCGTTCGCGTGCGCGGTCGGCGGCGTCATCGGCGCTGCTGCGGGCCTTGTCGGCAACGTCATTGGCGCTGCTGCGCGCCTTGTCGGCAGCATAGCTGGCGCGGTCGCGGGCATCGTTGGCGACGTGGTGCGCGCGCGAGCGGACGTCGTCCGCGTAATCGCGTGCATCGTCAGCAGCGCGGGCGGCGGTGCTGCGGGCCGAGTCGGCGGCGTGCGACACGCGGTCACGCGCGGTGTCGGCGGCGTGCGAAACACGGTCACGGGCGTAGTCCGCAGCGTGCGAGGCGCGGTCGCGCGCATCGTACGAGGCTTCAGCCAGGCGGCCGCGCGCGCGTTCGAGGCGGTCGCGCGTTTCGTGCGACGCCTCGGCCAGGCGGTCACCGGCAGCGTGGGCGGCGCCAGCCAGGCGCGCGCCGGCGCGCAGGTAGACCGATTCGGCACGCTCGCGCGCCGAATCGAAGCGCTCGCCGGCAGTGTGCAGCGCGTGTTCGAGTTTATCGGCGCCGCGGTGACGCGCGTCGCGCAGTGCGCCCTTGGCGCGTGCACGGCGTTTCGGGCCGCGGTCGGGGTCAAAGGCATACATCAGCAGGGCGCCAGCCACTGCGGCGCCAATCCATTTACCTGCGTTGTTTCCCTGATCGTTCGATTCGTTCATGTCGACTCCTCTCGGTTAGTTGTACTGTGTCGTGTTGGACCTTGTTGCCCGGGCGGTGCCGCGGCATAGTCGGTCCATCACTGGTCTGTTACTGACGATTCATCGTGCTTTGCAGCGTCGCTTTGCAGCGTCACTTGCACGCATAAAAAAACGCACCGCTTCGCAGTCATGCGTTGCAGTGCGTTCCGGCGAACCATCACGCGATTCGGGCAAGGCCCGTTGCGCAGTAAATGGTCAGACGACGTGCTTTGTCAGCCTGCTTTTTGCAGGGTCAGTAGCAGTACGCCGTTCTCGAGCTTCACCGATGCGGGAGCGCCTGCGACGCCGTCGGTCTGGTGAAGCCGCGCAGGTATCTGCGTGCATTGCATTGAGCATACACCACGGTTTCGCGTTCCCGGCGTTCGTTTGCCGCGTGGCAATTGACTTGGATTCAGCCGTGGCGACAAGCGTGTCACAGACTGTCAGTGGCCTGCGCCGTGCACCACGAGATTCTGGTACGGTGGTTGTAAATGAAACAAGGAGATAACATGAATCACCATATCGTTCGCATGCTGCCCAACTTCGAAGCGGCCGAGGCAGCCCGCAATGGCTTGCTGGCCGAGGGCTTCGACGGTGACGGCATTAACGTCAATGTCACCACCGACGAGGCCGGTCCTGCCGAAAGCAATTTCTATGTGGGCGACTCGCCCGCTGTCAAAGGCGGCACCGACTACGAGGACGTCTTCAAGCCCGCCGTTCGCGGTGACCTGTGCATGATGACGGTGACCGTGGCAGAAGCCTTCCAGCTCGAACGGGCTGCCGCCATCCTGGAACACCACGGCGGGATCGACGTCGATCCGGCCCACGGCGCGGCCAGCAGCACCTTCTGACACCGGCAAGGCCAGTAGCGCATGGTAGCTCGAGCGCTTTCATGCGGTATTGGCGACACCGCTGTCAGCGCGCTGGCGGAAAGAACAACTGCTCGCCCGCTGGCTTGAACCCCGTGATCTGACGCTGCCCTTGCGGCGACGTGATCCATTCGATCAGCTGCTGCGCGCCCTTGTAGTTCACGCCCGGGTGCTTCGCAGGGTTGACTGCGATGATCCCGTACGGGTTGTACATCCGCTTGTCGCCTTCGACCACGACCGCCAGGCCCGTCCTGGCCTTGTACGCGCCGTAAGTGGCGCGGTCGGTCAGCGTGTAGGCCCGCATCTCGGCGGCCATATTGAGCACTTCGCCCATGCCCAGCCCGGCCGACACGTAGTTGCTTCCCTGCGGTTTGGCCCCCGCCTGCTGCCAGTAGGCTTTCTCCATCACGTCGGTTCCCGAATTGTCGCCGCGCGAGATGAAGCGCACGTTGGCGGCAGTGATGCGCCTGAAGGCGTCGATCACGTCTTTCGAGCCCTTGATGCGCGCCGGATCGGCCTCCGGTCCCACCACGATGAAGTCGTTGTACATGACGTCGCGCCGGTCCACGCCCCAGCCTTCGGCAACAAACTTGTCTTCCAGCGTGCGGGCATGGACCAGTGCCAAGTCGACGTCGCCGTTCTTGGCCAGCTCGAGGGCCTTGCCGGTGCCGACCGCGATGACCTGCACGCGGGCGCCGGTGGCGGCCTCGAAGGCCGGCAGCACCTGCTTGAGCAGGCCCGAGTTTTCGGTGCTGGTGGTGGTCGACAGGCGAATCACGTCCTGCGCCATGGCAGCGGAGCTGGCGAGGGTGGGGATGAGCACGAGGGCGAGGACGACGCGGCGTTTCATGAGGTTCTCCAGGTGGTGGTTGGGATTATCTTGCTTCGAGGCGCCCGTCGCGCAGCTTCAGGCGCTGCACGCCGGGCAGGTTGATCAGATCGCGGTCATGGCAGGCCACGATCACGCTGGCGCCCTGGTCGATCAGGGTCGGGATCAGGGCGATGACCTGTTCGCGCGCCGCGCCATCGAGGTTCGCAGTCGGCTCGTCGAGCAGCAGCAGGCGTGGCTGCAGCACGCGGGCGCGCGCCAGCGCCACGCGCTGCTTTTCGCCGCCGGACAGGCGCGCCGGATCGTTGTCGCGCAGGTGGGTCACGCCGGCCCAGTCCATCGCTTCGTCGACCAAATCATGCAGCAGACGCCGGTCGCCGCCGCGCGCCAGCAGGCCATAGGCGATATTGTGGGCCACGCTGGTGGAAAACATGATCGGATGCTGGTGCACGTAGACGATCGCATGCCGCAATTGCCGCGGGTAAGGGGAGAGCGGCAGGTGCAGGCCATCGAACTCGACGCTGCAGGCAGCGCTGCGTTCCAGGCCACCGAGCATGCGCAGCAGCGTGCTCTTGCCCGATCCGTTGGCGCCGGTCAGCACGTAGGCAGCGCCGGCTGCGATGTCGAGGCGTACGATATCGAACAGCAGGCGCTCGCCATGGCGCTTGTGCAGCGCGTGCACGGACAGGAGCGGCGTCACAGGCGCGCTCCCGGATTGTGCGCGTCGCCCTGCAACAGCACGAGCACGCCGTTCATTGCCAACGCCAGCGTGACCAGCACGATGCCCAGCGCGATGCCCTGGGCAAAATCCCCCTTGCTGGTCTCGAGGGCGATGGCGGTCGTGATGGTGCGGGTATGGCCTTCGATATTGCCCCCAACCATCAGCGCGCAACCCACTTCCGAGATCACGCGCCCGAAGCCGCTGATCACGGCCGCCATCACGCCGTAGCGGGCTTCATGCAGGACCGAAAACATCACGCGCAGGCGCGAGGCGCCGTGGGCCAGTGCGGTTTCGGCATAGCGCGGATCGAGCGCCTGCACGGCCGCCAGCGTGAACGCCAGCAGCACCGGCAGGCCGATCAGGCACTGGCCGGCGACGATCCCCGGCTGCGAGAACAGCCATCCCAGATCGCCCAGCGGGCCGCGCCGCGACAGCATCAGGTAGAGCAGCAGGCCGATGAGCACCGTGGGCAGCGACAACGCGGCCTGCGCCAGCCAGACGGCGATGCGCCGCCCCGGAAACCGGTGCATCGCGATCAGGTAACCGAGCACGACGGCCGGGGGCGTGGCCAGGATCAGGCCCGACAACGTGGTCTTGACTGAGACCCACACGATATGCCACAGCGCCGCATCGCCGCGCAGCAGCAACGCGAAGGCGCCGCTCGTCGCCTCGAGCAGGCCCATTCAGGTGACAGGCTCGCCGGCCGGCCGCACCTGTGGCATATCCAGCAGGTGCGGCTCGAATACCAGCCGCTCGTGGCCCGCCACCAGCAGGAAGTGACGGCCGCTGCAGCGTGTCAGCAGGCTCATGCCTACCCGCCCGGCCACCATCTGGCCCATCTGCGTAGTGCCCGAACGCGACAGCAGGAACGGAATGCCCATCTGGGCGCCCTTGATCACCATTTCGGATGTCAGGCGGCCGGTGGTATAAAAAATCTTGTCGGCGCCATCCACGCCGTCCAGCCACATCAGGCCGGCGATCGCGTCCACCGCATTGTGGCGGCCCACGTCCTCGACGAAGTACAGCAACTCGCCATCGCGTGTAAACAGTGCGCAGCCGTGCACCGAGCCAGCCTGCTTGTAGACCGACTGCTGGGTGCGGATGGTCTCGACGATGCGGTACACGCTCGACTGGGTCAGGCGGGCATCGGGCGGCAGCACGATGCTGTCCACTTCATCCATCAGGCCGCCGAACACCGAGCCCTGGCCGCAACCGGTCGTGACGACTTTTTTTGCGGTGCGCTGTTCGATGTCGGCAATGCCGATGCGGGTGACGACGGCCACCGCGTCGACCGACCAGTCGACCTGGATCGAGACGATGTCGGCCAGCTTGCGCACCAGGCGCTGGTTGCGCAGATAGCCAAGCGTAAGCATTTCGGGCGCGCTGCCCAGCGTCATCAGGGTGACGAGTTCGCGCTTGTCGACATATACCGTCAGGGGGCGCTCGGCGGGAATCGCCAGCACCTTGCGGCGCCCGCGTTCATCGACCGACAGTATGTCGCGGGTAAGGACCGCGCGCGCATCGGACAGCGCCGGCCGGCAGCCGGGCACGGCGTGCACGGTGAGGTCATCGATGGTCAAGCAGCGCCTCCTGTGTTGAATATTTTATAAAAGTATAAGCCGACCCGGCTCGCGCACGGAAGGGGCGGCTGACTTTTACGGATCTGCCATGTGCTGTGGCCAGCACATTCTCGCGGACGGAGATTGATATTCTCAATTGTGCGCCCCGATAATTTCCCGACAACTAAACTGCCGGTAACGTTCAGTTACACCTTGTACCGCGACTTACTCGTAATTACAGGCGACCGACCCTGCAATGCATGCCATCCAGCTCCCTGCCAGCCACGCGCTCCACGCGCCGCCCAGCCCAGATGACCAGGCCCGGGCCGATCTGTACGCCCTTCTGGCGCGCCTGTTGCTCGCACCGCCCGACACGGCGCTGCTCGATGCCCTTGCCAGCAGCACCCCGATCGTCGCACAGGGCGGCGACCCTGCACTCGAGCGCTGCTGGGAGCACCTGACCCTGGCGTCGAGCGTGATGGACGCGAGCGCTGTCGCCGCCGAGTTCGACACACTGTTCATCAGCATCGGCACGCCGCCGGTGGATCCATACGGTTCGCGCTACATCGCCGGCTTCATGAATGACACGCCGCTGGCCGAACTGCGCGCCGACCTGGCGCGTCTGGGTTTGCGCCGTGCGCGTGGCGTCGGCGAGTTCGAAGATCACCTGGGCGCGCTGTGCGAGACCATGCGTGTGCTGATCCTGGGCATGCCGGGCAGCGCGCGCGCATCGATCGAGCAGCAACAACACTTTTTCGAGCGCCATATCGCGCCATGGTGCGAACGTGCACTGGACGATATCGCCGCCGCCGAAGGCGCCAACTATTACCGCCTGGTAGCGCGCCTTGGCGCTGCCTTCCTGGCCATCGAGGCGCAAGCCTTTGAAGTAGGAGAACAAGTCAATGCCCAGAACAATCATGGACGATAAAGAACAGCCTGCCGTGCTGCCCGACCCGGCGCGGCGCAGCTTCCTGAAAGCCGCGCCACTGGGCGCGCTGGTGGTGGCTGGCGCGGCGAACGCCGCCGCGCCCGAGGTCGCGCCGGTTGCGGCCGACCCTGCGGAAAAGCGCGGCTACCACGAGACGGAGCACATCCGTCGCTACTATCAGACGGCTGCCTACTGGTAGCGACGACCCACTATCCAATAGGAACACCCCATGTCCCTGGTCAAGTCAACGCGCGACAGCGCCCTGAAACGGCGCCGCTTCCTCGCTGGTGCCGGCGTCATTGCCGGCGCCGGCGCACTGGGGCGCCATCTGCCCCTGGGCGTCATCGAGCAGGCGCAAGCCGATCCGCTGCCCAATACGCCCGTGCCAACCGAAGTCAAGCGCACGGTGTGCAGCCACTGCTCGGTCGGCTGCTCGGTCGACGCCGTGGTGGCCAACGGCGTCTGGGTACGCCAGGAAGCCGCCTTCGATTCGCCGATCAATATGGGCGCCCACTGCGCCAAGGGCGCCTCGGTCCGCGAGCATGCCTTTGGCGAGCATCGCCTGCGCTATCCGATGAAGCTGGTCAATGGCAAATATGTGCGCATGTCGTGGGACCAGGCCATCAACGAAATCGGCGACAAGCTCCTCAAACTGCGCGAGGAAGCCGGGCCCGATGCGCTGATGCTCATCGGCAGTTCGAAACACAATAACGAGCAAGCCTACCTGCTGCGCAAGTTCATGGCCTTCTGGGGCTCGAACAACTGCGATCACCAGGCGCGCATCTGCCACTCGACGACGGTGGCCGGCGTGGCCCAGACCTTCGGCTACGGGGCGATGACCAACTCGTTCAACGACCTGCACCACAGCAAGGCCGTCCTGTTCATCGGCTCCAATCCGGCCGAGGCGCACCCGATCTCGATGCTGCACTTCCTGCATGCCAAGGAACTGGGCGCCAAGATGATCGTCATCGATCCGCGTTTCACGCGCACGGCGCGCTTTGCTCACCATTACGTGCGGGTGCGGCCGGGCACCGATATCCCGCTGGTCTGGGGCATCCTGTGGCACATCTTCGAAAACGGCTGGGAAGACAAGAAATACATCAGCGAGCGCACGACCGGCATGGACGAAGTGCGCAAGGAAGTGGCCAAATGGACGCCGGACAAGGTGTCGGACGTCACCGGCGTGCCCGAGTCGGCGGTGCGCCTGACGGCTGAAATGCTTGCCCTCAACCGCCCGTCATCGGTGGTCTGGTGCATGGGCATTACCCAGCACCACGTGGGTACCGCCAATGTGCGCGCACTCTCGATCCTGCAACTGGCGCTGGGCAATATCGGTGTCCCGGGTGGCGGGGCCAATATCTATCGCGGCCACGACAATGTGCAGGGCGCCACCGACGTGGGCCCGAACGGCGATTCGCTGCCTGGCTATTACGGCCTGGCCGAGGGCGCCTGGAAGCACTTTGCCGAGGTCTGGGGCGTCGACTACGAGTGGATCAAATCGCGCTTCGGCTCGAAAGAGCTGATGGAAAAGCCCGGCATCACGGTGTCGCGCTGGTTCGACGCCGTCAACGAGCAGAACCAGTTCATCGACCAGCCGAGCAATCTGCGCGCGGTGTTCTACTGGGGCCACGCGCCCAATAGCCAGACCCGCCTGCCCGACATGAAGGCGGCGATGCAAAAGCTCGACATGATGGTGGTCATCGATCCGTATCCGAGCATGACGGCGGCGATGCATGGCCGCACCGATGGCGTCTACCTGCTGCCGGCGGCCTCGCAGTTCGAGACGCAAGGTTCGTGCACGGCGTCGAACCGCTCGATCCAGTGGCGCGAACGCGTGATCATGCCGCTGTTCGAGTGCAAGACCGACCACGAAATCATGTACCTGTTCGCCCGCAAGCTGGGCTTTGCCGACCAGCTGTGCAAGACCATCAAGGTCGTGCACAACGAGCCGGTGGTCGAGGACATCCTGCGGGAAATCAACCGCTCGTGCTGGACCATCGGCTACTCGGGCTGTTCGCCCGAGCGGCTCAAGCTGCACATGGAAAACAAGCACACGTTCAACCCGACGACGCTGCGCGCCGATTCGGGACCGTGCAAGGGCGATTACTACGGCCTGCCGTGGCCGTGCTGGGGCACCCCCGAAATGAAGCATCCGGGCACGCCGATCCTGTATGACCTGAGCAAGAGCGTGGCCGAGGGCGGCCTGCCGTTCCGGGCCAACTGGGGCGTCGAGCACAATGGCGAGAGCCTGCTGGCGGCCGACGGTTCGGCCAACAAGGACAGTGAACTCGACGTTGGCTATCCCGAGTTCGACCAGGTGTTCCTGAAGAAGCTGGGCTGGTGGGCCGAGCTCACGCCGCAAGAACAGGCCATGGCCGAAGGCAAGAACTGGAAGACCGACCTGTCCGGCGGCATTATCCGCGTCGTCATCGCGCACGGCTGCGCGCCGTTTGGCAATGCGCGCGCCCGCTGCAATGTCTGGAACTTCCCCGATCCGGTGCCGGTCCACCGTGAACCGCTGGCCTCGCCGCGGCGCGACCTGGTCGCGCAATACCCGACCTACGACGACAAGGCCAACCACTGGCGCCTGCCGACGCTGTACAAGTCGGTGCAGGCCGTCGATTTTTCCAAGGACTTCCCGCTGATCATGACGTCCGGCCGTCTGGTCGAATACGAGGGCGGGGGCGAGGAAACACGCTCGAATCCATGGCTGGCCGAACTGCAGCAGAACATGTTCGTCGAGATCAACCCGAGCGACGCGGTCCAGATCGGCGCCAAGATCGGCGAGTACGTCTGGCTCGAAACCCCGACCGGGGCGCGCATGAAGATGATGGCGATGGTGACCGAGCGCGTGCCGGTGGGCCTGGTGTGGGCGCCGTTCCACTTCGGCGGCTGGTGGATGGGCGACGACCTGAAAGACAACTACCCGGAAGGCGGCGCGCCGATCGTGCGCGGCGAGGCAATCAATACCGGCTGGACGTACGGCTACGACGCCGTGACGATGATGCAGGAGACCAAAGTGTCGCTGTGCCGCGTGGTACGGGCCTGACGCGACCATCAGGAGAAATACGATGAGCGCAAGAATGAAATTCATTTGCGACACCGAGCGTTGCATCGACTGCAACGGCTGCGTGACCGCCTGCAAGAACGAGCACGAACTGGCCTGGGGCATCAACCGGCGCCGCGTGGTGACGATCAATGACGGCATCCCGGGCGAGCGTTCGGTGTCGGTCGCCTGCATGCACTGCACCGATGCGCCGTGCCTGGCGGTGTGCCCGACCAACTGCATCTACCACACCGAAGACGGCATCGTGTTGCACAGCAAGGACCAGTGCATCGGTTGCGGCTACTGCTACTACGCCTGCCCGTTCGGCGCGCCGCAGTTTCCTGAAACGGGCCTGTTCAACCACCGCGGCAAGATGGACAAGTGCACGTTCTGCGCGGGCGGTCCCGAGCCCGACACGTCCGAAGCCGAATTCAAGAAGTATGGCCGCAACCGCATCGCCGAAGGCAAGCTGCCTGCCTGCGCCGAGCAGTGCGGCACCAAGGCGCTGCTGGGTGGCGAAGCCAACATCATTGCTGACATCTATCGCCAGCGGGTCGAAACGCGCGGCTACGGTCCCGAACTGTGGGGCTGGAAAATCGCTTACGGCAAGCCCAAGCGCGGTGGCCAGATCACGAACAAGGGCAATCTGCCACGCGTGAACCAGAAGGCCAACGATTCCCAGAACGATCCGGGGAGGTTCCCGACATGACCCATTGCATCCGCATCCTCAAGGCCTGCGCGCTGGCCGCGTCCCTGCTGCTGACCGGCTGCCTCGAAGTGGACCAGCACCCGCACTGGATCGCGGGCGAGTACGCCGGCAAGCCGGACGACCGCCATTTCCAGCGCCGCTTCCACAATGACCGGCTGGCATGGTGGGCCACGGTCGAGAACCGCAACGGCAAGCAGAACGAGTACAACCGCGCCAATCCCTGAGGAGACATCATGCGAGCCACTTCCAATGCGCTGCGCGCCATGCTCTGTCTGGGGCTGCTGGTACTGGGCGTACTGATGGCGCCTGGCGCCTGGGCCCAGGGCAAGAATGAACGCGCCACGCCCGCCTATGCCGAAGAGCAGACCATGTTGCAGATCGAGGCCGACTCCCGCGTGCCCGATCCGGGCCTGCTGTCGACCGATTCGGGCCGCGTGCACATGGACCGCCATTACCTGGGCCAGTACGGCACCAAGGAGGGCAATGTGATCGTCCAGCGCGGCGGCAATACCTGGCGCCACCTGCGCAACGGCCCGCTGGCCACCATCGCGGGCTTCATCCTGCTCGGCGTGCCGCTGGCGATCTTCGTGTTCTACAAGACGATCGGTCCGGCCGAACCGCAGCCCGAATCGGGCCGCAAGCTCCAGCGCTTCAACCGCTGGGAGCGCCAGGTGCACTGGGCCACGGCGTTTGCCTTCGTCGCGCTGGGCGTCACCGGCATCATCATCATGTATGGCAAGAACATCTTCCTGCCGTGGATGGGCCACAACCTGTTCTCCTGGGTCGCGATCCTCTCGAAGTACCTGCACAACTTCGTCGGCCCGCTGTTCGTGATTTGCTCGATCCTGATGTTTGCTACCTTCTTGAAGCGCAATTTCTATAACCGCGCCGACTGGCTGTGGATCAAGAAGGGTGGGGGGCTGATTACCCATGAGCACGTGCCAGCCGGTTTCTTCAATGCCGGCGAGAAGGCCTGGTTCTGGGGCGGTGTGGCCCTGCTGGGACTGATCGTGTCGGTCTCCGGCCTGGTGCTGGATTTTGCGGTGGGCCAGACGCGCTACGTGATGCAGGTGGCAAACGTGCTGCACGTGACGGGCGCGGCGCTGTACATGGCGTTCACGATGGGGCACGCATTCATCGGCACGGTCGGCACGCCCGGCGCCTACGAAGGGATGCGCCACGGCACCGTAGACGAGAACTGGGCCAAGGCGCACCACCGCTTGTGGTACGAGCAAATGAAAACCGGCGTGCCGCCCGGCCTGGACAAGGACGGCAACGTGATTCCTGGCGCAGGCGCGCCGGCGCAGGAGGGCCGTGTCGCTGGTCCCGGACCCCGTCCGCAACCGGGCCCGGCCCACTAAGGACTGCCATGAACCAACGTTCTCATTTGATACTTGCTGGCGTGGCCGCATGCTGCGCCTTGCTCACCGGTTGCCAGCGCGACCGGCCGGCCGCCTCGGACGGCGTCATCCAGACCGGCTACCCGGGCCAGGTGACTGCGGGCGGCGGCAGCAGCGGCCAGGTAATGGCGCGTACGGCGCGGCCTGAAACCGACGCGACCTACGCCGGCGGCACGCCAGGCATCGCCGGCGGATCGGGCGGCAATACCAGCGGCGCAGAAACGGGCGGCACGACGCAGGAGTCGGGCCAGGGACCATCGAGCGGCACGACCCAGCCCACCAGTGCCGGCCGGGCAGGAGCGAATCTGCAGTCGGGCGATACCGGTGGCGCCACGGCGCCTGCGGCAAACCAGCCGGCGCCCGCTGCCAGCAATGCGGCGCCGCAGGGGCCGGCAACGCGCCAGACGGAGGGGAAATGACGAACCAAGCCATCCTGAAGCTGATCCTGAAGCTCAAATTTGTGGCCGGCATGGGGCTGGCCGCGACCGCGATGGCGGCGCTGCCACCGCCATCGCCAAAGCAGGCGCAAGCGGCCGCAGCCAAGAAAGCCGAGGCCGACGCCAAGGCGGCCGAAGAGAAAGAACGGCTCGCGGCATCGATGGACAGGGTCAGCAAGCACTGGCGCGAGCGCGCCGCAAGCGAAGGGTTCCGGATCGTGCCGCCCACGGCGCTGGCCAGCGCCGCACCCGTACCGGCACGGGCAGCATCGGACGTCACGCCGCCCGGGGCCGGCATCCCGGCGCCAGCGCCGGCCAATGCTGCGCCCGGTACGGCGGCAGCGGCGCCGGCCACTGGCGCAGCGCCACGCAGCGTGTACGCCCTGCGCGCGGCGACGGTGCCGATCAAGAGTGAAAAACTGGGCACGGCGCGGCCAAGCGAGGACGTCAAGCGCGCACCGACGCCGAGCCTGCCGCGTGGCGCCGCGCCCACCGTCAACCGGCCCGGTGTACCAAACGACGCCCACAAACAATGAAAGCCTGGACCCCGTCATGAAAATGGGAAGCATGCCCGTTGCATTCATCATGCAACGCCGCGCCGTGATGCATAAATGGGGCGCGATGGACAGCTGGAGCGCCGTCGGCGTGGTGCCCGACCGCGGCGGCCTGGCCGCGTTGCAGATGCTCAGCAAAAGCCCCGAGCGCGACTATTACCTGGTGTCGGGGATCGAGCTCGAACTCTACACCGACGAAAACGAAGGCTATTACGAGAACATCATGGCGCCCGACTCGAAGGTGTTCGTGCTGTGGCGCATGGTGGACGGACGCGCCATGCCGGCGCGCGCCTCCGTCAGCTATGTCGAAGGCACGCGCATGTTCGATTCGGGCGAGGACGCCGACGGCGTGACCATGCCGGCCGAGATCTATCAGTGGGTGGCCAGCTACCTGCGTGACAATTTCACGCCGCGCCCGCGCAAGGGCCGGCAGCACGGATGAGCGATACCCCGATGCCCGAAGAAGGTTTTTTGCGGCGCTGGGCGCGCCTGAAAGCACAGCCTGAGCCGGCGCCTGCCGATGCGCCGCAGCCCCAGGCCGCCGCTGTTCCGCCTGCGTCGCAGCCGGTGCAGCAACCCCCGGCCACGCCGACCGGGGCGACCGAACGGTCGGCGCCGACGCTGGAAGACGTGGCACTTCTGACGCCCGAGTCGGATTACGCCGCGTTCGTCGCCAGCGGCGTCGACCCGGCCGTAAGGCGCCTGGCGCTCAAAAAACTGTTTGCCGACCCGAACTTCGCCGTCATGGACGGCCTGGATATTTATATCAGCGATTACACCAAGGCGTCGCCGCTCACCGACGCGATGCTCGCTTCGCTCAAGCATGCTCCCAATGTGCTCGACCGCCTGTTCGGCAAGAGCGACGAGCCGGATGAGGCCGCAGGCCCCGAGACACCGCCAGACGACACGCTTGCCGTATACGACGAGGCGCCTGCGCCATCCCCTGTAACGATGGACGCCGGCATGCACCAGGCTACTGAAGCCGATGCCGTGCCCGCGCCCATGCCCGTACAGCTTGCCGACATGCCGCAAAGTGCACCTGCATCACCACAAGGAACGAGATGACAATTCGACTCAGCGACGGTATGCCCGTCGCCCCTGTCCAGCAACAGCATGACGCGCTGGCGCGCCGCGCCGCGCTGCAGGTACTGCACGCATTTCCCGATGTTGAACCGGTCGCCACGGTCGAGTACCGCTCGACGGGCCGCACCCTCGTGGTCGGCGCCGCCCGCGATGCATTGCCACTGGCCGAACGCCTGGCGATGGTGCTGCCGGTCACCGTGCTACTGCTCGACGAACCCGATGGCGTGGCGCGTCTTTTTCCGGTGCACGCCGCGCGCACGGTGGCGCTGGCCGGCTGGCTGGGCGCATTCGAGGCGCGCTGGCAGGCGCCGGGCCAGCCGGTGGGCGAGGGCAGGTTCGATCTCGTGCTCGATTTGTGCCCGGTGCGCCTGATCGACAGCCACCAGCGACCACATGGCTATCAGGCGCCTGGGGCGGACGGGGAGGCGCGCCTGGCTGCCGTCGAGACACTGCTCGAGATGGTGGGCGACTTCGAGAAACCGACCTACTTCAGCTACAAGGAGCGTATCTGCGCGCACGGGCGCAATGGTATCAAGGCCTGCAGCGCCTGCGTCGACATCTGCTCGGCGCGCGCCATCGTCAGTGCTGGCGACAAGGTCCGGGTCAACCCTTACCTGTGCGCCGGCTGCGGCGCCTGCGGGACCGTGTGCCCGACGGGCGCGATGCGCTACGCGTATCCGCCGGTACCGGTGACTGGCAAGCAGATCCAGGCGCTGCTGCACGCGTATACCGATGCCGGCGGCGCGCAGCCCGTCCTGCTGCTGCACGATGCGTCCGGCCAGGCCGCGCTCGATGGGCTGGGCGATGCAATCCCGGGCCGGGTGCTCACGTATCCGCTGCACCACGTGGCTTCGACCGGCATTGACGTCTGGCTGGCCGCGCTGGCCTATGGCGCGGCCGGAATCTCGATCCTCTGTACGGGCGACGAGGCGTCGCAGTACGTCGAGGCCTTGAGCCACCAGATGCAGATCGCCCAGACCGTACTGGATGGCCTGGGTTACGCCGGGCCGCATTTCCAGCTGATCCGGGTCGACGCTGCAAACGGCGACACGGCGCAGGAGCTTGCGCTGGCGCTGCGGCATGCGCCGCGCGGCGATGCCCCGAGCGCGCCGGCCCTGTTCCACCTGTCACCGGAAAAGCGCACCACGCTCGATTACGCGCTCGACCACCTGCACCGGCACGCGCCGCTGCAGCCGCAGCATATCGGCCTGCCGGCAGGCGCGCCGTTCGGCGCGCTGGCGCTCGACCGCAAGGCGTGCAGCCTGTGCATGTCGTGCGTGGGCGTGTGTCCGTCCGCAGCGTTGCAGGACGGGCAGGGCACGCCGCAACTGCGCTTCATCGAGAAGAACTGTGTCCAGTGCGGGCTGTGCGCCAATACCTGTCCCGAGAATGCGATCACGCTGGCGCCGCGCATGTCGTTCGCGCCCGAGCGCATGCAGGCGGTGGTCATCAACGAGTCGCAGCCGTTTCACTGCATCCGCTGCAGCAAGGCCTTCGGCACGCTGCACATGGTCGAGAACATGCTGGGCCGGCTCGCGGCGCATCCTGCCTTCACGGGCAATCTGGATCGCCTGAAGATGTGCGGAGACTGCCGTGTGGTGGACATGATGACGCCGACCGACGAGATGCAGGTGACGACGCTCAGGCGCACCTTGTAGGTCAGTCAGCAACGTAGCCTGTGAAGGAAGGCAATGATGAAGCAATGGACGAAGCGCGCGGGTAGCCTGTTGACGATGGTGGCGCTCGCAGTGGCGCCGGCAATGGCGCCGGTCGCCCCTGCGCATGCCGGGGGGCAGCAGCCGACGGCGTTGCCGGCCACCGGGGCGGGCTTTTCGCTGACGCTGCCGGCCACCTCCACTGCGCCGGTCGCCGAGGAGGACGGCGTCCAGTTCATCGGCACGGCGACGGTGCTGATTCGCTACCGTGGCCTGACGATCCTGACCGATCCGAATTTCCTGCACAAGGGCGAGCACGTCCACCTTGGCTACGGCCTGACGTCCAAGCGCCTGACCAACCCCGCGATCGCGCTCGAGGATTTGCCGCCCATCGATCTGGTGGTCCTGTCGCATATGCACGAAGACCATTTCGACAAGCGGGTGCAGGAAAAGCTCGATAAGAACATCCCGATTGTGACGACGCCCGGCGCGGCCAAGGCGCTCAAAAACCTGGGCTTCGTGCGCACCATCGGCCTGGCGCACTGGGACCGGCTCGACGTCGAGAAAGGCGCCACGCGCGTGCGGATCACGTCAGCGCCGGGCAGGCATGGCAAGCTCGGCGCGCAGGCGCTGCTGCCCAGCGTCATGGGGGCGGTGTATGACTTCGGCGCCGACCCCGCGCAACCGGATTACCGGATGTACGTAACCGGCGATACCCTGATCCACGACGATCTCAAGGACATTCCGCAGCGCTTCCCCGGCATCGACCTGGCCTTGCTGCATCTTGGCGGGACCCGTATCCTGGGCGTGTTCAAGGTGACGATGGACGCACAGGACGGCATCCAGCTGCTGCAGATCGTGCAGCCGCGCCATGCCATCCCGATCCACTACAACGACTACGACGTCTTCAAGTCGCCGCTCGCCGATTTCGCGCGCGAGGTCAAGGCAGCAGGGTGGGGGGACCGCGTCAGTTTCCTGGCGCATGGCGAGCGATACCGGTTCGTGCTGCGCAAGCCGCCGGCGCAGTGACGGGGCGCTGATATGCGGTCACCGCCGTGCAGATATGCAGGGCGGTGACCGCGGCCGACGATCAGTTGTTGGCGCGTGAAGTCAGTGCAAGGCGAGGCGCCGTGCCCGGGTGAAGCTGACTTGCCGTCAGCTTGAACAGGCTGACCGCACCGGTCAGATTGTGCGCCTGCGTGTGCAGCGACGCGGACGCCGATGCTGCTTCCTCGACCAGCGCTGCGTTTTGCTGCATCGTGCTGTCCATGTCGAGAATGGTGTCGTTGATCTGTTTCAGTTCGACCTGCTGCGCTTGCCCGGCATCCGCGATTTCTCCGATGATATCCGTCACGCGCTTGACGCTCGCAACGATGTCATCCATCGTGCTGCCCGCTTCGCCGACCAGTTTGCTGCCTGCTTCGACCGTCGCAACCGAGTCGCTGATCAGCGTCTTGACGTCCCTGGCCGCTGCCGCCGAGCGCTGGGCCAGGTTGCGCACTTCAGCGGCCACGACCGCAAAGCCGCGGCCCTGTTCACCCGCCCGTGCTGCTTCGACGGCAGCGTTCAACGCCAGGATATTGGTCTGGAAGGCGATGCCATCGATGACGCTGATGATGTCGACGATCTTGGTCGATGAGGCATTGATCGACGCCATCGTCGTGACGACTTGAGAAACGATCGTGCCGCCGTGGGTTGCTACATCGGACGCCGACAGCGCCAGTGTGTTGGCCTGGCGCGCATACTCGCCGTTCTCGCGTACCGTGCCGGCCAGCGTTTCCATCGACGCGGTGGTCTTGTCGAGCGAAGCGACCTGCTGTTCGGTACGCGCCGACAGATCCAGATTGCCTTGCGCAATCTGCGATGAAGCGGCGGCGATGGCGTCCGTGCCCTGACGTACTTCGCTCACGACGTTGGCAAGGCCTTGCTGCATTCTGTCAAGCGACGACATCAGTTGCGCGATCTCGTCCTTGCCTTCGATCGTGATGCGATGGGTCAGGTCGCCGCCGGCCACGGCATCCGCTGCACTGACTGCCTGGCGGATCGAGCGTGTGATATTACGCAGTACCAGCAACACGATCGTGCTCAGGATCACACCGCAAATCGCCAGGAACACGACCGCGCGCCACAGGTCGCCAACAAACGCGTCATGCAGGTCATCCATGTAAAGACCCGTCATGAAGGTCCAGTCCCACGGCTTGTAGGTGAGCACATAGGCGCCTTTCGGGAACACCTGCTGCTGGTCCGGGTGGCCTGGCTTGGGCCAGACGTATTCAACCCATCCTTCTCCGCTGGCTTTGGCAATGGCCGCCACGTTGCGGTACAAGTAGGTGCCGTTGGTATCCTTGAAGTCGCTCAGGTCCTTGCCGATCAGCTCTGCCTTGACCGGGTGCATCAGCATTTTCGGGGCTGAATCGACGACCGTGTAATAGCCATCCTTCCCGTAACGCATGGACTTGAGACGTTTGAGGGCTTGCTGCTGTGCTTCGGCGACGGTCATCGCGCCAGATGACGCCAGTTCTGCGTATTCCTTGACGGTGGACATGCCGACATCGGTCGCAAATCTCAGCGCGATCTTGCGTTCCTCGAGACGCTGGGTGTTGCTTTCGTAGACATGGAGAATCGCCATCACTGACAGGCACAACCAGCTCAGAACGAGTGGCAGGTAGAGTTTGGTGCGGAAGCTGAGTTTCATCTTTGTATTGACGTGTTTGACGAACGTGAAGTAGGGATGTGCATCGTCGCGAGCCAGGCGAGCCGGGCAGGAATGGTGGAGATGCAGATGGGGATTTTGAGAAAGCATTGTATCCTTGCGGAAACTTTGTGACTATGGCGATTGTCACTTGCCTTAAGATGATCTAAAGAATGACTGTCTTTGTTGCAGTTATCAGACAGTAATCATTGCGGACAGGTCGCGAGCGAACGGCACGACAACAGGAGGCGGGAGAGCGGAGAAGGGAGCGTACGGAAAAACGGCTTCAGCCTGGCTGAAGCCGCCAAGAATCAGCCGAGCTGACGTGCGTGGAAACGCAGATGGTCTTCGACGAAGGTCGAGATGAAGTAGTAGCCGTGGTCATAGCCTGGCTGGCGGCGCAGCGTGAGCGGCTGGCCGATGCGGGCGCAGGCGCCTTCGAAGGCTTCCGGCCGCAACTGCTCGGGCAGGAACTTGTCGCCCAGGCCCTGGTCAATCAGGATACCGTCCGGGAAGGGCGCCGTCTCTTGCTGCGCCATCAGGGCGCTGGCGTCATATTGTTGCCAGGTGCTTTCATCCGGGCCCAGATAGCCGCCAAAGGCTTTGACGCCCCACGGGCAGCGGCTTGGCGCGGCGATGGGCGCAAACGCAGATACCGAGCGGAACAGATCAGGGTGGCGCAGCGCCATGACAAGCGCGCCGTGGCCGCCCATCGAATGGCCGAAGATGCCCACGCGCGCCGGATCGGCCGGCAACAGATCGAGCACCAGCGCGTGCAGTTCGAGCAGGTAGCTGTGCATGCGGTAATGGGTCGACCATGGCGCTTCAGTGGCATCAAGGTAAAAGCCGGCGCCGACGCCAAAGTCCCAGCTGTCGGTTTCGCCCGGCACGTTGGCGCCGCGCGGGCTGGTGTCGGGCGCCACCAGGATGATGCCCAGTTCGCTCGCCACGCGCTGGGCGCCCGCCTTGGTCATGAACGTTTCTTCGGTACAGGTCAGGCCGGCCAGGTAGAACAGCACTGGCAGCTTCTTGCCGCTGGCCTCGGTGGCCTCAGGCGGCAGGTAGACCGAAAACTTCATCGGCAAGCCGATGGCGCTGGAATCGTGCTGGTAAAAACGCTGCTCGCCGCCGAAGCAGGCATGTTGGTTCAGGAGTTCGGACATCGTCATTTGGGGGCAGTGAAAGATGCGGCCAGTATGCCGCGTCCTGCGAAGGCATGCCAACTACACCAGCTGGAGTGCGCCGAGCACGGCGCCGGCCGCCAGCATCCACAGCAGGTGCAGGCGGGTACGCCAGATGACGATGCAGCTCACCGCCGACAGCAGCCACAGCGGCCAGTGCTCCAAACCGGTGGCGCCGCCCGAGGCCAGCAGCCAGGCCGTTGACAGCAGCATCGCAATGACGAGCGGGGCCATGCCCTGCTTGAACGCGCGCACGGCCCGCCGTCCGCGATTGCGATGCGCCCACTGCGCTACCTGATACGTAAACACGGTCGACGGCAGCATGATGCCGATCATCGCGATGACCACGCCGCAGAGCGCGGCCGCCGTGCTGCCATTGTTCAAACCGACGTTCCAGCCCAGCAGCGCCACAAACAGCACATTCGGCCCGGGCGACGATTGCGCGAGCGCCACCGAGTCGCCAAACTGCGCCGGTGTCAGCCAGCCCTGGCGCTCGACCAGATAGCGCTGCATCTCGGATGTGGTGGAGATCGCACCGCCGAGGGACATCAGCGACAACCCCAGAAAGTGCGTAAACAGGCTGACCCAGTCGTGCCACGTAAAGACGAGTTGTGGCGCGCTCATGGAGTGAGCCTGCGCCAGGCCAGTACGCAGCCCAGGCCGCCCAGTCCCAACACGACGGTCGCCAGCGGCACCCGCACCCAGGCCAGCAGCACGAAGGCAACGGCGGCGATAAGTACGCAGACGATGAGCGGCAGCACGTTCTTGCCCAGCGCGGCCGACATCTTCAGGCCGGTGGCCGCCACCAGGCCTGCGGCGACCGCCGCCATGCCGCGCAGCGCCCCCTGGACCTGCGGCACCTCGGCGAAGCGGGCATACACCAGGGCCAGCGCCAGCACCACGACCAGCGGCGCCGCCAGCAAGCCAGCCAGTGCGCTCATCGCGCCGGCCAGGCCGAAATGGCGCTGGCCGATCATCAGGGCCAGGTTGCACACGTTCGGCCCCGGCAGAATTTGCGCGACCGACCATTCTTCGATGAATTCTTCATTGCTCAGCCAGCGTTTGCGCTCGACCATTTCGCGCTGGATCACGGCCAGCACACCGCCAAAGCCCTGCAGGGCGATCAGCGTGAACGAGACGAACAGGTCGGTGCATGAGGTGGGCACCGGGTGGGCTGCTGCGGCGTCGTCCGGCGGCGCGTTTGGGGAGGGAAGGGGCGATTGGCTCATCCCGTTATTATCGCCGTTGCGCCGTGCTCGCGCTCGGCATGACCTTGTATTCGCGGACTGATACACGTTTGCCATTGACTTTGGATTTACTTCGCCAATAATCGTGGTGCATGACACATCCACCATTACCGGAGTTCAGCGATGAAACCACTGCACGCGCAAGACATCCATCCACGCGCTGCCAGCGTGGCCGAATTGCGATCCAATGCCGGCCAGCGCGATGTCGTCACCCGCGGCATTGCGACCCTGAGTGAACTCGGCGTCGTGCCGGCGGTCGAATACCTGAAGTCCAACGGTGTGCGGCCGAAGGTCATCGAGCGTGTTTTGCTCGAGCCCGAGCGGCGTCGCGCACTGGCGTAATCCGCACAGCGGCGCGGGCGCTGTCAAGGGTGCGGGCGCCTTTGTTTGGGACAAATCTGCAGTTGTCACCGTCGATGCCTCCCCAATAGGCAACTTGTTGAAAGCCGCCCCGCAGGCCATGTTCAACGTGTCAAGCCCCCGCTTTTCCACATAGTTATTCACAGACTTTGTGGATATCCAAAATCATTTATTTTTCCGTGGCCCGGCGCTCGCCCGCCAATGCATGCCTGGAATCGCCTTCGTGCCGTGCCCGCGGCGGCGCGATTTAGCGCTTGTGGTTTGGTACTGGATAAATGTACAGTATCGCTTTCTCCGTCTGCCACACCATGACCACCGCTACCGCCGAGCCTGCAATTGAGGACCCGTTCGCCAGCCTGAATCCAGAGCAGCGCGCTGCGGTCGAGCACGATATCGGCTCGGAGGCACCACGCCCGCTGCTGGTGGTGGCGGGCGCCGGCTCGGGCAAGACCAATACCCTGGCGCACCGTGTGGCGCGCCTGATCGGGGCCGGCGCCGATCCGCAGCGCATCCTGCTGCTGACCTTTTCGCGCCGCGCCGCGGGCGAGATGAGCCAGCGCGCCAGCGGTGTCCTGCACCGCCTGCTTGGCCGTGGCGCATCTACCCGCACGCAGGCGCCGGTATCGCTGCCATGGGCTGGCACCTTTCACAGCATCGGCGCACGCCTGCTGCGCGAATTCGCCGGGCGTATCGGGCTCGACCCGCAATTCACGATCCACGACCGGGGCGACGCCGAAGACCTGATGGGCATGGTGCGCCACGAGATCGGCCTGTCGCGCACCGAAAAACGCTTCCCCATGAAAGGCACCTGCCTGTCGATCTATTCGCGGGTGGTCAACAGCCGAGATCCGCTGGATCAGGTGTTGCAGGCATATTTCCCGTGGTGCGCCGAATGGGAAGCCCAGCTCAAGACGCTGTTTGGCGCTTATGTCGACGCCAAGCAGGAGCAAAATGTGCTCGATTACGACGACCTGCTGCTGTTCTGGGCCGAGATGGCCGCCGACCCGGTGCTGGGGGCCGAGCTGGGCAGCTGGTTCGACCACGTGCTGGTGGACGAGTATCAGGACACCAACCGCCTGCAGGCCGCGATCATCACCGGCATGAAGCCCGACGGCAGGGGCGTGATGGTGGTCGGCGACGACGCCCAGTCCATCTATGGATTTCGCGGCGCTACCGTCCGCAACATCCTTGATTTTGCCGGCCAGTTCACGCAGCCGGCGCACCTGATCACGCTCGAGCGCAATTACCGCTCGACGCAGCCGATCCTGGACGCCTCCAACGCCGTCATTGGCGCCGCGCTCGAGCGCCACGCCAAGACGCTGTGGACCGACAAGGCGTCATCGATTAAACCGCAGCTGGTCCTGATTCCCGACGAAGCCGAGCAGGCGCGCTGGGTCTGCAGCCGCATTCTCGAGCAGCGCGAAGAAGGCGTGCCCCTCAAGTCGCAGGCGGTGCTGTTTCGCGCGGCCAGTCACAGCGCTGCGCTCGAACTCGAACTCATGCGACGCAACGTCCCGTTCGTCAAGTTCGGCGGCCTGAAGTTTCTGGAGGCCTCGCATATCAAGGATGTGCTGGCGCTGCTGCGCTTTGCCCAGAATCCGAGCGGGCGCCTGGCCGGGTTCCGCGTGCTGCAACTGATTCCCGGAATCGGCCAGGCGACTGCCACGCGCGTGCTCGATGCGGTGGGCGAGAGCAGCGACGTCGCCGCTACGCTGGCGGCATTCCCGGTGCCGGCCCGCTGCAGCGTCGAGTGGCAAGCGTTTTGCGCGCTGTATGCGCGCCTGCGCACCCCTGGCCTGCGCTGGCCGCAAGACCTGGAACTGGCGCGCGACTGGTATGCGCCGCACCTGGAGCGCCTGCACGACGATTTCCAGGTGCGCGCTCTCGACCTCGACCAGCTCGTCGCCTTATCAGGTGGCCATGCCAACCGCGAAAGTTTCCTGGCCGAGATCACGCTCGACCCGCCCGAAGCGACCAGTGACCGCGCCGGCCCGCCACTGCTCGATGACGATTACGTGATCCTGTCCACCATTCACTCGAGCAAGGGGCAAGAGTGGAAGTCGGTGCACGTACTTAATGTGGTCGACGGCTGCATACCGTCGGACATGGCCACTGGTAACCAGGACGATATCGAGGAAGAGCGGCGATTGTTGTATGTGGCCATGACCCGGGCTCGCGAGAACCTGCACCTGATCGTACCCAACCGCTTCTTTATCAAGCAGCAATCAACCATGGGCGATCGCCATGTGTATGCGACGCGCTCGCGCTTTGTCACGCCCGTCATGCTCAAGCATTTTGAAGAATCTGCTTGGCTGAGCGCCGACAAGCGAGAGTTGCGCACGCCGATGCCCGACAGTGTCCGCATGCTCGTGCGTGACCGGGCTCGCAGCGCCTGGAAATAGCCGCAGATCACGCCACGTTGGCCACTTATCCCCCATGTCACGCTTTTGTAGGAGTGGGCCGCACATAAACTTGTTGCTCCCATGTGGTGCACGTGCAAGTCGTTGATTTTATTGGAACAAAATTTTGCCTCTCGAACGGGCAATTTGTTGAAACCCGCATCCTGTCTGGCCTTGCGGCTTGTCAAGTGGGGCTTGTCCACACAGTTATCCACAATTCTTGTGGATAGCCTAAAACCCTGAACGAAATCAGCAAGTTAGCGTCTATTGATGCCTCTAGGCATGTTTCGCATGATGACGAATCTCAATTCGATATCGATAACACGATTGTGTTTTTGTTAGTACACCACATTCACTAATATGTTTGCTATCGAACAGTCGCGTCATCTGCAGTTCTTTATCCTTTGCCAAGTAATGTGCCGTGACGGGTAACGGGCCCGCTGTTTCCCTATCCTGTCCATTTCCAACAAAGGATCCGTATGTCTTCAGCAGTCCCCCCGGCGGACGCACCAGCGCCGCCCGATACCAAGGAAAGCCGCTTCGTCTTCAAGGTCGCCATCGTTGCCACGATGGGCGCGCTCGCGTTTGGGTACGATACCGGCGTGATCTCCGGCGCGCTGCCGTTCATGAGCGCGCCGCCAGCGCAAGGTGGCCTCGGCTTGACCCCGCTGACCGAAGGCATCGTGACGTCCGCGCTCGTGTTCGGCGCCGCGGTCGGTTCGCTGATGGCGGGCACGCTGTCCGACCGGTTCGGTCGCCGCATGACGCTGATCTGGCTGTCGCTGGTATTCATGATCGGCGCGCTCGGCACAACGCTCGCGCCGTCGGTCGAGATCATGGTCGCCATGCGCTTCGTGCTGGGCCTGGCCGTGGGTGGCGCGTCGTCCACTGTGCCGGTGTTCATCGCCGAAATGGCGGGCCCCAGCAGGCGCGCCAGACTGGTCACGCAGAACGAGCTGATGATCGTGACCGGCCAGTTGATCGCCTACGTGCTCAATGCGGTGCTGGCGCATTACTCGAATTCGCCGGATGTCTGGCGCTACATGCTGGCCATCGCCGCCGTGCCCGCCTTGCTGCTGGGTGTGGGGATGATGTTCGTGCCACCGTCGCCGCGCTGGCTGGCCAGCAAGAACCGGATGGACGAAGCGCGCGCCGTGCTGCAGCAGATCCGCTCGAGCGACAAGCAGATCGAGACCGAAATGGCCGACATGACGAAGCTGAACGGGATCGAGCACGAGCAGGCCGGCTGGTCGGCCGTGCTGGGCACGCCATGGATCAGGAAACTCCTGTGGCTCGGCATCGGCCTGGGCTTCATGGCCCAGTTCACGGGCGTGAATGCCTTCATGTACTTCACCCCGATCATCCTGCAGTCGACGGGCCTGGGCACGAATGCGGCCCTGACCGCGACCATCGGCAACGGCGTCGTGGCAGTGATCGCCACGTTCATCGGTATCTGGCTGATCGGCAAGCACGGTCGCCGCTCGATGCTGATGTCGGGCCTGACCGGCGTGGTCATCATGCAGTTTGCACTGGGCGCCGTGCTGCTGTGGATGCCCGATGGCATCACGCGCAGCTATGCCGCACTGGCCTGCATCCTGTGCTTCCTGCTGTGCATGCAGATGCTGATTGCGCCCGTGTACTGGCTGTTGATGTCCGAGTTGTTCCCGATGCATCTGCGCGGCGTGCTGACCGGCACCGCCGTGGCGTGTCAGTGGATCTTCAACGCGATCGTGGCCTTGCTGTTCCCGCTGGCGCTGGCGCAGTTCGGCAGTGCAACGTTCTTCCTGTTCGCCGCCATCAATGTCGGCTCGCTGATTTTTGTTGCGCTGCGCCTGCCGGAAACACGTGGCCGCTCGCTCGAGGGCCTGGAAAAGTTTCTGGAAAAAGAACTGACCCCGCGCGCGAAAGCGTAAAGGGGAGGCCGGCGCTTCTCAGGGCGCCGGCTTGATCGACGTCGGCTTGACCGACGCCGTCCCGGCAGATTCCGTGAGCCGTTCGAGCTCACGCAAAAAACGTTCACAGGCCAACGCCGGTGGCCACGGTTCCCATGGCGCGCAATCGTAGTAGCGCGCCAGCGGGTCTTCAGGCAGGATCGCCGCGCGAATTTTCAGCGTGCGCCGGACTTCTTCAGCCGACCAGCCTGCCACATGGACCGCTTCGCTGGCAGCGGCCAGCCGGTCGGCTTTCTTGTGCGCCGCATGCGACTTGGCATCCCAGGCCGGCAGGCCGTAGCGCAAGAACACCATGTGTTCCAGGCGCTGGGTCAGGGCGCGGAAGGCGTCGCCCAGAAACGGCTTGATGACCGAAATCGCATCGAATCCCAGCAAGCCTTCTTCGGCATCGTGCAGCAGCTCGCGCAGTTCGTCGAGCGGCGAGAGCGAGGGCGTTGCCGCGCGCCGCAGCAGCATCACGCTGATCGAATGCTGCGCGACCGACAGCGGCAACGGCCACGCCGAGTGGCCACCCCAGCGGTAGGTGCGGGCCAGGCCCAGCGCCAGGTCGGCGTCATCCCAATCAAACGGAGTGGGGTTGAGCAGGTCGAGGCGGCGGCCTGACGGCATGCGGACCCAGGCGCGTGTCGTGGTGTCCGGCGTTGCGCCCTGTGGAACCGGTGAAGAGGGAAAGTGCATGTGGCGATTTTACACACCGGCTCTGCCATTTTGCGCATGATTGACCGGGCCACGCCCCGCAGACGAGGCCCATGCGGGACGCGGCTGGACGGTCATCCGGTCCCGCAGGTGCCAACTCGCCCGTGGGATGATCTGCAACACCAGAAGAACGTTTCATTGATCTACGTCAAGACACAATTTTGTTGTCTAAGAACAAAAGCATAAACGCGCACTGCATGGGAAAAATTCGCAGCAAGTGACCCCTCACACGGCCTCCAAACGCAATCGGCAATGAAGAATAGACTGAAAATAGTTGTTGTCATTACACGACACGGGTGAAATAGGTGCGTGTAAATATCTCGATTGTTAATTTTCGAGGATTTTGAAGGGGTGTGAACCGACTAGGATAACGCTGATGCATATTCTTGTGACCCCATGATTGATACCGCCTTGCTGCTCGAGTTGATGGAAGCCAGGGATGCGACCCAGTGGAGCGCGTCCCTGTTCAATCTCGCGCGGACCCTGGGGTTCGATCAAGTGCTGTTCGGCCTGGTCGGTTCACGCCATGCGCGCTTCGAGTCCGCCTTTTTGCGCAGTAACTATGCCGACAACTGGCGCGAGCGCTACGACCGCAACGGTTTTGCCTATGTCGATCCAACCGTGGCGCACTGCCTGACGAGTACGTTGCCAATGGTGTGGGAACCGGGCCTGTTTGCGTCGGGCACCCAGCAAGCCGGCCTGTACGAAGAAGCGAGCGCACACGGCATCCGCAGCGGCGTGACGCTGCCGGTGCACGGCCCGCAGGGGGAATTCGGGGTGATCAGTTTTGCATCCGATGCGCGCCCGGACATCGCGGCGCAGCGCGCCGTGATGGAAGCGCTGCCGATGCTGGCGCTGGTACGCGATTACGCGTTCGCCTCATCGCAGCGCTTTCGCGAAGAAGGTGCGCGGCCCGAAGAAGGCCGGGGCGCGGCGCCGCGCCTGACCAAGCGTGAGCTGGAAGTCCTGCAGTGGGTCATGGCAGGCAAGTCCTCATGGGAAATTGCTCGCATCACCAACTGCTCGGAAGCGACCGTCAACTTCCATCTGGCGAATGTGCGTCAGAAGTTCGACGTCAACACCCGCCAGCAGGCCGTGGTCAAGGCCATCGGCCTTGGCTTGATTACCCCTGAAGATCACCATCGCTGAGCTTGCCATTGACATACATGCGCAGCAGGATCGACACGGGCGTCGGGATGGCCAGGCCAGTCTCGAAGCGGGAGCCGCTCGACTGGGTGACGCCAAAGCGGCCCCAGAATTTTTCCTGGCTTTCGCGCTTGGTGATGCGCAGACGGCGCAGTTCATGCGGCGCCATGCGTACAGCACCAGCTGCACCGATGACGTGGTTGGCGTGCATGTCGGCGGCGAGCGCGTCGGACATCATTTCGATTGCCATGATTATTCCTTTCGGGAAAGTGAAGACAGCACTTGGAAAACTGCATGAGCAAAAGTATTGCACTCCCGACATTGCTCGCCACCTAGCAGAGCTGATAGTACCCAGGCTACCCGACTTGCATAACGATTTTATGCGTCTTGCATTTTCCGATCGACCAGATGTCATTTCAGGGAGGGGTAATGAGCATGCATATCCGGATCGCGCCACGCCGCGCCATTCCATCGAACGAGTTGTGCGAAATGCACTTGCTGCGCGCCCGGGTGTTCCGCGGGCGGCTTGGGTGGGAAGTGCCGGTGTTGTCGGGCATGGAGATCGACGGCTACGACGCCCTCGAGCCGCGCTACATGCTGATGCGCGACGACGCCACGCTGCGCGGCTGCTGGCGCCTGCTGCCCACGGAAGGGCCGTACATGCTCAAGGATTCGTTCCCGCAACTGCTCGACGGGCAGGTGGCGCCGAGCGACCCGCAGATCTGGGAGCTGTCGCGCTTTGCGCTGGAGACGGATGGGGTGGCCGGCTACGGTTTCTCGGCCATGACGATGGAGTCGATTGCCGCCATCATCGACGACGCCCACGAGCGCGGGCTGTCGCGCTACATCACCGTGACCACGACGGCGATCGAGCGCATGCTGCGGCGCGCCGGCGTGGTCATCACCCGCATCGGCATGCCGCAGGCCGTCGGCATCGAGCAGGCGGTGGCGCTGTACGTCGAGATCGAGCCGACCTGGGACGCGTTGTTCGCCAAGCGCCTGGCGTCGTAAGCAGGCGCTGCCGTGCTCCCGTGAGGGGCAATGTGTTGCTCGCGTGCCTCATCGGGATGGTGCCGGTGGCCGCGCCATGCCGGTGCACCGATATACTCATCTTGATTCTTACCAATATGCGGGGCATGCAGCGCCCGAGAGGGGAAGCATGAAGCGATCAGCCTTGCGAGGCGCCCGCGCCATCGAACTTGCCGCCGCGCGCGTGGGCCGGCCCATCGTGCTGTGGGGTGGCGGCGTGCTGCTGGCACTGGCCATCGGCATGCTGCTGCATGCGGTCGCCAGTGCCGCCGTCGAGACCGACGCCCGGCGCCGCTTCGACAACCTGGCGCGCGGCGCGCAGGAACGGCTCGACAACGCCATCGCCTCGTATGCCCGCGCCGTGCGCGCGATGGCCGCCCTGCATGCGGCCGGCGGCGGCAGTGCAGTGCCCGACCGGGCATCGTTCCACCGTTACGCGGCGGCGCTCGACCTGCCAAATAATTATCCGGCCATCGAAGCCCTGACGTTTGCCACGCGCGTCCCCGACAACGAGCGCGAGGCCTTCGTTGCCGCCATGCGCGCCGACCGCAGCGTCGATGTGCGCGGGTACCCGGATTTCCAGATCTTTCCGGCCGGGCGCCGTCCGTGGTACGAAGTGGTGACCTACCAGTACCCGGCCGACAAGCCGACCCGGCGGCTCGGCTTCGACATGGCGTCCCGTCCGCTGGTCGCGCGGGCGATATCCCAGGCGCGCGACAGTGGCACCATCGTCGCGTCGGGGCAGCCTGTATTCCTGCCCGACCCGGTGCCGCACAACGCGCTTGGCATGCGCCTGCCGGTGTACGTCGGGGGCGTGCTGCCGCTGGGGGTAGCCGAGCGCCGGGCCGCTTATCTCGGCTCATTCGGCATTTTCTTTTCAGTGCAGGAGCTGGTGCGCAACGCGCTCGTCTCGCTCGAGGCGCAGCCGCTGCGTGTGAGCCTGTACGGCACCGGGCGCCGCTACACCGGCCTGCCGGGCGCGCCGGCGGCGGGGGATATCCTGTTGCATGGCGTGGACGTGCGCGGTAATCCGCCCGATCCGGCGCTGAACTTCGTGTCGGTACTGGGCGTGGACTACGTCGGCAACGGCTGGAAAGCCCACTTCTCGGCGCCCATGAACGAGATGCTGGTCGGCGTCGACCGCTTCGTGCCAATCGGCGCGCTGGCCGCCGGTTTCATTGGCACGCTGCTGATGTACGGGCTGTTCCTGGCCCAGTACCGGGCACGCCGCGCCGCCGTCGAACAGCGCCTGCTGCTCGACACAGTGCTCGACAACCTCGATGCCGAGGTGTACCTGAAGGACGGCGCGCGCCGCATCCGCTATCTGAATGCCAAGGGCGCCTTGCGGCTCGGGCGTCCGGCGACGGACCTGATCGGCCGGCCCGACGTCGAGGCGATGGATGCCGGTCAGGCCGACGCCACCTGGGAACTGGATCGCGCCGTGCTGCGGGCCGACCGCCAGAGCAGCGCGCAGGTGGCCCAGGCTGGCCCGGACGGCGCCACACGCCAGTTGTGGAGCGTGCGCGTGCCGCTGCAGGTCGACGAAGAGCCGGCCGTGCTGTGCGTGTCGACCGACATCACCGAGCTGCACCGCCTGAAGGCGCGCGCCGACGCGGCCAGCAAGGCCAAGAGCGACTTCCTGTCGAACATGAGCCACGAGATCCGCACGCCGATGAACAGCATCATCGGCATGACGCACCTGGCGCTGCAGGCCGGGCCCGACCCGCGCCAGCGCGACTATCTCGAAAAGATCTACCACTCGGGCCAGCACCTGCTGGGCATCATCAACGACATCCTCGACTTTTCCAAGATCGAGGCCGGCATGCTCGAACTGGCCACCGAACGCTTCATGCCCGACGCCCTGATGCGCAACGTCGAGGCGCAGCTAAGCACGGCGGCTGCGGCCAAGGGCCTGGGCTTCGATATCGAGATCGCGCCCGAGCTGATGCGGCCCCTGTGCGGCGATTCGCTGCGCCTCGAACAGGTGCTGCTCAATTTCGCCGGCAACGCCGTCAAGTTCGCTGAGCGTGGCCGCATCACGATGCGCGCGCGCCTCGCGCATGCATTTGGTCCGGAAATCCTGGTGCGCTTCGAAGTCGAAGACCGCGGCATCGGGATCGCCCCCAACGCGCTGCAGCACTTGTTCACGCCGTTCCAGCAGGCCGACCAGTCGGCCACGCGCCGGCACGGCGGCACCGGCCTGGGCCTCGCGATCAGCCGCCAGCTGGCCGAGCTGATGGGCGGTGAGGTCGGCGTCACCAGCACCCCTGGCGTGGGCAGCATCTTCTGGTTCACGGCGCGCCTCGCGCTGGACGATGGCGCTGGCGCGCGGGTGGGGGCGGGCGCCAGTTCGGGCCTGGGTGCAGCGCCCGCGCCGGCCCAGGCGCGTCTGGACGGCTGCGCCGTGCTGCTGGTCGAAGACAACCCGTTCAACCAGCAGGTGGCGCGCGAACTGCTCGAGCTGGCCGGGGCCGACGTCGTCGTGGCGGGCAATGGCGAAGAGGCGCTGGCGGCGATGGCCAAGGCGCGCTTCGACTGCGTGCTGATGGACGTGCAGATGCCCGTGATGGATGGCCTGGAGGCGACCCGCCGCATCCGGCGCGATCCGCGCCTGGCCGGCACGCTCGTGGTGGCAATGACGGCCAATGCCGGCGTGGACGACCGCGCGCGCTGCATGGCGGCCGGCATGAACGAATTTCTCGCCAAACCCGTGGTGCCGGAACTGCTAGCCGCCACCATCGCCCGCTGCCTCGGGCGCACCACGGCGCCGGTGTCGGATGTCGCCGTCAACCTGCCTGCGGCGATGGCCCCGGGCAGTGCGGTGCTTGACGTGGCGCTGCTGGCCGCGACGGCCGGGGGCGACCTCGAACGGATGCGCAAATACGCGTTCCTGTTCCTGGACACCACACGTGAGAACCTGGCCGGCATCGACACGGCGCTGGCAGGGGGCGACCTGACCCATACCGCCAGCCTGGCGCACCAACTGAAGTCGGCCGCGCGCGCCGTCGGCGCCACTGCGTTTGCCACCATCTGCGAAGACCTGGAAGCGCAGCCGGTGCGCGAGCTGCGCGGGGGCGGCACGGCGCAGGCACGGGCATTGACGGCGCGCCTGCGGGCGCTGCTGGTGCGCATCGAGCGCGAGGTCTCGGCGCAGTTCGGCAGCCGCGCCAGCGATGGCCGCTGACCAGCCCTTTTGGCCCTACCGCGAGGGGGCCAAACGCGGTATGCTTTGGTCCCGATTGCCCACGCCCAGCGCATGTCTGCCCCGATCACTCCCGGTCTCTTGATCCTCCACGGTAACCAGATGGAGCTGCTGCGCAGCGCCGTCTTCGACTGGCTGCGCAATCACCCTCTGGGGCCGCTCGAAGAAGAGATTTTTCTGGTCCAGTCGAATGGCGTGGCCGAGTGGCTCAAGATCGCGCTGGCCGAGGAAAACGGCGTCTGCGCCGCCACGCGCGTGGCGCTGCCCGCGCGCTTCATGTGGGAAGCGTACCGCGGCATGCTGGGGCGCGAGCGCGTGCCGCAGCGCGCACCTTTCGACAAGGATCCACTCACATGGCGCCTGATGCGCCTGTTGCCGACGCTGCTGCAGGACGACGGCTACGCGCCACTGGCGCGCTTTCTCGCCGATGGTGACGCCGAGCGCCGCCTGCAATTGGCCGAACGCGTGGCCGACCTGTACGACCAGTACCAGGTGTATCGCGCCGACTGGCTGGCCGATTGGGCCGCGGGGCGCGACGTGCTGCGCCGCGCCGGGGGCGACGCGGTCCCGCTCGCGCCCGAGCAGCGCTGGCAAGCCTGCCTGTGGCGCGCCGTGCACGCGAGCCTGCCCGAGACACAGCGCGAAAGCGGTCGCGCCACCATCCACGACCAGTTCCTCGCCGCCGTCGCGGCGGACGTTGCACCGGCCAGCCGCCTGCCGCGCCGCGTGGTGCTGTTCGGGATGTCGACGCTGCCTTACCAGACACTGCAAGCAATATCGGCGCTGGCGCGCCACACGCAGGTGCTGTTCGCGGTACCGAATCCGTGCCAGTTCTACTGGGGCGACATCATCGAAGGCAGCCAGCTGCTCAAGGCGGCGCGCCGCCGCCAGCCGCAGCGCGAGGGCGTCGACCTGGGCACGATCCCGATCGAGGAAATGCATGTCCACAGCCATCCGCTGCTGGCCAGCTGGGGGAGACAAGGTCGCGATTTCGTGCGCATGCTCGATGAATTCGACCAGCAGAACGAAGCGAGCAAAGATGGTGAAGGTCAGCCGGCGCCGCTGCGCGTCGACCTGTTCACCGACGACGACGGTGGCACGCTCCTGTCGCAAGTCCAGGCCGCGGTGCGCGACCTGGTGCCGTTGTCCGAGCACCCACACGTGCCGCCGATGCTGGACGACCGCTCGATCGAGTTCCATGTCACGCACAGCGTGCAGCGCGAGATCGAAGTGCTGCACGACCAGTTGCTGTCGTGGTTCGCGCAAGACCCGACGCTGCGCCCGCGCGACGTGGTGGTGATGGTGCCCGACATCGACGCGTTCTCGCCCGCGATCCACGCGGTGTTCGACCAGCACCGGCGCCACGACCCGCGTCACATCCCGTTCGAGATCGGCGACGTGCGCGACCGCAGCGTGAACCCGCTGCTGGTCTCGCTCGAGTGGCTGCTGCGCCTGCCGCAGCAGCGCTGCCGCCAGAGCGAAGTGCGCGACCTGCTCGACGTGCCTGCCGTCGCGCGCCGCTTTGGCGTGACGAGCGAGGATCTGCCGATCCTGGGCCGCTGGATCGATGGCGCCGGCGTGCGCTGGGGCCTGGACCACGACCACCGCGCGGGCCTGGGCCTGGGGATGACGGGCGAGCAGAATGCCTGGATCTTCGGCGTGCGCCGCATGCTGCTGGGTTACGCCAGCGGCGCCGGCGCCAGTTTCGGCGACATCGAGCCGTACGCCGAAGTCGGTGGCCTCGATGCCGCGCTGGCCGGCTCGCTCGCCCAGCTGGTCGAATGCCTGCTGACCTGGCGCGGCCGCCTGGATGCATCGCTGCGGCCGGCCGAGTGGGGCGAGGCGGCGCGCGAGATGCTGTCGTGCTTTTATGCAGCCGGCGACGAAGCCGATCGCCTGACGCTGTCGAACCTGGGCGAAGGCCTGCAATGCTGGCTCGAAACCTGCGCCGGTGCCGGCTTTGACGAACCGGTGCCGCTCGCGGTGCTGCGTGAAGCGTGGATGAACGAACTCGATGCGCCCACGCTGAATCACCAGTTCGTGTCGGGCGGCGTGACCTTCTGCACCCTGATGCCGATGCGCGCGGTGCCGTTTCGCGCCGTCTGCCTGCTGGGCATGAACGATGGCGACTTCCCGCGCCGCGCGCGCCCGTCCGACTTCGACCTGCTGGCGCTGCCCGGCATGGCGCGCCCCGGTGACCGCTCGCGCCGCGACGACGACCGCTACCTGATGCTCGAAGCCTTGCTGGCCGCGCGCGACAAGTTCTACGTGAGCTGGGTCGGCCGCAATGTGCGTGACAACAGCGAGCAGCCGCCCTCGGTGCTGGTGGCGCAGTTGCGCGACTATCTCAAGGCCGGCTGGGACATGGACGACCTGCATCACATCACGACAGAGCATCCGCTGCAGCCATTCAGCCGGCGCTACTTCCAGCGCGACGGTTTGCTCACGTACGCGGGCGAATGGCGCACGGCGCACGGCGCCGACGAGCATCCCGTCGACGATGCGTTGCCGGCCTACGAGCTCGAAGCCGACTTTGTCCTCAAGCTGGGCGAACTGGCCAGTTTCCTGCGCCAGCCGGCGCGCTTTTTCTTCCGCCGCCGCCTGGGCGTCGTGTTTGCCGATGCCGCGCACGTGGGCGACGACGAAGAGCCGTTCGGGCTGGATGCGCTGGAGCGTTACCAGATCGAAGACCACCTGCTGGACGACAGCGGCGAGGCCGAGGCCATCGGCGACGTGCGCGCCACGCTGGCGGTGCGCGCCGAACGCCTGGCGCGCGAAGGCGTGCTGCCGATTGGCCTGATGGGTCGCATGTGGCAGGAGCAGCTGGTCGAGAGCCTGGCGCCCGTGCGCACCGAGTGGCTGCGCCTGGGCGCGCGCTTCCCGCAAGCGGCGCCGAAATTCGCCGTCAGCCTGCTGCTCGGTGACATCCATCTGGACGACTGGATCGATCGCCTGCGTTCGAGCGGCGAGGGCAGTGCGTGGCTGATGCAGATCTCGTCGAAGGTGCTGGACCGCGCCGGCAATCCGCGCGGCGACAAGCTGATCGCACCATGGCTGCGCCAGCTGGCGGCCGCCGCTGCCGGCAATCCTGTGACGGGTTACCTGGTGGCGCGCGACGCGGTGCTCGAGATGGCGCCGCTGGCGCAGGATGCGGCGCTGGAAACACTGCGCGACCTGGTGCGCCTGTGGCGGGCCAATCTGGACAGCCCGCTGCCGGTGGCATGCAAGACGGCCCTGAGTCACCTGGCGCAGGGCGATCCGCGCGCGACTTACGACGGCGGCTTCGAGCTGCGCGGCGAGGTCGATGACCTGTGCCTGGCGCGCCTGTGGCCGGACTTCGACGCGTTGAAGAACGCCGGCGGCTGGCCGGATCTGGCCGAGGAACTGTATGGACCGCTGGCACGCTGGATGCAGGAATGCGTCAAGATCAGGCCGTTGCAGGAGTCGCCCACATGAGCACCAAACTTGAGCCAGTCGATTTCCCGCTGCATGGCTCGCGCCTGATCGAGGCCTCGGCCGGCACCGGCAAGACCTGGACCATCGCCGCGCTGTATGTGCGCCTGGTGCTGGGGCACGGCGGGCAGGATGCGTTCGTGCGGCCGCTGCTGCCGTCCGAGATCCTCGTGATGACGTTCACGCGCGCCGCGACGCGCGAACTGGCCAACCGCGTGCGCGAGCGGCTGGTGCAGGCCGCCGCCTACTTCCGCGGTGAACTGGACATGGTCGACCCCTACCTGCAGGAGCTGGCCGCCAGCTACACGGCAGGCAGCGAGCGCCAGATCGCCGGGCACCGCCTGTTCATGGCGGCCGAGACGATGGACGAAGCAGCGATCTTCACGATCGACGCCTGGTGCCAGCGCATGCTGCGCGAGCACGCCTTCGACAGCGGCAGCCTGTTCGACGAAGAACTGGTCAGCGACGAGCGCGAACTGTTCGAGGACGCCGCGCACGACTACTGGCGCCAGCAGGTCTATCCGCTGGGCGCCGAGTCGCTGGCGGTCGTGATGGACAGCTGGCGCGATGTCGAGGCGCTCAAGACGAGCGTGCGCGAGCTGGTGCGGCGCGACGCCTTGCTTGGCGCACCCGCGACCGAACCACTGAAGCAACTGGTGGCGCGGCTGGCCAAGGCGCAGCGCGAAGAGCTGATGCGCCTGAAGGATGGCTGGTTCGAGCGCGCCCACGAGATGGAGCGCTGGATTGCGGGGCACCGCGAGCGCCAGCCCAAGTGCTTCAACGGCAACAAAATGCGCGCCGATTCGCTCGTCAAATGGTTCGAGGCGCTGCGCGCCTGGGCCACGGACCCGGCGCGCCACATGCCGGACCTGACCGACACGGCGTGGCGCCGCCTGACGCCGGACGGCATCGCCGACGCGTTCAGTAAAGACTTTTCGACCGAGGTGCCGGACTGTTTCGACGCCACCGCCGTGCTGCAGGCCAGCCTGGCTGCGCTCGACCCGATCGCCCACGCGCTGCTGCGCCACGCCGCCGGCCATATCGGCGCGCGCATGCAGGAGCTCAAACGGCGCAACCGCCAGTTCGGCTTTGCCGACATGCTCGAACGCCTGAAGGTCGCGCTCGAGGGCGAGAACGGCGCTGCGCTGCGTGCGCGTATCGTGGGCCAGTATCCGGTGGCGCTGGTCGATGAATTCCAGGACACGTCGCCCGACCAGTACCGCATCTTCGACCTGCTGTACCGGGTCGACGCGAACGATGCGGAGCACGGGTTGTTCCTGATTGGCGATCCGAAGCAGTCGATCTACGGCTTTCGCGGCGCCGACATCCACAGCTACCTGGCCGCGCGCCGCGCGACAGCGGGGCGCCACTATCAGCTCGACACCAATTACCGCTCGACCGCGCCGCTCGTGAGCGCCGTCAATGGCCTGTTCCTGCATGCCGAGGGCGCGCATCCGGGCGCCGCGTTCCGGTTCCGGCGCGGCGACGACAACCCGCTGCCGTTTGACGCGGTCAAGGCGCAGGGGCACCGCCGCCACCTCGTGGGCCTGGGCGATGCCACCGGCGCGCTGTCCGTGAACATCGTGGACCGAGATGACCTGAAGGCCGACGACTACCGCGATGTGTTTGCCCACCACTGCGCCGAGCACATTGTCGGCCTGCTCAACGATGCGCGCGTGGGCTTCGACGACGACAATGGGGAGACCGATGGATTCACGCGCCTGATGCCGGCCGATATCGCGATCCTCGTACGCGACCGGCGCGAAGCCGGTGCCATCCGGCGCGCGCTGATGCGGCGCAAGGTGGCCAGCGTCTACCTGTCCGACAAGGACTCGGTCGTCGAGAGCGACGAAGCGGCCGACGTGCTGCGCTGGCTGTACGCGGTGGCCAATCCGCTCGATGGTGCGCTGGCGCGGGCGGCGTTTGCCACCGCCACTGCCGGCCTGGGGTTGGCCGAACTTGCGCAGTTCTCGCACGACGAGATGGTCTGGGAAGCGCGCGTCGAGCAACTGAAGGCCCTGCACGGCAGCTGGCAGCGCCAGGGCGTGCTGGCGATGCTGCGCCGCTTCATCCACGAACTGGGCTTGCCGGCGCGCCTGCTGCGCGAGCCAGGCGGCGAGCGGCGCCTGACCAACCTGCTGCACCTGGCCGAACTGCTGCAGGAGGCCAGCAGCCAGCTCGAAGGCGAGCAGGCCCTGATCCGCTGGTTCGCCGAACAGATCGACGGGCTGGGTTCGAGCGGCGACGAGCGCGTGCTGCGTCTGGAGAGCGACGCCGAACTGGTCAAGGTCGTCACGGTCCACAAGTCGAAAGGCCTGGAATACCCGCTGGTGTACCTGCCGTTTGCCGTGACGGCGCGCGCCACCAACCGTCGCAACCGCGCGTTCTTCGAGTACGTGGACGATGCCGGCATGCGCCATCTCGACCTGGCCCTGACCGATGACGCGCTGGCGGCGGTCGACCGCGCGCGCATCGAAGAAGACCTGCGCCTGTTGTACGTGGCGCTCACGCGTGCGCGCCACTTCCTGTGGCTCGGCGCGGCGGCCGTCTCCGGCACGCGCAAGGGCGAGAACAGGCTGCACGAGTCGGCCCTTGGCTATCTGCTGGCCGGCGGCGAGCCAATAGCCGCCGAGGCGCTGCACGCGCACTTCGATGTCGTGGCAGGCAGCGCTGGCGGCATCTCGCTCCACGCGTTGGCCGAGCCGGACGCGGTGACGATGCTGTCGCGCCAGGACATCCGCCCCGACTTGCTCGATGCGCCGCGCTACCGCGCCGAGTTCGAGCGCGACTGGTCGGTCGGCTCGTTTACGTCGCTGACGCGCCATGCGATCGCGCCGCCCACGCCCATGCGCGCGCAGGACCAGACGCTGATGGAGGACGTGCCGCAGGCGGCCACGCCACCCCGCATCGAAGACGCACCGTGGCATCGCTTCCCGCGCGGTTCGGTGCCCGGCAACTTCATGCACGAGCGGCTCGAGTGGCTGGCGCGCGAAGGTTTTGATTGCCTGGACGACCCGAACTGCGAGGCGCGCCTGGTGCAGCATATCGAGCGTGCGGGCTGGGGCCATCGCCTCGCCGATGCGCTGGCGTGGCTGCGCGAGATCGTCGATACGCCATTGCCGCCACTGAATGCGCGCCTGCGCGACCTGCACGGTGTGCTGCCCGAAATGGAGTTCTGGTTCCCGAGCGAGCACCTCGACCTGCAGCGCCTGGACGCGCTGTGCCGCACGCATCTGCTGGGCGGACTTGAGCGGCCCGTGCTGCCCGAGCGTGTGCTGCACGGTATGCTTAAGGGCTTTGCCGACCTGGTGTTCGAGCACGAAGGCCGCTATTGGGTGCTGGACTACAAGTCCAATGCGCTGGGGCCGGGCGACGCGTCGTACAGTCAGGCAGCGATGAGCGCCGGGATGGCCGAACACCGCTACGAGATCCAGGGCAGCATCTACCTGCTGGCCCTGCACCGGCTGCTGCGCGCGCGCCTGGGTGACGCTTACGAGCCCGAATACCAGCTGGGCGGCGCCGTCTTCATGTTCCTGCGCGGGATCGCCAACCCGGTCACGCGTGGCTGCTGGGTGCTGGCGCCCGACCTCGAGCTGCTGGATGGACTGGAACGCTTGCTGGACAAGGATGCACATGGCGAAGCTTGACGCCGATATCGATGGTCTGTGGCGCGAGATCGGTGCGCTGACCGAAGCAGGCGAGCTGCGTCGCCTGTCGGGCGCGTTCGCGCGCTTCATCGCGCAACTGGGCGACGCGCCGCCCGCGCTGATCCTGGCGGCGGCGGTGCTGTCCGAGCTTGAAGGCCATGGCCACAGCTGCCTGCAGCTGGACGACCTGGCCGCCGGGCCGGCGCTGCTGCTGGGCTGGAGCGACGACGCATGGCGCCAGCTGGCGCAGGCGGCCGCGCCGCTGCCCCGCGGTGTGGCAGGCTGGAGCAAGCTGCTCGCGCACTGCCAGCAGGTCTGGATCCGCGGCGAATTCGATCTCGACCAGCCGCTGGTTCTCGATGGCCAGCGTCTGTACCTGCGCCGTTACTGGCGCGACGAGACGCTGGTGGCGCAGGCGGTACGCGAGCGTGCGGCGGCCACGCATCCGGTGGATACACCGCTCGTGCGCAACTGGCTCGACAAGCTGTTCGCGGCGCAGGCTGGCGCGCAGGGACCCGACTGGCAAAAGCTCGCCTGCGCCGTGGCGCTGCGCAGTTCGGTGGCGATCATCACGGGCGGTCCCGGCACCGGCAAGACCTACACGGTGGCGCGCCTGCTGGCCCTGTTGTTCGCAACGGCCCCGGAAGCAGGGCGCCAGCGCGTGGCCCTGGCCGCACCAACGGGCAAGGCGGCGGCGCGCCTGAAGCAGTCGATCGACAAGGCATTGAATGAGCTGGCCGACCGCGTCGGCGGCGATCTGCCGCTGCGCGAACTGACGGCGCGCATGGGCGCCGCGCGCACGCTCCACAGCCTGCTCGGCGCGCGGCCCGATACGCGCGCATTCGCGCACCACCGCGGCAATCCGCTCGACGTCGACGTGCTGATCGTCGACGAGGCATCGATGGTGCACCTGGAAATGATGGCCAGCCTGCTCGATGCGTTGCCGGTTGGCGCGACGCTGATCCTGCTGGGTGACAAGGACCAGCTGGCGTCGGTCGAGGCGGGCGCGGTGCTGGGTGACCTGTGCCATGCGGCGCACGAAGGCCACTACAGCGCGGCGACGATCGCCTACATCGAGGCGGCGAGCGGCGAGATCATCCCGGACAGTTATCGCGGCGACGGCGGCGCGCTGGCCCAGCAAACCGTGATGCTGCGCGACAGCCGCCGCTTCGGCGGGCCGATCGGCCAACTGGCGCTGGCGGTCAATGGTGGCGACACCGCGCGCGCCGAACAGGTCCTGCGGGCCGGGGACGAGAGCGTGCGCTGGCTCGAACATGCGCAGCCGGCGCAGCTCCTGCAACTGGCGCATGCCGGGTATGCGCCGTACCTGCAATTGCTGCGGGGCGGCGCCAGTGGCGAGCACGAAGACTGGGTGCGCCGGATCCTGCTGAGTTTCGAGACCTTCCGCATCCTGTGCGCGGTGCGCGATGGCGAGTGGGGTGTGACGGGCCTGAACGAGGCCATCGAAAAGCGGCTCGCGGCGAGTCACTTGCTGCGCCATGGCGCCGAGTGGTATGTCGGCCGCCCGGTCATGGTCACGCGTAACGACTACTCGACGCGCGTGTTCAACGGCGATATCGGCGTCACGCTGCCCGATCCGGCGCGCGCCGGCGCGCTGCGCGTCTATTTCCTCGAAGGCGACGCCGTGCGCAGCGTGCTGGCCACGCGCCTGCGCAATGTCGAAACCGCGTTCGCGATGACCGTCCATAAATCGCAGGGCTCGGAGTTTCGCCACACGGTGCTGGCGCTGCCGCGCGAGCGCAACGCGGTGCTCACGCGCGAGCTGGTCTACACGGGCATCACGCGCGCCAGCGAGGTGTTTACGCTGGTGACGCCGGGCGGCGATGTGCTGCAGGAAGCGATTGCCAGCCGCACGCACCGCACGAGTGGCTTGCGCGATCTGGTGGCGTAATGGGGCAGCCATCCAGCGTCGTGAGAATGCGCGCATTTGATGATGTTGCCGTCCGCTAGAATGTTTTCTTCATACTGAAAAGGATCGATATGCGCGCCCTGCGACTTGCCCTCATCGCCGCCGCCCTGGTGGCCGGCCTTGCCAACGCGTCGCCAACCGCACCGCGCGATGGCGCCGATTTCACGACGCTGGCCACGCCGCAGCCTACCCAGGCCGAGGGCAAGAAGGTCGAGGTCATCGAATTCTTCGCGTATCACTGCGGCGCCTGCAATGCGTTCGAGCCGACCCTGAAGAACTGGGTCAGGCAGCAGGGTGACCGGATCGCGCTGCGCCGCGTGCCGCTGCCGTTCCAGGGCCCGGCCGATCCGGAAGCGCGTCTGTTCCTGACGCTCGAGGCGATGGGCAAGCTTGATGCCTATCACGGGCGCGTCTTCAATGCCGTGCACGTCGAGCGCAAGCGCCTGATGAAGGATGCCGACATCATCGTGTGGGCCGGCGAGAATGGTCTCGACAAGGCGGCGTTTGCCGATACGTGGAACTCGTTCGGCGTCCACACCAGGCTCAAACGCTTGAGCCAGATCGTCGACGCCTACAAGGTCACTGGCACCCCGACCATTGTCATCGATGGCACGTATGTCGTGTCGCCATCGCAGGTGCAGCAGGCGAACAGGATCCAGGATGCCGGTGACGTCATGGCGGCCACCGGGCAGGTGATGGATGCGCTGGTGGTGAAAGCGGCTGCGGCAAAGTAGGTCCCTGTGAATCAGAGCGCCGGTTGAACGCGTGGACGGGAAACCCGTCCACCCTACCTCTGTTGTGAGCATAAAAAAAGGGGCCTCGCGGCCCCTTGATCCTACCAATCATCTGATCAGTCGCGGCGCTTGCGCGTCGTCTTGACCTTGGCGACCTTGCGGTTCTTGCTCGCCTGGACCTTCGACTTGACCACCTTCGTGCGGGCTTTTGCTTTCACGCTACCGGCGCTGGCCTTGATGCGCGGGCCGCCGGTGGCGACGCGTGCAGCGCGCGCCACACGGGCCACCGGTGCGGCGTCGCCGGTCATGAAACGGCGGATGTTCAGCGCGTCGAGTACGCGGGCCGACGAGGCGCCGGCGTTGAGCAGCACAAGCGTTGCCTTCTTGCCGGCTGCCGTGATGTTCATGATCAGGCAGCGGCCGGCTTCGTTCGTGTAGCCGGTCTTCGACAGGCCGATGTCCCAGCCCTTGGCGCCGACGAGGCGGTTGGTGTTGTGGTACTCAACGCCGCGGCCGTTGATGTCGATGGTTTCCTTGGTCTCGGTGGTCATGCGCACGATATCCGGGTAGCGCACCGACGCAACGGCCATCTTGACCAGGTCGCCGGCGGTGGAGCGGTTGTGCGGCGACAGGCCGGTTGGCTCTTCGATCGTGGTCTGGGTCATGCCCAGCGCGCGGATCTTGCGGCGCACGGCCGCCTTGAAGGCTTCGTTGCCGCCCGGGTAGGTACGGGCCAGCGCGGCGGCGGCGCGGTTGTCCGAGGACATCAGCGCCAGGTGCAACACGTCGCTGCGCGAGATGCTGGCGCCGACCGGCACACGCGAGCTGCTGAACTTGACGCGGTCGACGTCGTCGCGGTCAATTTCGATCTGCTCGTTCATGTCGAGCTTGGCGTCGAGCACGACCATTGCCGTCATCAGCTTGGTCAGCGAGGCAATCGGGACGACGGTGTCAGCATTTTTTTCAAGGAGAATTTTGCCGGTGTCGTTTTCAACGACGAGCACGGACTGGGAGCCGAACGGCACGGCGAATGCCGCGGCCGACAACGTCATCAGGGCCGTGGCGAACAGGTGTTTGATCATGTCTGTCTGGAATCTGGGTTGAGGTTGATGGAGCTGGGCGCCGGGCGGCGCGGATCAACATCTGTTTCTAGGGCAACTAGAAGGCAGGCAAGATAGCATTCATCGGCTACGCATGTCTATGGTGCACAAGAAAAATCCCCTGTCTAAACCCAATTTTCTATCGAAATAGGGCATCGCAGGTGCATATTATTAATAGGGCATGTCGCACAGAAATGTCGACTGACGTGCTCGGTGTGCTGGAATGCAAAGGCGCAGTCAACGTTAAATAGAGACTAGCTTTGAACTGTCGAGTAGTTCAATGGTCCAACCCCTGTCCCCAGCGTCAGGAGTCGATCATGAAAGCGCCACGTTTCAAGGGCTGGTTCGCAAAACTGCCTTCGCTGAACCAGCCGCAGCGCCGGCAAGTGCTGGATGCCCCGCATCCTGCAGCCGGGCTCGATCAGGTGGTTGCGCTCATCAGTGAGGTCAGAGCGCCGGGCCGCTGCTGCCCCAGATGCGGCAACGAGCGCTGCTACCGGCACGGGTTCGCCAACGACTTGCAGCGCTATCGTTGCTGCGCCTGCGGCCGCACCTTTAATGACCTGACCGGCACGCCACTGGCGCGGCTGAGACTCAAATGCAAATGGCTCGCCTATTCGCAGGTGGTGCTCGATTCACTGACCGTGCGCAAGGCCGCAGACCGGGTCGGCGTACACCGCAACACCGCCTTTCGCTGGCGGCACCGCTTCCTGCATTGGGTCAAGCTCGACCGGCCCGTGCTCCTGAATGGCATCGTCGAGGCTGACGAAACATTTCTGCTCGAGTCACAAAAAGGTTCGCGTACGCTTGATCGGCCACCGCGCCACCGCGGCGGCCATGCTGCCAAAAAGGGCATTTCCAGCGAACTGGATTGCATCCTGGTCGCGCGCGACCGCGAAGGGCGCACCATTGATGCCGTCACTGGGCGCGGTGCGCTCAAGACTGCGCAACTCGAGCGTGACTTGCTACCCAGGCTCGCCAGGCAGGCCTTGCTGGTCAGTGACGGCCATCCCGCTTACCGCGCGTTTGCCCGCAAGCACAGGATCGCACACGAGGCGGTCAATGTGCGCGCCGGTGTGCGTGTAAGGCGTCTGGGCAGCCTTGCCATCCACGTGCAGAACGTGAACGCCTACCACCAGCGCTTCAAGGCCTGGCTACAAGGCTTTCGTGGCGTGGCATCGCGCTACCTGCCCAATTACCTGGGCTGGCGCTGGGCGCTGGATGGAGAGCGGGTTATTTCGGCGGAACAGTTGCTTCGCATTGCCATCAGCGTCATCAACAGATAACGCTGACTGAGCCAATGCAAACAGCCCTGCACGTGGCAGGGCTGTTGTGAGGTAGTGCAGATTACTTCGCGGTGTAGATCTTGTCGAACTCGCCGCCATCGTCAAAGTGGCGCTTTTGCGCTGCGCGCCAGCCGCCGAAGACTTCGTCGACCGTGAACAAGCTGATCGGCTTGTAGTTGGCCGCGTACTTCTTCATGACGGCTTCCGAGCGAACGCGCATAAAGTGCTTGGCGCCGATTTCCTGGCCCACCGGGCTGTACAGGAAGTTCAGGTAAGCCGTAGCAGGGTGACGCAGCTTCTGGCGATCGACGACCTTGTCGACGACGGCCACCGGCGACTCGGCCAGGATCGAGCTGGTCGGGTAGACGACTTCGAAGTCGTTACCGAACTCCTTGCGCACCATGCTCACTTCGTTTTCAAACGTCACGAGCACGTCGCCGATCTGGCGCTGGGTGAAGGTGGTGGTGGCGGCGCGGCCGCCGCCGTCCAGGATCGGCACGTTCTTGAAGATCTTCGACACCAGGTCGCGGGCAGCGGCTTCGTTGCCGCCTTTTTTGATCACGGAACCCCAGGCGCCCAGATAGGTGTAGCGGCCGTTGCCGGCGGTCTTCGGGTTGGGGATGATCACGGCCACGCCAGGACGCGCCAGGTCTTGCCAGTCGCGAACCTGCTTCGGGTTGCCCTTGCGGACCAGGAACACCATGGTCGAGTAGTAGGGCGCCGCATTGTTCGGGAACTTCTTGGCCCAGTCTTTTGCCACCAGGCCGCGGTCGGCCAGCATGTCGATGTCATTGGCCTGGTTCATGGTGACGACCGACGCGCCCAAGCCATCGGCCACGGCGCGCGCCTGCTTGCTCGAGCCGCCGTGCGACTGCTTGACTTCGACCGTCTGGCCGCTTTGCTGCTTGTAGGATGCGATGAACGCCGGGTTGATTTCTTTGTACAATTCACGGGCGACGTCGTACGACACGTTCAGCAGCTCGGGCCCGGCAGCGCTGGCGTGCAGCGGCACGGCGCCGCCGGCAGCCAGGACCAGCGCCAGGATCGAGCGGCGCAGCGTGTTCGGAGGGGTGGTGCGCATAGTGGGTCTCGCTTGCTTGAAGTTGGAGTGACAGCGTGCATGTTCCCCGATGCCACCGTCAAACGGAACAATACTTTCGTCATATGGTTATGCCGATCATGCGCTTGACCCTGCCGCCAGCAGGGTCGTTGGCTTTCAGTGTATAGTCGAGCCCGTGTTAAGCCGGGGGCGCCAACTGTCGCCACCTCACGTCTTTGTACCGTATTTATGTTGATGATCGATGTCCACGCGTATTGAAATCCGCAAGGCGGTTCCCGCCGACGCTGCGCCAGCCTGCAATCTGCTGCGTCGCTCCATTGAGGAAGGCTGCCGTGCCGACCACCATGGCCAGCCGGCATTACTCGACGCCTGGCTCGGCAACAAGACGCCGGCCACCGTTGCGGCCTGGTTTGCTGCACCCGCCAACTTTGCCGTCGTCGCCGAGAGCGAAGGGCGGATGGTGGGGTTGACGCTGCTGACCCCGGCCGGCAAGGTGGCGCTGTGCTACGTGCTGCCCGATGCGCTGCGCTGCGGCGTGGGCCGGGCGCTGCTGGCGGCGGTCGAGGAGCAGGCGCGTGCCTGGAACATCAGCAAGCTGCATCTGCACAGCCCGGCTGGCGCGAGTGCGTTCTTCGAGCGCCATGGCTACAGCAATGCAGGCAAGGAAAAATCCTGTTTCGGCCTCGATAGCGACCTGATGTGGAAGCGGCTCGACGGCGCCGGCGAAGGCAGCGCGCGCAAGCGCTTCTGCAACTGCAGCGACTGAGCGCGCGGCGCAGCGCAATCGGGCGCGCGCGCTGCACGCCCGCAGCACGCCACACAGCGCTATCCATGACGAATACGCTATAGTACGGCCCATCGATATTCACGAGTTAGACCAACGCATATATGGCTTCCCGCAGAGACTTCCTCCATCAGGGCGCGCGCCTTGCCGCCATCGGTGTCATCGGTTCGCCGCTGGCCGCTGCCGCAACTGACCTTCAACCGCCACCCGACCTGTTCGACTCGCAGGCACTCGACCTCGATTTCTGGGTCAAGCCGCGTACCTTGTCGGTCACGCGCCCGCAAAGCGGCGAGACGGCCAATGTGCTGTACTGGAAAGACGGCGAAGTCATCGAGTCGGCGTACCAGGAACTGTGCCATCTGCTGCGCGACGTGAACGGCAAGGCGTCCGCCCCCATCGATCCGAAGCTGTTTGAGATGCTGTGGAGCACCCAGGCCTTCATCGCCCGTTTCGGCATCATCAAGCCGCTCGAAATTTTGTCGGGCTACCGTTCGCCGGAATCGAATGCACGCCTGCGCGAGCAGGGCATCCCGGCAGCGCGCCAGTCGCTGCACCTCGTCGGCAAGGCGGCCGATATCCGGATCGCCAACCTGAACGAAGAAGTGCTCGGCGGCCTGATCAAGAGCTTCCGCGGCGGCGGCGTCGGCTACTACTACCGCAGCGGTCCGCGCGGTGGCTGGATCCATGCCGATACGGGCCTGGCGCGCACCTGGAAAGGCTGAGTTCGCGGCCGCAGCTCTGTGACGGGGCAGCGGTGTGCATGCGCTGCAACGGTGCGTGCGTGTTTGCTAACCTGGGCTAGTATGGACAGCAAGTGCCGGGGCGCCGCCCCGGTGGTGTCCACGTCACTTTTCCAGGAGGCTCTGATGTCAACAATCAATACCCCAACCATGGATCGCCGTTCGATTCCCGATCGCCGCGTGACGGCGCGTACGCATGGCCGTCCGGCCATGTCTGCACTGGATTACATTGCGATGGTGCTGTTGATTATTGGTGGCCTGAACTGGGGCATGGTCGGCCTGTTCGACATCGACATGGTCGGCGTGCTGTTTGCGCCGGGCTCGACACTCACCCGCGTTGTCTACGTGCTCGTTGGCCTGGCGGCGCTGTACTCGGTTGTCACGATGGCCAAGATGGCCGGCAGCAAGCGTTCGTAAGTGGTCATTCGCATTGGCCTGATCTCCGACACGCACGGCCTGCTGCGTCCGCAGGCGCTCGATTTCCTGCAGGGTAGCGATGCCATCCTGCATGCCGGCGACATTGTCGATCCGGCCACGCTCGAGCGCCTGGCCGAACTCGCCCCGCTCACGAGCGTACGCGGCAACAATGACAGCGGTGCCTGGGCCCGGGCGCTGCCTGAAACCGTCACGGTGACCTTTGGCGGCCTCGCCATCCACATGCTGCACGATCTGAAGGAACTTGCCATCGACCCGGTGGCAAGCGGCGTGCGCGTCGTTGTCACCGGTCACACGCACAAGCCGGCCTGCGTCGAGCGCGGCGGTGTGCTGTACGTCAATCCGGGAGCTGCGGGGCGGCGCCGGTTTACGCTGCCCGTGTCAGTCGGCGAACTCATCATCGATGATGGGCAGGCAAGCGTGCGGCTCGTAACGCTCGACATCCCATAATGTAAGCGCGACCCTGGCAAGCGTGGACCTGACCCGCGGCGATGGAAATTGCCGTAAGATACGCCCGTCCCCTTTTGCTTGCAGCACATGACCCTCCCGCCAGAACAACCACCCCGCTTCAAACCCCGTCCGTGGAACGCGCTCGAGACGCCGCAAGACGTCGAGCTCTGGATCGACGAGCACAACGCCGCCATGCAGGAACTGATCACGCCGCAGGAAACGGGCGTTGGCATCTGCTTCGCCCTGGCCGAAGGCGGCCTCGTGCACATGCAGACGACCGCCGACGCCATCCTGCTCGACGTCGACAGCGACGCTGCCTGGATCGCGCCCCTGATCATGGCCGCCACCGGCGCCGAGCAGCCGCGTGGCCAGATCTGGGTGCTGCCGGACGATAAGCTCGTCCAGCTGATCCTGGGCTTGTCGACGCTCGTGCAGAGCACCACGCTCGTCACGGGCCACAACTTCGGGCCAGGTTCGCGTCCCAGCTGGTAAGTAGTATCAGTAGGGAAGTCCCGTCACTTCCAGCGGCAATTGCCAGACGGCGCCGGCGCCCGTGATGTACAGCGTCTTGCCGTCGACCCCGCCGAAGGCGACATTGGTAACATTGGCGTCGACCCGGATCGTCGCCAGTTCGCGGCCCTGCGGCGAAAATACCCGCACGCGCTTGGGCGCATGTTCCGTTACATACAGGTTGCCGTGGCAGTCCAGCGTCATGCCGTCGCCATTCTCGATGCCCTTGATCAGGTCGCGCCCCCCCTGTGGCACGCCATTCTTGATCGGGTAGGCGCGCACCGCGCCATCGCTCGCATTCACGTACAGCGTCTTGCCGTCGAGTGACAGCGCGATTCCGTTCGGATTCTTGCGCGAGCCATCGACCAGCGTCACCGCGCCATCCGTCCCTACGCGATAGATGCCGGTCACCGGCTGGCCGCCGGGCGCCGCCGCTTTCTGGTAATCCGGATCGGTGAAGTAGATCGTGCCATCGGCCGCGATGGCGATATCGTTCGGTGAATTGAAGACCTGACCCTGGAACTGTGAGGCGACAGTCGTGCGCTTGCCGTCCGCCAGGTCGTAGCGCGACAGCGCCTTGTACTTGTGGGTGGCAGCGACCAGCGCACCCTTGGCGTCGACCGCCAGGCCATTGCTGCCCGCATCCTCGATCGCCGTGGTCACGTCGCCGCCCGGCGTGTACTTGCGCACGCGTGACGGAAAACCCTGGCTGAAGCTGAAGTCCGAAAAATACAGCGCGCCATTCGTCCATACCGCCCCCTCATACAAGCCCGGTTCGCCCCGCGATGGCGTGATCGCAGCGATGCGCTCGGCTTTCAGCTCGCCCGACGGGGCCTTGCCGCTGCAACTGGCGGCCGGCGCAGCCAATACTGCTGGCGACAGGATGGCAGCGACGCTGGCGGCAAGCATCAGGCGGACGAACGAAACACTACGGGTGGCACGATGGGGTGATACGGACATGGGCAACTCCTGGCAAAGTGAACGGTAGATGAAGGCGGTGATACCGCTATCATTTCATATGAATCAATTGTATCCTTCTCTCCACAAGACGATAACATTCCCGCAATCTTATTGGAGGAGACACGCATGATCGATTTACAACGACGCGGCCTGGTCATGGCTGCAGGTGGCGTTCTGGCGGCAAGCGCAGTGAACCCGGGCTGGGCTGCCAGCACCGGCCGCAAGCTCGGCTACGCGATCGTGGGCCTGGGTGGCTATGGCCTGGGCCGCATCATCCCGCAGTTCCAGAATTGCCAGCACAGCCGCCTCGTGGCGCTCGTCAGCGGCGACGCCGCCAAGGCAAGGAAGGTGGCGCAGGAATATGGCGTGCCCGAGCGCGGCATCTATTCGTACAGCGATTTCGATCGTATCCGTGACAATCCCGACATCGACATCGTGTATATCTGCCTGCCTGTGTTCATGCACGCCGAGTACACGATCCGCGCTGCGCAGGCCGGCAAGCACGTCATGTGCGAGAAGCCAATGGCCATCAATCCAGCCGAGTGCGAACAGATGGTTGCCGCCTGCCGCAAGGCCGGCAAGAAGCTGATGATCGGCTACCGCTCGCGCTTCGAGCCGCACAATGTCGAGGCCATCCGCCTGGCGCGCGCCGGCGCGATCGGCAATATCCGCTACTTCCGCTCGGAGCACGGCTTTGTCGTGGGTGACGCGAACACCTGGCGCATGAAGAAGGCGCAGTCGGGCGGCGGCTCGATGATGGACATTGGCATCTATGCGCTGCAGGCGGCGCGCTACATGACCGGCGAAGAGCCGGTGGCCGTATTCGCCAAGGAAACGACCAACCGCAGCGACCCGCGTTTCCGTGAAGTGGAAGACATGATCGACTTCCAGCTCGAGTTCCCGTCCGGCGCGATCGGCTCGTGCATGTCGATGTACAGCGCGAACCGCAACCAGTTCCTGCTGATGGGCGACAAGGGCCGTATCGAACTGGAACCGGCCACTGCCTACAGCGGCCAGCGCATGTGGGTGGGCCAGGAACGCAGCGACAAGACCGAGGTCAAACCCCCACCCGGACCGTACGCGAACCAGTGGGTTGGCCAGCTCGACCACATGGCGCAGTGCATCATGCAGAACCGCGAGCCGCTCGTGCCTGGCGAAGAAGGGCTGCGCGACATTCGTATTATCGAGGCCGTGTACCGCTCGGCGCGCGAACAGAAGCGGATCGTCGTGCAGTCCTGATCCTGGGCCATTCTGCTGCTTTTCGGTTATAACAGATCTTTGACCGTGCGGAGGCAAGGGGATGGCTGAAGGGATCGAAAACGGCGGGCGGCGCCGGGTGCTGGGGCAGTTGCTGGCGCTGCCGGCGTCTGCCGCACTGTGCCCGTCATGGGCGGACGCCGCGGGCCTGGCAGACAAGGCAGGCCAGGTAGATCCACCCCGCACACGGGGCACATTGCGCATCGCACTCGAGGGCACCTATCCGCCATTCAATTTCACGGACCCGGCAAACGGGCAATTGACCGGCTACGATGTCGACGTGGCGCGAACGGTCGCCACGCGCATGGGCCTCGAGCCGCAATTCGTGCTGACCGAATGGAGCGCGATCCTGCCGGCGCTGCGCGCGGGCAGGGTGGATGTCGCCATCAGCCAGGTCATCATCACGCGGCAGCGCGCGAATGCATTCGATTTTTCAGCACCATACTGCTATTCGCAGTCCCAGCTCATCGTACGCGAGAACGAGCGCGCGACTTACCGCACGCTGGCCGATCTCAAGGGCCGCAAGCTTGGCGTGCACCAGAACAGCGTGTTCGAGGCGCAGGCCAGGGCGGTCCCGGGTATCGAGATCAAGCGCTATCCGGCCGTCCCCGAGAAGTTGCAGGACCTGGCATTTGGCCGGATCGACGCCGTGCTCGACGACAGCCTTCTGGTCGGTTATCTGATCAATCAGACGCAGCTGCCGCTCAAGGCTGGCGCCCGCATCGGCCCGCCCGAGCGCGTGGGCATTGCCATGCGCAAGGGCCGTTCAGTGCTCAAGCTGGCGATCGACAAGGCGCTGCGCGAGGCGCGTTCGGATGGCACGCTGCGCGCGCTGTCGCTCAAGTGGTTCGGTCACGACGCGAGCAGCATGCCGCCATCCTGACGGGCACAAAAAAAGCGCGGCCCAGTCATGGCGCCGCGCTTTTGCGTGGACAGTGCCACGTCAGCGTTGTTTGTCCTGCTTGCCTTGCCAGTCGCTCTGCTGGTCCATTTGCCGGGACCCGCTGCCCGGCGAACCCTGGTCGCGGCTGGCGCGCTCGGCGTTCAGGTCGTCCAGCGCCGGGGTGCCGCCAGATGCATGCTGGCCACCATGTTGCTGGTTCTGCTGTTGGGCACCTGCGCCTTGCCGGCTACCGGTGTCAGGCTGCTTGCCCTCCTGCGTGCGGCCACCTTGCTGGCCGGTGGACTGCTTGTTACCAGCAATATCCTGCTTGCCGCTGTGCAGATTGCTGTTTTGCTGCATGCCGGGGTTTGAGCGCCCCGATGATTGGTCATTGCTGCGTGTGGAATCACCCATCGCTGCCTCCTGCCACTGGTGTAGGAGCGCCCCATGCTACGCCGTTCCCGTACACCGCCAATCAGCAGATTGGCGGTGAGTTTGCAGGACGATTCTTACAAAGTCAGCAGTAAAAACGGAAGATCAGGGCGATCACATATTCGGATAGTTCGGGCCGCCGCCACCCTCTGGCGTCACCCAGACGATGTTCTGCGTCGGGTCCTTGATATCGCATGTCTTGCAGTGCACGCAGTTCTGGGCGTTGATCTGCAGGCGGTCGCCCCCGTCTTCGCGCTTGACGTACTCGTACACCCCGGCCGGACAGTAACGCTGCTCAGGCCCGGCGTACTTGGCCAGATTGACGTCCACCGGCACGCTCGGGTTCTTCA
>Ga0308168_1000102_pt1 | contig 166866 bp, 146 predicted proteins | sample PhyCR2_FD_202133 | JGI IMG/M metagenome (GOLD analysis project Ga0308168, IMG submission 202133) | Phyllosphere microbial communities from UC Gill Tract Community Farm, Albany, California, United States - DLSLRC.R2 | ecosystem: Host-associated > Plants > Phyllosphere > Unclassified | place...
GACATTACCTTTGTCATCCATCGGCGTTACGAGTGCAACAATACTTCCCGTGAACATTAGCCATCCCCTCGACAAACAAGTGCTTCATGGTACGTTTGTCCGAGCAGTAAAAGCAAGCGCATAGGGCGGCTCAAGCGCTTGTCAGCAGTTTTTTTTATGTTTACCTTATAGTTATTAGATTTTGGACAGGAAGCTTGATTTTGCCGCAGTCATCGCCACACCATCTGGTCATCACCGCCCTTGGGGTCGACCGCCCCGGGATTGTTAATGCTATCACCCGACATGTGAGCAGCTGTGGCTGTAATATTGAAGATAGCCGGCTGGCCATGCTGGGCGATGAATTCACCTTTATTATGCTACTGTCCGGCAGCTGGAATGCCATTACACTGATTGAATCCACCCTGCCGCTGAAAGGGGCGGAGATGGAGCTGCTGATTGTGATGAAGCGCACCAGCGCACGCACCACACCGCCGATGCCGGTCACTGTTTGGGTTCAGGTTGAAGTCACCGACTCCCCACACATTATTGAACGCTTTACCGATCTGTTTGATTCGCACCAAATGAATATCGCCGAACTGGTCTCCCGTACGCAACCTGCAGAGGAAAATCAGCCGCCAAGGCTCTATATTCAACTAACCGCACACAGTCCGGCCAGCCAGGATGCGTCTTTTATTGAAATGGCGTTCAACCGACTCTGTACAGAGCTGCATGCTCAAGGCACTATTAAGGCAGTTTCCCATCACGGCACGTAACCATGAGAACCCGTGTGAGAAAGTGCGCAAATTTTCCCCTAGCATGATGATAAAAACGGAGAGTAGTGATGAACCCACTGAAAGCCGGTGATACCGCACCGAAATTTAGCTTGCCCGATCAGGACGGTGAACAAGTAAATTTGACCGACTTCCAGGGACAGCGCGTTCTGGTCTATTTCTACCCGAAAGCGATGACGCCAGGCTGTACCGTCCAGGCGTGTGGTCTGCGTGACAGTATGGATGAACTGAAAAAAGCCGGGGTTGACGTATTAGGTATCAGCACTGACAAACCTGAGAAACTGTCCCGCTTTGTTGAAAAGGAGCTGCTGAATTTCACGCTGCTCTCTGATGAACATCACGAGGTCTGTGAGCAGTTTGGTATCTGGGGTGAAAAAACCTTTATGGGGAAAACCTATGATGGCATTCACCGCATCAGTTTCCTGATTGGCGTGGATGGCAAAGTGGAGAAGGTCTTTGACGACTTCAAAACCAGCAATCACCACGATATCGTGATGGATTACCTGAAATCCGCCTAATCATGTCCGGGTCGACCTTTCCGGTCGACCCGTAACAAAGTCGGCGGTGACTATTTGGCCAGCTCATCCGGCCAGGCGTGCACCACCGCTTTGACGAGGGTGGCCAGCGGAATGGCAAAGAAGACGCCCCAGAATCCCCATAAGCCGCCAAAAATGACCACTGACAAGATAATCACCAGCGGGTGCAAATTCACCGCTTCAGAAAACAGCACCGGCACCAGAATGTTGCCGTCCAGCGCCTGAATGACCAGGTAGACCACCATCATCGTCCAGAAGTCACCGGATAATCCCCACTGCCCCAGCCCGACGCCCATCACCGGGATAGTCACGACCATCGCCCCGATATAGGGAATCAGCACCGACACGCCGACCAGTACCGCCAGCAGCAGGGCGTAGTTCATGCCAATGGCGAGGAAACCCACCCAACTGACCACGCCCACGACGACCATTTCCAGCACCTTGCCGCGAATATAGTTTGATACCTGCTGGTTCATCTCCACCCACACCTGCCCCGCCAGACCGCGGTTGCGTGGCAGCACGCGGCGAATGGCGTTCAGCATCTGCTCTTTGTCCTTCAGCAGGAAGAACACCATCAGCGGCACCAGCACCAGATAGATCGCCAGCGTCATCAACCCCACCAGCGAGGCGAGAGAGTATTTCACCAGCTGATCGCCCAGCCCGCTCAGGCGGCTGCGCAGGTTTTCCACCACAATATCGATGATGCCAGCCCCCATCAGGGTGGGGAAACGGTCAGGCAGCCGCATCGCGTACTGATACAGTCGGGTCAGCATAGTGGGTAGCTCGTGGGTCAGATTGATCCCCTGCTGCCACGCGACGGGAACCACCACCAGCATCAGCACCAGCAGCAACGTGGCAAAGACAATCAGCACCAGCGTGACGGCCCAGGTGCGCGAGCAGCCCAGCCGCTCCAGCCGTACCGTTGGCCACTCCAGCAGATACGCCAGTACCAGGGCCACCAGCAGCGGAGCCAGCAGGCCGTTGAAGAAAAACAGAATGCAAAATGCTGCCAGCAGAATCGCCAGCAATGCAATCGCCTGAGGATCGCTGAATCGACGGCGATACCACTGCATTAAAAGTTCGAGCATGGGAGTCCTTGCCTGAAAAAGATGGGGAGAGTGTATCTGATACGGCCCATTCTTGCGTAATGCCGTCATGGGCGTAGAAAAATTAGTGCGGAAGTCCCTGCGCGACGGCAGGCGTTTTGTTCGCGCCGGGGGCAACGACGACCTGGTTGCGTCCCCCATTTTTCGCCTGGTATAGCGCATCATCAGCCTGTTTAAAGGTCTCTTCCATAGTGCCGTCGATCGCCGACAGCCAGAATGCGACCCCCGCCGAGATAGTAATGTGGCCCACCCGATCGAGCGATAGCTGCTCAATACGTTTACGCACCCGATCAGCAATCACTATCGCCACTTCGCGATCGGCCCCCGGCAGGATCATCAGGAATTCTTCACCGCCGTTACGGCAGATTACATCCGTCTGCCGCGCCCCCTGCTCCAGCTGGCGAGCCACCGTTTGGATCACCGCATCCCCGGCATCGTGGCCGAACGTATCATTAACGCGTTTAAAGTAGTCGATATCCAGCGCCAGCACCGCAAAAGGCTGGCTGGTAGCCAGAAAATAGTCCAGTACGGCATTCAGACCCCGCCGGTTGAGCAGCCCGGTCATCGGATCCGTCTGGACTTCGCTCTTCAGCCGCCCGATTTTATCCTGCATCAGGGCGATCCCGGCCAGCATAGCGCGCTTGATCTGTGACGCTTCATAGTACCAGGAACGGATGCCGTTAATCTCTTTCGACACGTTTTGCGTATCCATCTGACTGGCCTTACGTGCCAGTTGCCACAGCGGCAGCGCGATACGCTGCGCGAGGATCAGCGCAATAATCAGCGTTAACAGGGCGAAAGGCACTGAATGCTTAAGCACTTTCAGCAGCAGGCTGTTGAGCGGTGCCAGCGTTGCCTCCGTCGGTTTAAGCGTAATGATCGTCCAGCCTGCCGTCGGCACATTGGCGAAGCCCGCCAGCATCGGCTCTCCGCTTTCCGTCGTCACCTGCTGGTTACCGTTGCTGGCGCGGGCGCGCACTGCCGTACTGATCAATGGATCGATGGTTTTCCCCACCCTCTGGCGATCCTGGTGATACAGCACCTGATTTTTGCTATCAATGACATACAGGGACGATCCGTCGCGGTAGAACTGCTCACCGAGCAGAACGTTAAGAATACTTCTTTTTTTCAGATAAATAGAACCACCGACATACCCCAGATAGGTGCCGGTTTTCGACCAGATGGGCCAGGAGACAAACACCAGCAGATTGTTCGCCGCAGACATGCTGGGCTGGCTGATCAGCGGCTTACGCTCGTGAAGGGCCTGTTTGGTGGCGCTGGAGCTGAGATGCATGCCCTTCAGCATCAGGGACTCCGGGGAAATCGCCCGCACCCATCCACTGGCATCAACAATCACCACGGAGTTAAAGCTGTTCGTTTGCTCACGCAGGCGATCGACTTCATCCTGCAGGGTCGCGTCATTATCCAGACCGTTCCCCAGCACTTTGGCGCTGTAGGAGAGCTGCGACTGCGCCAGTTGGAAAAACACTTCAGTGGTCGATGCCAGTTTGGTGGCATACACCCGGTTTGATTCCAGCGTATTTTCGATCAGCACATCACGCTGTACCCGCCAGCTGGCGTACAGTGAGTTAGCAAGGGTGATCACAATACTGGCGACCGCCAGCAGGGTAATGAGGGTACGCAAGTCCGTTTTGGGGCGCGAAAGCCTCAGCATGGACTCACCCCGGTGAGTAACATCATTATCAGCGCCTTATATTTTTTATGCGCGTTATGCCCAAAGAGCGAAGAGAGATTAAGTGCGATTTATGCCCTGGTTAAGCACGGGCCAATTGTACACCTCTCAGCCGATTTGGGAATATTCTGAAGCCCTCAGAGCCAATAATTATTTCACTTAAGGCAGGAACGTGTTCGCCGGGAGGCGGGCCGGCGGCCCGCTGAGAAGCATTACATCGCCAGGAAGGCATAGCCCTGGTTTTCAAGCGTGGAAACCGTCGTCGGGCTGGATAATGCGTGAGTCACTGATTTATCAATCCACTCACTCTTATAGTGGTGGAAGGCGACAGACTGATCGCAGACAGACACATCGACCCCTTTTTCCCGCAGCGCGGCAATCAGCGGCAGGTTGGGATTATCCCTGCCGAACAGCCGGTGGTACTGCGCGTTGTTCAGCATGGCGGGCGTACCGTCACCGGTGACTGAAACCACAAACTTCAGTTTCTCTGCCGGCACCCCGGAGGCGACGTACAGGTTGACCACTCGGGCTACCCGCTCCAGCCCGAGATTGGGATCGTCAGGGCTGTTTTCCGCTTTGGTGATCTGAAAGACGATCTTATTGCTGTCGTTCAGATTCGGCCGGTAAGCGACCTCAGGCTCGTAGTGTATTTTGCCATAGCCCTGAATGGCAGGCGTGGACCAGAAGCCCGCCGGATCGCTGACCGGTTCCACGCGGTTGGCGAGTTTATCGATCAGTTCAGGGGCTTTAGAAAAGCTGGCACCCACAAAACCGGCAACCACCGCAATCAGCACACAGGAAATCACAGAACGCATAGCAACACCTCTTGTAAGAGCACATCGTCATCTCTGAGATATAACACAGCCCTGACGCCCCTCTTACCGGCCATTCTTACCTCTGGCGCGCAGTGGTTGCCTGCTGAAACCATCAGTAGTGCATACTGTGCGGAAACCGTAATGCATGGACCGTTCTGCCGCTGCCGGCTCACTACCACGGTTAACTGCGGTAGCCGGTTCCGCCTCAGTCGGACTCAAACGGCTCAGGCAATATTGTCCCCTGCGGTTAGCATATTGGCTGGGCCTGCCCGCCGGGCGTCAGGAACCTGTCGGCTGAAAATTTACTTATGTTTCGCGCGCCGCGCCGGACGCTGCATCAGGTTTTTTTCAGAGTAAACCCTATCATTTTTTATGTTTTTATCAGTCAATTTGAATGAAATCATCTAAGACGAAACCTCATGCTGGCAGGAAAGGCCGCTATCAGGTTCTGAAAACAGGGATAACGTCCTGAAAGACGATGCGGATACTGTTCAGTTTTTTACGGCAAGATTTCGTCTGTTCTGCGGCAGGGGATCCCCCGGGCGTGATTAAGCCATTTCATTCGCCCCGGGCTGTGGTTAAGATGGGGAATGAGTGCGTCGTTTTACGCGCAAAGAGAACATTTCGGCACGTTGCCGGTCAGAAATTGAACCTCCTTGTTAGGGTTTGCGTATGTTCATCCGATTAAAGAAAAACCTGCTGGCAACGTTAATGGTGACACTGCTGGCGGGCAGTCAGCTTCCGGCCCACGCTGATATCAGCGATAATCTGCCGGATATTGGTACGACGGCAGGCGGTACCCTGTCAATTAATCAGGAACTGGCGATGGGCGATTTTTATGTACGCCAGCTGCGCGCCAGCGCGCCCATTATTAACGATCCCCTGCTGAACCAGTACATTAATCAGTTAGGCCAGCGACTGGTGAACCATGCCTGGTCGGTCAAAACACCCTTTCATTTTTATCTGATCCGCAACGATGAGATTAACGCCTTTGCTTTTTTTGGCGGCAACGTGGTGCTTCACTCCGCGCTGTTCCGCTACAGCGATAACGAGAGCCAGCTGGCTTCGGTTATGGCGCACGAAATATCTCACGTCACCCAGCGCCACCTGGCGCGCGCCATGGAAGAGCAACAGCGTAATGCCCCGCTGACCTGGGTGGGTGCCCTGGGGTCAATTCTGCTGGCAATGGCCAGCCCGCAGGCCGGTATGGCGGCCCTCAGCGGCACTCTGGCGGGGGCCCAGCAGGGCATTATCAGTTTCACCCAGCAGAACGAACAGGAAGCCGACCGTATAGGCATCCAGGTATTACAGCGTGCCGGGTTTGACCCGGAGGCGATGCCGGACTTTCTGCAAAAACTGGCCGACGCCTCCCGCTTTGCCTCTAAGCCGCCCGAAATGCTGCTGACGCACCCGCTCCCTGACAGCCGGCTGTCAGATGCCCGTAACCGCGCCAATCAGATGAAACAGGTTGTGGTGCAGTCATCGCAGGATTTCTACATGGCAAAAGTCAGGGCGCTCGGCATGTTCTCAACCGGGCAAAACCAGCTCACCAGCGACCTGCTGACCAGCCTGACCAATGGCAACAGCCGCGAGCAGGCGGCGGCGCTGTATGGTAAAGCGGTGCTGCTGCTGGGGGAGAGTAAATACCAGCAGGCCAGAAACATCATTGCGCCGCTGCTGGCGAAACAGCCGGACAACATCTGGTATCTGGATATCATGACGGATATTGATATCGGGCTGAAGCAGCCGCAGCAGGCAATCAATCGTCTGCTCTCCGCCAAAGGCGTGAGCAGCAATCCGGTATTGCAGCTCAACCTGGCGAATGCCTACGTCGAGGCTAAACAGCCCGCCAGTGCCAGCAAAGTCCTGTACCGCTACACCTGGGCGAATAAAGACGATCCGAACGGCTGGGGCCTGCTGGCTCAGGCCTCTGCCGATCAGGGGCTGACGGATGAAGAGCAGGCAGCTCGGGCGGAGGATTTGGCGTTAAGCGGTCAGCTTGATCAGGCGATCCGCAGCCTGAGCAGCGCCAGCGCGGCGGTCCCACTGGGCAGCCTGAAACAGGCCCGCTATGACGCCCGCATTGACCAGCTTCGCCGGCTGCAGGAACGTTTCCGCCAGTATCAGAAATCGTAATGACAGAAAGGGAAAACCATGTCTGAGGTTCAGATTTACCACAACCCACGCTGCTCGAAGAGCCGTGAAACCCTCGCGCTGCTGAAAGAACACGGCGTGGAACCGCAGGTCATCCTCTATCTGGTGACACCGCCGGCAGTAGCGACACTCAGCAGGCTGGTGCAGCAGCTGGGATTCACCAGCGCACGCCAGCTGATGCGGACGAAAGAAGTGCAGTATAAAGCGGCAGGTCTGGACGACCCGGCGCTGACGGAGGCGCAGCTGCTGGCCGCGCTGGCGGCGGAGCCGACGCTGATTGAACGTCCGATCGTGGTCGCAGGCGATAAGGCGCGCATTGGCCGGCCGCCGGAGCAGGTGCTGGCTATCCTGTGAGCGTCAGGGCAAAAGCCGCAACTACAGGGTCAGCGTCTCTTTGACAAAAGGAATGGTCAGCTTACGCTGGGCGCTGATCGAGGCCTGGTCGAGCTGATCCAGCGTCACAAACAGCGTGCGCATTTCGCGATCGAGCCGTTTCAGCAGGAAGCGGCCCACATCTTCGGGAAGCTCAAAACCACGCAGCTTCGCCCGCAGCTGTAACGCCTGCAGTTTGTCCTCATCCGACAGCGGCTGCAGCTTATAGATCTGCCCCCAGTCCAGACGCGATGCCAGATCGGCCAGCTTCAGATTCAGCTGGCGAGGGGGACGATCCCCGGTGATCAGCAGCCGCGTTTTCCCGGTCTCCAGGATACGGTTATAGAGATCGAAAATCGCCATTTCCCACGGTTCATCCCCGGCAATACACTCGATATTATCGATGCAGATCAGCGCGAGCTGCTCCATGCCGTCGAGCACTTCAGGGACAAACCAGGTGCGTTTATCCAGCGGGACATAGCCCACGGCTTCACCTTTGGCCGACAGTTCAGCGCAGGCGGCGTGCAGCAGATGGCTGCGTCCTCCTCCTTCGCGAGACCAGAAGTAAAAGTAGCTACCGTGTTGCTGATGCAGCGCGCCCTGAAGGGCAGCCAGCAGCGACGGATTTTCCCCCGGCCAGAAGCTGGCAAAGGTTTCGTCGTCGGGCAGGTAAAGTGGCAGTGAGAGCTGTGCCGGCGTGTTCAGATTCACCTCAGGTTTTGAGCAGGCAGAAAACGGTAAAATTCTAACACAACTCGCCCGGGATCATGAAACGCTAAGGCTGCCTGAGCGGCAGGTTAGCGGGACAGCCGCGCTGGCTGCCCCGATCCGGCTTACTTCGCGCCGTTACCGTCGTCCGGCAGCTCGATCACCTCTTCTTCGCTGCGCAGCAGGGAAATCGCTTTAAAGATCAGACTCAGTCCGACCCCAACGACGGTGGCCAGGGCCATGCCTTTCAGTTCTGCGGCTCCAATATGCACCTTCGCCCCGCTGACCCCAATGATCAGGATCACTGAGGTCAGGATCAGATTTTGCGCTTTGTTATAATCGACCCTGGATTCGATCAGCACGCGGATGCCTGATGCGGCTATCACCCCGTACAGCAGCAGCGACACCCCGCCCATCACCGGCACCGGCACGGCCTGAATAGCCGCGGCCAGCTTGCCGACGCAGGAGAGCAGGATCGCCAGAATCGCCGCGCCGCCGATCACCCAGGTACTGTACACCCGGGTGATTGCCATCACGCCAATGTTTTCGCCATAGGTGGTGTTCGGCGTGGAGCCAAAGAAGCCGGAGAAGATGGTCGAAATGCCGTTGGCAAACATGGAGCGGTGCAGGCCCGGATCTTTCAGCAAATCTTTCTTCACGATATTGGCCGTCACCACCAGATGGCCGATATGCTCGGCAATCACCACCAGCGCCGCAGGCAGGACGGTAAAGATGGCATACCATTCAAAACGCGGGGTGTAGAAGGTCGGCAGGGCGAACCAGTGCGCCTCACGCACTGGCGTCCAGTCAACGATGCCCATGCCGAAGGAGAGCGCATAGCCCACCAGCACCCCCACCAGAATCGGGATGATGGCCAGAAAACCCCGGAACAGCACCGAACCAAAGACCGTCACCCCCAGCGTGACCATCGAAATAATAATGGTTTTACTGTCAGCCGCACTGCCATCGGCAGGGAGCAGACCCGACATATTGGCCGCAACGCCCGCCAGCTCGAGGCCGATCACGGCCACAATCGCGCCCATCGCGGCCGGTGGGAACATCACATCCAGCCAGCCGGTGCCGGCTTTCTTGACGATCAGCGCCACCAGGCAGAACAGCACACCACACATAATAAAACCGCCCAGCGCCACTTCATAACCCAGCGGCAACAGCAGCAACACCGGGGAAATAAAGGCAAAGCTGGAGCCAAGATAAGCCGGAATTTTGCCTTTGCAGATAAACAGGTACAGCAGCGTACCGATACCGTTGAACAGCAGCACCGTGGCCGGATTGATATGGAAGAGAATGGGTACCAGTACCGTCGCGCCAAACATAGCGAACAGATGCTGGAAGCTGAGTGGAATAGTCTGTAGCAGCGGTGGCCGCTCGTGTACGCCAATTGCGCGACGCGTCATGATTTCATACCCCTTGCGTTTCCTGAGCTGTAAAAAAACCGACTCTATGGTCGGTTTGTTAATAAAAATAATCGATTACTGCACAATTTCTGCCGCGGTAAGGATCGGGCAGACCAGGCGTTATCGTCGCAGACCGCATGGACAGGGACAATCGCCTGGCACATCGTTTATTTCGTCCCGAAGATCTTGTCGCCGGCATCACCGAGGCCAGGGATAATATACCCCTTCTCGTTCAGGCCCTGATCGACGGAGGCAGTATAAACTTCAATGTCCGGGTGAGCTTTTTCCAGCGCAGCCAGCCCTTCCGGCGCCGCCACCAATACCAGTACCTTGATACTGCTGCAGCCGGCTTTCTTCAGCAGGTCGATGGTGGCGATCATGGATCCACCAGTGGCCAGCATCGGGTCAACAACCAGTGCCATGCGCTCTTCAATATTGGAAACCAGCTTCTGGAAATACGGAACCGGCTCCAGCGTCTCTTCGTCGCGATATACGCCGACCACGCTGATACGCGCGCTGGGCACATGTTCCAGTACGCCTTCCATCATACCCAGACCTGCACGCAGGATGGGCACAACGGTAATTTTTTTACCTTTAATCTGCTCAATCTCAACCGGGCCGTTCCAGCCTTCGATGGTGACGGTTTCGGTTTCTAAATCGGCAGTGGCTTCATAAGTCAGCAGACTTCCCACTTCTGACGCAAGTTCACGGAAACGTTTGGTGCTTACGTCATGTTCCCGCATCAGACCCAGTTTATGTTTGACCAGCGGGTGTTTGACTTCCACGATCTTCATTGTTGTACTCCCGGAGTGTTAAGCTGCAAAAAAAAATCGCGAGATTATAGCGCCATTTAACCGCTGCGCCATATGACTTCGTGCAATACTTTTCATCTCTCCTGCAAGCCCCCTAAGAATTAGCTAAAATCTGACTATCCGCAATAGCGCTTAAGATGGCACTCGCAAACGTTTGCCTGCGCTGTTAGAATTGCCGCGCTTAAAACAGCCACAACACCAACCGCAAAACGCGTGGGGATTCCGCAGTGACCGACAAAACCTCTCTCAGCTATAAAGACGCCGGCGTAGATATTGATGCTGGTAATGCTTTAGTCGACCGTATCAAAGGCGTAGTGAAAAAGACCCGCCGCCCTGAAGTCATGGGTGGACTGGGCGGTTTCGGTGCCCTTTGCGCACTGCCGCAAAAATACCGTGAGCCGATTCTGGTTTCCGGCACTGACGGCGTCGGCACCAAGCTGCGTCTGGCGATGGACCTGAAACGCCATGATACTATCGGTATCGATCTGGTCGCCATGTGCGTCAACGATCTGGTGGTACAGGGTGCAGAACCGCTGTTTTTCCTTGATTATTATGCTACCGGCAAGCTGGACGTTGAAACAGCGGCCAGTGTGATCACCGGCATCGCCGAAGGCTGTTCGCAGTCGGGCTGTGCGCTGGTGGGCGGTGAAACCGCTGAGATGCCAGGTATGTACCACGGTGACGATTACGACGTGGCAGGCTTCTGCGTCGGCGTGGTTGAGAAAGCCGACATTATCGACGGCAGCAAAGTGGCCGATGGTGACGTTCTGATCGCCCTGGGCTCAAGCGGCCCGCACTCTAACGGCTACTCGCTGGTGCGCAAAATTCTGGAAGTCAGTCACACTGACCCGGACACCACCCAGCTGGAAGGCAAATCGCTTGCCGACCACCTTCTGGCCCCGACTCGCATCTATGTGAAAAACATTCTCAGCCTGATCGAACAGGTTGATGTGCATGCGATTGCCCATCTGACCGGCGGTGGCTTCTGGGAAAATATTCCGCGCGTCCTGCCGGATAACACTCAGGCCGTGCTGTCCGAATCAAGCTGGGAATGGCCGGCCGTATTCGGCTGGATGCAGCAGGCGGGCAACGTCAGCCGCTTTGAAATGTACCGCACCTTTAACTGCGGCGTCGGCATGGTGATCGCGCTCAGTCCGGCGGATGCCGACAGGGCCGTACAACTGATGACAGATGCCGGCGAGAAAGCGTGGAAAATCGGCGTCATCAAAGCCTCTGACTCTGACGAGCGTGTGGTTATTAACGCATGAAGCGCATAGTCGTGCTGGTTTCCGGCAATGGAAGCAATTTACAGGCAATCCTGGATGCCTGCCAGCAGGGGCGGATTAACGGCAGCATCGCTGCCGTGTTCAGCAATAAGGCAGAAGCCTTTGGTCTGGTGCGCGCACGCGATGCCGGTATTCCCGCCCATGCCCTGTCTGCCGCGCAGTTTGCCGACCGTGAGGCGTTTGACCGCCAGCTGATGCTGGAGATCGACGCGTATGCTCCCGATCTGGTAGTGCTGGCCGGGTATATGCGCATTCTCAGCCCGACGTTTGTGCTGCACTACGCCGGACGCATGCTCAATATCCATCCTTCGCTGTTACCCAAATACCCGGGGCTGCATACGCACCGCCAGGCGATTGAGAACGGTGACGATGAGCACGGCACCTCGGTGCATTTTGTTACCGAAGAGCTGGACGGTGGCCCGGTGATCCTGCAGGCGAAAGTGCCGGTATTCAGCGATGACAGTGAAGACGATGTCACCGCCCGCGTACAGCATCAGGAACATGCCATTTATCCGCTGGTGGTCGGCTGGTTTATGGATGGCCGTCTGGCGATGCGCGACGATGTGGCCTGGCTTGATGACCAGCCGCTGCCCCCTGCCGGACATGCCCTGGACTGAAGAATGACGGGCGGATCGCCTCCGCCCCGTTTATCCCCTCCGTTTACGCCAGCGGTTTTTTCGCCGTCTCGCGGGAACAGAAGACCGCTATGGCCGTGATCAACAGCGCCAGCACAATATAGACTGACACCCACAGCGTTCCCCCCGTCTTGCTAAACACCGTCGTGATAATCAGTGGAGCAAAGCCGCCCCCCAGAATACCTGCCAGCGTATAGGCCATGGACGACCCTGCATAGCGAACCCGACCGGGAAACTGCTCGGTGACAAACGCCGCCTGCGGGCCGTACATCAGCGCATGGATCAGTAAGCCCACCACCACCGCCAGGCAGATCGCCCACGGCTGCGCGCTGTCCAGCAGGGCAAAGAACACAAAGGCCCAAATCATCCCCAGCAGCGTACCTGCCAGATAGACCGGCCGTCGGCCAAAACGATCGGACAGCAGTCCGCACAGCGGTACCGCCAGCGCATTAGCCGCTGCACCCAGCATCGTCGCCCCCAGGGCCAGCGGGCGTGGCAGTTGCAGCACGGTGGTGACGTAGGTCAGTGTAAAGACCACGACCAGCGCGTACAGCACGTCGGAACCAATGCGTGACCCACCGGCGATCAGCAGCGCTTTACGCTGCGTCAGCATCACCTCTTTCAGGGGCCTGTGGCTGGTCTGTTTTTTCTCTGCCAGCGCCCGGAAAACAGGGGTTTCATCCACGCCACGGCGCAGCCACAGACCGAACAGCATCAGCGCCAGGCTGAGCAGGAACGGGATGCGCCAGCCCCACTGCTGAAACTGCTCCGGGCTGACCGACAGGCTGATCAGTGCAATGATCGCCGTACCGCACAGCGTGCCGCAGGAAGGGCCCATCTGGGCAAAGGAGCCGTTCAGACCACGCCGATCCTGGCGGCCGTGCTCCATTGACAGCAGTACGGCCCCTGCCCACTCTCCCCCCAGCGCAATTCCCTGGAAGAAACGCAGCGTCACCAGCAAGATCGGACTGAGGATCCCCCACTGCGCATAACCCGGCAGCAGGCCCATCAGGGCAGAGGTTCCGCCCATAATCATCAGCGTGGTAACCAGCACGAAGCGCCGGCCAAGCACGTCCCCCAGATGCCCGAACAGCATTCCACCCAACGGGCGCGAAATATAACCGACCGCATAGGTCGAAAAAGCAAGGATGGTCCCCACCAGCGGATTAAAGGAGGGGAAAAAGACATGGTTAAAGACCAGCGCCGCCATGATGTTGTAAATGGTAAAGTCGTACCACTCAAGAGCGGTGCCGATGGAACTGGCCGCCGCCAGCCGGCCGGTTTTAGCGGAGGAAGTCGCATCCCTTTCCGGGATAACGTCCTGCCGTTGTGGCAGTTCAGACAGGCTCATGATGTCATCTCCTGAGAGGTTAACTGCCAGCTTAACTGGTAAAACTCCGCCGTACCGTGCAGTACTGCCGACGCCCGCCGGGCCAGCTCGTCGACCGCTGCCTCGCTGCTGGCTTCAATCAGCACCATCTGCTGCAGGCGTCCGGGCAGGCGCTCCTCTTTAGGTAACGGCGTGCTCAGGGCGTCATCCGGACTTAACAGCGCGCAGGTGACAAAGCCCGGCAGCGCAGAGAGCATCTCACCGACCTGCAATACGTCGCCGACGGCTACGGACTGCTGACACGTCAGTACCGCCAGATGCGCACCGCTGCCCGCACCGGTCCGCGCGTCAATACGGCAGACCCGACGGAGCGGATCGATCATCTTTTGCAGGTTATCCCGTGACCAGGCGGTCTGCCGGGTGAATGCGGCGTGATAGTCGGCGCAGGTGAAATCGTCGAGGCTGTGAGTTTTATACAGGCCGAGATAGCACCGCCCGGCATGCCGGGCACGGTAGCGCGTTCCGCTAATAAATCCGCTAATCGCTACGCGCTCGGCAACGTGTTCATTGTCGTACCAGAGGTTAAAATCAGCCTCATCGTCACCGCCGATATTTGTCGCCACAAACAGCATTCCCTGAGGGTGTGATGTCATCTTCAGACTCCTGTTGATTGAGTAAGGGGGCGCAGCGCCTGTTCCACCGCCAGCGCGCAGCACATCAGCGCCGTATCCCGATCCGGCAACGCTGCCAGCATCAGGCCAACCGGCGCAGTTCCTGCCGGATGGCAGGGTAATGAGACGGCACAGCCGTCAAGAAAATTAACCATCGACGGATTTCGCAGCAGCGCAGCGTTAACCGCAAAATAGCGCGCTTCATCCTGTTCCAGCTCCGCCACTGTCGGGGCGGTCATCGGTACGGTCGGCATCAGCAGCGCGTCATAACCGGCCATTTCCGCGCCCACACGCCGCTGCCACCCTTCACGCTGCCGGTGCAGCAGCGCAGCATCCTCTGCGGAAATGGCCGCACCACGGTGAATACGTGACAGAACGCGCGGATCGTAGCGACTGGCCTCTTCCCGCATCAGCGTCTGATGCCACTGCCAGGCTTCACAGGCGGTCAGTCCTCCGGCGGCATTGATCTGCGCCAGTTCTGCAAACGGCGTGAGCGGTAACGTGTCAATGCGAATGCCCAGGGATCTCATCCGCTCAACGGCGTTGAAAAAGGCCTGTGCCACCTCCGTTGTTAACCCTTCCAGCACCAGGGTTTGCGGCACAGCCAGCCGCAACCGGTTCAGGTCGGGCATGGCCAGCACCAGGGGCCGCTCCGCCACCACGCCGTCCAGCAAGGCACAACTGGCCACGTCATGGGCGATAACCCCGACGGAATCCAGCGAGGGCGACAGCGGCATCAGGCCCTGCATGCTGATGCGGCGGGCCGTCGGTTTAAAGCCGGTCAGTCCGCAAAGTGCGGCGGGGATGCGCACCGAACCACCGGTATCACTGCCGAGTGAGCCGAGGCACATGCCGTCACTGACGGCAACCGCCGCACCGGAGGATGACCCGCCCGGGATCCGCCTGCACTCACGCTGCCAGCGGTTCGCCGGGGTGCCGTAATGGGGATTAATGCCCAGGCCGGAATAGGCAAACTCAGTCATATTGGTGCTGCCGATAAGCACCGCTCCGGCCTGGCGCAGGCGCGCAACCACGGCGGCATCCTGCGGCGCGGGCACCGCCTCTGCCAGACAGCGCGAGCCGCCGCTGGTGCTCTCTCCCACCACATCGAACAGCGCCTTGACGCTGACAGGAAGGCCATCCAGCGGTCCACGTGACTGCCCCTGACGGCGGCGTTCATCAGCCTGAATGGCGGCCTGCCGCGCCGGCTCCGGCCACAGCCGGAGAAAGACGCGGGCACCTTCTCCCTGCGGGTCTTGTGCCGCTGTCAGCGCCTGCTCCGTCAGCGAACGGGCGCTGACCTGCCCCGCGACCAGTGCGTCTGCCGCCTGTTTTAAGGTCATCGTCATCCCGCCTCCTCAGGCCACCAGTGGCAGCGTCTGGATCTGATACTGATGTTCAATGCTGCGCCCACGTTTTTCATCCACCAGCGCCATGCGAAACTGGCGTGCGGGGCGTATCCCGCCGAGCGCACTCAGCGTGCCGCAGCTCATGCCCAGCCCCTCTGGCAGCTCCCTTCCCCCGGCGTAGCGGGTGAGCAGATCGTCCGGCGTGCGCAGTTCTGCCAGATACCCCTGCTGGTAAAGCGTCCAGTCGGCCCCCTCGTTGACCCACGACTGCAGCAGCAGTCTGTCCCAGTCGTCAGCCACCTCACTCAGTCGCCAGGCATCGCGGGCCAGCGGCTTGGCGCAGACCTGTTTGGCCAGCGCCACGCTGTGGGTTTCAAGCTGGCGATCGGTATGATCGGAGGAGAGCGTCAGCCAGTTTTCCCCCTGCCAGCGAAAGAGGAAGGGTTCCGCCTCTCCGGAGCTCTGTTCACCCAGCACCTCGATATGGTTCTGCTGGGTCAGCAGCGTCGCGCTGGCACGATAAAAGAGCGGCACTGCACCCGGTGCGGGCACCCCCAGCGCCTCCAGCTCACGGATGTGTGCCAGCACGGCCTGGCTGTCCCTTCCGGCCCAGCCAGCTATAACCAGTTGATTAATAATTATATTTACCTGCTTTTCTGCCGCCGAACTCAGTGAAAATTGCAACATAACCGCTCCTGTTGATTAACTAAAATACCTGTGAAATTTCACTATAATGTAGAAATTGCAATTGTTATGCCGGAATGTGTGTAAAATGTGGGCAAGGTCAAAATGAAGAAAGGAATGCTGATGAGCGACACGGTACAGATCCCGACAGGAGATAGGGCTATCTCACTGAATGAACTGGCTTATCTCCGTTTTCGTCAGGCACTGATCACTCTGGAATATAAACCGGGGGATTATCTGAACATGGCGCAGGTGATGGCGGATCTTGAGGTCGGACGCACGCCGGTGAATCAGGCGGTGCACCGTCTTGCGGCAGAGGGACTGTTGCAGATCTTACCGCGTAAGGGGGTGATGGTCGCACCGCTGTCTGTCGACGATGCGCTGGAGTTGATTGAGGTACGTCTGGTGAATGAGCAGCTCTGTGTCCGCCTGGCTGCAGCGCGTATCTCTGCCGCTCAGGTCGGGCAGCTGCGCGAGATCAATGCCCGTCTTGCTGAGGCCAGCCGACAGCGCGATCCGCTAACGATGATGGCTTGCGATAATCAGTTTCACCATCTGCTGGCGGCGATTGCCGCCAACCGTCGTCTGATGGATATTCTGAATATCATTCATGCTCAGGCCCAGCGTTTCTGGGCGACAACGCTTTCGGATGCCGGGCATATGGAAGAGGTGATTGCCGAGCACAACGCGATTATTGATGCGCTGGCGGCCGGGGATCTCAGCGCGGCTGTAAGGGCGACCGAGCACCATATACTCTCGTTCAAACGTGCTCTGCTGGCAGGCCGAGCCGGCTGACGGCGTCAGCCATAGCGGCCGGTAATGTAATCTTCGGTTCGGCGCTGGCGCGGTGAAGTAAACAGGGCATCGGTGAGGCCAAACTCCACCACGCTTCCCTGATGCATAAAGGCAGTATAGTCCGACACACGCGCCGCCTGCTGCATGTTGTGAGTCACCAGAATCAGGGTGAAATGCTGCTTCAGCGAGGTCATCAGCTCTTCGATCACCAGCGTTGAAATGGGATCCAGCGCCGACGTCGGTTCGTCCAGCAGCAGGATTTCGGGTTCTATGGCAATCGCCCTGGCAATCACCAGACGCTGCTGCTGCCCGCTCGACAGCGTCAGTGCGTTCTGCCAGAGGTTATCTTTCACCTCTGGCCATAGCGCCGCAGCGCGCAGCGCCCGCTCAACCGCTTCATCCAGCACGCGCCGGTCGCGCACGCCCATCAGCCTCAGACCGTAGACGACATTATCGTAGATCGTTTTGGGAAACGGGTTCGGCCGCTGAAACACCATACCCACGCGGCGACGCAGCGCAGAGAGATCCCGATCCGGGCCGAGGATCGACTGCTGCTGCAGGCGAATGTCGCCGGTAATGCGGCAGCCATCAATCAAATCATTCATGCGGTTAAAGCAGCGTAACAGCGTCGATTTCCCGCAGCCGGACGGCCCGATCAGCGCTGTAATCCGATTTTTCGGCACCCGCAGGCTGATGGCGTTGAGCGCCGGTTTGTCGCCGTACCACAGGCAGAGATTATCCAGCTCCAGCGCGGTATCGTTATCATCAAAGTTCACAGTCATAACGGAATTCCGTGTTAATGCATCAGGGCACGATAGCGTTCGCGCAGACGATGGCGAAGGATCATGGCCATCAGATTCAACCCCAGGATCAGCAGCACCAGCAGCAGCGCGGTGGCAAAGACCAGCGGGCGATCGGCTTCGGCATTAGGGCTCTGGAACGCCAGATCGTAAATCTGAAAACCAAGATGCATAAATTTACGATCGAGGTGCAAATAGGGGAACAACGAATCAATGGGCAGCTCCGGTACCATTTTCACCACGCCCACCAGCATCAGCGGTGCCGTTTCTCCGGCCGCGCGGGCAACGGCGAGGATCAGGCCGGTTAACATTGCCGGCATCGCCTGTGGCAGGACCACGTGCCACAGCGTTTCGGCCTGCGTGGCCCCCAGTGCCAGCGAGCCCTGACGTAAGGTTGCCGGGATGCGTGACAGCCCTTCTTCAGTGGCCACGATCACCACCGGCAGCGTCAGCAGCGCCAGCGTGAGCGATGCCCACAGCAGTCCCGGCGTGCCAAAGGTCGGATTGGGCAGCGTACTGGCGAACAGCAGACGGTCAAGGCTGCCCCCCATAAACCAGACAAAGAACCCCAGGCCAAAGACGCCGTAAACAATCGATGGCACTCCCGCCAGATTGACCACGGCAATCCGCACCAGTCGGGTCAGCAGGTTGCGCCCGGCGTATTCATGCAGCCAGATGGCGGCAATCACCCCCAGCGGCATCACCACGATCGACATCAGTAACACCATCAGCACCGTGCCAAAGATCGCCGGGAATACCCCGCCCTCTCCCTGACTGCCACCGGATGAATCACTGACAAAGTGCCACAGCTGGCTGCCAAAATGACGCCACTTCATCCCGGCGGTCATCGCATTGGGCTGCCAGGCAGCCACAATCTGCGCCAGCGATATCTGATGCTGAACGCCGCTGGCATCCCGCAGCAGCAGCACGGTGCTGTCACTGTCCCGGTGTAGTGTGGCCAGCCTGGCGGCCTGGCGGGCAAACTGGCGCTGCAGTTCGGTACGATCCGCCAGATAGACCGACTGGGCCTCCGGGGTAAAGGTCTGTTCATTGCGCTGATGCTGCCGCTGCTGTTCCAGCGCTTCCAGCTGGGCATTCAGCCGGGCCATATTTTTACGCCGCAGCGTTTCCGCCTCGTCAATTCGCTGGCGCGTCTGGATCAGCCGCTGCTGCAGTGTCTGACCGAGATCCTGTGCCGTCAGCGGATGACGATCTTCACGCAGACCATCAAACCAGCCGTAGGCATTGCCGCCGGTCCGCCGTTGTAAAACAATCGCCTGAGGCGGTATTTCCCGCGACACAATATCGCTGGAAAGCAGCGTGCGAAAATCCTGGCCGCTAATATCACGGTTACCCGTTTTTATCAGATAACGCGTGACGCTGGCCGGCAGGTTTTGTCCGTGATGCTGGCCGCTGGCCATCAGTTGCTCCCGTGACACGGTCTGCTGCTGGATGACTTCACCCAGCATCTGTACCTGGCCGTCGGGCGTATTCAGGGTGAACAGTTCCAGCGGCTGCGGCCAGAAATAGCGCAGCCCCTGCCAGGCCAGCAGCGCGATAAGCAGGAAAAAAGCCAGCAGGCTGACCGCAACGGCCCCGCCCGTCAGCCAGCGCCAGCGATGATTATTGCGTTGTGCATTCATCCCGGCATCTCCTGCTGGCTGTAACGCTGTCGCAGCCGTTGCCGCACCATTTCGGCCAGGGTATTCACTACCAGCGTAAACACCAGCAGCACCAGTGCGGATAAGAACAGTACGCGATAGTGCGCGCTGCCTGCGGCAGCCTCCGGCATTTCGACCGCCACATTGGCGGCCAGCGAACGCAGGCCTTCAAACAGGCCGCCATCGGTGACCGGCGTGTTCCCGGTCGCCATCAGTACGATCATCGTTTCCCCTATCGCCCGGCCAAAACCGATCATCATCGCGGCAAAGATCCCGGAGGAGGCCCCGGGCAATACCACCCGCGTCAGGGTCTGCCATGGCGTTGCCCCCAGCGCAAGGGATCCCTGTCCCAGTGACGCCGGGACACTGAAGATGGCATCTTCTGCCAGGGTGAAAATCAGGGGCACCAGCGCGAAGCCCATCGCCACGCCTGCCACCAGCAGGTTACGCTGCTGATAGTCGGCGCTGAGACGTTCAGCCAGCCCCTCACCCCATAGCGTCTGCTCGGCCAGCGGGATCACCCACAGGGAAAAGATTGCCGTCAGCAGCAGTACGGGCAGCAGCAGTACGACCTCACGCCCTTCGGCAAGCCAGCGCTGTCGCCAGCGGGACGGCAGTTTTTGCATCAGCCAGCCACACAGTAACAGCACGGCGGCCAGCAGCAGGGGTAACAGGAGAACCCCGAGCAGGCGGTCGGCAATTTTTGGGGCCAGCCACAGGCCGGCAATCAGGCCAATCACCACACTTGGCAGTGCGCCCATCATTTCAATTGCTGGCTTCACCCAGCGACGGAGTGCCGGTGCCATAAACCAGGCTGTATACATCGCCGCCGCCAGGGCCAGCGGGGTAGCAAACAGCATGGCCAGACCGGCGGCCTTCAGGGTCCCCACCACCATCGGCACCAGGCTGAATTTCCCCTGGTAATAATCATTAGCCGAGGTCGACTGCCAGACATAGTCCGGTTCCGGGTAGTTTTCATACCAGACTTTGTGCCACAGATTACGCCAGCTGAGATCCGGCCAGGGATTGGTCAGATGATAATGCTGCCAGCGTCCGGCACGCTCAACCAGTAGTCCATCCCCTTCCGGAGAGAACTGGGCCCGTTCAGCCCCTGGCGCAATCTGCTGGCGGAGAATAGCGCCGTCCTGCTTGCTGGCGTACAGATTCAGTTCGCCCTGCGGGCTCAGCGTGGCAAAGACGCGGCGGTGAGGTTCGGTAAACAGCAGCGGCTGCCAGGCAGCCCCGGCGAACGGGCGAATCTGACGCAGGTGCGGGCCGCTGGCGCTGGCGATATCAAACCATTGTGAGATCCCGTGACGGTCTGCGATCAGCAGCGAATTCCCCCCGCTCAGCAACGCCATGCTTTTGGGCACGTCGGCCAGCATCAGGGAGTCACGCAGTCGGGGTTCACCGTTGCCCAGCCGCCAGACACGCAGCTGCGCCCCGGAAAGCGCAAATAAAAGATGTCCGTCGGGAGAAAGCAGAAGATGGTCAACGCCCGACACGTTCAGCCGGTAGTTTTGTGCGGGCTGCTGTGCCTGTAGCTGCCACAGAGTAATGGTATCTGCCGAGGCCAGCGCCACCTGCCAGCGATTTTCGCCACTCTGCGCCAGGCTGAAATGGCGCACGCCGTCCTCACCGGTAGCCAGCGGCACATCGCCCAGAGGAAACTTCCAGCGCGGCTCCTCGCCTGACGGAAAATCGGGCTGCACTAACACCATGGCGCCGCCGTCGGACAACAGCATTACGCTGCCATTATCGGCGCTGGCGCTGGCACGCACCTCACCGGCCTCACGCAACAGCGAAAACGCAGCGGAAGGGGGTTCAGCACTCAGGGGGATAAAGCGTCCACGCCCCTGCTGATCAATACGCCAGCCCCACTGCTGCTGTTTGTCCATACCCATGGCAACTGCCGGGCTGCTCTGCCCGAGTGTGATGTCGTTCCCTGCCTGCAGGCTCGGGCTGACAAAAAGCGGCACCACCACCCAGATCAGCCAGAAAAAAAGCAGCATCATGACCAGCAGGATTGCCATGCCGCACGCCGTTACCACGCGTCGTGTCAGCCGATCGATCATGCGGCGGCGCCCGGCGTTGTCGTGGACCGGGATTGGGCGGTCAGTCATATCAGAGAGGGTTTCCATTGTGCGTCGAAGCCGCTATGTTGCCCGTATGTGATTAATAAGACAATCAACAATCACCGAGCGTTGGACAATGCTGCCATACTCTCGCCATAATGTTTCAGAACAATGGATACCTTCATCCTGAATCAGACAACGGAGTAAAAATGGGTCAGGAAAAGCTGTATATAGAGAAAGAGTTAAGTTGGTTATCCTTTAATGAACGCGTTTTGCAGGAAGCGGCAGATAAAACTAACCCGCTAATCGAGCGTATGCGCTTTCTTGGTATCTACTCCAACAACCTGGAGGAGTTCTACAAAGTTCGCTTTGCCGACCTTAAGCGCCGTATTTTGATCGGTGAAGAACAGGGTTCACCCAATCCGCCACGCCATCTGTTGAAAAAAATTCAGGCGCGGGTACTGAAGGCCGATCAGGAGTTCGACAGTCTTTACAACGACCTGCTGCTGGAGATGGCGCGTAATCAGATCTTCCTGATTAATGAACGCCAGCTGTCACCCAATCAGCAGAGCTGGCTGCGCCACTACTTCAAACATCATCTGCGTCAGCACATCACGCCAATTCTGATCAATCATGACACCGACCTGATTGAGTTCCTGAAAGACGATTACACGTATCTGGCCGTGGAGATTATTCGCGGTGACGATATTCGTTACGCCCTGCTGGAAATTCCGTCCGATAAAGTTCCGCGCTTTGTTAACCTGCCGCCGGAGACGCCGCGCCGCAGAAAACCGATGATCCTGCTGGATAACATCCTGCGTTACTGCCTGGGGGATATCTTCCGGGGGTTCTTCGATTACGATGCGCTGAATGCCTATTCGATGAAAATGACGCGGGATGCGGAATACGATCTGGTCACCGAGATGGAATCCAGCCTGTTGGAGCTGATGTCCTCCAGCCTGAAGCAGCGCCTGAATGCTGAACCGGTGCGCTTTGTTTATCAGCGCGATATGCCTGATGCCATGGTGGAGCTGCTGCGTAACAAGCTGAATATCTCCAACTATGACTCGATTGTGCCCGGCGGGCGCTACCATAACTTTAAAGACTTTATTGGCTTCCCGAATGTGGGTAAGGCCAATCTGGTCAATAAACCACTGCCGCAGCTGCGCCACATCTGGTTTGATCGGTTCCGCAATGGTTTTGACGCGATTCGTAACCGTGACGTCCTGCTGTACTACCCTTATCACACCTTTGAGCACGTGCTGGAGCTGCTGCGTCAGGCTTCCTTTGATCCGGCGGTACTGGCGATAAAAATCAATATTTACCGCGTGGCCAAGAATTCGCGCATTATTGATGCCATGATCCATGCGGCGTATAACGGTAAAAAAGTGACTGTCGTCGTAGAGCTGCAGGCCCGCTTTGACGAAGAGGCGAATATCCACTGGGCGAAGCGGCTGACTGAGGCCGGCGTACACGTTATCTTCTCCGCTCCCGGGCTGAAGATCCATGCCAAGCTGTTCCTGATTTCACGCCGTGAAAACGGTGAAATTGCCCGCTATGCGCATATCGGTACCGGTAACTTTAATGAAAAAACCGCCCGTATCTATACTGACTATTCGCTGCTCACCGCAGATGCGCGTATTACTAATGAAGTACGCCGGGTATTTAACTTTATCGAGAATCCGTATCGTCCGGTGAGCTTTGAACATCTGATGGTATCCCCGCAGAACTCCCGAAAAATGCTGTATCAGCTGATTGATGCAGAAATTGCTAATGCCCAGAAGGGGATCTCCGCCGGCATCACCCTGAAAATTAACAATCTGGTGGATAAAGGCCTGGTTGACCGTCTCTATACCGCCTCCAGCGTGGGCGTTAAGGTTAACCTGCTGGTGCGCGGCATGTGTTCACTAATCCCGGATCTGGAAGGGATCAGCGAAAATATACGCGTGATCAGTATTATTGATCGCTATCTGGAGCATGATCGGGTCTATATTTTTGATAATGCCGGCGACAAGAAGGTCTTCCTCTCGTCTGCGGACTGGATGACGCGCAACATTGATTATCGTATCGAAGTCGCGGTATCCATCCTTGACCCTATTCTGAAACAGCGCGTGCTGGATATTATTGCCATCCTGTTAAGTGATACGCTGAAGGCACGTTTCGTCGATAAAGAGTTAAGCAATCGGTATGTTCCTCGCGGTAACCGTCGCAAGGTTCGGGCCCAGCTGGCAATTTACGATTACATTAAATCTCTCGAGCAACCTGACTAATCACTATGCCAATTTCCCATAAAAGTACGCCCAAACCGCAGGAATTCGCTGCCATAGACCTGGGTTCGAACAGTTTTCACATGGTGATTGCCCGCGTAGTTGACGGGGCGATGCAGGTTCTCGGCCGCCTGAAACAGCGCGTGCACCTGGCCGACGGGCTGGACAACAACAATGTACTGAGTGAAGAGGCTATCGAACGGGGGCTGAGCTGCCTGGCGCTGTTCGCCGAGCGTTTACAGGGCTTCAGCCCGGCAAATGTCACCATTGTCGGTACACATACCCTGCGCCAGGCGATCAACGCGGAAGATTTTCTGCAGCGCGCCGCCGATGTTATTCCCTATCCGATTGAAGTCATTTCCGGCCATGAAGAGGCTCGTCTGATCTTTATGGGGGTGGAACACACCCAACCGGAAAAGGGCCGTAAGCTGGTCATTGATATCGGTGGGGGGTCGACGGAACTGGTCATCGGTGAGGATTTTGAACCCAGACTGGTTGAAAGCCGCCGCATGGGCTGCGTAAGCTTCGCTAACCTCTATTTCCCCGGTGGCGTCATCAGTAAAGAGAACTTTAATCGTGCCCGCCTGGCCGCCGTGCAAAAGCTTGAAACGCTGGCCTGGCAGTATCGCCTGATGGGCTGGCAGTTTGCCCTTGGTGCCTCTGGCACCATCAAGGCTGCCTGCGAAGTGCTACAGGCGATGGGTGAGAAAGATAAACTGATCACCCCTGAACGCCTGGATATGCTCTTTAACGAGGTGATCAGGCACAAATCCTTTGACGCCCTGAGCCTGCCCGGTCTGTCTGATGAGCGTAAAGGCGTGTTTGTTCCCGGTTTGGCCATCCTGTGCGGCGTCTTTGATGCCCTGGCCATTCGTGAACTGCGCCTGTCTGACGGCGCGCTGCGCGAAGGTGTTCTGTACGAGATGGAAGGCCGTTTCCGTCATCAGGATATTCGCAGCCGTACCGCACAAAGCCTGGCAAACCACTATGCTATCGACAGCGATCAGGCACGCAGGGTACTGGAAACCACCGTTGAGCTTTACGATCAGTGGCGCGACCAGAACACCCGACAGGCGAATCCGCAGCTGGCCGCCCTGCTGAAATGGGCAGCCATGCTGCATGAGGTCGGGCTGACGATTAATCACAGCGGGATGCAGCGGCACTCTGCGTATATTCTGCAGAACACCAACCTGCCCGGATTTAATCAGGATCAGCAAACGCTGCTGGCTACGCTGGTACGCTATCACCGCAAAGGGGTGAAAGTGGAAGATATGCCGCGGCTGACGCTGTTCAAACGTAAGCAGTTCCTGCCGCTGGTCTTTTTACTGCGTCTGGGGGCACTGCTGAACAATCAGCGTCAGGCCACGACCAAACCGACGGCCCTTCAGCTGCAAACCGATGAAGGCAACTGGACGCTGACCTTCCCGCGTGACTACTTCAGCCAGAACAATCTGGTTCAGCTGGATTTGGAGCGCGAGCAGACGTACTGGAAGGATGTCACCGGCTGGCAATTAACTATTCAGGAAGAGCCGTAACCCGCGCCTGATGACTGCTAACAGGGCCGATCGAAACAAACGATCGGCCCCCGAGAACTGACCACGATGACACAATACACAGAGCATTATTTTAGTGAGAAATATCACCTCACCGCGCCACACTCTGAGGTAGTGGAGGCGCTGAGGTACCTTGACGGAGGAAGAGCGCTGGATGTCGGCTGCGGAAGCGGGCGCAATACACTGTTTCTGAACAGCAAGGGCTTTGAGGTCACGGCATGGGACAAAAATCCGGACAGTCTGTCACGGCTGAATCAGATCATTGCGGCAGAGGATCTGAGCGGTATTCATACTGCAGAACAGGATCTCAACACGCTGCGTTTTAACGGTGCCTATGAGCTGGTTCTGTCCACCGTTGTGATGATGTTCCTTCAGCCGGAAACGATCCCTCAGCTGATTGCCGATATGCAGGCCAGCACGGTCAGGGATGGGTACAACCTGATTGTCGCCGCGATGGATACACCGGACTACCCCTGCAATCAGGGTTTCCCTTTTGCCTTTCAGTCGGGTGAACTGAGCCACTACTACCGTAAGTGGCATATCGTTAAGTACAACGAAAATGTCGGCCAGTTGCACAGAGTCGATGAAAACGGTGATCGCATTGCCCTGCGTTTTGCTACGCTGCTTGCTCAGAAAGGCAGTATCAAAGCCTGATCCCGTTGCGGGGTCGTGCCTGTGCATAAGCCAGCTCGGTCAGAGGGACGGGGGAACCAATAATGTCCCCCTGCAGATAGTCGACGCCCAGTTTGCGCAGGGCCTCTGCGTTTTCTTCAGAATCCACGCAGCCTGCAACAATCTGCATACGCTTCAGCCGGGCGACCACACAAATTGATTCAATAATCTGATAATCCAGACTGTTGCACAGCATGTTGCGCACAAAGCTGCCGTCAATTTTCAGCATATCAACCTGCACCAGTTTCAGGCGTGAATAGCTGGCGTAGCCGGTACCAAAATCGTCGATGGCCACCCGACATCCCAGCTGACGGAGTTGGGCTATCGAACGGTTACCCCAACTGTGATCGGTCAGCATGGGTGACTCCTCCACCTCAATAATCAGCTGCCACGGTTCGATACCATTGACCTTCAGGCGTAAGGCTATTTCCTCAACAAACTGCGGACGACACAGCGTAGCGGCAAACAGGTTGACGGCCAGCCTGATACCGGGAAGCTGCTCGCTGTGGCGCTGAATAAAGGCCAGCGCCTGATCCAGCATCATGCTATCAACGTCCCACGTCAGACCAAACTCATGTACGACAGGTAAAAAACTCTGCGGATTGATCTGCTCCCCCTGCACGTTGACCATTCTCAGCAGAATTTCATAATAGTCATCACCGCGCACACCGCGTATCTTTTGTGCCAGCAGGCGAATACCGGCATGCTGCAGCGCCCACTGAACATCATGCAGCATGGCCAGTTTTCCGGTGATCTGCTGCTGTGCAGGGACATTGGTCTTCTGCTGCATATTTTCCGCATGACCGCTCTGCAGCGATATTTCCGCCCTGGCACTCATCTCTCCCAGCAGTTCATACAAATACTGTACGGGCGGGATGACCGTACAGTAGCTGATCCCCACATCTGGGTGGATTGGCAGGCCATCCCAACTCAGCTGATAATCCTTTAGCCGGGCCTCCAGGCGTTCAATTCGCGGCTGATGGCCTGCCATTTCAAGCCGTAAGACAAGATCGAAACCGGGCAATTGATAGATATCTTCTCCCGGTTGCAAACAAGGTTGCAGATGAACAGCCAGGCTGCGCTTGTATTGAATACGCAGTTGAAGGCCATAGGTGCGGCTCAGACGATCCAGATCGGGAATACGCAGGAAGCACAGTGCTGAACCTGAACTGACGGCAAGATCCTGCCCTAATGCACGTAAATTGGGCAGGCCGATCACCGGATCGGTGAGCGCCATCTCCCGGGCTTTCGCCAGCAGCCTACGCTGCCGGGTGCTGATAGCCGACATGAGCAGAATGGTCAGTGTAAAGACCAGCAGGTTCGCCGATACGACCGCCAAATCATGGGGTTCAACGGCAGGATCCATAAAACGGTCGTGCAGCTGATACAGAACAACCAGCAGGGCGCCCCAGGAGACAGAAGTAAACAGATAGCCAAAACGTAACGCGCTCCACAGCATCAGCGGCAGTAAAAAGGGAATGCCATACTCAGTGGTCAGCAGGTTATCAGGGGTATGTTTAAACTGCGTCAGCATGGTCACAGACATCATGAGCAGTACCACCCAGGCCAACCATTCGCGCAAGGTTGCCGTCGGGGAGAACTCCTGTTTACAGCGCGCTTTTGCTATAGAAAAAAAACGCGGGTTACGCACAATGCGGATGACAAAGTAGAACATCTGCACCATTGCGATTGAAGACAATAGCGTTGACTGATAATTCAGCAGGGTTTGCAGTGAAAATGAGTTACGTACAAAAATAGAATTGATCTCAGGCAGAATACCTAAGGGCATCATGGCCTGGATAAACAGCGTAAACAGCGTGGGCACGGCAAATGCCAGCCAGAACAGACGCCGGCCAACCTGGGTTAAATCACCAAAACTGATGCCCCAGCGTTTTTTTGTCTGGCTGCGATATCCTCCCCAACATAGCGTTAACGTCACCATAAAAATGGCGATAATGACTATCGCCTGAGGGGCGGTGTAGCTGGAAAAATAGTGCCAGCATAGCGCGGCAAAAATACCCGGCAGCGCTGCCCAGTCAAAGACCATCAGCATGGCGATCATCATCGCCAATGGCAGGTAGATCAGGTACACATAGCCGTCAGGTAACCATAGCCGTACCGAAAGCGTGGCAGCCAGTGGCATCAGGAGCAACGCCAGCAGAAATGGCAGCCCCCACCAGCAATGGGTAAATTTTGTCAGCAACACCGATTTTTTCATTGAGTTATTATGTAGTCTAAAATGAATTTGCAGGTTTTATTCTTAGATGATCAGCTATTATTCATTGCTTATCAATTAGAAGGCTTTGTTAAATCTTGCGCTATAGTAGAGGTTAAATCTCACAATAAATTGATTTAAGTCAATTTTGCTGTAATTGCGTTGATAGACAGCCGATTGAGTTAATGCTTCATTTAACAATAAAAAGCGCGTTTCGCCCGCCCTGTTGCTCCCCGCTGTGGCCCTTTTTCTCATTGACCTTCCCACCTGATTTGTGCGTAAATTAGCCACCGCCCTTTGGGTATACTTCAGGAAAAACTGCGTGAACAGCGCTATGTCATTCAGAAAACGTCAAAAAACAGGTCGCATGACCCGAGTTATTTTACTGGTCAGCTTTATTATATTATTAGGACGCCTGATTTATGTCGTTCCCGGTGCTATTGAGCATCATCAGCAGAAAAAAAATCCGCCTGCGGTTCCTGTCACCGTCGTTAACGATAAATAGCCACTGCCCGCCGGGCATGTTAACAGACGCTTTTCGGAGCTTTTGCCGCCCCGCTTGTGCCTGAAATCAGCTAAACTATAGCCTCGTTTCGTCTTCCTCTTTTAGCCAGACAAAAGGATGTTGTATGTCTGTAGCGCATTCCCATGTTCAGCAGTTGGCTGAAATTCGTAGCCGTATTCTTAATCTGCTGCTGAATGATAAAGATCTTGTCGATACCCTACACGAGCGCCCGCTGCGTGAGTCTGCCGCTGAAGCAGAAGCGCATCGTGAGCAGGTGGCGGAGATCCAGCGGACCCTCCCCCTGCTGCATGCGGCCGATATTGCAGACCTGCTGGAAGCGCTCCCGGAAGATGAGCGCCTGGCACTGTGGCGTCTGATTGGTAATGACCGCCGGGGCCGTGTACTGGTTGAGGCCTCTGAAAACGTCTGGGAAAGCCTGATAGAAGAAATGAGCGATCGCGACCTGCTGCGCGCCATCGCCCCGCTGGATATTGATGACCAGGCTTATCTGGCAAAATACCTTTCCCGTGATTTAACCGGCCGCCTGCTGACCTCTCTCGATCCGGAACTGCGCTCCCGTGTGCTGGATGTGATGCATTTCGACCGGGACCGGGTTGGCCGCATCATGGACTTCAAAATGGTGACGGTGCGTGCGGATGTCACGCTGGCAACCGTACAGCGCTTCCTGCGCAGTAAAAAAACCATCCCGGAGGGAACGGACAAACTGTTTGTTACCGGCAAAAATAACAAACTCCTTGGCGAACTCCCGCTGACTGAAATTCTGCTGAACACCCCGGAAAAGCAGGTTTCAGACGTCATGAATACCAAACCCACCACCTTCCTGATTGATGATAAAGCCGAAGATGCTGCCGGGGCGTTCGAACGTTACAACCTGATCTCTGCTGCGGTTATCGATGCCAAAGGCAAGCTGATGGGCCGTGTCACCATCGAAGATGTGATCGACCTGGTGAATGAAGAGAACGACAGCAACATTCGTAAAATGGGTGGCGTTAACCCGGAAGAGGATGTCTTCGCGCCGGTACGCAAATCAGTGCGCACCCGCTGGGCCTGGCTGGCCATCAATCTTTGTACCGCGTTTATTGCCTCGCGGGTGATTGGTATGTTTGAGGAAACCATTTCTCAGCTGGTCGCGCTGGCAGCGCTGATGCCTATCGTCGCCGGGATCGGCGGCAATACCGGTAATCAGACTATCACCATGATCGTGCGTGCGCTGGCCCTGCACCAGGTCGAGCCGGGCAACTTTTCCTTCCTGATTGGTCGTGAACTGGGCGTTGCCTTAATTAATGGCGTGTTCTGGGGCGGGATCATGGGCGGCGTGACCTGGGCGATGTACGGCAATCCGGCCCTCGGCGGTGTCATGATGCTGGCGATGGTACTTAATCTGCTGCTGGCTGCCCTGATGGGGGTGCTGATACCGCTTATGATGACCAAATTAAAACGCGATCCGGCCGTCGGTTCCAGCGTCCTTATCACCGCGCTGACGGACACCGGTGGCTTCTTTATCTTCCTCGGCCTTGCCACCCTGTTCCTGATCCACTGACTGTTAAGAAAGTACGCACATTGTTATAAAATGATAATTAATGGTTATTATTGTGATTCATAACGCAGAAAACTCCCTCATCAGCGCCTAATCTAACAAAAAATAACAAACCTTCTCGTTATTTCCCCCCCTCCCGGGGCTCAGGATTGCCTGGGCCCCGGGACAGGATAACTGTTGCCTGAATAAAGGACATCGCCCTGCTCTTTAGCCGAAAAGGAAGCCCTATGAACTCACCCAACGCCGTTATCTCTTCTTCTGTGGTCAGCGACAGAGAAGAGAATGCCTGGAAACGTGCCGTCTGGCGCATCCTGCCGATCCTGACGGTAAGCTATATTTTTGCCTACCTCGACCGGATTAACGTCGGCATCGCCAAACTGCAAATGTCCAGCGACCTGGCTTTTTCTGAAACCGTCTACGGACTGGGTGCCGGGATTTTCTTTATAGGTTTTTTCTTCTTCCAGGTCCCCAGTAATATCGCGCTGCACCGCTTTGGTGCCCGTCGCCTGCTGGCGGGACTGCTGGCGTCCTGGGCGATTATCGCTCCGCTGACTGCGCTGGTTTCCACCCCCTTTCAGTTTTATGCCGTGCGTTTCCTGCTCGGCCTGACAGAGTCCGGATTTTACCCCGGGGTGATCCTCTACCTCTCCCTGTGGTTCCCCTCTTACCGTCGCGGAAAAATGTTTGCTCTGTTTGCTGCTGCCGTGCCGCTATCAGGGCTGCTGGGCGGCCCTCTCTCCGGCTGGATTATGGAATATTTCCATAACGCTCACGGTCTGGCCGGCTGGAAGTGGCTGTTTATTATTCAGGGCACCCCCTCTCTGCTGATTGGCATTCTGGTGTTCTTCCTGCTGCCCGACCGGATTGAAAACGCCCGCTGGCTGAGCGCAGAAGAGAAAGTCATGCTGCGTACCCGCCTGCAGGAAGACGCCGTGCAGGATGCCACGGCTGAGCAGGCGACGATGAGCAGCGTCCTGCGAAACGGCAAGCTGTGGCTGTTAACCTTTATCTATTTTTGCCTGATCGCCGGGTTTTATACCGTCAGCTTCTGGCTGCCGACGCTGGTGCGCAACGCCGGGGTGGAGGATGTCTTCACCGTCGGTCTGCTGACGACGATCCCGTATGCCGCGGCGATTGTCACGATGATCGTCGCCTCGCGCAGCGCCGACCGCCACCGTGAACGCCGCTGGCACCTGGCGGGCATTGCCGTGCTCAGCGGTGTCGGGATGGTGATATCTGCCCTTTACAGCGACAACCTGGTTATCGCCATGTTTGGCCTGACGCTGGGCGCGGCGGGAGGGCTGAGTACCCTGCCCCTGTTCTGGAGCCTGCCGACGGCTTTCCTCGGCGGCACCATGGCAGCCGTCGGTATCGCGCTGATTAACTCTTTTGGTAACCTGGCTGGATTTGTCGCCCCTTACCTGATGGGCATTCTGACCGACCTTACACACTCTACGCTGACCGGCATGATGATTATCTCCTGCACGCTGTTCGTGGGCGCGGCGGCCATCTTTTTCATTCCCGGTCGCATCGTCAACCGCTAACATCAATGAGGAACACTATGAATATCGTTGTCACCGGCGCAGCCGGATTCCTGGGAAAAAAACTGCTTCAGGCCCTGCTGGCAAAAGGATCGCTGAACGATGCCCACGGACAACCTCAGATCATTAAGCAGATCACGGCCATTGATATCATCCCCGTCAGCGGCATTGAAGACCCGCGCCTCACCGTACGCTGTGGGGACATCAGCAGCCGCAGCGAACTGGAAACCCTGATTGATGCGCAAACGGACAGCGTTTTTCATCTGGCGGCTATCGTCTCCGGGCAGGCTGAACAGGACTTCGACCTGGGAATGAAGATTAACGTGGATGCCGCCCGTCAGATAATGGAAAGGCTGCGTGCTTTACCGCAGTGCGTGCGCCTGGTCACCACCAGCTCCGTCGCCGTTTTTGGCGGGGCGCTCCCCGACAAAGTGCCGGACGACCAGGTGTGGAGGCCGCAGAGCTCTTACGGCACGCAGAAAGCCATCAATGACCTGCTCCTGTCTGATTACAGCCGCAGGGGATTCCTGGACGGACGCAGCCTGCGTATGCCCACCATTGTTGTGCGTCCGGGGAAACCGAACGCTGCTGCCTCCAGCTTTGCCAGCGGTATTATTCGCGAACCGCTCAACGGTGAGAAAGCTAACTGCCCTGTCAGCCCGGCCACCCGGCTGTGGCTGATGTCTCCGGCCAGAGCGGTACAGGCGCTGATCCTCGGCCATGAACTGAAAAGCGCAGACCTGGATCAGGGGCGGGTGATCAATCTGAACGGACTGTCAGTGACCGTAGAGGAAATGCTGGCTTCGCTCCGGCGTATCAGCGGTGACGAGGTGCTTTCCCGCATCAGCTATCAGCCTGATCAGGCCATTATCAATATCGTCAACTCCTGGCCGGGCGATTTCCACGCCAGCTATGCCCATCGCCTGGGCTTCAGGGCAAATAACTCATTTGATGAGATGGTCAGGGAGTATCTGGCGGAGAGTGATGCCGCGTAATCGCTTTGCTCAGATTGAGTTTTAACGCGGCGGCAGCGGTTTCCTGAACATGCCCGGGAACGCAATAGCCGCCGCGCTGGCTCAGCCATGTCAGCACCTCGGCAAGATGCCAGATGGTCGCTGCCCCTTCATGCACCGGTGGTGGAAAAGTCAGGTAGTGTGTCAGCATCAGCTTGCGCATATTTTGCCGGGTCATCCCAATCAGATCGGCCACGTCCGTCAGACCCACATAATCCGGTGAGACTTCAAACAGGCGGGCCGCCGGCATCACCGTATTAATCTGCTGTAAAGCGCTCTCCATTGCCTGACCTGCCGATGGCGCTTCACGAATAAACTCCAGCGCCATTCGTCCCGGAATACCGAGGCCAATCAGGGCATCCCCACAGCCCGCCGTCGCCAGACGTTCAACCAGTACGTCAGCAGACGGTGCCTGGTCAGCTAGCTGATATTTCAGTGTAAACGTGTATTCCATGGCAGCTGAGTCCTTCCATTGCTTTGAAATTGCTGGCGCAGTGTGCAGTGATCGACCACCCGTCTGAGCTGTTTTGCGTGATTCACTGCATTTTTGGGCGTACACCACACGCAGCAAATACAAAACTCCCCTGCGGCGGGAAGGTCAAGAAGCCGTCAGGTCAGATCCCGGGATTTTCTTTTTGCAGATTGTCCTCACCCAAACCGCCGATAAAGGGTAAGCGCATCTGGAGCGGCGCGAAACCGAGCCCCAGATTCAGCCCCAGCACGTTAATTTCAATGCCCTCCTGAGCGCCGAGCGTGACCGCCGCCACCCCCAGCACTGACACCTGAACCCCGCGTCCGGAAGGCGGCAGCCCAATCGGGTTAAGCAGAGAGCGATAGTCTTTACCGATCGCGTTAGCGGGCAAATTCAGCTTTAACGCCGGGACTTCCCGCCCGATATGCGCCAGGAAAGTATTGCTGTTGGGGCCAGGCCAGGCATGATAGGTCCGTGGCCAGGGATAAGAGACAATCGCCGCCACAATCTGAGGGATCATCGCTTCCGCCTCTGCCCCCCGGTGTTCCACCAGCAGACGGGGACGTGCACCGTACCAGTAGGCATCAGGTAAATTACTGTTTCGCCGTACTTTATCTTCGCTTCCCCAGCTAATCACCTCATAACGGGTATAGCGGGTTTCGCCGGCACGTTTATAGATAATCCACGGGTGTACGGCCACCGCCCCCTTCCAGCCATAGGTCGGGGCGGCATAGACCTGCACAATAGCCAGACGGGCAAAGCGCTGGGGGTCGGGGGCCTGCCCGGAGGCGTCGCGCCGTGCCGTCGCCCAGCCCCCCTGTCCGCCGGTCTCATGATGGCGCGTGGCCGCAGTCAGGCTGGCTCCCAGTGACAGCAGCATAATGCAGAGCACAATCAGGCTCAGGGCTTTCAGTGAGAACATAATGGGGCTTTCCTGGCAATGAAGGTTTACCAGCATACCTTAATGTACGGGGATACGCAGTGCCCGGAGGATCCACGCCCCGGATGGGGGTTTACACGCGTCCTCATCACGTTAAGATAACGGGCAATGACAGGGAGGACAGCATGAATATTACCGTATCAGACTGTGTGTCGCTTGCCGCGTTCATTGTCTCTATCGTCAGTTTACGTTATGCGAAACAACAGCATCAGCAGTCCAGGATCGCCACACACAATGATTACCGTTCCTACCTTGCTGAACAGCATGCCCCCTACCGTCAGGCGCTAAAAAAGATTCGCCAGCAGCACAAAGAACAGATTGCCCACCTCAGCAGCCTGGCAGGCACGACGCTGACCGACGTCGTACAGCAGTACGATGAATATGATCTCAACAATCACACGCCGCGCTATTTACGCCACCTGCTGCATGAAAGTGCCGGGATGATTTTTTGGGCATTCCGTGGCCAGCTCGGCTGGCAAACTGCAGAAAACCTGACCTGGCGGCTGGCATCGTTTATTCATATTGAAGACCAGCTCCCGCTGCCAGAGCATCGCTCAGGGGATGCCGATTTCAGGGAGCGCTCACAGCAAAAATACCGTTCCGATCCCAATCATCTTCTTGAAAACGATCTGAAAAAAGAGGCTTATTTTTGCGATCTGGTCTGGGAATTAAAATCACGTATCGATCCGCAAAGACATGCAGAGCTGTTGTTAACCCTGCAACGTGATATTGATCCTTTACGAACCGGGCTTGCCAGACTGCAACCTCAATTTGCGGCAAGCGCAGCGATCCTTGAGGAGATGCTTGCAGAAGGCATTACTGAACACTTTTCACTGACCGAGTCCGGGGAACTGTATCAGGCGATGAAAAAATACACCGCAACACTGAAGACGTTGAGCCAACTCAGGTTTCAGGACGTCAGTGAACAATATGCCGATAAATACCCGAACGCCGTTTCCCTCAGCATTCATACCTGCGCCGTACTGCATATGATCCAGAGCGTTTCTCTGTGGGGAGATGAGGCATAATACTATGATAATCCCGCAACTCCGGAGCAGATGAATGCGCTATGAATTTACCGAGGTCCTTAACGACCTGATTGACTATTTTCTGCTGGGTGACATTCGCCTGCTGCAAAAATTTAAACAGGATAACGGGCTCGGTGATGACCTGGCTGCCGAATTTATCAGCAACACCAGCGCAGACAGGGCGGTAGAGAGCGGCATCGTCATTCCCCTGGCGGGCATTGAAAATTATCCGTACACAATTATTTTCTCCCTGTCGAATGACACCCCGGAGCTGCTTAAACCGGAGAGCCGTTTGCAACTCCGGCGCGGCGGTTATCTATTACAGGTTGAAAACCGGCGTGTTCTCCTGTTCACATGGCGGATCCTGCAAAACTTTACCGATTCGGAAATCAGCTTACTTCAGCAACTTTATGATGAATCTGGCCGGCCACAAATCGAGGTCGAAAATGGCCTTTATGATGTGGAGATCCTCGGCGGTGAAGTGCTCAGAGACGGGTACTATGAGCCTGCTTTTGAGTTTGTATTCAAGAAAACGACACGTACGCATACGACGCCAGACGTCGATAGCAGCTATCGATTTACCCTCGACAGCGATACCTATTAATCATCCAGAGGCCATATCAGCTATGCATTCAGATCCCCATCCTTCTGCTGCCGCCAGCGACCTGCCGCCACTGGTCTGGCCCGAATTTACCGATAACAGTGCACGACTGGACTGGTGGCGCAGCTGCGTCCAGGCCTGGCTGGCACAATGGGACAATCCTTCCCCCCCGACCCCGGTCAGCGCCAGTGAGATCAGCGCACTCGAAGCGCGTCTGGGCTGCCCCCTTCCCCCGTTACTCCATACCTACCACCAGCAGATTGGCGTGCTGGACCTGGCGGAAACGCTGTGCAGCGTGGCCCCCGCCAAATACGCCAGCATTGAACCGCTGCATAACGCCTATCCCGGCATTAGTGACATTCTGGAAGATGCCCCCGATGCCGATGCGCTTTGGGCGCTGGTTAACCGGCTGGTGGTCTTCGGTGACTATCTGGGTAACGGCAATATGTGGTGCTTTCATGTTGAGACTGGCGAGGTGTGGTACTTCGATCACGACAGCTCGCCGATGCTGACGCAGATCTTCAGCGACGTCGGTCAGTATCTCGACGTGCTGATGTTTGTCTGCCTGCTGGCGGTTCACGGCGAAGAGGACAATGAGGAGCTGCTGCGTGAGCATCTGGGCGATGCCATCGTGGAGAAGTGGATGTACTGAGGAGAAAACCTTATTCCTGAATAACAAAAAAGCCCGCAAATGCGGGCTTTTTCAATGGCGCTATCCGTTGCTTATCGCAACATCGACAGCGGGGTTATTCCCACTCAATCGTCGCCGGTGGCTTACCGGAGATATCGTAAACCACGCGGGAAATACCGTCGATTTCATTGATAATGCGGTTAGAAACGCGGCCCAGGAAGTCGTACGGCAGGTGCGCCCAGTGTGCAGTCATAAAGTCGATGGTCTCGACGGCACGCAGGGAAACCACCCAGTCGTACTTACGGCCATCGCCCATCACACCGACGGAACGTACCGGCAGGAAGACGGTGAAAGCCTGGCTGACCTTGTTGTACAGGTCGGCTTTATGCAGCTCTTCAATGAAGATCGCATCGGCACGACGCAGCAGGTCACAGTACTCTTTCTTCACTTCACCCAGCACACGCACACCCAGGCCGGGGCCCGGGAACGGGTGACGGAACAGCATGGCGTGCGGCAGGCCCAGCTCCAGGCCGATTTTACGCACTTCGTCTTTGAACAGCTCACGCAGCGGTTCAACCAGGCCCATCTTCATCTCTTTCGGCAGGCCACCGACGTTGTGGTGTGACTTGATGACGTGCGCTTTACCGGTGGCAGAAGCGGCAGACTCAATCACGTCAGGGTAAATGGTGCCCTGCGCCAGCCACTTCACGTCTTCCAGCTTCAGAGCTTGTTCATCGAAGACTTCAACGAAGACGCGGCCGATGATTTTACGCTTGGCTTCCGGCTCGTCGGTGCCTGCCAGTGCGTCGAGGAAGCGTTTTTCGCCTTCCACATGAATGATGTTCAGACCGAAATGGTCACCAAACATCTCCATCACCTGCTCTGCTTCGTTCAGACGCAGCAGGCCGTTGTCGACAAAGACGCAGGTCAGACGGTCGCCAATCGCACGGTGCAGCAGCATTGCGGTCACCGAGGAGTCCACGCCGCCGGACAGGCCGAGAATCACTTTATCGTTGCCGACCTGCACACGCAGACGTTCAACGGCATCTTCAATGATTTTCGCCGGGGTCCACAGGGCTTCACACTGGCAGATATCCAGCACAAAACGCTCCAGCAGACGCAGACCCTGACGGGTGTGTGTCACTTCCGGGTGGAACTGGACGCCGTAGAAGCGCTTCTCTTCGTTGGCCATAATGGCAAACGGGCAGGAGTCGGTGCTGGCAACGGTCACGAAGTCAGACGGGATCGCCGTGACTTTGTCGCCGTGGCTCATCCAGACGTCCAGCAGCGGCTTGCCGGCCGGGCTGATCGCATCTTCGATGTCCCTGATCAGCGCGCTGTTGGTCTGTACTTCAACCTGGGCATAACCAAATTCACGTTCGCTGGAACCTTCCACCTTGCCACCCAGCTGCATTGCCATGGTCTGCATGCCATAGCACACGCCCAGTACCGGGACGCCTGCGTTAAACACGTAGTCCGGCGCACGCGGGCTGTCGTGCTCGGTGGTGCTTTCCGGGCCACCGGAAAGGATAATGCCGTTCGGGTTAAAACCACGAATCTGCTCTTCGGTGACGTCCCACGCCCACAGTTCACAGTAGACACCCAGTTCGCGCACGCGGCGGGCAACCAGCTGCGTATACTGCGAACCGAAATCGAGGATCAGGATGCGATGTTTATGAATATTTTCCGTCGTCATTGGGCTATTCCAGGCGATGTAGTACAAAAATTTCGGGGATTATACCCTAAGGGCATATTAAAACGCCCGGCTGTTGAGCCGGGCGTGGGGTTATCAGGAACCCATACGGTAGTTCGGAGACTCTTTGGTAATGGTCACGTCGTGAACGTGGCTTTCCTGGATCCCGGCACCGCTGATGCGCACAAATTCCGCTTTGGTGCGCAACTCGTCGATGGTAGCACAACCGGTCAGACCCATACAGGAGCGCAGGCCACCCATCTGCTGGTGAACGATGGCTTTCAGGTAGCCTTTGTACGCCACGCGGCCTTCAATACCTTCCGGCACCAGTTTGTCCGCGGCATTATCGGTCTGGAAGTAACGGTCTGAAGAGCCTTTGGACATCGCGCCCAGCGAGCCCATCCCGCGATAAGACTTGAACGAACGGCCCTGGTAGAGTTCGATTTCACCCGGAGACTCATCGGTTCCCGCCAGCATTGAGCCCACCATCACGGCGGCCGCACCGGCGGCGATCGCTTTGGCGATGTCACCGGAGAAACGGATACCGCCGTCTGCGATAACCGGAATACCGGTGCCTTCCAGCGCTTCAACCGCATCAGAAACCGCGGTGATCTGCGGCACGCCCACGCCGGTCACGATGCGGGTCGTACAGATGGAGCCCGGGCCGATACCCACTTTCACCGCGCTCACGCCCGCTTCCACCAGCGCCAGTGCGCCCGCGCCGGTTGCCACGTTACCGCCGAGGATTTGCAGGTCAGGATATTTCGCACGGGTTTCACGGATGCGCTGCAGCACGCCTTCGGAATGGCCGTGAGAGGAGTCGATCAGCAGCACGTCAACGCCGGCGGCGACCAGCGCATCCACGCGCTCTTCGTTACCGGCACCCGCGCCCACGGCAGCACCGACGCGCAGGCGTCCGTGCTCATCTTTACAGGCGTTAGGTTTACGTTCGGCTTTCTGGAAGTCTTTTACGGTGATCATGCCCAGCAGGTGGAAGCTGTCATCCACCACCAGCGCTTTTTCGACGCGCTTTTCGTGCATGCGGTGCAGCACCACTTCGCGCGCTTCACCCTCTTTCACCGTCACCAGACGTTCTTTCGGCGTCATCACGGCTGAAACCGGCAGGCTCAGGTCGGTGACGAAGCGCACGTCACGGCCGGTGATGATACCCACCAGCTCGTTTTCGCCGTTCACTACCGGATAACCGGCAAAACCATTACGTTCGGTGAGCGCTTTAACTTCGCTCAGGGCCGTGGTCGGTAACACCGTCTGCGGATCGGTCACCACGCCGCTTTCGTGTTTCTTCACCTTGCGAACTTCTTCCGCCTGGCGCTCAATGGACATATTTTTATGAATAAAGCCCAGGCCACCTTCCTGTGCCAGTGCAATGGCCAGACCCGCTTCGGTCACGGTATCCATAGCAGCGGACAACATCGGAATGTTTAAACGGATGGTTTTGGTAAGCTGGGTACTGAGGTCGGCCGTATTTGGCAGGACAGTCGAGTGGGCAGGAACGAGCAGAACGTCGTCAAATGTCAGGGCTTCTTTAGTGATTCTTAGCATGGCAATATCTCAACCTCAGGGTGAATGAGAACTTGTAAAATATTGCCGCGGCATTATACAGGGCGTAATCGATTGCCTCCAGCATTATTTTAAGAAAAATGCTTGATCCCCTGCGTGGGCCATGTAGTATCGGTTAATTAACCCTCTGATTTAAAGTTTGATCTTCATCACATGTCGCTACCGCCAACCGCCAATATTTTTACCGTCAGCCGTCTCAATACGACAGTGCGCAAGCTGCTGGAGATGGAAATGGGCCAGGTCTGGCTGAGCGCAGAGATCTCGAATTTCTCCCAGCCCTCTTCCGGCCACTGGTACTTCACCCTGAAGGATGATGGTGCCCAGGTACGCTGCGCGATGTTTCGCAACAGCAACCGCCGGGTGACCTTCCGCCCGCAGAATGGCCAGCAGGTTCTGGTGCGTGCCACCATCACCCTGTATGAGCCGCGCGGCGACTATCAGCTGATTGCCGAAAGTATGCAGCCCGCCGGAGAGGGGCTGCTACAGCAGCAGTTCGAACAGCTGAAGCAGCGTCTGATGTCAGAAGGTCTGTTTGAGCAAGGCCATAAACAGCCTCTGCCGGACCCGGCACATCAGGTTGGCGTTATCACCTCGGCCAGCGGTGCCGCGCTACACGACGTGCTACGCGTCCTGCAGCGACGCGACCCGTCCCTGCCGGTGGTGATCTACCCGACGTCCGTACAGGGCGCAGACGCGCCCTCAGGCATCGTACGGGCCATTGAGCTGGCAAACGCGCGCAATGAATGCGACGTGCTGATTGTCGGACGCGGCGGCGGATCGCTGGAAGATCTGTGGAGCTTTAACGACGAGCGCGTGGCGCGGGCAATTTATGCCAGCCGCATCCCCATCGTCAGCGCCGTCGGCCATGAAACCGATGTGACTATCGCGGATTTCGTCGCCGACCTGCGCGCCCCGACTCCTTCTGCGGCGGCAGAGCTGGTCAGCCGTAACCAGACAGAGCTGCTGCGTCAGCTTCTGTCCCAGCAGCAGCGGCTGGAAATGGCGATGGACTACTATCTTGCGCAGAAGCAGCGCACCTTTTCCCGCCTCCAGCATCGTCTGCAGCAGCAGCACCCGCAGCTGCGTCTGGCACGGCAGCAGACCGCGCTGCTGACGCTACAGCGCCGGCTGGATGATGCCATGCAGCTGAAACTGCGCCAGGCGACGCGCCAGCAGGAGCACGTGGACCTGCGCCTTCGCGCCATTCGCCCGGAAATGCGCATTCAGCGCGCCGGGCAGCAGCTACAGCAGTGGCAGTATCGCCTGCAGCAAGCCATGCAGCAGCAGCTCAACGGCAATAAACAGCGCTTTGGCAATCTTGCCGCGCAGCTTGAGGGCGTCAGCCCGCTGGCAACGCTGGCACGCGGTTTCAGCGTGACGACGGCCGCCGACGGTCAGGTGGTGAAAAAGACCCAACAGCTGCACCCCGGCGATACGCTGAAAACCCGCCTGGATGACGGCTGGGTGGAAAGCGAAGTCACTGCCATCACCCCGGTGAAAAAACCGCGCAAACGCCGCTCCCCTGAATGACGGTTGAGACTGCCTGATAAGTCCGGGTCGTTACCCGGCAATCATCTGTCTGATATCGGCTAACACCTGCTGTTGATCCATTGGCTGCCGCTCGTTGATGCCCATATCAAAAGCTTCCAGGCTGGCATGAAGTTTCTGCAGTAAGGTTTCATCATCCCGCACAGCAATAATATAGGCATTTTCTGACGGCAGAAGGTCAACCAGTCTGATCGCGTGTGGCTTAAGATAAAAATTAATATGTTCAAGCCAGGGCAGCAAATAGACGATTTCAGCAGGATCAATGCTGGCGGTTGACCAGTCAATCTCCCCGATAGCGGAGAAAATAAAATTTGCCGGGTCTTCCGCTATCGACAAATCAGACAGCGTTTTCAGCTCGGGTATAGCGCCGTTATATTCATTCCATTCTTCATAAACCATCAGGTTCTGTGCACTAAGCTGTTGATAAAGCCAGTCTAAGACCGTTAACGGCTCACTGTTTTCCGGGGTATTGCTCTGTAAGGGCGCGATATCCAGTTGCGGAATACTCTGCTTCAGGACAGCGATCAGATTCTGTATCTTTTCCATTAACGTTTCCTGTTATTTATTATGCGTTACGTTGAACGCGCCGCCACGATAACGCCACCCGCACTTCCGTTCTTTCGCCAGCGAACGGGCTGAAAGGATATTAACAAATAAAAAAAGCCCCTTCATTACTGAAGGGGCTTTGACTGTCAGGCCAGCGAGGGATCGCCAGGCTTTATTTGTCCAGGGCGTAAGCGATCACATAATCACCGCGATCCGGCGACTGGCGTGCGCCACCGGCAGAAATGATGATGTACTGCTTACCGGTTTTCGGTGATTTATAGCTCATCGGACCGCCCTGGCTGCCGACCGGCAGTCGGGCTTTCCACACTTCTTTACCGGTTGAGGTATCGAAAGCGCGCAGGTAGTAATCCTGAGTCCCGGCGATAAACACCAGACCGCCCTGTGTGGCCAGCGTCCCGCCCAGCGTCGGCATACCGACCGGCATTGGCGCATGCATTTTGATCCCTAATGGACCGGTATCCTGCACGGTACCCACCGGAACCTGCCACACGACCTTCTGCGTTTTCAGATCGATAGCCGACAGCGTACCAAACGGTGGTTTCTGGCAGGGAATGCCCATTGGCGACATAAAGCGGTTTTTGTTCACCGCATACGGCGTACCTTTCAGTGGAACCGCACCCATACCGGCGTTGACCGCCTCCCCACCATCGCTGGCTTTCGCATCAGCCTGCACCGGTACCATCTGTACCCACAGGCCCAGGCGCATGTCGTTGGCGAAAATATAGTGGTTGTTCGGATCGGTCGACAGGCTGCCCCAGTTCATGCCACCCAGCGATCCCGGGAAGCTCAGAGACAGGTCAGTACCGGGTACGGTGTACAGGCCATCGTAACGCATGGATTTAAAGCCAATACGGCAGGCCAGCTGATCGAACGGCGTCGCTCCCCACATATCAGATTCTTTCAGCATTTCCGCACCAATCTGCGGCATGCCCACTGATTTTGGCTGGGTCGGGGTGTACTGCTCGTTAGGAATGTTGCCCGCTTTCACTGGCACTTCTTTCACTTCAGTCAGCGGCTGACCGGTCAAACGATCCAGTACAAAAATCTGCCCTGCTTTCGTACCGAATACGATAGCGGGTCTGGTGCTGCCATCTTTCTGCGGGAAGTCGATCAGGCTTGGCTGCATCGGAATGTCAAAGTCCCACAGATCGTTATGCACGGTCTGATAAACCCACTTCTCTTTACCGGTGGTTGCGTCCAGCGCCAGAATGGAGGCCCCGTATTTGTGATCCAGCGCGTTGCGGTTGGCGCCCCACAGGTCAACAGAGGAACTGCCCATAGGCAGGAACACGGTGTTCATCCCGGCGTCGTAAGACATGGGGGCCCAGGAGTTTGGCGTACTGCGAGCGTAGGTTTTACCCGCTTCCAGTGGCGCATTCGGATCTTCATTGCCCGGGTCAAACGCCCAGCGCATTTCACCGGTGATAACGTCAAAGCCGCGCAGTACGCCGCCAGGCATATCAGTCTGCACGTTGTCGGCCACACGGCCCCCCACGACCACGGTGGTACCGGCCAGCGTCGGGGCTGAGGTTAGCTGATACTTCGGATCGCTGGCGTCGCCCAGACCGGCTTTCAGGTCAACCACCCCTTTGTCACCAAAGTTCTCACACATTTCACCGTTTTCGGCATTGATCGCCACCAGACGTGCGTCAATAGTATTCATCAGAATACGGCGCTGACAGGTATCACCTGCGGCCAGCGTTACCGGTTTAACCGGGGTGGATCCTGGTACCGTCGGCTGTTCAAGCGGTTTACTGGCATCAAAGTAGGCCAGGCCACGGCAGCGATTCCATACCTGAGACTGGGCGTTGATCTCGGTTTTCCAGATCTGCTTGCCGGTATCGGCATCCAGCGCAATCACGTTGTTATGGGGGGTACAGAGGAATACGCGGTCACCGACCTGCAGCGGAGTTTGCTGATCTTCCGCGCCGCTGCCGGTCGGACTTTCCGGAATATCACCGGTGCGATAAGTCCAGACTGGCTTCAGGTCTTTTACGTTATCACGGGTGATCTGATCCAGCGCCACAAAGCGGCTGCCGCCGGCGGTATTGCCATAGTTATCCCAGTTCTTCTGTTCGCTGGACTTATCCACCGGTACCAGCGGCAGCTCCTGACCGTTGGCGACGGTCGGGTGCGGCTGGAACATGCCGTACAGCGTGGCCAGCAGGCCGACGACGGTCATAGCGCTCAATGCGTAAGCGCCTTTCGCTCCCGCAGGTTTGCCTTCATGCTTACGCAGGGATGGCCAGGTCACTAACGTCAGCAGCAGTATTCCTGCCAGGAACATCAGGCGGGAGACCAGCGGCCAGAAGTCGATCCCGGCATCCAGCACGGCCCAGATTGCCGATCCCACAAACACCAGGCCATATATCACCACGGCGGAAGCCCGGCGTCGGAAGAACTGGATAGCAGAAAGCACGGTAACGATACCGGCGATCGCGAAATACCAGCTGCCGCCCAGGGAAACCAACTTTCCTCCCCCGATGACAAAGTAAAGGCCCGTTGCCAGTAAAATTAAACCCAGCAGGAAACACCACAGGCCCAGCCATTTTGATGACCCGGCGTTGATTTGAGGCATAGCAGAAATACTCCTGGAGAAGACAAGGTTTATTAGGATGACCTTATCTTTATTAACATGTTACACGGATAGCATCCGGTCCTGCATTGACTGCGGAGTCTCTGAAGTCACGGCTGGCGTGGCAGAGCACCGGAAGCAAGCGGCAGGATTGTACCATCAGGTTCGTAATTTGCTAAACACAAAATTAACAACCGGCTCATGACCCGCCTTGTCAGACCGGGGGCCGCACAAAAAGATTAACGTGATAAAAAGAAAGGATTAGCCCTGTTCTGGTGCCACAGGCAGCCACAGCAGACGCTTTTTAGAAATTAATCCATGACCCTGCTGGCAAAAGTAGTCGATCGCGCCACAGGCTTTGAGCACGTGCAGCGGATGCTGGCAGTCGGGGCAGCAGGCGGTGAAAGGGTGCTGGCATTCGGGGCAGACGCTGCCATCGTTGGTGGCGTTCAGGTGCTGGCAGCGCGGGCAAGGTCTGTTCATTCAGTCTCTCCTTTGTCTTTGCGGTTAAGCATAAAACAAAGGGGGCCATCAGGCCCCCTTACGGATCAACGTTTGTTCTTTTTGAGATGACTCATCAGGCGCTGGCGCTTACGCTGCTGATTTGGCGTCAGCAGGTTGCGCTTACCTTCATACGGGTTATCACCCTCTTTGAACTGAATACGGATTGGCGTACCCATTATTTCCAGTGAGCGGCGGAAATAGTTCATCAGATAACGTTTGTAGGAATCCGGCAGGTCTTTAACCTGATTACCGTGGATCACGACAATCGGTGGGTTATAGCCGCCAGCGTGCGCATATTTCAGCTTCACGCGGCGGCTGCGCACCAGTGGTGGCTGATGATCGTCGGCCGCCATGTTCATAATGCGCGTCAGCATGGAGGTGTTAACGCGGCGGGTAGAACAGTCGTAGGCTTCGGTCACGGATTCAAACAGGTTACCCACGCCGCTGCCGTGCAGGGCGGAAATAAAGTGAATGCGGGCAAAATCGATAAAGCCCAGACGGTAGTCCAGCTGCTCTTTCACCTCATCACGGATTTCCTGTGACAGACCATCCCACTTGTTGACCACGATCACCAGTGAGCGCCCACTATTGAGGATAAAGCCCAACAGCGAGAGATCCTGATCGGAAATGCCTTCGTGCGCATCAATCACCAGCAGCACAACGTTGGCATCTTCAATCGCTTTCAGGGTTTTGATCACTGAGAACTTTTCGACGGTTTCAGTAATTTTCCCGCGCTTACGCACCCCGGCGGTGTCGATCAGGACATATTCACGCCCGTCGCGCTCCATCGGAATGTAAATACTGTCACGCGTGGTACCCGGCATGTCATAGACCACAACACGCTCTTCACCAAGAATGCGGTTAGTGAGCGTTGACTTACCCACATTCGGACGACCGACAATGGCCAGCTTGATCGGCAGATCCAGCGGGTTAAAGTCATCTTCTTCATCTTCCGGCATTTCACCGCTGGCTTTGGCTTCTTTCGCCGCAAACTCCGCCCAGTAGGCTTCGTTCTCTTCTTCTTCTGTCAGTTCACGCTCCGGCGCGACCACGTCCATCCACGGCAGCAGCACCAGCTCCAGCAGGCTGGTCACACCGCGCCCGTGAGAGGCGGCAATCGCATGGATTTCACCCAGCCCCAGCGACCAGAAGTCAGTGACCGCAGAATCCGCATCCAGACCGTCGGTTTTGTTCGCCACGATAAACGTTGGTTTGTCGCGTGAGCGCAGGTGTTTGGCAATCGCCGTATCAGCAGGCATCAGCCCGGCACGGGCATCGACCATAAACAGCACGACATCGGCTTCTTCAATTGCCAGCAGCGACTGTTCCGCCATGCGCGTTTCCACGCCCTCTTCATTACCGTCGATACCACCGGTATCGATACAAATAAACTCACGCCCTTCTATTTCGGCGCGGCCATATTTGCGATCTCGGGTAAGCCCGGGAAAATCTGCCACCAGCGCATCTCGTGTGCGCGTCAAACGGTTAAACAGGGTGGATTTTCCCACATTGGGACGCCCGACCAGCGCGACCACAGGTACCATAGTGAAGCCTCATAACTAAAAAATAAGCGCCTGGCTGCGATATTATTCGCTGTGCAGACAGATTAACTGCCGCTCTACTCAGGCCGATGGCGCCTAGAATAACACGCCTTGGATAAAACAAAACGGCCCCTGAACATTCAGGAGCCGCTTACCCTTCATCTCACCGCCTGTCACGATGGTGACAGAGGGTGATCTTTGGGGCTCAGACTGACCAGAGACTTAACGCGTAATCGCGTAAACCTCACCGTCTTTGGATTGGATCAGCAGCTTGTCGCTGGCAACAACAGGTTCAGTCTGGAAGCCAGAACTGTCCAGTTTCTGCTGCGCAACAAAACGTCCGTCGTCCGTATTAATCCAGTGCAGGTAGCCTTCTGAATCACCGACCACCAGGTAGCCGTTAAACAGCACCGGCGAGGTCAGGTTACGGTGCAGCAGGTCGCTCTGACGCCACAGAGTCACTCCGCCGTCCGTATTCAGAGCAATCACGCGGTCATCCTGATCCACCAGGTAGATACGGCCTGCGTCAACGATCATGTCGTGGACTGAACCGATTTCGCGTTTCCACAGGATCTGACCTGAGCGCAGGTCCAGCGCCGTCAGGTTACCGTTGTAAGCCAGTGCGTAAACCACACCGTTAACGATAACCGGCGTCGTATCCACATCCGCCAGACGGTCGATTTCAGTGGCTCCGCTTGGCTGGGAGATACGCTGCTGCCAGATAATCTGGCCCTGGTTCATGATGACAGCGCTGACCCGGCCGTTATCGCCGCCAACAATGGCTGCGCCAAACGCCGTTGCCGGTGCTGACTCACCGCGCAGGCTCAGTGCCGGTACGTCGAGGTTAACCGTCCATTTGATATTACCGCTGGTCTGATCCAGACCCTGCAGCATACCGTTACTGGTGTGAACCAGTACCAGACCATCGCTGACGACCGGACGGGACAGCACTTCACCCGCCGCTTTAGTCTGCCAGGCGACCGATCCATCGCTGGTATTCAGCGCAAATACCTGACCGCGTTCGCTACCGATGTAGACATGGCCCGCGTCAACGGCCAGGCCACCGGAAAGCAGCGCAGGAATATTGCTGGAGAAGAAACCGGTTTTTTCTGAAAGGTCCACTTTCCACTGTTCTTTGCCGTCGCCGGAGTTCAGGGCTTTCACTACGCCATGGCGGTCAGCAGCATAGACGGTATTTTCCGCCCAGGCCGGGTGCAGGTTAGAGTAAAAATCCCCCACCCCATCACCAACCGATGTGCTCCAGACTTTTTGTGGTTCGAACTGGTTTTGAACCGTTGGCAGTGGTGACATTTTCACCACGTCCTCTTCACCGCTGAACCATGAACATCCGCTGAGTAAAGTGACTGACATCAGTCCCGGCAGAAGTAACTTACGCAATTCCATGAAATCCCTCTTGTGCCTGTGCAGGCCAAATATTAGAGCCTTATACCAATCCCGCAGGCAGCTAACATTCGCCCTTTCCTGCGGTGACAGGCTGGAAATTAACCCGGCAGATTATTCACTTTCATTTGCAGCATCTCTTTCAGCGACGATGAGGCATCAGAGTCGATCCCTTTAGTCCACGCATCGCGTGCACCCTTTGCGTCGCCTTTGCTGAGTAACGCTTCACCGCGTACATCAGCCACGATGGCAGCCCAGCCATCACCCTTAACACTTTCAAGGGTTTTTAGCACAGCATCAGGCTGTTTCTGCTGAAGCTGGATACGCGCAAGGCGCAGATTCAGCACGGCCTGCAGGTTGGCATCTTTGGTGCTTTTCAGGCCGCTCTGCAATTGCTGTACGGCTTTATCCAGCTGGTTGTTATCGATATAGCGCTTTGCCAGATCCAGTGAAGCCAGCGCACCGTAGGTATTGCTGTTTTCACTGGCAAACTTCGCCACCGCGTCAAGCGAGGCAGGTTTGCTGGCGTCCAGCGCCGAGGTGACCTGCTGGTAAGAGGCGGAAACTTCACGCGACCCGCTGTCCTGGTGATGACTCCAGTAACGCCAGCCAAGCAGTGCCCCAACCCCCAGAACGACGCCGACCACTAATGCTTTGCCATTTTGAGCAAAGAAGTTCTTCAGCGCATCTACCTGTTCGTTTTCGTTGCTATATACTTCCACGCAATCCTACTCCTTTAAATCGTGCCACTGCAGGGGCTTAACGCTGTATCAGTGACGCCAGCGTGGTTGCCGCATCACTTTGTGCCAGCGTGTGCTGCTCACCGTTACGCAAATCTTTGATCACCAGCTGGCCATTAGCCACTTCATCTTCGCCGAGTACCAGTGCAATGCGGGCGCCCCACTTGTCTGCACGCGCAAACTGCTTCTTAAAGTTGCCGCCACCAAAGTTCGTCATGAGTTTCAGTTCAGGCAGCGCATCGCGCAGCTGTTCTGCCAGCTTCATCGCGGCACTCTGTACGCCCTCACCCGAAGCGATAACATAGACATCAACAATGCGCGTCGGTTCAAATTCCGGATTAACGGCCTGCACCAGCAGGACCAGGCGCTCCAGGCCCATCGCGAAACCGACAGCCGGCGTTGCACGGCCACCAAGTTGTTCGACCAGACCATCATAGCGGCCCCCGGCACAGACGGTGCCCTGGGAACCCAGGCTGCTGGTGACCCACTCAAATACGGTGCGGTTATAGTAGTCGAGACCCCGCACCAGACGCTGATTGATGGTGTAAGCGATGCCGGCATCATCCAGCAGGCTGCACAGCCCGGTGAAATGCTCACGGGACGCGTCATCCAGGTAGTCACCCAGCGTTGGCGCGTCATTAAGCAGCACCTGAACGTCCGGGTTTTTGCTGTCCAGCACGCGCAGCGGGTTAGTATACATACGGCGTTTACAGTCTTCATCCAGCACGTCGATATGCTGCTCCAGGAAGGCCACGAGTGCATCGCGGTAGTTTGCGCGCGCGTCAAGGGAACCGATAGAGTTCAGCTCCAGTTTCACATGCTCGGCGATCCCCAGTGCTTTCCACCAGCGGGCCGTCATCATGATCAGTTCGGCATCGATATCCGGCCCCTGCAGACCAAAGACTTCAGCACCAATCTGATGGAACTGACGGTAGCGGCCTTTTTGTGGACGCTCATAGCGGAACATGGGACCGATATACCACAGGCGTTGTTCCTGATTGTACAGCAGACCGTGTTCAATGCCCGCGCGCACACAGCCTGCGGTGCCTTCCGGACGCAGTGTCAGGCTTTCGCCATTGCGATCGTCGAAGGTATACATCTCTTTTTCAACCACGTCGGTGACTTCACCGATAGCGCGTTTGAATAACGGGGTCTGCTCTACAATCGGCAGGCGAATTTCGCTGAAGCCGTAGCTGCCTAATACCTGTTTCAGGATCTGCTCAATCCGCTGCCACACGACCGTGTCAGCGGGTAAATAGTCGTTCATGCCACGGATGGCCTGTATATTTTTCGCCACTACAATGTTCTCATCAATGAGTGCCCGGCCCGGGGTAACCAACCATCGTGGTCACCCCTAAGGCATGACCGGGCGCGATTAATTATTTTTCGACCTGCTGGATATCAATCCGGCGTGATGCGTCCAGGATGGTGGCCTTCGCACGGATGCGCGCTTCCAACTGGTCAATCATATTGTCGTTATCCAGACGCTCGCGCAGACGCACGCCGTCCTCGTAGAAACCACTTTTCTTGCTGCCGCCGGTCACCCCCATGGTGGAAACGGTCGCTTCACCGGGGCCGTTAACCACACAGCCAATGATGGAAATGTCCATCGGGGTGATAATATCTTCCAGCCGCTCTTCCAGGGCATTCACCGTACCGATAACGTCAAATTCCTGACGTGAACAGGTCGGGCAGGCGATAAAGTTAATCCCGCGTGAGCGAATGCGCAGCGATTTGAGGATATCAAAGCCGACTTTCACTTCTTCAACCGGATCTGCCGCCAGCGAGATGCGCAGCGTATCGCCGATGCCTTCAGACAGTAACAGGCCCAGGCCAATCGCGGATTTCACCGCACCCGCACGGGCGCCACCCGCTTCGGTAATACCCAGATGCAGCGGCTGGTCGATCTGCTTCGCCAGCAGGCGGTAGGATTCTACGGCAAGAAACACATCGGAGGCCTTGACGCTGACTTTGAACATATCAAAGTTCAGCCGGTCAAGAATATCCACGTGACGCATGGCGGATTCCACCAACGCCTGCGGATTAGGCTCGCCATATTTTTCCTGCAGATCTTTTTCCAGCGACCCGCCGTTCACACCAATGCGGATAGGAATGTTGTAGTGGCGGGCACAGTCAACGACCGAGCGAATACGCTCTTCGTTGCCAATATTGCCGGGGTTGATGCGCAGGCAGTCCACCCCATATTCGGCCACTTTCAGCGCGATGCGGTAGTCAAAATGAATGTCAGCGACCAGCGGGACATTCACCTGCTGTTTGATCAGACGAAAAGCTTCCGCGGCATCCATGGTCGGCACGGAGACACGTACAATGTCGACACCGACACGTTCCAGCGCTTTGATTTGTGCGACCGTCGCGGCAACGTCGGTGGTACGGGTATTGGTCATGGACTGAACGGCGATAGGTGCACCGTCACCCACGGGCACCTTGCCGACGTAAATGCGTTTTGATTTGCGACGGATAATGGGTGCTTCGTTATGCATATTCTTTCTCCACAATTACTCGAGACCAGAGAAGATGCGTTATTGCGCACCCAGAGTCAGGCGAGCAACCTGGTTAGTACGGATATAACGACTCAGATCGACAGGTTTGCCCTGATATTCAATCTGTACTGCGGCTGGCGCACCAATTTTCAAACGATAAGGTGCTGTACCAGCAAGACTGAGTTTGCCTCCGCTGCGCTGAATACCGCTAAATAATTTCTTACCTGCGGCATCGGTGACTTCCAGCCAGCAATCGGCGGAAAAGCTCATGACCACAGCATTCGGGTCAACGGCAGGCTGGCTGACGCCAGCGCTGCTGGTAGGCAGTTGGCCATTGGCACCGGTATCAACCGGTGCCTGACTTGGTGAAACCACGGCAGGCTGAGTATTATCAGCCTGCGTGTTTGCCGTAGAGGGCGCTTCCGTCGTCGGCGCGGCGGCTGGGGCACGGCTGCTGTTCGCAGACGCGGCTGGCGCGGTGTCTAACGGAATGGCCGTCTGCGCGCCGTTATCGGCGCCGCTGCCGGCATTACTGTCAGTCAGGGGGATAGACTGACTGTTATCCCCATCAGACGAAGCATTTTGATCGGCCATCGTCACCAGATCGTCCTGAGCGGCTTTATGATTTTGCCACCACCAGGCTCCCGTCAGGCCCACCACTACAAACAGCACCAGCCAGGTGAAGATCATCAACCAGCCGTCGCGTTTTTTGCGGCGTTTTCCGAGGGAATAGCTTTGCATCGGTTCAACTTTTGCGGCTCTGACCGGGGCCTGTTTCGCCATCATCGGTAGCAGCTCTTCTTCCGGCACACGCACCAGACGTGCGTAGGAGCGGATGTAGCCACGCAAGAATGTCGACGCCAGATCGGCAGGCGACTTGTCCTCTTCAATATCACGAACAGTGGAAAGTTTCAGGCAGAGGCGTTCAGCAACATTCTGCTGAGTCAGGCCCATAAGCTCACGGGCACCACGCAGGCGCTCGCCTGTTGAATTTACGCTAGATTTTTCTTGAGTGGCTTCAGTATTCATTAGCTAAAAAATGCTGGTACTGTATCGAGTGTGGAAAAATTCGCGCAAGCTGTACCCCATAAAGTTGAACGTCATCGAGTAGATTTGCCTGCGCGGCGAAGCGAATCTGTAACCACAGGCTTTCTGCCGAAACCGGAAAGTGTTGTTGGTAGATATCCAACAGGAGCCGCGATTCTGCGCGTTTCCCCTCTCCAAATCGCTTTTCAGCTTCTGCCAGCATAGGCATTCCTTTAGCAGGCTCGGCCCGCACCGCGTCCGTCAGTGCGTTATAGGCTTTTTCATGTTGACCGGCATTCAAAAAACAGTAGCCCGAATTTTCAACACTGTCGGCACGAAGCCCGTGGGTCGAATCATCCATGGCCCTGCTGAACTGCCGTTGTGCCGCATCATACTGCCCTAATCCGCAGAGAAACGCACCGTAATTATTAAGCACATAGCTGTTTTGCGCTGCTAATTTAAGGGCGCGACGATAATGTTGCTGCGCCCTGCTGGTGTCACCTGTCTGCTGCCGGTAGCGTGCCATTGCCAGTTGGCTACGGTAATCCCCGGGGGCAATATCGAGCGCGCGCTGTAAATTCCTGTGCGCGGCCTCGTTATCGCCGCGTGCCAGATAAGCCAACCCTAACTGAATCCGGGTTTCAACCAGCCCATCCTGCTGGGGTGATGTCCGGCACCCCGCCAGCAGCAGCATCAGCAGAATGGCTACCCTCCCTGTGCGCATGACGATGACTCCCTGTCTCCATGAGCGAACTATCGTACGCCAATTTCACCAGGGTCAACATGGTTCAGCAACAGAAAAGGCTGGGTTTCAGAGCGCCTTCACAGATATCGCTTCACCGGCCATTTTCTTTCTCAGCGTGCGCTTGGTACGGTCAATGACGTCCCCGGCTAACTGGCCGCAGGCAGCATCGATATCATCACCACGGGTTTTACGCACAATAGTAGTAAATCCATAATCCATCAACACTTTAGAGAAGCGGTCGATGCGACTGTTCGAACTGCGACCATAAGGTGCGCCCGGGAAGGGGTTCCATGGGATCAGGTTAATTTTACACGGTGTGTTTTTCAACAAGGCGGCCAGCTCATGGGCATTATCAGTACTGTCATTGACGTGATCGAGCATGACGTACTCGATGGTGACGCGCCCCTGATTAGCGTTGGACTTGCCGATATAACGGCTAACCGAGGCCAGGAACGTTTCAATATTGTACTTTTTATTGATCGGCACTATTTCGTCACGAATTGTGTCATTCGGTGCATGAAGCGAGATCGCCAGTGCAACATCGATCATATCACCCAGCTTATCCAGCGCCGGCACCACGCCGGATGTTGACAGCGTCACGCGACGTTTTGACAGGCCGAAACCAAAGTCATCGAGCATGATTTCCATCGCCGGCACCACGTTAGTCAGGTTGAGCAACGGCTCCCCCATGCCCATCATTACCACGTTGGTGATGGGACGCTGGCCGGTGACTTTGGTGGCACCGATAATTTTCGCCGCACGCCACACCTGACCAATAATTTCGGATACACGCAGGTTGCGGTTAAACCCCTGCTGCGCCGTCGAGCAGAACTTACACTCCAGCGCACAGCCCACCTGGGAAGAAACACACAGCGTGGCGCGGTCTTTTTCGGGGATATAAACGGTTTCGACCTGCTGGCCGCCGACCTGGATAGCCCATTTAATAGTGCCATCTGTCGAGCGCTGCTCTTCAGCCACTTCCGGTGCACGGATTTCAGCGACCTCTTTCAGCTTGTTACGGAAAACCTTGTTGATGTCGGTCATCTCATCGAAGTCATCACAGCAGTAGTGATAGATCCACTTCATGACCTGATCGGCACGAAACGGCTTTTCCCCCATACCGGCAAAAAACTCACGCATCTGCTGACGGTTAAGGTCGAGCAGATTCACTTTTTCTTTTTTAGGGGTGGCGATTGCAGGAGATGCAGACGACGGCGTCACAATAAGTTCTGACATAATTTTCTCTGGCCTCGTTGTTACACGTTATGGCACTGGGTTTGGAGTGAATAAAATAGAAGCGCCCCCGAACACAGCTCAGGGGCGCATTATTGTACTCATGACATGATAAGGGTTAAAGGAGCAAACTCACTTTTTTTGTAAACCCCGTTCCGTCAGGCAGCCGGATTAACGGGTGCGCGGGCAGATTTCACCTTCACCGAAGAAATAAGCGATTTCACGGGCAGCAGATTCGGCAGAATCAGAACCGTGGGTCGCATTCTCGGTAAAGCTGTCCGCGTAGTCAGCACGCAGGGTGCCGGCCAGCGCGTTCGCCGGGTTCGTCGCGCCCATCAGGTCACGATGACGCTGCACCGCATTTTCACCTTCCAGTACGGAAACCACCACCGGGCCAGAGGTCATGAATTCAACCAGACCATCAAAGAAGGGCTTGCCCTGGTGTTCCGCGTAAAAACCCTCAGCCTGCTCTTTGCTCAGGTGCAGCATTTTGCTGCCAACGATTTTGAAGCCAGCGCTTTCAAAACGGTTGAAGATGGCACCGATCACATTCTTTGCCACAGCGTTTGGTTTTACGATGGAAAATGTACGCTCAATAGTCATTGTTGACCCCTGTATTATCTTTCGAGTTTAGCCGCGAAAACGGTTCCCGGCCGGGAAAATGGCCGCAGATTATAGGGGGCATCGCGAGAGATGCCTACCGGAGATTCAATAATTTATCGAAAAATCCGATCCCCATCGCGACATTTTTTCCCCTGCCTGCGGCTATTTTACGCAGGCGAACGATCGAAGACCAGAAAAGCGCCTGCGGATCCGTCTGAAATTAGCGGATTAACGCCACATTAATCACCCGGCTGTCGGCCCGGCCACGATCGTCAACCGCACGGATGCGGTATTTTCCGGGGCGGGAAGGCCGCCAGTCGAGGGGCGTTTTACTGGCGCTTGAGCCAAGGTATACATCGTCGACAAACCAGTAAACGGTGCCGCTGTCAGCATCGGTCACTGCACTAAAGCTGATCGTGTCACGCCCCTTTTGCGACTGCCGTAACTGGTAAGTCGTATGTTTCAGCGGCGATGTGATGCGCGGCGCATCGCCCTCGACCGCACCCTGCTGGCAGCTTACTGACGGCGGGGAACGTTTAGGCAGCCCCGCCTGCATAAAGACCTGAGCCAGATCAGACGGCCAGAACTCAAATACCTCAATATGGCTGGTTTGCGGATCCCAGGGGGCACAGACTGGCTGGCCGCTGTGATTGTCAAGGCGCAGGGGCCGGTAAACCGTATCCACTTTTATCGGTGATTTGCCGGGGATAAACCAGCTGCGGCCGCGCTGCTGACACCACTGCGTCGGCAGATCGCCGGTGGGCAGGCAAATTTCCACGCGCTTCAGATGCGGTGGAAAGCGATGTTCAGGCTCACGCAGTCCGGGATAGCTGGCAATCACGCTATCAATAATATTGAAGAACAGCGGCGCGGCAGCTTCCACGCCCACAAACGCATTATTCCCCTGACTGTTAAAGTTCCCCTGCCACACCACCAGCACATATGGGCCAAATATGCCCACGCTCCAGGCATCACGAAAGCCCCATGACGTTCCCGTTTTCCAGTACACCGGTAGCGATGACGGACGCTGCGCCAGCGTATCCCCCGGTCGACGGTGCTGGCGTAAAATATCCAGCGTCATAAAGCTGGACTCCTCACTCAGCAACCGGAATCCCGGTGGCTGAGGCGCGTTTTCCCGCATCCGCAGCGCACGCAATTCACCCCGGTTCGCCAGCATGGCATAGAGTTTTGCCAGCTCCTGCGCCGTCACTTCTCCTCCGCCCAGCACCAGCGACAGACCGTAATGTTTCTCACTGGCCAGTCCGCTGATGCCAGCCAGCTGAAGAAACTGATAAAACCCCGGCTGGCGCAGCCGGGAGGCGATGGTCACCGCCGGGATGTTACGGCTGAAATTCAGCGCATCGGTGGCGGTCACCGGCCCGAGGAAGCGGCGGTCAAAATTTTCCGGCGCATAGCTGCCAAAAGAGTAAGGGACGTCTTTCAGTACCGTCATCGGATGTAAGATCCCCTGCTCCATGCCCAACGCATAAATAAACGGTTTCAGTGCCGATCCCGGTGAGCGTCGGGCATTGGTGCCGTTGACCTGGCCCTGTATCTGCCGATTGTAGTAGTCGGCTGACCCAACCAGCGCCCGCACGCCCATATCGCGGCTGTCCACCAGCAGTACGGCCGTATTGTGGATGCCCCGACTCTGATTACGACGGATAAACGCGTTGACCTGTTTTTCCACCAGCTGTTGCAGGCCAGCATCAAGCGTGGTGTCAACCCGTGCCGGCCGATCACCGTTCTGCAACTGTTCAACAAAGTGGGGAGCGATATAGGGCAGATTCTGCGGCTGGCGCAGGGCCAGCGGCAATCTGAACAGGGCCTGCTGGCTACTGTCGGTGGGATAGGCGTGCTGCCATCGCTGGAAAAGACGGTTACGCGCCTGCATCAGCGGGGGGCTGGCCTCACCGCTGCGGGGATCCATCCTCAGGCTGGGTGACTGAGGCAGCACCGCCAGCGTCAGCGCCTCTGCCAGCGTCAACTGTGCCGGCGGTTTGTTAAAATAGATCAGGCTGGCCGCGCCGATGCTCTCAATGTTACGCCCGTAGGGTGCAGCGTTGAGATAGGCCTCCAGAATATCGTGCTTGGAATAGCTCAGTTCGAGCTGGATTGCCCGTAACACCTGAACCATCTTGCCGCCGGGTGAACGCGTATTGAGCTTCCAGTGCATACGGGCCAGCTGCATGGTGATCGTCGATCCTCCCTGCCGGCTGCCTCCCAGCACATAGCTACGCCAGAAGCCCCGCGCCAGACTCAGCGGATTGACGCCGGGATTATAATAAAACCAGCGGTCTTCATGTAGCAGCAGTCCGTCCACCGCCAGCGGCGAAATAGCCTCCAGCGGCGTCCACTGGCGATAGCGGTCGTCACTGGCCAGCGACAGACGCAGCAGCGTACCGTGCCGGTCATACCACGCCGTTGACAGCGGCACCCCGAAGGACAGGGGCGGGTGCGGCCAAAGCCGGATGCCTGCCAGCAGCAGCGCCAGTAATCCCAGCGCCACCGCCAGATTTTGCAGCAGCCGTTTCATCGCAGCAAACGCCTCGCTGCAGGACTATTCAGCTGCCACCACCGTGATTTTTCCGCTACTGGCTGACATGGCCTGAATGTCACGATTGTACATCGCCTCACCGTACGCCGGAGGGATAACAAAGCTGCCGGTATTGGTCGCTTTGATCTGGTAAACGAATTCCTGCAGTTCCGTACTGGCGCTACCGTAAATAATCACCCGATCTTCACGAATGTCGCTGTAGTCCGGCGCCCAGGTGGAGCCACTGACCGCCAGCGGTGACTGCCACCCTGCTGATGCGGCATCAGTGCTTTCATCCTCGCCGGCTTCCGGCGGAGGCGGCGTCTGCTGAACCACCTCGAAACCACCCGGCAGCAGATCCACAATCGCCAGATTGCTCAGTGCCGCTGTCGAATTAGCGCGGATTTTCAGGTGGACATTGAGGGTTTGCCCCAGCGTGACCTTGTCGACCGTTTTACCGGCGGCGTCGGTGTAGTCGCGGCTGATTTCAAGACCCCGGCTGATCGCCTTCTGCGGGGTTTCCCTGTCGTAACCGGCCTGTGTAACCACATACCAGGCCGGTGCGTTTCCGGCGTTTCGGAACTGAACGGCTGCCGCCGCTGAACTGAAGTTCCCCTGGGCGAAGCGCCCCTGTAGTGCCGAGATCAACTGCGGAGTGCGGTTATCGCGCCCCAACTGGTTGATGGTCAGCGCTGCCGCATCGTTTTGCTTCGCGACCTGCTCAGAATAGCTTTCCAGCGCCAGAATGCTCATTGCCGCTGAGAAGGTAGTGTAACGTTCTTCGCGCAGAGCCATGACCATGTTTTCCAGCAGCTGCGGTGGGATCGCAGCCACTTTTTCCGGGAAGTGGCGGGTAATCAGATACAGCCGGGTGGCATCCTGAACCAGCGGATCGTAGTAGTTCTGTGTCCACCAGCTTTTGTCATACGCCTTATTCAGCGCCTGCCAGCCCGGCTCAAACAGCCGTTCCGCTTCATCATCGGCCTTCAGTAAGCGCCAGGACGAGGCCAGATAGAGTGCACTGAGATCGGTCTGCCAGCTGTCGGGATAGCGTTTTTTCAGCGTTTCCTGCACTGCGCCGAGCGCACTGGTGGTGATCTCACCCTGACGCGTCAGCAGATAAACCGCCCAGGCACGCAGTCGCAGGTGATAGAGATCGTCATAACCGCTGGCGGCCAGCGAACGCAGCGCAACGTTGGCCTCCTCCAGCATACCGGCAGGCAGCGGATAACCGGCGGCTTTTGCCTCCAGCAGGTACTGCACCACATACGGCGTAATAAACGGATCCGCCTGCGGGGTCGCCATCCACAGACCCACAGCGCCCTCACCATTCTGTCGGGAGCGCAGCACGTCGAGAATGCCCTTCAGCTGCTGGCGCACGTTAGCGGCATCCAGCCCGTTGCGCAGCTCGGGATGTTCGCTTTGCAACAGCAGCGGGATGGACTGGCTGACAATCTGTTCAGAACAGTAATAGGGGTAGTTCGCCAGGTACGTTGCCAGGCCGCTGGTCAGCACCAGCGGTGAATTCGAAACCGACGCCTGGCGCTGTGCAAAGGCATCAAACATCAGGCGCAGGTTATCCACCTGCTGCTGACTGCCGTTCATCCGTCCCATCACCGTCTGGATACGGAACGGCATTGCCGGACGTACAGAGGTACTTAGCGTGCGCCGGCTGGTTTTATCCGCATACTGCGCGCTGAAGACCAGTGGCGCATCGCCCAGTTCAGCTTTGGCACGCAGACGGAAGCTGACCACGCCCTCCTGTTTTGCCGCCAGTTGCAGCGGCTGCGCGGCCTGCCCTACCACCTCAAGCTGAGGCGGTGGCGTGACGCTGATCGTCACCGGCAGTTTGTCATTCCCCTGCCCTTCGCGGTTATTGCTGACGCCCACGCTGACGTCAAATTCATCCCCGGGGGCCACCATCGCCGGAACGTTTGGCGTCAGAATCATGTCATCACGTACGGTGGTGCCGGTTTCGGCTTTCCCGATTTTATCCGCCGTAACCGAAATGGCCATCACGCGGATCCTGCCATTGAAGTAGTCTGGCACTGGCCAGCTAAACCGTGCCTGCCCGTTCACGTCAGTGATGCCCGACCAGAAAGCGACCGGCTTGTCGCGCTTGCGTTTAAACGGGTTGAGATGCAGATCCAGCCCTTCGCCGCCGTCACCACCCGGCGCAGAGGTCAGCGACATCAGCTTGCTGAACTCCGGCAGGATCAGATCGAGGATCTGTGAGCTTTCCACATTCAGTTCACGCTTGCGGAAGAAGTAGTCCAGCGGATCGGTCAGGCGATAGCGTGCAACCTGCAGGATCCCTTCATCCACCGCAAATACCGCTACCTGCTGCGGTCCGTCGGTGGTGACGTCGACCGTCAGATCATCGCCCGGTTTGATCACCGCCGGGGCCGCCAGTTGCAGACTGTTCTTACGCGCATCATTACTGATTTTAAACGGCATGACCCCATAGCTCAGCGGGCTCATAAAGATTTCGTCCGAATTAATATCACGCACAAACTGCACGTTGATATAGGCATTGCCCTCCAGCCCGGCTGGAATACGGATCTTTTGTACCGAGTTGGTGGTGGTGGTGTGGAACCACTGCCAGCTGTAAACCCGATCCTTTTCGATGGTGATCAGTCCGCTGCCGGTATAAGGCGCGTTGATCGCCACTTCAATCTCACTGCCCGGCTGATACGTGTCGCTGTTCAGCTTCAGTTTCAGCTCCGCATTGCGGTCGAGGGAGCGGGTCAGGTTGGCGTTACCGGCCACGCTGTAAGCGATACGGTTCAGCACCTCACCTTGGGCATTTTCCACCACCAGCACGTAGTCACCCGGTTTGTCGGTGGCCAGAGCGAAGGTATGACCGCTGGCAGGTATATCAAGTGGCGTTTCCGACAGCGGGATCTCTTTCAGCTTCGACTGATACTTATAGACCCCTGACTCCTGCCGGGTCAGTACCGACAGGTATTTTTGCTGCAGAAGATGTAGCGACAGGCCGTTAATCGCCAGGGTGTCCAGTGACGGATCGATGGCGATCAGATTGACATTGCGCACGGCGTTCTGATGGATGTACCCCAGATCGCCGTCGGCTTTTACACCGATCAGGTAATCATAGGGAGAGACCAGCGTGCGGGCCGTGGCCGCGACGGAACGACCGCCCCCGGCGACAAAGGCTTCTGACAGCAGCTGCAGCTGGTAGGTCGACTCACCAAATCCGCTCAGATCCAGCTTGATCGCAGCGGCCCCGTTTTCGTCGGTGGTGCTGTCTTCCAGTTCAGTTTCATAACCTTCGCTGGCCGAACGCGCTTCATAGAAGGCGTAGTCTGCATAGCGATCAAAGGCCGGGTATACCGGACGCAGGGTCATTTTAGATGCCACGCGGCGCCCCTGCGCCGGGGTACCGAACAGATTCTGCACGTCAATACTGGCTTTCAGTGCATCCGGTTTAACCCAGCCCTGTTGATGAGCCGGGGTCAGGGTCAGTCGGACCTTCAGTTGGTCAGGCTCGAACTCTTTCACGTTGACCGACGTACTGCCGAGCAGACGCGTGGAGTCATCGTCTTTCCCCGGCAGATAAAGGTAAATATTCCACTCTCCCGTCGGCGAGCTCTCTTTAGTGGTGAAACTCAGCTCGTTAAAGCCACTGGCACTGAGGGTCAGCGGAACAGTACGCATCAGCTTATCGCGCGGGTCACGTATTTCAGCACGCACCGGAATGCCGCCCACCGGCACGGCCCAGTCAGCGGCACGGGTGATCATACCTATATGGAACGTATCGCCGGGACGATAGACACCCCGGTCCGAGAAAAGATAGCTGCCGAGGGTGCGGGTGTCATCCGGAGTGGTTTCGCCGTAGACGTCAAAGCGGGAGAAATCCAGGCCGCGGTCGTTATCCCGTCCGGTCGGCAGGAAGGAGACATCCCCGTCTTTTTCCACAAGGAACATCACCGCTTCGCGTTCGCTGGTATAAACCTCCAGCGACGGGAAGCTGACGTGCCCGTCCTCACCGGTCTGACGGGTCAGCAGTTTTTCGCCATTTTTTGCCACCACCGACACCTGCGCCCCGGCGACCGGCTGACCGCTGCTGATCGACTGAACAAACAGATCGCGGGTTTTATCCTGCGAACGCTTGGCAATGATGCCCAGATCGGTCACCACCACAAAGCGAGAGTCGCCGGTGCTTTCCTGCTGTCCGTCCTCTTCCTGATACTCCTCTTCGCCTGGCTCAGGCTCTTTCTGCTGCGGTGACCATTCAGACAGGGTCAGCAGGAACACGCCGCGATGAGAGTCCGGACGGGTAGAGAGATAGCGCGACAGGTCAACGCCCTGATAGCTGACCTCGCCCGGTTTGTCGTTATTGACCGTCGTCTGGTAGCGGAAGCGCTCGGTAAAGTACTCATCGTTCAGGCGGTTAAAATCGGCCGATGCGAACTGCCGGCTTTTAAACGAAACGATGTGCTGTAACTGACTGGGGATAACCCGCTTAATGTCGACACGCAGCCCCGGCACATTGCGCGCTGCCACGCTGATGCGTTTATCGCCGTTGACCGACAGCAGTGCCCCCTGGGCGGCAAACTGTAGCAGCTTCGGATAGTCCGGCACCTGAACCACGCGCCAGGCTTTTTCAGCCATTTTGTAGCCGCCGCTGGACGTCATCGCGTTATCGGTCAACACCAGCAGGTAGCGTTTAGCCGGGGCATCAAATTTAAAGCTGAACTGCGGCTGCCAGGTTTCTTCTGCGTCATTCAGGCTTAACGGCACAGCCGGAGAGCGGTCAATGATACTCTGATCGACATTGTCTTGATCCCAGACGGTATAGCCCTCATCTGTCTGTTGACTGGCGGGGCGTCGCGGATCTTGCTCTGGCAGCAGCCAGGCCCTGACCCCTTTCCTGACGTCTGCGTCGCGCACGGCATCGCTGAAGCCGACAATCAGCGCGCGTTCGCCCTGGCTGCCTGGCTTATCCACCACTTCAGCGCTGATATCATTCAGGCTCAGGCTGTAGAGATTCGGCACGTTTACCCAGCCGTTGGTCTTACGCGTTACCGGATTGCCGGGATGCGAAGGTGTGACCCCGCTGTTGACCTGCAGATGCACCGCACCGCCGTGATCCATCGGCTGTAAAGCAGAAGAACGCACCCAGGCATTGAGCTTCTTCTCATCCCAGGTCACGCTGTATTTCAGCGGCTGCTCAGGCTGGCCACGGGCTGCCGTCAGGCCCAGCGAGAGCTGTTTTTCCACGCTCTGCACATCAGCAGGGGCAGTAAACCTGAGGTTAAAAATCGCGCTATGCTGGCTGTTGTCCTGCGGATCCTGATAGTACTCGCTACTGGCAATCTGATAGTCAAAAGCGGGGACAGTAAAGGTATAGCTGGTCTGGTCAATACGGATCTGGGGGGCCAGCAGCGTGTCAGGTTTCAGCGTGACCTCGTAGCCCGCGCCCATCGGCAGCGGTTGCGCCGGGGTAAAGACCAGCGTCCAGGCGTTCTGCCACTGCCATTCACCGGCCAGCGTTGGGCGAATACGGATCCCCTCGGTGATCTTTTTACCGACCTGGGTGACCGGGGCCACGGACTGGTTAAACCGGAGCGTCAGCGTCTGTACGGCGGGTTTAGCCGCACTGTAGTCAACCGCCTCCGGGTTGACTGCCTGTGCGCTGCTCTGCTGGATGGTCAGGGGTGCGACTTCAATCGGCTTAGGACGGTTCTGCCACGCGTGCCAGCCATAGATACCTGCCACTCCTGCGGCGATCAGCAGCAGTACGCCAAGGGCAATCTTCTTCGGATGTCGCTCAACACCCTGCTCCAGACGGGCAACGCTGCGCTTCAGGGGCGTTACCCAGCGTGGGGCACGCCAGTTAACCTCACCCAGCAGTGGGCGTAGCAGCCATCCCAGCATGCGAAAAAACCGCGACAGGAGCCAGCACAGCGCTTTTAGCAGGGTAAAAGGCAAGCGCAGGATAAACGTGATCACATCCATCAGAAGGAACCTTCCATGTTACAAAATTGGTCAAAGAGTAATAGTTTCTCCGGGCAATATCTATCGGCGGTGGCAAAGATTTTTCAGGAATCCAGAGCCAGCTCTGAATAGCGTGATTTCGCCTTGTGATAGCTGACAAAATCACTGACACTCAGCTAAACGTTACTGACAATGAGGCCGCGATGACGACTCCTTCGCTTTTTGTGACTGCCGACTGGCTGGCAGAACATCTGAATGACGACAACCTGCAGGTACTGGACGCACGCATGCTGCCGCCAGGCCTGGAGAAAACCCGCAACGTGCGGGAAGAGTATCAGGCTGAACACCTGCCGGATGCGCCGTTTTTTGATATTGAAGCCCTGTCGGATCACACCAGTGCTTATCCACATATGCTGCCCCGGGCGGAGACCTTCGCCGTGGCGATGCGTGAGCTGGGCATCGACAATGATAAGCATCTGGTGATTTACGATGAGGGTAATCTGTTCTCTGCCCCGCGTGCCTGGTGGATGCTGCGGCATTTTGGCGTGAAGCAGATTTCCATTCTGGCCGGGGGACTGGCGGGGTGGAAGCAGGCGCAGCTGCCGCTGGCGAGTGGCCCGGTGAAACTGGCAGAAAGCGAATTCGAAGCCGATCACGGTGAAGGCGAAGTTAAACGCGTAACGGACGTGCTGCTGGCCAGCCATGAAGGCGGCGCACAGATTGTTGATGCCCGTGCCGCCAACCGCTTTCACGGTGAGGTGGACGAGCCACGGCCGGGGCTGCATCGCGGGCGTATCCCGGGCAGCCTGAACGTGCCGTGGAATACCCTGGTCACCGAAGGACGCTTAAAACCAGCGGCCGAACTGCAGGCGATTTTCAGCCAGCAGGGCGTGGATCTGTCACAGCCAGTGATCGCCAGCTGCGGCTCCGGAGTCACCGCCGTGGTGGTGATCCTCGCACTGACCAGTCTGGGGTTAAAAAACGTGGCGCTGTACGACGGGTCCTGGGGTGAATGGGGGGCACGGAACGACCTGCCGATCGTCAACGACGCCTTATAACGCAGACCGCAGGGGGCGGATATTGCAGTCCGCCCCCTCCTTTCAGTCGATATTCTTCACCTTAAAGTCCCGCAGGAAGCTGCCCCAGCGCCGTTCGTAGAAGGGGGTGATATGGGCAACAAAGAAGTGACTGATGCCCTTTTCGCCTTCCACAACCTGACAGATATCAATCGGCTCATCCTCTAACAGCGTATCGGTCGCCACGCTGCCTGCCGCCTGGATAATCGCCTCAAGATCGCCCTCACCTTCGATGCCAATCAGTAAATTGGCAGGCTGGTCTGCATGCTCTTTGATCTGCGCGACGTAGGCACGGCGAACGGTCTTGTATTTCGCCAGCAGCTGGGTCAGCGAGTCAATCATCTGCGCCGGCGGTTCGGCGAGCTCCGATAACAACAGCGAAGTTCCCCCCTCCAGTACCGTCTGCTGGCTCAGCGCGCTGCTGCCCTCGCCTAACAGATGTGCAATTTCACGCGGGGAAAACTCTTTGCCATTCGGTAATTTAGGATTGAGAAACAGCGCTTCGCCCAGCGTCATTTCAAACAACGTACGCACCGGCATCACCAGATAGGCCTGCTCACCGCTGACTGCCTGCGCGAGGGCTGCCGTCGACGTGAAAAACGGAATAATGCTGGTGCCGTCGTCTTTTTCCCAGTGCTGTAAATCAACGGGTGTACTGGCATCAACGGCCTGTTCAGGGTGAGCACTCTCGCCCGGCACCACCACGCTGGCGTCCATCAGCAGCGTAAAAAATTCCGGGCGATGTGCCGGTTCTGTCGCCGCCAGTTTCAGTACTTCTTCCAGCCGCGGGTTTAGTTCGTTCATGAATAGGTTCCAGAGTGTACAGCGGGCGGACCTGAAAGCAGGGCCGCCCCGACGAAGGACCGATCGTGGGGCGATCGGCCTGAAATATTACGCCCGGCTTAACAGCAGGTTAGCGACAGTACGGACGCCCAGACCGGTTGCGCCGGCAGCCCACTGATCGACCGCACCTTTGCGATAGGTTGCCGAGCAGTCGATGTGCAACCAGCCCTGCTGGTAGTCGCTGACGAAGTGTGACAGAAACGCCGCCGCTGTACTGGCACCCGCAGAGTGCGACGGGCTGGCAATGTTGTTCAGATCAGCAAAGTTTGACGGCAGATGGCTGCGGTGGAACTCGGCCAGCGGCAAACGCCAGAAAGGTTCATTTTCGCCCTCAGCGCAGCGCATCAGTGACTGTGCCAGCGCGTCGTCAAAGCTGAACAGCGCATGATAGTCGTTGCCCAGCGCGGTTTTGGCCGCCCCGGTCAGCGTAGCGGCATCGATAATCAGCTCCGGATTCAGCGCGCTGGCATCGATCAGACCATCGGCCAGCACCAGGCGACCTTCGGCATCAGTGTTCATCACTTCCACTGATTTACCGTTGCGATAGCGAATAATATCGCCCAGCTTGAAAGCGTTGCCGCTGACCATATTATCAGCACAGCAGAGGATCAGCTTCACGCGCTTTTTCAGGCCACGGCTGACCGCCAGTGCCAGTGCACCGGTCAGGGTCGCTGCGCCGCCCATATCTGACTTCATGGAGTCCATAAAGCCACTCTGCTTCAGGCTGTAACCGCCGGTATCAAAGGTGATACCTTTGCCCACCAGACAGGCGTAAACCGGCGTGTCATCGCTGCCGCCCGGGTTATAATCGAGTGTCAGCAACACCGGGCTGCGTGATGACCCCCGCCCGACCGTATGCAGTCCCATGTAGTTTTGAGCTTTCAGATCGTCACCCTTGATAATGCGGTAGCTGACCGCATCGCAGGCAACGTCGCACAGCAGATCGATGGCACGGGTCGCGAGTTGTTCCGGGCCCAGTTCTTCCGCCGGCAGGTTGATAGTGTTACGTACCCAGTCGATGATTTTCAGGCGATTAGCCAGTTCCTGCTGGTCACTCTCTGCCAGCGTGGCCCACTGCACCTCACGCTCACCTTTTGGACCGCGATAGCCCTGCCAGAACGCCCAGCTGTTTTCCAGATCCCAACCCTCGCCGCTCAGGCTGACGTGGCGGATGCCCTGGTTATCAATTTTGCGCGCCGCGCGCTGAATGGTGACCAGCGGTTCGCTGCCGGTCAGGTGGATCGTCATGCCACTGTCATTGCTGCTCAGGGTGGCTTTTTCTCCCCAACGCAGGTCGGCCGCGGCCGTTGACAGGGTAATATTCATAGGGGTGGTCATCGCATGGCTCCTTTTAATTTTTCATCTTTCAGACCGGCAATGCCCGGTCGCTGCGATTTTTCCGCAGTTCAATTGTACAGCCAGACTAACAGAAATGTGACAGGGATGTTTTTGCTGGATGCGACAGCGGAATGCAGAGCGTGTCAGACGGGCCGAAAATCCGGCCCGGGGGGATCAATGCCGGATAAATCAGCCGGCCTGTTTAGCGCCGCTGGCTTTGAAAGCTTTCCACTGCGGCGTAAGCTCGCGCAGGCGACTGATCGACGTTTGCACCAGTTGAATAGCGTAGTCGATCTCTTCTTCGGTGGTAAACCGGCCGAGAGAGAAGCGAATTGAGCTGTGAGCCAGCTCATCATTCAGCCCAATTGCGCGCAGAACGTAGGACGGTTCCATACTGGCTGACGTACAGGCCGATCCGGTCGATACCGCCAGATCCTTCAGCGCCATAATCAGCGACTCGCCGTCAACGTAGTTAAAACTGACATTGAGAATATTTGCCGCCCCCTGCGCCAGAGAACCATTAAGGTAGACCTCTTCAATGCTGCTCAGTCCTGCCCACAGGCGGCTGCGCAGTGCGCCAAGCCGCGCCATCTCGTGGGTCATCTCTTCCTTCGCAATGCGATACGCTTCACCCATTCCGACAATCTGATGAACCGGCAGCGTCCCGGATCGCATCCCGCGTTCGTGCCCACCACCGTGGATCTGCGCGTCGAGGCGGATACGTGGCGAACGGCTGACGTACAGCGCACCAATGCCCTTCGGCCCGTAAATCTTATGAGCGGAGAAAGACATCAGGTCGACATTCAGGACGCTCAGATCGATGGGTAATTTCCCCACGCTCTGCGTGGCGTCAACGTGGAAGAGGATGCCGCGCTCACGGCACAGATCGCCGATGGTGGCGATGTCCTGCACCACACCGATCTCATTGTTGACGTGCATAACAGACACCAGCACCGTATCGTCGCGAAAGGCGTCAGTCAGCTGTTGCAGATCGAGCGTGCCGTCGTGGCGCGGGTTGAGATACGTGACGCTGTAGCCCTCGTGCTCCAGCTGCGCGCAGGTGTCCAGGACCGCTTTATGTTCTGTGGTGCAGGTAATAATGTGACGGCCCTTTTCCTTATGGAAGCTGGCAGCCCCTTTTATGGCGAGGTTATTGGCTTCGGTTGCACCGGATGTGAACACGATTTCACGCGGATCAGCCCCGACCAGTTCAGCAATCTGGTTTCGCGCCACGTCAACCGCTTCTTCTGACTGCCAGCCATAACGGTGAGAGCGGGAAGCCGGGTTGCCAAAGGTACCGTCCAGGGTGAGATACTGCATCATCTTAGCGGCCACGCGAGGATCGGCGGGCGTGGTGGCAGAATAATCCAGATAAATCGGTAATTTCATTGCTCGTTAAGCTCCGGGAGGTTTATCGATTGCCGCCCTTCTGCGCCCTGAAATCTTTGCTGGAAGCAGAAATGAATAAAAGGCCCGTGCAGGCCTTTTATTCATTTCCGGGGCGAAGAACGGGCCCTGCCCGGACTGCGATCAGGCGCGCAGATTGACGTTAATTGTTTCCTGCATACGCCCATTAGGCGCACGGCGGATTTCATTGCTGTTCTGACGGTCAGCCACTTCCAGGATCTCCTGATTGTTGACCAGTTCAGCCAGCGTAATATTGTTGAGGAAGTCGCTAATGCGCTCACTCAGGTCACGCCACAGCACATGCGTCAGGCAGCGCTCGCCGCCCTGACAGCCTTCTTTGCCCTGGCACTTTGTTGCATCCACGGACTCATCAACGGCAGTAATCACCGCACCCACCGCGATAGCATCAGCGCCTTTACCCAGCAGATAACCACCACCCGGACCACGTACGCTGGCCACCAGACCGTTCTTACGCAGACGGGAGAACAGCTGCTCAAGATAAGAAAGGGAAATGCCCTGACGCTCTGAAATATCCGCTAAAGGCACCGGGCCTTCATGGGAATGCAGCGCAACATCAAGCATAGCGGTAACAGCATAACGGCCTTTGGATGTCAGTCTCATGGCGTTTACAACCTCGGTTATAACCCTGGATGGGTGTTAACAAAATATGGACGCAAGTCTGACATTCCCGAGTAAATTGGTCAAGTATTTAACCTACTAAAACACTCAACTATTTAACCAAGTAAAACACTCAACTATTATGCTGTTATTTTATTCACCCGTTAGGGCTCATTCACCCTACTTTTTCTCAAACGATGACAGCATCCCACGCAGGATATTCAGCTCGTCCCGCTCCGGGCGCGCGCGGGTAAACAAACGACGCATTTTACTCATCACCTGCCCCGGGCTGGCTTCACGCAGGAAACCGCTGCCGATCATCATTTTTTCCATATGCTGATAGAAGCGCTCAAGATCATCCACCAGCGGATAGGGTGATTCAGCGGCCGCTTCCTGCGGGGTGTCCAGCGACTGCAGATAGGCCATCCGCACCTCATAGGTAATCACCTGGACGGCCATTGCCAGATTCAGCGAGCTGTAATCCGGGTTGGCGGCGATGGCGACGTGATAGTGGCACTTCTGCAGTTCTTCGTTCGTCAGGCCGACACGTTCACGGCCAAAGACCAGGGCGACGGGTGCCTGCTGCCCCTCTTCCACACTTTTCAGACCGCACTCACGCGGGTCAAGCATCGGCCACGGCAGGGAACGCGAGCGTGCGCTGGTGCCTACCACCAGGCTACAGCCGGCAATGGCTTCATCAAAGGTGTCGACAATTTTCGCATCGCCAATCACGTCGCTGGCCCCGGCCGCCAGGGCAATGGCCTGCGAGTCCGGTTTGACCAGTGGATTGACCAGATAAAGGTTGGTTAAGCCCATGGTTTTCATCGCGCGAGCGACGGATCCCATGTTGCCGGTGTGAGAGGTTTCCACCAGCACAATTCGGATATTTTGCAGCATAAGGATTCTGAAGTCCGGGAGTTAATTTGGCGATACTAACATATTTTAAGGACATTTGCCGTTATGCCCTGCTATACTACGCGCCGATTTATATCAGATAAAATGATATACCGTTCTTTAACATCCAGCGAGACGAAACTTAATATGCATCCAATGCTCAACATTGCCGTGCGCGCCGCGCGCAAGGCCGGAAACGTAATTGCTAAGCACTATGAAACCCCGGACTCAGTCGAAGCCACCCAGAAGGGCAGCAACGATTTTGTCACCAATGTTGACCGTGAAGCGGAACGCCAGATTATTGAAGTGATCCGCAAGTCCTACCCTCAGCACACCATCATTACTGAAGAGAGCGGTGAGCTGCCAGGCGAAGACCAGGATGTACAATGGGTTATCGATCCGCTGGATGGCACCACCAACTACATTAAACGCCTGCCTCATTTCTGTGTTTCTATCGCCGTACGCATCAAAGGCCGCACTGAAGTCGCGGTGGTGTATGATCCCATGCGTAATGAACTGTTCAGCGCCGTTCGCGGTCAGGGCACCCAGCTTAACGGCTACCGTCTGCGCGGCGGCACCGCCCGCGATCTGGATGGCACCATCCTGGCGACCGGTTTCCCGTTCAAACTGAAACAGCACGCGACCCCGTATATCAATATCGTAGGCAAACTGTTTACCCAGTGTGCAGACTTCCGTCGCACCGGCTCTGCTGCGCTGGATCTGGCCTATGTGGCCGCTGGTCGCGTTGATGGTTACTTCGAGATTGGCCTGAAACCGTGGGACTTTGCCGCCGGTGAACTGCTGGTGCGTGAAGCGGGTGGTCTGGTCACTGACTTTGTTGGCGCACATGGCTATATGCTGTCAGGCAATATCGTCGCCGGTAACCCGCGCGTCGTGAAAGCGATGCTGGCCAACATGCGTGACGAATTGAGCGAAGCCCTGAAGCGTTAATCGCTGCTGCTGCCGTAAAGGGGCGGGTCGAAGACCCTCTTCTGTCAGGGCTGACCACGTTGTGGTCAGCCCTTTTTTATTGCAGGAACATCGGACGGATACCCCCGGACATACCAGGCTGGGCGCTGAGCCACAGAAGCGCACCGGCGGCGACCAGCAGGATCCCCCCCAGCAGCGCAAGGCTGTTCAGCGCGACGGCGTGCCAGCCAGCACGGCCACGGTTTTGGGTTAACCGCCGGGCCAGCGCACGTGAGAGCTGCACCAGCAGCGCCATCGCCGACACCGTCATCGCCGTGCCGAGCGCCATCACCACCGCCGACAGGACACCCCACAGGTACACGCCGATCACTTTCGAGAACAGCAGCATCATGATCGCCCCCGAGCACGGCCGCAGGCCCATTGACAGCACCACGGCGACGCGGGTTTTCCAGCCCGTCACCTGGGAAAGCATCGCGCTGTCCGGCACGTGCTGGTGCCCGCAGCCGCAGTGGTCACTGTGCTGATGATCGGCAGGCAGGATGCGGGTGATGGTCATTCGTGCTGCCGGCGGGTGCAGCGTCAGCCGAAGTTGTCGCAACGCGCGCCAGCAGAGCCAGACGCCCAGTCCGCTGACCAGCAAATAACTGCCCTTTTCCAGCCAGTAGCTGCTGAGATGGAGCTGGCGGGATGAGAGCTGTAACACGCCGAGCATCACGGTCACCAGTGCGATCGCCATGCCCCCCTGCACAACGGCAGCGGCCAGCGTCAGTTGCAGGCTGGTTTTCATTTTTGTCGGATGTGTTGCCAGGAAAGTGGCAATCACCACTTTGCCATGCCCGGGCCCAAGCGCATGCAGCACACCATAGAGCAGGCTGAAGCCCATCAGCGTCAGCCCCGCCTGATGAGGATTGCTGGCCACCTGCTGCAGTAACCCGGTCATTTGCTGATGCAACGTCTTCTGCCACAAAATGCTTTGCAGCAGGATTGACGGCCAGTGCTGCCAGACCCACACGCCGGCCCCCACCAGCAACACCACCAGCAGTGCAAAAGGCCAGAGAGTTACCCTGCGCGGCGGGCGGACAGTGTCGTTTACTGACATATCAACGTCACCGTCTGAGCAAACTGCCGCCCCAGATCCATCTCTTCAGCGGGTGCATCGGCTTTATCCAGTGACAGCGCATAGGCCTGCATGGAGGCATCCGGCTTTGGGGTGTGAAGTTCGAAGCGGCACTGCGAAGCCAGTTCAGTCGGGATGGTCAGGGATTTTTCAGAATCGTAATACATATCAACAAAGTACGTCGGATCAAAGGTGGAAAAAAGATAACGCTGGCCTTTCAGCGCCTGGGGGTGGGCCAGCGGCAGGATAAACTCCAGCACCGCCTTGGGCCCTTCACGCGACAGATGGTATTCCGGCGGCAGATTATCAAACTTGACCGGCTGCTTCTGGTGCCAGAACTCGCTGAAGTAATGCTGTCCCAGTACGTTTGCCATCACCTCTGCCGCCAGTTTTTTCCACACCACAGAGCCTGGTTTTGCCGTTCCGGCATCGTATAACAGATCAGCGGAGGTAATTTCATCCATCACCCAGCGCATTTTCAGCCCGGTTAACTGATCACCCTGATGGACGAGGGTGGTATGCATATCGATAAAACTGTGCGGGTGCGCACCGGCATACGGGGCCACCAGTGCCATCAGCACGACACCGAACGCTCCACTTCTGTTATAATATAACAAAATAACCCTCACCTCAGTTTTTGTCGATTATTTTTGTGACCTGTCTTAAAAGCTCTGAATAAAAGCGCCTTCCCGAGCCACAGCCTCCGTGGGCCAGTCTATCCTTAGCAGAATTAATCGTCACTGGGATCACAGATGATGAGTGCATACTCACCAGAAATTTCTGTCCTGTCCAGTCAACAGCGCCGTTGCCACCTACTTTTAATGCTGTGCCTTCCTGACGCCTCGGTTACTGAGGCGTCGGTTTGCCAGCTTAACGGAGTGGAACACGCCGTAACCCGGCAAGATATAGCGAAGGTCGCAGAGGAAATTCAGCGTTATCACCATCTTGTTATTGAACAGGACGGTCAGGGAGCGCTGTCACTTTGCGGGACGGATCTGGATCGCCGCCTCTGTCTGCTCCACAGCCTGCGTCGCGCGCTGCGTCTGTCGCCGTCATTTGTTCATAATGATTTTTCCCGCACCATCAGACAGCGGCTTCATTCGCTATCCGTTGATAAAGCGTTATACGATGAACACAATCTGCTGGCGCTTATCCAGCACTGCTCACTTCACCTGGGGCGGGAGTTCAGCCCCCGTGACGCTCAGTTCCTGCAGGTCTGGCTGCGTTTTACGCTGGCCTGGCCCTGCCAGCCAGACTTCACCCCGGTTCAGCAACAGTGGCTGAGAGGAAAAGGTGAGTCGGCGCTGGCGGAGGAGATAGTTCGTTGCTGGCGCAAACGCGGCTATCAGGCGACCGCCGGTGAGCGCGATCTGCTTACCCTGCTCTTTAGCCAGTTACATATCCCGATGCTGCAACATCCCCACGCGGAGCATGAACGCCAGCTGCTGCAGTCTGTCCAGCTGTTGATTCAGCGCTTTCAGGCGCTGTCTGGCATGGTGTTCAGTAATGATGACGGTCTCAGCGCGCAGCTGTATACACATCTGGCGCAGGCCCTGGAGCGCGCACTGTTCTCCATTGGCATCGACCACAGTCTGGTTGAGGATATCGCCCAGCAGTATCCCCGTCTGTTACGCACCACCCGTGAAGCGGTGGCCGCTTTCGAGCAGCAGTACGGCGTGCAGTTCAGCGATGAAGAGATGGGGCTGATTGCGATTATTTTCGGTGCGTGGCTGATGCAGGAAAGCGCCCTGCAGGAAAAACAGGTGCTGCTGCTGATCGGCCACGATCGGGAGCTGGAACGTCAGGTCGAACAGCAGCTACGCGAACTGACGCTGCTGCCGCTGAATATCAAATATCAGGATGTTGCCGATTTTCAGCGTCACAGCGCGCCGAAGGGCATCGCACTGGTGATCACTCCCTATGCCACCCCACTGCCGCTCTACTCTCCCCCGCTGATCCATGCGGAACTGCCGCTGGGAGAACACCAGCAGCGCAGTATCCGCACGCTGCTGGAGTCGTAGTCAGCTGACTTTTGGCCGCAGAAAAAGCACCGGCACGACCAGCAGCGCCATCACCCAGAATACGCCCCCCTGCAGATGCTGGAACAGCACGCCACAGACCATGGTCATCAGGGCGATACCGCCGCCCATTGCCAGCGCCGAATAGACGGACTGGAGCCGGATAACCTCTCCGCCGTCACGGGCAGCAATAAAGCGCATCGCGGCCAGATGACAGAGCGTAAAACTGCCACAATGGAGGAGCTGTGCGGCGATCAGCCAGCCCAGTTCGGTGGATGACGCCATGATGCTCCAGCGTATCAGCGCAGAAATACAGGAGAGCAGCAGCAGATCACTCGCGCTCCAGCGGCGGAATAGCCGGTTACTGGCGGCAAAAATGACGATTTCAGCCACTACCCCCAGCGACCACAGGTAGCCTACCGTGCCTGACGAATAGCCCGCCTCCTGCCAGTAGATGGCGCTGAATCCGTAATAAGCCGCATGTGCGCCCTGCATCAGCGTCACGCACAGCAGGAAACGCCAGACAGCGTTCTCACTCAGCATCTGCTTCCACTGTGTCCATCCGGCATGCTGCGCCTGTTTTTCTGTCCCCACCGGCATCACCGCCGGCCGCAGCATCATCCCGCCGATCATCGCCCCGCAGCCCACACACAGCAGCACCAGAATGGCATGGTAGGAAAAGTGGGTCACCAGTACGCCGGTCAGAGCCGAGCTGATGACAAAAGCCAGCGATCCCCAGAGCCGCACCGGACCGTAGGCTAGCGCAATCTGCCGCTGCCATGTGGCGGCCAGTGCATCACTCAGGGGAACCAGCGGCGAGAAGAACAGGTTGAAGCCCACCATGATCAGCAGCAGCCATAACCACTGGGAACCCGCCCAAAAGCCCAGCGCAAACAGCAGGGTAAGGAGCGCCAGCAGGCGCAGCACCGTAATCAGTCGGGAAGGATGGGTGACGCGTGACGCGATCACCAGACTACCGACAAACCGCGCAATCATACCGCATCCCAGTAACAGACCGATCTTTTCCGGCTGCAGGCCGCTGTCTTTTAACCAGACGCCCCAGAAAGGCAGATAGACGCCATAGGCGAAAAAGTAGGTGAAGTAGCTCAGTCCAAGCCAGTACGTGGAACGTATCGCCATTTTCCCTCCGACAAAGTGGAGGCTAATGTACACCGTGAGGGAGGATAAAAAAATAGCGGGACACGTTGGTGTCCCGCTATCTGCGATCAGGCTCCCCCACGACGCCGGGGAAACAGGCTCAGGTTATGCGTAAACCGGGAAGCGCGCGCAGACATCCAGTACCTGCTTCTTCACGCGCTCGCTCACGCCTTCGTCATTGATATTGTCAAGAATATCGCTGATCCAGCCTGCCAGTTCGCGGACTTCCGCTTCTTTAAAGCCGCGACGGGTCACCGCCGGGGAACCGATACGAATACCGGAGGTGACAAACGGGCTTTTCGGGTCGTTAGGGACGCTGTTTTTGTTCACGGTAATGTTGGCACGGCCCAGGGCAGCATCCGCTTCTTTACCGGTCAGATTTTTGTCCACCAGGTCCAGCAGGAACAGATGGTTGTGCGTACCGCCGGAAACCACGTTATAGCCACGCGCCAGGAACACTTCTACCATTGCTTTGGCGTTTTTAGCTACCTGCTGCTGATAGATTTTGAACTCAGGCTCCATCGCTTCTTTGAAGGCCACGGCTTTACCCGCGATAACGTGCATCAGCGGGCCGCCCTGGCCACCAGGGAAGACGGCAGAGTTCAGCTTCTTATAAAAATCTTCGTCACCGCCATGCGCCAGGATCAGACCGCCACGCGGGCCGGCCAGGGTTTTGTGGGTAGTCGACGTCACGATATGCGCATGAGGAACCGGGTTAGGATAGACATCAGCGGCAATCAGACCGGCAACGTGCGCCATATCGACGAAGAGGTAAGCCCCTACCGTATCAGCGATTTCACGCATTTTGGCCCAGTCGCACACGCCAGAATAAGCAGAGAAGCCGCCAACGATCATTTTCGGCTGGTGTTTTTTCGCCAGCTCAGCCAGTTCGTTGTAATCAATTTTACCGGTTTCATCGATGCCGTAAGGGATGACGTTATACAATTTACCGGACAGGTTAACCGGCGAACCGTGTGTCAGGTGACCACCGTGGGCCAGATTCATGCCCAGAATCGTATCGCCCGGCTGCAGCAGCGCGGTATAAACGGCAAAGTTCGCCTGAGAACCTGAGTGCGGTTGCACGTTAGCGTAATCGGCACCGAACAGCGCTTTAGCACGGTCAATAGCCAGCTGCTCAACGATATCCACATACTCACAGCCACCGTAATAGCGTTTGCCCGGATACCCTTCCGCATACTTGTTGGTCAACTGAGATCCCTGAGCCTGCATCACGCGTGGGCTGGTGTAGTTCTCAGAGGCAATCAGCTCGATATGCTCTTCCTGACGCACTTTCTCCTGCTCCATTGCCTGCCATAATTCGGCATCGTAATCGGCAATGTTCATTTCACGCTTTAACATCTGCATCTCCTGACTCAACTGACTTTCAATAATGAATGCCCCCGTTGGGGGTGATGGTAAACAGTTTAAACTGTTTACCCACCCGTTGAATAGCATCACGGCCGCCTTTTTACGCAAACGATTGGCTTCAGGAATGGCAAGGGTTAGTTACACTTTTCTGCAAGCCACTAATAACGAATCCTCCTCCCCCACCTCAGACTGACTTGTCATCAGAACCGGATGTTACGTGCGAAAAAATACCCCTTAACTCATAAGGTGTATTTACAGAGAGGGCTTCCTGGCTTTAAGATGCATTTAAAATACATCTTTATGATCCCCGTTAAGGAGCACGTCATGCTGGACAGCCAAACCATTGCTACGGTGAAATCTACCCTTCCTGCCATTGCTGCACTCGGCCCGCGCCTGGCCGCCCATTTCTATCAGCGAATGTTCAGCCATAATCCTGAACTGAAAGACATTTTCAATATGAGCAATCAGAGCACCGGCAACCAGCCAGAAGCGCTGTTTAATGCCGTCTGCGCCTACGCCAGTCACCTGGATAACCTTGCCGCCCTGGGCCCTGCGGTAGAAAAGATCGCCCAGAAACATACCAGCTTTGCGATCCGCCCGGATCAGTATCCTATTGTCGGTAAGCACCTGCTGGCGAGCATTGATGAAATGTTGCATCCCGGAGAGGAAGTCCTTGAAGCCTGGAGCAAAGCCTATGGCGTGCTGGCAGGGATTTTTGTCCAGCGCGAAGAGCAGATTTATGAAGAGACCGAGGAGAAAGTCGGGGGCTGGCGGGGCGGCCAGCGTGAGTTTGTCATCAGTGAGATCACCCCACAAAGTGCCGTGATAAAAAGTTTTATTCTGACGCCAACGGACGGTCAGCCCGTCGCGGACTACAAAGCCGGACAATATCTGGCACTGTGGGTGAAAGATCCCTCTTTTGCCAATCAGGAAATCCGTCAGTACTCACTGACCCGCACGCCAAACGGTCGCGACTACCGCATTGCCGTTCGTCATGAGGAGGGGGGCGTTCTCTCCAGCTGGCTGCATCAGCAGCAGCCCGGCCAGCGGGTTCATCTGGCACCGCCCGCCGGGGATTTCTTCCTGGATATTACCCCTGACACGCCGGTGACGCTGATTTCCGGCGGCGTGGGCCTGACGCCGATGCTGGCCATGCTGAACCAGCTGGCTGCCGACAAACATCCTTCCGGCGTTCAGTGGCTCCACGCGACAGAAAACGGTACGACTCATGCTTTTGCTGACGAAGTGGCGGGCCTGGGCGCAGAGTTACCGCAGTTCTGGCAGCATATCTGGTACAACCATCCGCAGGAGCAGGATAAGGGCCGTTACGACAGTCGCGGGCTGATGAACCTGCTGCCGCTGGAATCCCGTCTGAGCGATCCAGCCATGCAATATTATCTGTGCGGTCCGCTGGCCTTTATGGAGCTGATAGAGAAACGCCTGCTCGAACTGGGCGTAACGCAAGATCGCATTCATTATGAAGTCTTTGGTCCGCACAAGACGCTGTAATCCTGCCCCTGCGCGATAAGGCCGCCTGCTGCTGAACGTCAGCAGCAGGCGGGTGCTTCCCATCCGTTTAGCTCCGGATGCCTTTTCGCATTACTTCTCCTTCAAATGTCGTGCCTCAGCCACCTGTGCAGGTTTCACGCCTGAAGCCTGATTACCCCAGCTGTGCCGCACATAGTTCATCAGTTCGGCCATCTGAACATCATTCAGCGCCCAGCCGTAACCCGGCATCGTCTGTGCCATCCCCTGCTGTGTGACAGGCGTCTGTGCGCCGTCCAGCACCACGCGCAGCGCGGTCAGCGGATTGTCCGCCGTCAGGGTGGCATTCCCCGCCAGCGCAGGAATGGTGTGAGCGTTGCCCTCACCCTCACTGCCGTGGCAGGTTGAACAGTACATGGCATAGATTTTCCCCCCTGCAGCGGAAGGCGTGGCGGGCTGACTGCTGGCTGCCGGCGCCGCAGGCAGACTCCGCAGATAGACGGCAATACTGGTGAGGTCGGCCTCCGTCAGATACTGAGTACTGTGGGTGACCACGTCCGCCATCGGTCCCGCTACCGCGCCCCGTGCACTACGCCCGGTTTTCAACAGCGCCACCAGCTCTTCCACCGGCAATCCCCTCAGCGAGGGAGCATACCAGCCGTCCAGCTCTGCGCCGCTGAGATAGCTCTCACCCTGCTGATCCAGCGCCTGCTCCTGCATTCCCCAGCCGCGCGGCGTGTGGCAACTCCCGCAGTGTCCTGCCCCCTGCACAAGGTAAGCCCCCCGGTTCCATTGCGCACTCTGCTGCGCATCAGGCTGATAACGGTGGTCTTCATGGAACAGTACGTTCCAGATGCCCAGCGGCCAGCGCGCCGACAGCAGCCAGGGAATGTCGCTGTCGCGGTTCGCCTGGCTGCTGGCGGGCACCTCCCGCAGCAGAAAGTCGTACAGCGCGTGCATATCCGCCTCGCTCATTTTTGCATAGGCGGTGTAGGGCATGGCCGGATAAAGACGATGACCGTCACGGGCTACACCCTGTCGCATCGCCCGGTCAAACTCTGCAAACGTGTACCATCCAATGCCGTGTTGTTTATCAGGGGTTATATTGGTGCTGTAAATATCCCCTACCGGCGTGACAAAGCGCAGCCCGCCTGCCATCGGTACGCCCCCCGGCGCGGTATGGCAGGCCGTGCAGTCGCCAGCTTTTGCCACATACTCCCCTGGCGACATCGCCCAGCTCGGGCCGCCCGCCAGTAACATCAGGCTGAAGATGACCCTCTTCATGACGCTTCCCCCGGGGCTGACGTGCCACCTGCCGGCTCATTGACCGCCCGCCAGGCCTGATCGATAGCCGAGTGTGCGTAAGGGCTCCAGTCGGCGTCGGCGTTGGCAATGAAAATATGACCAACGGGCGCACGGGCGCGTTCGATAGTCCGCTGTGCCTCTTCTTCATCATCAAACATGCCGCTCAGGGCATAAGAGTAACCGTGCGACCAGCGGTTGACGGTGATCGCCTGAATATCCCGCTGATGGTCAAAACCTGCCGGACCGAGCATCGCCTGCAGTTGTTCACGGATCATCTGTTCATGCACCTCAAACGGCGTGCCCAGCAGCATGGCGCGTCCTTTGCGCGACTGCTCACGCGGGCTGAGTCCGCTGCCCGGTAGCGTCGGCACATACACCATATGCAGTCCGATGGGCTGCTGAGGATCGTGCGGGTGGTGATAACCGCCCAGGCTTACCGGATAGTCGAGCTTAACACGGGAGTAAGGTGCGCCTGGCGCATAAAACTCGTGGATGCCCAGCTGCATAAACGGCTGCCAGTTGGCAATCTTCACCTTGCTGTAGACCAGCGGTGCCTTAACGTTCTGCTTCAGCGCCTCCTGCTGCGCGGGCGACATCTGCGGCACCAGATAGGGGATCATCATGTTATAACCGGCCATTATCACCCGGCCGGCACGAACCCGGGTCAGCGTATCGCCGGTGATATAGCTCACCTCAGCGTGGTTATCGACGTTCACCACCTGCATTCCGGTGCTGTTGAGGCGCAGTCTGACGGGGGAATCCGGTCGATCTAACTGGCTGTAGTCAAACGTCGCCTGCACGATATCATTCATATTCTGCCCGGCGGAGGTGACGCCCGGAATGAGTTTGCGCACCATCAGACGGGCCAGCGTGGCGTTCCCGTCCGGAAAGTGGAAGACATAGGGATCGTCAAGATCGGCCTGAGATTCCGCATCGAGTGGCGGCAATCCCATACCGTCCAGGCCGGGAAGGTCGCAGATACGCGCGTCGCTACAGGCGGTGGCATCAATACCGACGGCCTGAAAATCGTTGGTCGACTGCTGGAAGTAACGGATGGCCTGTTCGCTTAAACCCACTTTTTCACGCAGGAAGGTGCTGTAGCTGTGCTTATCCAGCCAGGCCACCTTTTCCTGCTGGCTCAGACCTGGCAGATAATCCTTCGGTACCGTATGCAGCGCAATAAGCGCCTCACGGTCGCTTTCAGGCAGCGGAAAATCATTAATAAAGGCCTGCCACGAACGCCCGTTAAGCCGGTCACGCGGAATATCGTCGGCCACTACCCTGCCCGGATCGCCGCTGACCACTTTGTCCACGCCGAAATTTTTCCTGTCAAAGTAAACGCCACGGCTGAGGCCCAGATCCGGGTAGAAGGTTTTATCAAAGCCCTGCTCCATACCGTCAAGGCTGATGCCGAGGGAGTGAATCAGATCCATCACCACCGGGCTGAAATTGGAGCGCGGAGACTGGAAGGATTCGCTGCCGCCATAACCCAGCAGGGTGCCGCCGTCCCCGTTAAGCTCATTGCGTTTAGCATGCCCGCCAAAGTCATCATGATTATCAATCAACAAAATACGCTGCTGTTTGCCATGAAGCTGCTGCCAGAAACAGGCGGCAGCCAGACCGCTGATCCCGGCCCCGACCACCACCAGATCGTAGGCTTCCGTGACCGGCTGAGAGGCGAAGTCAAACGCCACATTATCGCGACCCAGACGGTGGGCATTTTCAAAAGATCCCGGATGGTTTCCGCGCAGGCCGGTAAGCGAAGGTGGATAGTACAGCGTCTTTTGCGCCTGTCGCGGCGAGGCTTGTAATATCTGCAGGGGGGTCATACCGGCAGCGACGGTGATCGCGACGCCGTTGAGAAAATCGCGGCGGGTGATAGCCATAATCGTCCTTAACTGTTGAAAAGTGGCAGTTCAGCCTGAAGGCTTTGGGGGGCTTATTGTCCGGACAGGAGAGCGATTGTCAAAGGAAGGGGGAAAGACGGGGGAGAAATAACAACAGGGGCCTGAACCGACAAGCCCCTGAGCAGTCACGGGCGGTTTAAATCGCCTCTTCGTCTTCTTCGCCGGTACGGATACGTACCACGCGTGCGACGTCAAAGACGAAAATTTTCCCATCGCCGATTTTGCCCGTCTGCGCCGTGCGCATAATGGTATCCACACAGGTATCAACGATATCGTCAGCAATGACGATTTCAATTTTCACCTTAGGCAAAAAGTCGACCATATATTCAGCACCACGGTACAGCTCGGTGTGGCCTTTCTGACGACCAAAGCCTTTGACTTCCGTTACGGTCATCCCGGTGATGCCGACTTCCGCCAGCGCTTCACGCACATCATCCAGTTTGAACGGTTTGATAATTGCATCAATTTTTTTCATGGCTGACCCTTTTCTCTCCCTCCGTACGCGGACGGATAATCAGTTAACTATATACCCGTCAGACTCAGCCTGCCTGCTCGTGGCGGGTAAACCGGTCATCTTCACGGGTATAGCGGATGTCCGTCTCTTTTCAGGCAGATAAACTACCATAACCGGACGGGCTAACCGCAGTGAAAATTATTCTTTAAAATCGGCAGCATCCAGTTCGTGCCGGGATAACAGTTTATAGAATTCCGTGCGGTTACGTCCCGCCAGCCGTGCGGCATTAGTGACATTGCCCCGGGTCATTTGCAGCAGTTTACGCAGATAGTTAAGCTCAAACTGATTACGCGCCTCTGCAAAAGTCGGCAGCGCCGTATTTTCGCCGGCCAGCGCCTGTTCCACCAGTGCCTCCCCGATTACCGGAGCGGACGTCAGCGCCACACACTGCTCAATCACATTCACCAGTTGCCTGACGTTGCCCGGCCAGGCAGCAGCCATCAGGCGGCGCATCGCATCGGTAGAGAAGCTGCGTACAAAGGGTTTATGCCGTTCGGCAGACTGCTTAAGCAGATGATTAGCCAGCAGGGGGATATCCTCAGCGCGCTCATGCAGGGCCGGGATCTTGAGATTGACCACGTTAAGACGGTAGAACAGATCTTCGCGAAACTCTTTCTTTTCCATCGCTTTAGGCAAATCACGATGTGTGGCAGAGATGATGCGCACATCAATGTCGAGATCGCGGTTGCTGCCCAGCGGGCGAACCTTTCGCTCCTGCAGCACGCGCAGCAGCTTGACCTGTAAAGCCTGCGGCATATCACCAATCTCATCCAGGAACAGCGTACCGCCCTCAGCGGCCTGGAACAGCCCTTCACGGCTGCTGACAGCGCCGGTAAAAGCCCCTTTCGCATGGCCGAACAGCTCTGACTCCAGCAGCTGTTCCGGCAGTGCGCCGCAGTTAATGGCGATAAAGGTTTTGCCCGCGCGTGGGCTGGCGGCGTGGATCGCCTGGGCCAGCACCTCTTTACCGGTGCCACTCTGACCATTGATCAGGACACTGACATCCGACTGCGCCACCATCCGCGCCTGATCGAGCAGACGCAACATCACCGGGCTGCGGGTGACAATGCTTTCACGCCAGGCTTCATCGCTGGAAGGGGCGCGGTGGGCCAGCGCCCCGTCGATAGCTTTATACAGCGCATCGCGGTCGACCGGCTTGGTGAGAAAACTGAAAACGCCCTGCTGCGTCGCCGCCACTGCGTCAGGGATCGAGCCGTGGGCGGTGAGTATAATGACCGGCATCCCCGGCTGCAGTTTCTGGATTTCCGCAAACAGCGCCATGCCGTCCATTTCATCCATACGTAAATCGCTGATCACCAGATCGAGCGTCTCGCGATTCAGCACCCGCAGCGCCTCAGGGCCACTTTCAGCGGTCGTAACACTAAAACCTTCACTACTGAGGCGCATCCCCAGCAATTTCAACAGGCTGGGATCGTCATCGACCAGCAGCAACCTTGCTGATTTTTTGATCATGGGTTGGCATCATCCTGTGACGGGTTATCAGTCGGTACGGACGTGTCATCGCCGTGGCTGTTCGTCTCCGGGCCATCCGGGGAGCGACGCGAAGACAGACGGCGTTCAATATCCGTCAGGGTATCGAGTTTACGCCGGGTCACGACCAGCTCGCTTTTCAGGCTCATTTGCTTCTGACGAAGCGCGTCCAGCTGACTATCACTGCTCTCCTGCAGCTGGGCATAGCGCATCCGTTCTTCAGAGAGCTGCAACAGAGATCCCTGCCCTTCACGCCACAACATCATTAATGGACGCACCGATGCGGGATAATCATAGCTGAAACTGTCCAGGCGTTTAAGGAAGGCACGTCTCTCAACAGGGGTCACGTTGCCATTATTGAGTAATACCGCCTGTTTGAAGGCGCTCTGCCAGTTATCCCCGGGCCAGCGACGCGCCTCAGCCCGGGCATCCACCGCCGACAGCCTGATACCGCAATCAATGGCTCGCAACCAGTACAGGGGGTTTTCGGTCGCGGCCACATCGTCAAATGCCCAGAGGTGTTCGCAGGCGACCATTTGATAATCGACAATTTTGACGTCAGGTTCGCTCACCGGGATATCCGCACGGCTGGCAGCGCGTTGAGTGGCTGGCTGGCTACAGGCCAGCAGGCTCAGCGCCAGTAAGACAATGACCGTAAATCTGCCTGAATGCCCGTGTTGCACTGCGGCAGTAAAACGTGATGATTCCATTATGATAATGTCCCGGCGGTGGTGTTTAATTCGATACGGAAGCAGACATCAGCATCAACGCTGTCGATCAGTTGTAAGTCTCCCTGCAGCCGGCGCAGGCAGTCTTTGGCAATACTCAGCCCCAGTCCGCTGCCTTTGACCGCCCCTTTACGTTGCAGGTTTCCCTGGAAGAAGGGTTCAAAAATCATCGCCCGTTCCGCTGCAGGAATGGGGGTTCCGGTGTTGGCCACCTCAATCACCACACGGCTGCCCTGTTGCCGGCTGCGGATCCAGATATTTCCGGATTCTGCGCCGTAGTGTACCGCATTGGAGTAAAGATTATCGATGGCCCTTAATAACAATGTCGGCTCAGCACGGCAGTGGTCTGCCTGCAAATCAATGTGGATATGAAGCAGTTTAGCGCGGGCCGTCAGACTGTGGGAGGAAACCAATGTATCGATTAATGGGCGCAGTTCAACATCCTCCAGCGCTACCGGACCATCGGCCAGCTTGCGATTATAGTCCAGCAGTTGCTCAATCAGCGTTTGAAGATGACGACTGCTGTCGTTAAGAATGCTGACAACCTCTTTCTGATCCGGCGTCAGGGGCCCGGCGACCTGATCGGCGAGCAGCTCGGTGCCCTCACGCATGCTGGCCAGCGGGGTTTTTAATTCGTGGGAGATATGGCGCAGAAACTCATGCCGCTGGGACTCCAGCCAGGCCAGACGCTCGCTGAGCCAGAGAATACGCTGCCCGAGGGAACGGATCTCGCGAGGCCCTTTAAAGGCGAGGCTTTGTCCCAGCGGACGACCTTCCCCCAGGCGGTTGATCATGCGCTCAACCGCTTTCACCGGGCCGATAATCATCCGGGTAAACAGCATAACCAACCCGAAACTGAGCAGAAACAGGAGCAGCGCCTGCCAGCCAAAATACTGGCCACGTTCGGCAATCTCACGCTGCAGTTGCAGGCCGCGAGAAAACACCACTTCACGCGTGGCCTGCACCAGCTGACCGTTAGCAGCAGAGAACGCTTCAAGCTGATCGGCTGCCGCAGGTAGCGGACTGCTGTTGACGCACTTAATCTGGCTCAGCTGCGTCAGGTTCTGACGCAATACCTGCCAGGTGCGCATATCCGGCAGCACCGGTGCGTGGGCATCCAGCATTTGCGAATAGCGGCTCCGCTGCGTCTGATAAAGCCGTGCCAGCATCGGGTCGTCCAGCACACAATACTGACGGTAGCTGCGTTCCAGCTCCAGCGCCGTGCGCGCCATAGCTTCGCTACGGCGCACATCGGTCAGCGTGGTACGGTTGGTATCGGCCGCCCGGTCACTCAGTGCCGACAGGCTTTCCCATGCCTGCCAGGCCAGCACCAGCAAGGGTAATAACACCAGTAAAAAGGCCATCAGCACCAGCTGACGTAACGATCGCGGTAACAGACGCCATTTCTTCACGACACAGGTTCTCTTTGCAGTAGTTAAGGCGATGCTAGCTGAGAGTGGACGGAGAAGAAAGTGCAGGGGGATAAAATGAAAATGGCCGGTTCAAAGAACCGGCCACTGGCGTTACGCCGGTAAGCCTGCGTAACTGAATAGGTGGTGCCTAACTCAACGTTGCGTCCGATGTTTGATAACGTCACAGCGTGAACGATTATCGGTGTGGTGGACGACAGGCACCGTATTGTGCGTCATTCTGGGTGTTATGGGCACTTGACCGCTTGCGCAGGGCTGTCATAACCAGGTGAATGAGCCACTGACGATAATATAGCAATAACTGTGCCACATTGGAAATAAATTTTTAACTTACTGAAATAGTTGATTATTAATAATCACCTGCCAGTGACATCGCCCATTTTTGACCATCAGGTCTGCAAAACTGTCGCCAAATGACTACATCCCGATAGCAGGAAAAAACAAGTATTAAAAATCAGTGAGTTAAATGTCTCCTTTTGGAGACAGACTTAGGGCGGCTTTGTAGTGAAATGGCAACACTGTCCGTCTGACCGCCGTGAAAGCAAAAAAACCGGCCTCCTGAGAGGCCGGTGAGGATGTACTGCGATTCACTCAGGCAGGGATTTAGCCCAATTGTTTACGCGCATTGCGGAAGATACGCATCCACGGGCTGTCCTCGCCCCACTCTGCCGGATGCCAGGAGTTGCTGACCGTGCGGAAAACGCGCTCCGGGTGCGGCATCATAATGGTCACCCGGCCGCTTTCGTTCGTCACAGCAGTAATGCCGTTCGGCGAGCCGTTCGGGTTCGCCGGATACTGCTGCGTCACCTTGCCAAAGTTGTCGACGAAGCGCAGCGCCACCAGACCTTTGCTTTCCAGCTGGGCCAGATGCGCCTCGCTGCGCACCTCCACGAAACCTTCACCGTGCGATACCGCAATCGGCATCCGTGAACCGGCCATGCCTTCCAACAGCAGCGACGGGCTGGCCGCCACTTCCACCAGGCTGAAGCGGGCTTCAAAACGCTCGGACTGGTTACGCACAAAGCGCGGCCACTCTTCGCTGCCCGGGATCAGCTCGCGCAGGTTTGACATCATCTGGCATCCGTTACAGACGCCAAGCGCCAGGGTCTGCGGACGGTGGAAGAAGGTTTCGAATTCGTCGCGCACGCGGGTGTTAAACAGAATCGACTTCGCCCAGCCTTCGCCTGCCCCAAGCACGTCACCGTAGGAGAAGCCGCCACAGGCCACCAGCGCCTGGACGTCAGCCAGGCCGCGACGGCCTGCCAGCAGATCGCTCATGTGCACGTCAACGGCGTCAAAACCGGCTCGGTGGAAGGCCGCCGCCATCTCAACGTGTGAGTTAACGCCCTGTTCACGCAGCACCGCCACTTTCGGACGTGCGCCGGTCGCGATGAACGGCGCTGCGATATCCTCCTGTGGCTTAAAGGTCAGCGCCACGTTCAGGCCCGGATCGCGGTCATCTTTCTTCGCGTCATGTTCCTGGTCGGCACAGGCCGGGTTATCGCGCAGGCGCTGCATCTGCCAGGTGGTTTCTGCCCACCAGGTACGCAGCGTGGTGCGGCTTTCACTGTAGACGGCAGCATCGCCTGAAGTGACCACAAAGCGATCGCCTTCCACGGCCCGGCCCAGCAGATGAACACAGTCGCTCAGGCCATGATCGGCAAACACCTGTTGCACCGCCTCACGATCGGCGGCCGCGATCTGGATAACCGCGCCCAGTTCTTCATTAAACAGGGCCGCCAGGCTGTCGCTGCCCAGCGCCGCAATGTCAACCTCTACGCCGCAGTGGCCGGTAAAGGCCATCTCTGCCAGCGTCACCAGCAGGCCGCCGTCAGAGCGATCGTGGTAGGCCAGCAGCCTGCCATCCGCCACCAGCGCCTGGATAGCGTTATAGAAGCCCGCCAGTTGCTGCACGTCACGCACGTCGGCAGGCTTGTCGCCCAGTTGACGGTAGACCTGCGACAGCGCCGTTGCCCCCAGCGCATTCACGCCTTTACCCAGGTCAATCAGCATCAGGACATTGTCACCCGTCTGCAGCTGCGGGGTCACGGTTTTCCGTACGTCTTCCACGCGGGCAAAGGCGGTGATCACCAGCGACAGCGGAGAAGTCATCTCACGCTGTTCGCTTCCCTGCTGCCAGCGGGTTTTCATCGACATAGAGTCTTTGCCGACCGGGATGGTGATCCCCAGCGCCGGACACAGCTCTTCACCCACGGCTTTCACTGCTTCATACAGCCCGGCATCTTCGCCCGGGTGACCGGCAGCAGCCATCCAGTTTGCCGACAGTTTGATGCGCGTCAGCGGGCCGATGGCCGTCGCCGCGATATTGGTCAGCGCTTCCCCTACGGCCAGGCGACCGGAGGCGGCAAAGTCGAGCAGCGCCACCGGAGCACGCTCGCCCAGCGCCATGGCTTCACCGTAGTAGCTGTCAAGGCTGGCGGTGGTCACCGCACAGTTGGCCACCGGGATCTGCCATGGCCCGACCATCTGATCCCGGGCCACCATGCCGGTGACCGAACGGTCACCGATGGTGATCAGGAAGGTCTTCTCTGCCACGGTCGGCAGGTGCAGGACACGGTTTACCGCATCCGCCACGGTGATCCCGTCACGTATCAGCGGCTCGCCTTTCACTTGCAGCGTGGCAACGTCGCGGGTCATTTTCGGGGTCTTGCCCAGCAGCACGTCCAGCGGCATATCAATGGGAGTATTGCCGAAATGGCTGTCCGACAGGGACAGGTGCATCTCTTCGGTAGCCTCACCAATCACCGCGTAAGGCGCACGCTCACGCTGGCACAGGGCATCAAACAGCGCCAGGCTGTCCGGGGAGACGGCCAGAACATAGCGCTCCTGGGACTCGTTACACCACACTTCCAGCGGGCTCATGCCGGGTTCATCGTTCAGAATGTCACGCAGATTGAAGCGTCCGCCACGTTCGCCATCACTGACCAGCTCCGGCATGGCGTTAGAAAGACCGCCTGCTCCCACGTCATGGATAAACAGGATCGGGTTCGCTTCACCCAGCTGCCAGCAGCGATCGATCACTTCCTGACAGCGCCGTTCCATCTCAGGGTTGTCACGCTGCACTGAAGCAAAGTCGAGGTCTGCATCCGACTGGCCCGACGCCATTGAGGAGGCGGCCCCGCCGCCCAGGCCAATATTCATCGCCGGGCCACCCAGCACGATCAGTTTGGCACCGACGGTGATTTCACCTTTCTGTACGTGATCGGCACGGATATTACCGATACCGCCCGCCAGCATGATCGGCTTGTGGTAGCCGCGCAACTCTTCGCCATTATGGCTGTTGACGCGCTCCTCGTAGGTACGGAAGTAGCCATTCAGAGCAGGACGACCAAATTCGTTATTAAACGCCGCGCCGCCCAGAGGGCCTTCGGTCATGATATCCAGCGCGGTAACAATGCGATCGGGTTTGCCGAAATCTTCTTCCCACGGCTGTTCAAAGCCAGGGATACGCAGGTTTGATACGGAAAACCCGACCAGACCGGCTTTAGGTTTTGCGCCGCGCCCGGTCGCCCCCTCATCGCGGATTTCGCCACCGGAACCGGTCGCGGCACCCGGCCACGGCGAGATCGCCGTCGGGTGATTATGGGTTTCCACCTTCATCAGGATATGAGCCTCTTCCTGATGGAAGTCGTAATGGCCCTGTGCGTCGGCGTAGAAGCGCCCGACCTGAGAACCTTCCATCACGGCGGCGTTGTCTTTGTAAGCTGACAGCACGTGATCGGGGGTCTTCTCAAAGGTGTTTTTAATCATTTTGAACAGCGACTTCGGCTGAACCTGCCCGTCAATCACCCAGTCGGCATTGAAGATTTTATGGCGGCAGTGCTCAGAGTTGGCCTGAGCAAACATGTACAGTTCGATATCGTTCGGGTTGCGCCCCAGTTGTTCAAACGCCGCCTGCAGGTAGTCGATTTCATCATCGGCCAGCGCCAGCCCCAGTTTAATGTTGGCCTGAACCAGCGCGTTACGCCCTTCACCCAGCACGTCTACACTCTGTACCGGCGCAGGCTGATGCTGAACGAACAGCGCGTCGGCCTGATTCAGATCCGTAAACACGGTTTCCATCATGCGGTCGTGCAGCAGGGCCGCCAGCGCTCCCCACTGTGCTTCCGTTAACTGTGGCGCCTTGACATAGAAAGCCAGACCGCGCTCCAGACGCAGCACCTGCGGCAGGTCGCAGTTATGGGCGATATCCGTCGCTTTGGAAGACCAGGGCGAAATGGTACCGGGACGAGGCGTCACCAGCAGCAGACGACCTTCCGGGGTATGTTCAGCGAGAGAGGGGCCGTATTTCAGCAGGCGCTGCAAACGGGATTTTTCATCCGCACTCAGCGGCGTGCTGACATCAGCGAAATGGACGTACTCAGCGTAAATGTCACTCACCGGCAGGTGAGCATCCTGAAAGCGGGCCAGCAGTTTGTTAATACGAAATGCCGACAGAGCGGGCGAACCACGCAGAATTTCCATCATTAAAGATCTCTCGTCTCGAAGCGCCGGGCGACGCTTCATTGGGCGCAACAGGGGAAAACGGGCGGTATTATAGTGAATCCGCACCGGTTACGAAACCGTTTGCGCAGAATTTATCGCGATAAGGAATTGCCTGAAAAACACACAAATCGGATGGAATTCAGTTGCGGAGCCGCGCGGAGTTGCGCAGAATGCCCCACGCTCAGGGCCAATTATAGATCACAAATACTGCCATAGAAGACAGATACCTGAGAACCATCGAGAGATAACTATTTGAAACGCCTTAAATTTAATTATCTGCTGGTCGGGCTGATCACGGTACTTCTGGCGCTTGCGCTGTGGCCGTCTATCCCGTGGTACGGGGGCTCCACCGACCGGATTGCACAGATAAAATCGCGGGGAGTGCTTCGTGTCAGCACGATTAATTCTCCGCTGACTTATTACACGGTTAATAAATCACCAGCGGGTATGGACTACGAGCTGGCGAAGCGCTTCGCCCGTTATTTAGGCGTGAAGCTCGAAGTTACCGTTCGCCCTAACCTGGGCGATCTGTTTGATGACCTGGAAGATGATAAGGCCGATCTGCTGGCGGCCGGCTTAATTTATAATAATGAACGGCTGGCGCGTTTTCGTGCGGGCCCGTCCTATTATTCCGTTTCCCAACAGCTGGTGTACCGCATTGGCGCTCCTCGCCCCAAAAACCTCGGCGATCTGAAAGGTCGCCTGACGGCGGCATCCGGGTCAGCTTATCTGTCAACGCTGCGCAATGTGAAAGCGCATCAGTATCCCGACCTCGACTGGGCGATCTCCACCGATCAGACCCCCCAGGGCCTGCTGGAGGCGGTAGCGGATGGCAAACTCGACTATACGGTAGGGGATTCGGTCACCATTGCCCTGATGCAGCGGATCCATCCGCAGCTGGCGGTGGCCTTTGACATCACTGATGAAGAGCCGGTGACCTGGTACGTGCAGCATGAGCAGGACGACAGCATGAATGCGGCCCTGCTCGACTTCTTTAATCAGATGGGCGAAGAAGGCGCGATGGCCCGACTGGATGAGAAGTATCTGGGTCACGTCGGCACGTTTGACTATGTCGACACGCGTACCTTCCTGCGCGCCATCGACGGCACGCTCCCGGACATTCAGCCGCTGTTCGAGAAGTACGCCCAGATTATTGACTGGCGTCTGCTGGCGGCCATCTCCTACCAGGAATCACACTGGAACCCGCAGGCCACCTCACCGACCGGGGTACGCGGCCTGATGATGCTGACGCGTAACACCGCTGACAGCCTGAACGTCAGTGACCGTACCGATCCGGAGCAGAGTATTCGCGGCGGCAGTGAGTATCTGGTGCGCATGATGGAGAAAGTGCCGTCCACCGTGCCGGAAGATGAACGTATCTGGTTTGCGCTGGCGGCCTATAACATGGGGTACGCCCATATGCTTGATGCACGCAAGCTGACGGAAAAGCAGAAAGGGGATCCGGATAGCTGGGCCGATGTGAAAGTGCGCCTGCCGATGCTGAGTCAGAAACGCTACTACAGCCAGACCACCTACGGCTACGCCCGCGGCCATGAAGCTTATGCCTACGTGGAAAATATCCGCAAATATCAGTTGAGTCTGGTCGGCTATCTGCAGGATCAGGAGAGAAAGCTGGCACAGCAGGCGGCCATGGAGGCCGAACTGGGCAGCGGTTACCCGACAGTAGAAGCGAAAATCGCGTTAAACTAAACCGACGCAGCCTGACGGGCAGACCGCAACAGAAAATCCCTCCTACAGGCGCTGGGCTTTCTTTTCAGCACGACGCTGGCGGAAAAAATCGCTCAACAGCGCAGCGCACTCTTCCGCCAGGACACCCTGTTCCGTCTGTACATGATGGTTCATTCCCGGGTGCCCCAGCACGTCAAGCAGTGAACCTGCCGCCCCGGTTTTTGCATCGCGCGCGCCATACACTAACCGCCCTACGCGCCCGTGAATCATTGCCCCTGCACACATCACACAGGGTTCCAGAGTGACGTACAGCGTGGTGTCCAGCAGGCGATAGTTCTCAATCACCTTTCCCCCCTGCCGGATCGCCATCATCTCGGCGTGTGCCGTCGGATCGTGGTGACCGATTGGACGGTTCCAGCCTTCACCAATTACCCGCCCCTGATACACCAGCACAGCGCCCACGGGGACTTCTCCCTCGTCCCAGGCACGCCTGGCCAGTGTCAGCGCATGGCGCATCCAGAATTCATCATTATTCTCAGTCACCCGCATCTCCGGCAAAAAAAAGCGCGACATTATATCTTTAATTGTCGGTTATTCCAGTTGCTGTAGCTCTCCCACCGGGGTAACCCGGAAGCGATGCTGGCAAAAATAGAGTAGCGGATTGTCCTGCTTACTGTCGCTGTAACCGCTGTAAAGCTGTAACGGGGTACCAATCTGCTCTTCCAGCTGCGCAACTTTTTCATGGCCCAGGCAGCGCATCGCCAGCACCCGTCCTCCCCAGGCTCGCCCCATCTGGCTGGCGATCAGTTTAACCCGCGGCAGAAAAGCCGAATCAAAGTAGACCTGCTCCACCAGCGGCTGTGGCGACCCGGTGATCAGCCAGACGTCGGCATCCTCACTGGTGAGGTAGTCCGTCAGCCGCTGCTGCACCACGGGAAACGCCGTCACTCGCTGACGGAACCAGTGAGAAAATTGCTGCTCACGCTCCGTCAGGCGTGCCTCACTGTGGCCAAAAGTAATTGACCACAGCAACAGGCTCATCGGCCAGCGTGCGGCACGCCCTTTAACCAACAGGCCGAGACCAATCACTGGCAGCAGCGGCACGACCAGCAGCAGGTTCAGGGGCTGACGCCAGAGCAGCCAGCGCATATACGTGCCGAACATATCCTGCTGATGCAGGGTGCCATCAAGGTCAAAAAATACCACGCGTCGTTCCCGACTGGTTGTCAAACCTTACTCCTCAGGGTCATTGAACCCCATAAACCATGCAAACAGAAAACCGCAAATGACGGCTGTCAGCCAACCCGCCAGATACATCAGCACTTTGCCAGCCACGATGGTCATCGCCAGCGGCAGGCCGGAAAGCCCGAATGTAATGAGGGTAGCGACCTTAGCATAACTGATTACCGCGCCGCCAACTGCCCCCCCCAGGCAGGCAGCGATAAAAGGGCGTCCGAGCGGAAGCGTAACACCAAAGATAAGCGGTTCGCCCACGCCGAGGATCCCCACCGGCAGTGCCCCTTTAACCAGCTTTTTCAGCCTGGCATTCCGCGTTTTCATTAATACCGCCAGCGACGCGCCGACCTGCCCTACCCCGGCCATCGCCAGAATGGGCAGCAGCGCGTTATAGCCGTGCGCCTGCACCAGCTCGACGTGGATCGGCACCATGCCCTGGTGCAGGCCGGTGAGAACCAGCGGTAAAAAGGTTCCCGCCAGTACTGCTCCTGCCAGCATTCCGCCGCGATCGATGGCCAGCGTGGCCCCATGAGCAATGGCGTCTGAAATCATACCGCCCAGCGGCTGTAACAGCACAATCGCCAGTGATGCTGTAATAAGTGTAGTCAGAAGCGGGTTAAGGATCAGCTCCAGAGACTCTGGCAGCCGCTGACGCAGACGTTTTTCAATCCAGCACATCATGACCACCACCAGCAATACGGCAATCACCCCGCCGCGTCCTGGCTGGAGCGGTTCGCCAAACAGGGTGATCTGCGCCAGCGCCGGACTGGAAAGGATGCCCGCCATAACGCCACCCAGCGCGGTCGACCCGCCGAAGACTTTGGCCGTATTCACCCCGACCAGAATGTTCATGATGGCGAAAACCGCACTGCCAACAATCGCCGCCAGCCCGATAAGATTGGGATACTCAGTGGCGAGGTTACCCACGATATCCGGGCGTTTAACAATATTAATCAGCCCGGTGATCAAACCGGAGGCGATAAAAGCCGGGATCAGTGGAATAAAGACATTCGCCAGCTGGCGCAACGCATCGCTGAAAGGAGCGCGATACTGCGCTTTCGCCTGGGCCTTATTCTGTCTGACCATCGCCGCTGCGTCAGCCGACCCGGGCGCTGAAATCAGGGTGCGCATCGCATCGGTCACTTTGGCTGCCGCCCCCGGCCCCACAATAAACTGATGTTGACTGCCCTGCTTAACGTAGCCTTTCATCCCATCCAGCCGGCGCAACTCGTCCGGCACCAGCAGGCTTTCGTCACGGACCTCAACGCGTACGCGCGTCATGCAGTTTTCCAGTCGAATAACATTGGCCGCGCCGCCAATACCCTGCAATAACGCCTGTGCCAGCTGGAGAGATTTTTCCATGGAGGATCCTTTTTATGCCATTAGTCGCTGGCGAGTGCCGCACGCAAAAAGCCGTTACAGGCAATCAGTCGCTGTTTTGCCTGGTCAGCCGGAAGATCGGCGAGAATCATTAGAATCGCGGTTTTCACTTCGTACTGCGCTTGCTGTAAGGCGTTCTCAGCCAGCTGCGCATCGCAGCCCGTAGCTTCACACACCATGCGCCGCGCGCGATCAACCAGTTTGATATTAGTCGCCTGCATGTCCACCATCAGGTTTTGGTAGACCTTACCGATTTTAACCATGGCCCCCGTAGAGAGCATATTCAGCACCAGCTTCTGGGCCGTTCCCGATTTCAGGCGCGTTGATCCGGTCAGCGCCTCCGGGCCAACCACGGGCGAGATGGCAATCAGCGCTTCACGGGCGATGGGGGAGTCGGGGTTGCAGGAGATTGCCGCCGTACGACAGCCCTGCTGGCGGGCAAAGCGCAGCGCACCCGTCACGTATGGCGTGCGCCCGGAGGCGGCTATCCCCACCACCATATCGTTAGGCGTCAGGTTCAGCGCCTGTAAATCCGCGATCCCCAGCTGTTCATCGTCCTCAGCGCCTTCTACTGCTTTCAGTAAGGCACCCGGGCCGCCGGCAATCAGCCCGACAATCATGCCGTGCGGTACGCCAAAGGTTGGCGGGCATTCGGACGCATCCAGCACGCCCAGCCGTCCGCTGGTGCCGGCCCCCATATAGATCAACCGGCCGCCGGAAGAGAGTGCGGCGGCGGCGGCATCAACGGCCTCCGCCACCTGCGGCAGCGTCAGACGGACGGCTTCCGCCACGGTGGCATCCTGCTGATTAAATCTCGACAACATCTCTAACGTTGACAAATTATCCAGGTCGAGCGTCTCCGGATTACGCATCTCTGATACCAGTGAACCAAGATCCATGAACATCCTCTTTTTTGAATTTTTAATTCATCTTAAGATAAATATATACGAATATTTTATTCTTTGCCGTAACCCATTTTACCCTTTTTAATCATGGAAACCTTAAAATGGCACGTTAGACTTAGGACACTGAATGTTATCATTACAGATAATTCAATATGATGAGCCTGATTCGTAAGAGGAAAAATGATGAGTTCACTGCTGCGTATCCGTCAGCTTTATCCCAGCCTGGCTCTGAATGAACGTCGGCTTGCTGACTACCTGCTGTCGCAGCCGGACCGCGCCCGTCATCTGAGTTCACAGAAACTGGCGGATGAATCAGGGGTCAGTCAGTCCAGCGTAGTAAAATTCGCCCAGAAACTGGGCTACAAAGGATTTCCGGCACTGAAGCTGGCACTGAGTGAATCACTTACGGAGAAGGATGCGATCACCGTTCATAATCATATTCTGAGTGATGATGCGCTGAAAGTAGTTGGAGAAAAGCTGTTTACAGAGAAGTGTTCCGCGATTCGCGCCACACTGGATATTAACAGTGAAGAGATGCTCCTGGAAACATTGCGCCTGTTGAAGCAGGCCAGACGTATCGTGCTGGTAGGTATCGGCGCTTCCGGCCTGGTTGCCAAAGATTTTTCCTGGAAGCTGATGAAGATTGGCATTAGCGCAGTGGCGGAACAGGATATGCATGCCCTGCTGGCCAGCGTTCAGGCCTTAGAGGTGGGCGATGTGCTGCTGGCGATCTCTTACACTGGCGAACGCCGCGAGATTAACCTGGCCGCCCAGGAAGCCCAGCGCATCGGCGCCACCGTACTGGCGTTTACGGGATTCACGCCCAACACTCTCCAGCAGGCAGCCAGCCACTGCCTGTACACCGTGGCAGAAGAGCAGACAACGCGAAGCGCGGCCATCTCGTCAACCACTGCGCAACTGGCGCTGACCGACCTGCTGTTTATGGCGCTGATCCAGCGCGATCCGGAACGGGCTTCCAGCCATATCCGTCACAGCGAAGCACTGGTGAAAAAGCTGGTCTGAGCAGAGAGTGCGCGTAAATACCCGCGCACTTTAACCTGTTTTTGACTGAGATCGATGGTGTCGCTGCCCATTAAAAAATATATCCAATGTGATATCTCTAAGCACCGATACAATTTCCTTTGTAATCTGCAGGTTATTAATAACATCCCTGCTTTTCCCTGTCGATGCAGTTAGCAACACAAACCCTACCAATTTCAGTACAAGATGACCTGATTTCACTTCATATCAAAACATGTTGATGTATTATCGGGTTCAACGAAGGTTAACGAGGAAGAAATGAAAAAGAGGAGAGTCGGATTTTTGATGCCAATGTAAGAGCAAGCCAATACAGATAATGCGGAAATAGCGACAAACTTATCTGTTCACGGAATCGGACTATTAGCTGTCCAGTCTTAGACAATTTTTGTGATAGTGCTTACAGCATATGTATCAGCAAGATATATGATAGATATCAAGAGAGGGCTAATGAAAAAAACTCAGGCTATTGATTATCTCCGAAAAAAACTTGTAGCAGATAGGGTTATTTATATCCGGGAATCTTCACTGGTTTTGAAAGTCACAGAAAGAACCGTAAGACGCTACATAGATCAGTTATGCCATCAAGGCATCGCAAGTAAGTTTTATGGCGGAGCGAAAATAAAAAATTTAAATATCGAAAAAAACGTAAATGAACTATTAAACCAGAAGCGAGGAATAGACTTTCCGTCATACGTAAAAACTGAACATGAAACTCACAAAGCGTTGTCAAATTTAATTTATATTTTCGGATCATTTAATCTTGATATCGTTACCGAAGTTATGCACTTTCCTGCCGTAGGGGAAACAATAAAAGCAATTTCAACAGAGTTTTTCCCTGGAGGGAAAGGGGCAAATCAGGCAATTGCAGCATCCCAATTTAATGATAACATTCATCTTTTTATTAAAGTTGGGAATGATGCACCAGGAGATATTGCAGAACGATACCTTCAGGGGTCACGCATAAACAAAACAACTATAATCAGAGATACTGAATTAAAGACAGGAAGTGCATTAGTCATGATTGAAATGGAACAAGGGAATAGTAATATCGTTATTGATCCTGGTGCAAATGAAAACATTGATATGCATGAAATACTTAGCGAACAAATAAATATTATGCAAGCAAAGGTTTTTTTGACTCAATTAGAAAACAATATACAGGCAACTAAACTTGCACTAGAAATCGCCAGCGCATATCGATGTTATATCATTCTCAACCCGGCACCCTACTCTGAGGATATACTTTCACACTTACATCTTGTTGATCTACTGACACCGAACGAAAAAGAGGCAGAACTTCTTTCAGGAATAAAAATAAACACTAATGATGATGCTGATATTGCTTTAAAAAAAATACACAGCATGGGCGTCAATGAAATCATTATGACACAGGGCCAACAAGGCGCTATTTATTATAATGGTGTCGTGATGAAAAGGTTTCGGGCTATCTCAGCGGCGGTAGTTGATACCAGTGGTGCCGGAGATGCTTTTAATGGTGCATTAGCCGCAAAGATAGCGGAAGGCAGTAGCATGGACAATGCTATCCGGTACGCAGTGGCTTATGCTTCTCTTGCTGTAGAGAAAAAAGGTGCCTCGTCAATGCCAGCAAAAGAAGGCGTGTCTGATCGACTACTCAAAGGAAAATACAGAGAATAATTTTTTAAAGCGCCTTTGAGACTTCAGAAAACCGCGTAATATTAAAATATTTTAATTTAGCACAGTTTAACCTATACAAGGTAGCATACTATGAAATATTTCATATTTTCATTAAGCTTATTATTTATTATAATAATCACTGCTGCTATTAGTTTCAGTCGCAAGGATATGCTCAGGAGAGCAAGACCCATTATTATTATTCTTAGCATTGAATTTATCACCACTCTGGTTTTAATGCATACTTCAGCGGGGGAAAACTCATTAAACTATATTGAATCCAGAATAGAACATCTTATTCATTACGCCAATCAGGGGATTAATTTCGTATTCGGTGAAATCACAAACAAATCATCACCCGCGTTTATTGTTGTTGCATTGCTGCCTCTGGTTTTCATTTGCTCTTTAATCGGATTATTAAAACACTTTAAAATCCTTAATATCTTTATAATTATCATAGGCTCCAGTATTAACAGAATTTCTAAACTGGGCAAGCTGGAATCATTTGCTGCAGTAAATACTATTGCAGTCGGAATGACGGCTGTTTATGTTTCTATAAAAGAATATATCCCCCGATTAACACAGCCACAGATGTATACAATTGCGGCCTGTTCGCTCTCTACCGTGGATTTGGCTATTCTGGGAGCGTATACACAGATGCTTGAACCACGTTATGTATTTATAGGCGTTTGTTTGAATTTTTTTAGCACTATTATAATAGTTTCACTAATAAACCCTAGTGAACCAGCAGCTGTAAATGCATCATTACACCCAGAAGCGGAGGGGAATAAAAAATCATTTTTCGAGATGCTCATTGAGCATATGCAAGATGGTTTTAAAGTTCTACTTGCTGTTGTGCCCGCACTGCTTGGTTTCATTGCATTGATTGCGATGCTAAATGATATTTTTAGTTACGCTTTAGGAAAAACATTCCAGGAACTGATTGGATATCTGTTTTCACCATTCGCCTTTCTTATGGGGATCCCGTGGAATGAAACAATAAAGATGGGACAAGTTATCGCAACAAAAATAATGGCAAATGAATTTGTTGCGATAATTGAATTTATTAAAATGACAAGCATTGATACGCGATCAGAGGCTATAATGTCTGTATTCCTGATCTCATTTTCGAATCTAGGATCGATCGCTATGATCATAGGCTGCGTGAGTAATATCAGTAAAGAGCATGGTAAAATGATCGCATCCAATAGTTTTAGATTAATAGTAGGATCAACACTGGTCAGTTTCCTTTCATCTTCAATAGTAGGAATCGTTATTTAAACCACTAACATCTTGAAATCAGACAGGTGAAAAATACTAAGGATATAATGTTATATTATTGATCTTCAATAGTAGAAAGACTTTTAACAAAATCTGCAAAAAACTTAAATACTAAATGTATAATTAAGTTGTTATTCCCTTAAGAAAATGTTCAAACGAATATTAATTTCCAACCCTATCAGGAAAAAAATAAAAATGGTAAAAAAAATAATAATTGATTGTGACCCTGGAATAGATGATGCTATAGCAATACTATTAGCGATAGCAGATCCTGAAATAAAATTAATGGGAATCACCACTATTGCCGGCAATATTAGTGTTGACAAAACATTTAAAAACGCGAGGAAAATTACAGAGCTTGCTGGAAAAAGTGACATCCCTGTATTTAAAGGTACTTCCCGTCCACTTATGTTCGCTGCGGGAAAAACGACCATGGTTCATGGTGTAAATGGACTTGGCGGCATAGAACTACCTGAACCAGTCCAGGAAGATTCTGGTTACCATGCGGTGGATTTTATTATTAAAACCGTAATGGAAAACCCCGGAGAAATTATAATCTGCCCTATAGGCCCCCTAACTAACATTGCATTAGCGCTTATTAAAGAGCCTGCACTGGCTGATAATATTAAAGATATTGTGCTGATGGGTGGCGCTGCTTTCTGTCCTGGCAATATCACTGCTTATGCTGAATTTAATTTTTATGTTGATCCCCATGCTGCCCATATTGTTTTTGATACTGCCAGGCATGTGACGATGTTGGGTTTGGATGTCACAGAAAAAGTAGATATTCGTACAGGTTTATGTAACATTCTTGAGACTGGAAATCATGTAGCACAGATTTCCGCCAGTATGTCACGAGTATATGCGATGAAAGATCCTTACCTACATGATCCTTGCGCAATTGCCTATGTAATAAATCCTGGTTTATTTTCAGGCATTAAAGGTAGTATTGAAATTGACTACACTTCAAAAGAAAAATACGGGCAATGTTTCGCCAGAACAGAGAAAGAACTCGTTAATGAAAATGCAATTATTTCTAATGAACGTCCTTTATATAACGTAAACATCATATTAGATGTTGACAGTAAAGCTCTTTTAGAGCTTATTTCGTCTAACATAATGTCTTTTTGATATAAAAAAGGACTGCCTCAAACGCCAGTCATTTTTAGCAGAATAGCGACCTGAATAAACGAAACCAGTAAAGAGGATGTATTGATGCCCCGTAACAGGGATACGTTACCGCAGTCTATCGTCCACTGTAACCGCGGAGCAGACAACCCGGATCGCACTTCCAGCCGTATTCACCACAATGAAACTCAGGTGAAAAAGCTGGTCTGAACAGTCAGTGTGCGTATAATACCCGCGCACTTTAACCGGTTACTGGATGAAAGAACGATGGCGCTGCTGATCACTAAGAAATGTATTAACTGTGATATGTGCGAACCCGAGTGCCCTAACGAAGCGATCGCCATGGGTGACGAGTTCTATGAAATCGACGCTGACCGCTGCACGGAATGCATCGGTCACTACGACGCCCCCACCTGCCAGCAGGTTTGCCCCATTGATAACACCATCATTGTCGACCCGCAACGCAGCGAAAGTCACGATCAGCTGTGGGAGAAGTTTGTGGAACTGCACCCTGCCGGCTAGCTTTCGATAATCACCGTGGCACAGGCGTAGTGCCGTTCATCGGCCAGCGTCACGTGCACGTGCACCACCCCGAGCTTCGCCGCGACTTCACTGGCATGCTGGAAAAATCGCAGGCCGGGTTTGCCAAGTTCATCGTTATAAACCTCAAACTGATTGAACGCCAGACCACCGCGAATGCCGGTGCCAAAGGCTTTGGCTGCCGCCTCTTTTACCGCGAAACGCTTGGCGAGGAAGCGCACCGGCTGCTGATGCGCCTGATACTGCGCCCATTCACTGGCGCTGAGCACGCGTTTTGCCAGGCGGTCGCCGGAGCGGGAGATCACCCCTTCGATGCGGGCGATCTCCACAATGTCAGAACCAAGGCCGAGGATAGCCATTAACGGCGCGCTTCCCGCATCAGCTGCTTCATCTCTTTCACCGCGTCAGCCAGGCCGCTAAATACCGCACGCCCGATAATGGCATGGCCGATGTTCAGCTCGTGCATCTCCGGCAGCACGGCAACTGGCTGTACGTTATGGTAGGTCAGGCCATGCCCGGCATTCACCTTCAGACCTTTACCGGCGGCGTAGGTGGCCGCGTCAGCAATACGCGCCAGTTCAACATCGCGTGCCGGGCCTTCTTCGGCTTCAGCGTAAGCACCGGTGTGGATCTCAATATAAGGCGCGCCGGCGGCGACGGCGGCATCAATCTGGCGATGGTCAGCGTCGATGAACAGGGAAACCAGGATGCCGGCATCATTCAGCCGTTTTACCGCAGCCGTCACTTTATCCTGCTGGCCGGCCACGTCCAGCCCGCCTTCGGTGGTCACTTCTTCACGTTTCTCCGGTACCAGGCAGCAGAAGTGCGGCAGGATCTCGCAGGCAATATCGACCATCTCATCCGTCACCGCCATCTCCAGATTCATTCGGGTCTGAATGGTCTGACGCAGAATGCGCACGTCACGATCGGTAATATGACGGCGGTCTTCCCGCAGATGGACAGTAATGCCATCGGCCCCCGCCTGCTCAGAGATAAAAGCCGCCTGCACCGGATCGGGATAGTGCGTGCCACGGGCATTACGAACGGTAGCTACGTGATCGATGTTAACGCCTAACAACAGCTCTGCCATGATAGTCCTCGGAAAATTGCGAAGGGATTTAAGAAGTGTACAACGATCGCAGCACACAGGGGTATGGCTGGCGGCTATTCATCGTCCGTCAGCGGTGCATCTGGTCGTTTTCTCGGCAAAAACTGACGGAACAGTTCGGCACTTTTCAACGGTTTCCCTCCCAGATAAGGCTTCAGGGCAATGCGGGTAAAGCGCTTCGCCGCGCGCAGGGTATCAGCATCCGGAAACTCACGCTGGTACAGCGCCCGTAAATGACGGCCGGTAAAACTGCGGTGCCCCACGACCAGGCTGGCAATAAAGCCCTTCTCTTCGCGATAGCTGTAGGTCATGCCATCGGCCACTTCTTCGCCGCTGCCAGCGCAGTGCAGAAAATCAACGCCGTAACCAAGGTGGCCGAGCATCGCCAGTTCAAAACGCCGGAGTGCAGGTTCCGGGGACGCAGCATCCGCCGCCAGCGTCTGAATGCAGTGCAGATAATCAAAGAAGAGTTCACTGAATGAGGTCTCGTGTTCCAGCACCCGTGAGAGGAGCTCGTTAACGTACAGACCGCAGTAAAGAGAAGTGCCGCTGAGAGGGAGAGCAAGGGAAACCGGTTCAGCACCGCGCAGGGTTTTCACCTCGCCACGGCCTCCCCAGCGCACCAGCAGCGGGGTAAAAGGCTGCAGTGCCCCTTTCAGGCTGGAACGTTTGGAACGGGCGCCTTTGGCCAGCACCCGTACCCTGCCATGCTGTTCAGAAAACAGGTCAAGCAGCAGGCTGGTTTCGCTCCAGGGCCGTCCATGCAGGACAAATGCGCGTTGCCAGCCTTCCATCAGGTTCAGAGGTCGTCGGTATAGCCCAGGCTGCGTAAGGCGCGTTCATCATCCGCCCAGCCGGACTTCACTTTCACCCACAGTTCAAGGTGCACTTTCGCCTCAAACATCTCTTCCATGTCCCGACGGGCCTCGGTACCAATGACTTTGATTTTGGCGCCTTTGTTACCAATGACCATCTTCTTCTGGCCTTCGCGCTCGACCAGAATCAGACCGTTGATGGTCAGTCCGCCACGCTCATTGGTCAGGAACTGTTCAATCTCGACCGTGACAGAATAAGGCAGCTCAGCACCGAGGAAACGCATCAGTTTTTCACGGATAATTTCTGACGCCATAAAGCGCTGAGAACGATCGGTAATGTAATCTTCCGGGAAGTGATGTTCAGCTTCCGGCAGGCGTTTACGCACAATGCTGGCGATGGTATCAACGTTAGTGCCTTTTTCGGCCGAGATCGGCACCACGTCCATAAAGTTCATTTGTGAACCCAGGAACTGCAGGTGCGGCAGCAGGATGCTTTTATCGGTAATATTGTCGACTTTGTTGATCGCCAGCAGCACCGGCACTCTGCCGTCTTTTAACTTGTTCAGCACCATCTCGTCATCGGCGGTCCATTTGGTCCCTTCCACGACGAAGATCACCATCTCAACGTCACCAATTGAGCTACTGGCTGCACGGTTCATCAGGCGGTTAATCGCCCGCTTCTCTTCCATATGCAGGCCCGGGGTATCGACATAGATCGCCTGATATTCCCCTTCAGTATGGATGCCCATAATGCGGTGGCGGGTGGTTTGTGGCTTACGCGAGGTAATGGAAATCTTCTGTCCCAGTAACTGGTTCAGTAAGGTAGATTTACCAACGTTCGGACGGCCTACAATAGCAATAAAGCCGCAATGGGTAGTTTGTTCGTTCATTCAATTCCCAGCTTAATCAGCGCCTGTTCGGCTGCTGCCTGTTCAGCTTTACGACGGCTTGAGCCGGTTCCCACAACCGGTTCTGCCATGCCGCTTACCTGACAGTGAATAGTAAATTCCTGATCGTGCGCTTCGCCACGCACCTGCACCACCAGATAGGTGGGCAGAGGCAGATGGCGACCCTGCAAAAACTCCTGCAGACGCGTTTTTGGATCCTTTTGTTTATCGCCCGGGCTGATCTGATCCAGACGGCTGGCGTACCAGCTCAGGATCAGCTGCTCCACCGTCTGAATATCGCTGTCGAGGAAAACCCCGCCAATCAGCGCTTCGACGGTGTCAGCCAGAATCGATTCGCGGCGATAGCCGCCGCTTTTCAGTTCACCAGGCCCCAGACGCAGACACTCGCCGAGGTCAAACTCCCGTGCCATTTCGGCCAGCGTGTTACCGCGAACCAGCGTGGCGCGCATCCGACTCATGTCACCTTCATCCACGCGCGGGAAGCGCTGATAAAGGGCATTAGCAATGACATAACTAAGAATTGAGTCGCCCAGGAATTCCAGTCTTTCGTTGTGTTTACTGCTGGCGCTACGGTGAGTCAGCGCCTGCTGCAACAATTCCTGATGAGTAAAAGTGTAGCCCAGCTTACGTTGAAGCTTATTTATTACGATGGGGTTCATGCGTTACCAATTTCTTAATGCGTCAATTATGCTGCACACGGAACAGGGCTGAGCCTGAACACCAACACGATCTGTTTCGTGTGCAGTGGCCTGCCGACATGACAGACGACAGACCACCCGTTTTTAATGCCGCCCGCAGGCGGTCATTAGTGGATGCCACCGATGCGGCTCAGGCGCACGCCGGTTGGCCATTCCCCTTCCTGCTTGTCGAAGCTCATCCAGATGGCCGTTGCTTTGCCCACCAGGTTACGTTCCGGAACGAAACCCCAGTAACGGCTGTCGGCGCTGTTATCACGGTTGTCGCCCATCATAAAGTACATGCCCTCAGGAACCACCCAGCTTGACTGCGGCTGTCCTGGCTGCTGATAGTAAGAACCCGGCTGGCTGGGTGCCTGAGCAATCAGCAGGATACGATGGGTAACGTCACCCAGTGTCTCGTTGCGGGTCGCTAAACGAATACCGCCCTGCATCGACTCCCCTTTGGGGACCTGGAAGAAACCATTACCGCGCTCGTTACCGCTGTAGCCGCTGAAGGTCTGGATAAAGTCACTTTCTTCCACATCTGAATAAGTCACCGGCACTGCACTGGCCGACTGCTGCACGGAAACCGTTTTACTCAGGGGGTCATAAGTCACCCGGTCACCCGGTAAACCAATCACGCGTTTGATGTAATCCATGCTGGGATCTTTCGGGTACTTAAATACCGCAATGTCACCACGCTTAGGATGCCCCGTGGGGATCAGCGTTGTCTGGGTGATCGGATCTTTAATACCGTAGGCAAATTTTTCCACCACGATAAAATCTCCGATCAGCAGCGTCGGCATCATTGAACCGGAAGGGATCTGGAATGGCTCATAAATAAACGAGCGCACCACAAACACCACGAACAGCACCGGGAAGACCGATGCGGTGGTTTCCACCCAGCCCGGCTGTTTGTCAGCCTTTGTCGCTTCGATACCCTGCGCCTGCGCTTCCGCGCGTTTGGCGCGCCGCGCCGGTGCCCATTTAAACTTGTCGATACACCAGACAATGCCGGTGATCAGCGTTGCTATCGCCAGAATCAGGGCGAACATATTAGCCATTCCAGTTCCCTTAAAACCCAGTGAGGGGGTTATTTGCTGTCTTTACCCACGTGGAGAATGGCAAGGAACGCTTCCTGCGGTAACTCAACGTTACCCACTTGCTTCATGCGCTTCTTACCGTCTTTCTGTTTCTGCAGCAGTTTTTTCTTACGGCTGACGTCGCCGCCATAACATTTGGCAAGCACGTTTTTACGCAGCTGTTTCACCGTAGAGCGGGCGATAATGTGGTTACCAATCGCCGCCTGAATCGCAATGTCGAACTGCTGACGCGGGATCAATTCTTTCATTTTCTCCACCAGGTCACGACCCCGGTACGGGGCGTTGTCGTTGTGGGTGATCAGCGCCAGCGCATCGACACGCTCGGAGTTAATCAATACATCGACACGAACCATGTTGGAAGCCTGGAAACGTTTGAAATTGTAATCCAGTGACGCATAGCCACGAGAGGTGGATTTCAGACGGTCGAAGAAATCGAGCACCACTTCAGCCATCGGAATTTCATACGTCAGCGCCACCTGGTTACCGTGGTAAACCATGTTGGTCTGTACGCCGCGTTTTTCGATGCACAGCGTGATGACGTTACCCAGGAATTCCTGCGGCAACAGCATGTGACACTCGGCAATCGGCTCACGCAGCTCTTCAATATTGTTCAGCGGCGGCAGTTTGCCCGGGCTGTCAACATAGATAGTCTGGTTATCCGTGGTGACCACTTCGTAGACAACGGTCGGCGCGGTGGTGATCAGTTCAAGATCGTATTCGCGCTCCAGACGCTCCTGAATGATTTCCATGTGCAGCAGACCAAGGAAGCCACAGCGGAAGCCGAAGCCCAGCGCGGTGGAGCTTTCTGGCTCATAAAACAGGGAGGCATCGTTCAGACTGAGTTTCCCCAGCGCGTCACGGAAAGCTTCGTAATCATCGGAGCTGATCGGGAACAGGCCGGCATAAACCTGCGGCTTCACCTTTTTGAACCCTGGCAGTGCTTTCTCTGCCGGATTACGGGCCTGCGTCAGGGTATCCCCGACCGGCGCACCCAGAATGTCCTTAATGGCACAGACCAGCCAGCCCACTTCGCCGCAGTTCAGCACGTCGGTATCCACACGTTTCGGCGTGAAGATACCCAGACGGTCGGCGTTATAGACCTGACCGGTGCTCATGACCTTAATTTTTTCGCCCTTGCGCATGGTGCCGTTTTTAATACGCACCAGCGAGACCACACCGAGGTAGTTATCGAACCATGAGTCGATAATCAACGCCTGCAGCGGACCATCCGGATCGCCTTCCGGCGGCGGAATATCCCGCACCAGCCGCTCAAGCACGTCTGGCACGCCAATACCGGTTTTCGCTGAACAGCGTACGGCATCCGTCGCATCAATCCCGACGATATCTTCAATTTCCTGCGCCACGCGGTCTGGATCGGCGGCTGGCAGATCGATTTTATTCAGTACAGGTACAACTTCCAGTTCCATTTCCATCGCGGTGTAGCAGTTAGCCAGAGTCTGAGCTTCCACACCCTGCCCTGCATCTACCACCAGCAATGCGCCTTCACAGGCGGCAAGAGAGCGCGAAACTTCGTAAGAGAAGTCAACGTGCCCCGGGGTGTCGATAAAATTGAGCTGGTAAGTTTTACCATCTGGCGAATGGTAATCGAGCGTCACGCTCTGCGCTTTAATGGTGATGCCACGCTCACGTTCTAAATCCATGGAATCCAGAACCTGCGCAGCCATTTCACGTTCGGTCAACCCGCCACAGATCTGGATCAGGCGGTCGGAAAGCGTTGATTTACCGTGGTCGATGTGGGCGATGATAGAAAAGTTTCTTATGTGCTTCATTATTGAGATTTTTCTGCCTTACAAATTCTGGAACTCTCGCGATGCGAAGCAGGAGAGCGTGATATCACAGGCGAACGATGGCCCGAAAGGCAGCATTCTACACTACATATCAAAGGGGTGGAATCGTCACGGTCAGGCAATACGGTTTGCCTTGCCGTAATGAAAGGGAAATAAGGATTATTAGCGGATGAAATAAGACGGCCGGCAGAAAAATGTCGCCAGCCGTCTTTACGCGGATCAGGCATCCGTGGTGATGTGTATGGCATCGGGCGGTAGCGCCACGCTGAGGATCACCGGTTGAAATGAGGCCGAACGCCCCAGCATGCCGGAGAGACCTTTTGCAACAATAAAACCGCCCACACCGCCTAACAACGCACCGCATGCCGCGGCCAGATCGCTGTGAAACAGCATCTGAAAAATACCGGCCAGGACAAACAGCCCAATCAGCGGGGTCATATAAACCAGAAACGCCGAACTCAGCAGGCTGCTTTCAGCAATGCCCAGTTCAATCCGCTGGCCCGGCACCAGCGGCTCTGCGCTGGCGATTTTCATGACATGGGCGTTTTTGGGGCCCAGCTTATCGAGCATATGGCTGCCGCAGCCTTTACGCGCGGAACAGCTACTGCACGACGTTTTAATTTCGGAGTGTAGCGTGGCAATACCGTTCTGCCACGACACGACCGTCGCCCATTCTCTCATCATTGTGCCGCCCCCAGGACAACGCCATCAGCAATACGTTTGGCGGTCGCGGGCGGAAGTTCCCCCACGACCGTGATCTCTGCATTATTGCGCACTTCCGTCAGAACCGTACGACGCCCTGTGCGCAATTGCTGTGCAGAACTGGTTTTATCAGCCAGCGTGATGTTGATCGAGAAACTGAACAGCCCGTCAGAATAAAGTCGCGTTTCAACCGGACGGTCGAGCGAAGGCAACTGGCGACGGCTTTGAGTCACTTCCTTCATGCCAGCCGGAAGCCAGCCCGCTTTCCAGTTAAACGTCACCGCATTACCTGTCGGTACGGATGACAACGGAGGAAGCTTGGCGTCCTGCAGCCCCTGCAGCAGCTTGCGTACGCCATCATCGACGGCAAAGCTCACCACACGGTACTGTTCCAGCGTTTCGCCATCACGATCGAGAAGGTCAACCCGAAGGGGCAGTTTTGTCTCGCTATCCAGCCAGACAATATAGCCATAACGGGTGCCGTCTCGCGGCACAATGCGGATCACTTCACAGAGCTGATCGGCAATGCGCGTGCGCCCTACTGAGACAAAATCATAGGTGGCAGAGAGTTGCTGAAAGTTGGCATAGACCAGGGAAGGCAGCGAATCGACAATGTGATCGCCCGCCATCGTAAAGGGTTGCAGACCGGACTCGAAATAGCTGACCTCTTTACCACGCTGAATGATCTCCCGACGCGGGCCATCCATCTGCAACAGCTGTGCATAGGTTTTGTTGTCAATGACGGCATGACGGTAGCGTAGTGACTCAATGCCCAGCCGCGAGACATTGATATAGGCGAGTTCATAGCTGAGTGACTGGCTGGCCTGCTCCATCTGATGTAACAACGCCCCGGATGGCGTTTGCGCGGCCGGGGCGAAGGAGGAGTAAATCAGGCTGCCAGCGATAAGGCTGACGGCGCACCAAAGCTGCTTCATTACTGCGGTTGCATTCCTAACGACTGATTACCCGGAACCTGAGCAGCAGCCTGCTGGTCAGGACTTTGATCAAACTGCAGCTGTTCAGCATGCAGACGGCGCTGCAATTCGTAATCCTGCAGCAGTGCGTTCACGCGACGACGCTGATCCTGCACCTGCTGGTTACTGTTTGCGGGTGCACTGACATTTTCAGCGGGCACGCCCAGGCTGACCGGTGACGCCTGGCCCATCATCGGCAGCGTATTAAATACCGGTGAATCTGAGGACTGGCCTTCAACAGGCTTGTTGTACTGCTGTACACCGACAATCACGGCCAGCGATACGCAGGCAGCCACGCCAATCTGGGTAATCTGCGCGGCCCAGGGGCGCACTTTCGCCCAGAACGGCATCGCAGCCGCTTCTTCTGGTTTCGGCTGTGCCTCCGGTATCAGACGGGTGACTGCTTTTGCCGGCTCATTCTCAATTGCAGCCATTACGCGGGCCGAAATATCAAAATTGAGCTGCTGTGGGATATCACCGCGCAGCGTATCGCGAATAAGGTGGTAGCTTTCCCAGTTTTTCTGCAGCACAACGTCTTTGGACAGCGCGGACATCACTTCGTTATCCAGCGTTTCACCATCCATAAGAGCGGAAAGTTGTTCTTTCTGCATGCCTCAATACCCTTCCTGTGTCGCTATCGCTAGCGTTGGATAAGCGGTTGAATTTTATTATCAATAGCTTCACGGGCGCGGAAAATACGTGAACGAACCGTACCAACCGGGCAATCCATGATCACGGCTATCTCTTCATAGCTCAGGCCATCGAGTTCACGTAGGGTGATAGCCATACGCAAGTCTTCGGGTAGCATCTCGATGGTGCGAAAAACTATCTGTCTCAATTCTTCCGACAACATTAAGTTCTCAGGGTTCGAAATTTCTTTTAGTGCTCCCGCACTTTCAAAATTTTCGGCGTCGATGGCATCCACGTCGCTAGACGGTGGACGGCGCCCCTGAGCCACCAGGTAATTTTTGGCCGTATTGACGGCAATCCGATAGAGCCAGGTATAAAAAGCACTGTCGCCCCGGAAAGATTCCAGCGCACGGTAGGCTTTAATAAATGACTCCTGCACTACATCAGGGACATCTCCAGACGGCACATAGCGTGAAACCAGGCTCGCCACTTTATGCTGATAGCGGACTACCAGTAAATTGAATGACTTCTGATCTCCCTTCTGCACTCGTTCAACGAGAACCTGATCCGTTAACTGCTCGCTCATCCGAGGTAAGGTCTCCCCAAACTTGTCTCCACGCGTAATCGCACTTCCAGTAAAAACTCAATCTTTATGAACGAGCATGCAATCTGAGTCATATTCATCAGGAAAGTTCCATTACGCCATTATTTTTGTCGTGTCACTCGGAGACATTTACAAACCAGCACGCTTTATTATGCATTCTCACTGATTTGTCAGCCACTGCCTCTCCTGACTCCCGTAACGTCATCGTCCGGGAGCCTGATGACGCCCGCAGAGTACCGCAAGAAGCCAGCTTTTTCACCATATTATCGCGCCATTAAGTGACCGTTAGCCCGGTTGATCGCATCCTGTCGCCTTTTTCCCTGCCGGGAATGAGGTCACGCCTCCCGCGGAACTCTGCCTGCCCCACGGGGAAGATGGCGTGATAAAAAGCCTTTTTGCCAGGAGGGGCGAGTGTTATGCTCAACAAACCACCTGTTTAGTAAATTAAACAACATGACTGATTCTTCTGATTACTGCTGTGATGTGCTGATTATTGGTAGCGGTGCGGCCGGGTTATCCCTGGCGCTGCGCCTGGCTGAAAAGCATCAGGTGACCGTATTGAGTAAAGGCCCGGTCAGCGAGGGTTCCACATTCTATGCCCAGGGCGGCATTGCCGCCGTGTTTGATGAAACCGACAGCATTGAGTCTCATGTTGAAGATACGCTGATTGCCGGGGGCGGCCTGTGTGATCGCGAGGCCGTCTCGTTTATCGCCAGCAACGCACGCCACTGCGTACAGTGGCTGATTGATAACGGCGTGCTGTTTGATAAAGAAACGCCGCTCAACAGCGAAGAACGTTATCACCTGACCCGCGAAGGTGGCCACAGCCACCGCCGTATTCTGCACAGCGCTGACGCCACCGGAAAAGCCGTTGAAAACACGCTGGTCAGCCAGGCGTTGAACCATCCGAATATTACCCTGATTGAACGCGGTAACGCGGTTGACCTCATCGTGTCCGATAAAATCGGCCTGCCGGGCGAGCGTCGCGTCGTGGGGGCATACATCTGGAACCGCCAGCGGGAAGCCGTTGAGACCTGCCGCGCGCGCGCCGTGGTGCTGGCGACCGGAGGGGCGGCAAAAGTGTATCAGTACACCACAAACCCGGACGTGGCCTCCGGTGATGGCATTGCCATGGCGTGGCGTGCCGGTTGCCGGGTAGCGAATCTGGAGTTTAACCAGTTTCATCCCACCTGCCTGTTCCACCCGGATGCACGTAATTTCCTGCTGACCGAAGCGCTGCGAGGCGAAGGGGCCGTGCTGAAGCGCCCGGATGGTACCCGCTTTATGCCTGACTTTGATGAGCGCGGCGAGCTGGCCCCGCGCGATATTGTGGCGCGGGCCATTGACCACGAAATGAAGCGGCTTGGCGCTGACTGTATGTATCTGGACATCAGCCATCAGCCAGCGGCATTTGTGCGCGCGCATTTTCCGACCATTTGCGAAAAACTGTTGGCGCTGGGCATCGACCTGACGACACAGCCGATCCCCATTGTTCCGGCCGCGCATTATACCTGCGGCGGCGTGATGGTCGACCAGCAGGGGCGTACCGATCTCAACGGATTGTATGCCATTGGTGAAGTCAGCTATACCGGATTGCACGGTGCGAACCGTCTGGCCTCTAACTCCCTGCTGGAGTGCCTGGTGTATGGCTGGTCAGCGGCGGAAGACATCAGTCGTAACCTGCCTGAAGTCGAGATGGTCGATGCCCTGCCAGCCTGGGATGAAAGCCGTGTGGATGACTCCGATGAACGCGTGGTGATCCAACACAACTGGCACGAGTTGCGGTTATTTATGTGGGATTATATGGGGATTGTACGCACCACCAAGCGGCTGGAGCGCGCATTACGCCGTATCAATACCCTGCAGCAGGAAATTGATGAGTATTATGCCCATTTCCGCATCTCGAATAACCTGCTGGAGTTGCGTAACCTGGTTCAGGTCGCCGGGCTGATGGTACGCTGCGCAATGGCGCGTAAAGAGAGCCGTGGCCTGCATTATACCCTTGATTACCCGGAAGCCCTGGGCAAAGCGCTGCCGACCATCCTCAGGCCATAATTAGCGGAACAGATAGAAATCGCGGGTCAGGCTACAGTGAGCGTCAGAATACTGATGATCCGGCCCGCGTATGGTCATGCGATCCAGCAACTGCTCGCCGGGCTGTGGGGACAGCGCCAGAAGAACCCGGTTAGGCGGCCGGGTATCGTTATCAGAGACATCGGTGCGGAAGCGCAGGTGCCAGCCGCGCTGAAGTGCCATTTCAATCAGCTGACTGCCCGCCGCTTCCGGCAGGATCACGCAGAAGAACCCCTCCTCCGCAATCAGGTTTTCAGCACACATCAACAGGACGTCGTGCGTCAAGTCATTGGTATAGCGTGCCGATGCCCGTTCAGGAGAGGCACATTCTGAACCTGGTGAAAAATAGGGCGGATTACTGACAATCAGCGAATAGCGCTGCTCACAGTGCCGCGCCCACTCGACAATATTTGCCTGATGAACATGAACTCTTGTCGGCCACGGAGATTCTGCCACATTTTCCTGCGCCTGTTCCGCCGCCGCCGTATCCAGCTCAACAGCATCAATGTCAACCGACGCTGGGGTTCTCTGCGCCAGCATCAGGGCAATCAGGCCGCTGCCGCTGCCGATATCCAGCACCCGTTGAACGCCAGCCACGGGTGCCCACGCACCAAGCAGCACACCGTCAGTGCCGACTTTCATGGCACAGCGATCGTGGGCAACAAAAAACTGTTTGAAGGTAAAACCGTTGGCGCGGAGAATGGCTTTTTGCTGTGACATTTGACTGACCTGAAAGGGAAACGGCGCTAGCATAGGACAATCCGCGACGAAGGAAAAGTCATTAACTCCACACAAACAGATGAAGATCGTGTTCAATCTGTCTATAATCAGCGCCCCAAACTGAGGTAGACCATGACTGTAACCACTTTTTCCGAACTCGAACTAGACGAGAGCCTGCTGCAAGCCCTGCAGGAGAAAGGCTATACGCGCCCTACTGCCATTCAGGCAGAAGCCATTCCGGCAGCACTGGAGGGTCGCGACGTTCTGGGTTCGGCACCAACCGGTACAGGCAAGACTGCGGCCTACCTGCTGCCCGCACTGCAACATTTGCTCGACTTCCCGCGTAAGAAGTCCGGCCCGCCGCGCATTTTGATCCTGACCCCAACCCGTGAGCTGGCAATGCAGGTCGCAGACCAGGCGCGTGAAATGGCGAAACACACGCACCTGGATATTGCCACCATCACCGGCGGCGTGGCGTATATGAACCATGCTGAAGTGTTCAGCGAAAACCAGGACATCGTGGTCGCCACCACCGGACGTCTGCTGCAGTACATCAAAGAAGAGAACTTTGACTGTCGTGCGGTTGAAACGCTGGTGCTTGATGAAGCAGACCGCATGCTCGACATGGGCTTTGCCCAGGACATCGAAACCATCGCGGCTGAAACACGCTGGCGCAAGCAGACCCTGCTATTCTCTGCCACGCTGGAAGGGGAAGCGATTAAAGATTTCGCCGAGCGCATTCTGAACGAGCCCATTGAGATCGAAGCCGATCCGGCACGCCGTGAGCGCAAAAAAATCCAGCAGTGGTACTACCGTGCGGACGACATCAAACATAAAACCGCGCTGTTAATCCACCTGATGAAGCAGCCGGAAGTCACCCGTGCTGTGGTCTTCGTACGCAAGCGTGAGCGCGTGCACGAGCTGTGTGGCTGGCTGCGCGAAGCCGGCATCAACACCAGTTACCTGGAAGGGGAACTGGTACAGGCGAAGCGTAATGAAGCGATTAAGCGCGTTGCGGAAGGCCGTGTTAACGTGCTGGTGGCGACCGATATCGCCGCCCGCGGAATCGACATTGATGATGTCAGCCACGTGTTTAACTTCGACATGCCGGTCACCGCTGACACCTACCTGCACCGTATTGGCCGTACCGGCCGTGCAGGTAAAAAAGGCATTGCCATTTCACTGGTGGAAGCACATGACAACATGCTGCTGGGCAGGATCTGCCGTTACATCAAGGAGCCGCTGAAAGCGCGCACCATTGATGGAATGCGGCCGACGACCCGTGCGCCGAGTGAAAAACTCAAAGGCAAGCCGTCGAAGAAAGTACTGGCGAAGCGCAAAGAACTGAAAGACAAAGAGAAGCTGGAAGAAAAACCGCGTGTTAAAGAGCGTCACCGCGACGCTAAAAACGTGGGTAAACGGCGTAAGCCGACCGCAGCCAAAACGGACAGTGCTGAATAATCACGCTGCCTGACAAAAAACTGCCCCATCGGGGCAGTTTTTTTTTGCCGCAGACGGGCAAAAACAGGGCTGATGTCAGACAGAGAACTCCGTGATGCCCTTTTCTCATCCTTCTTCAACCAGCCTTCTGACCGGGCAGTGATATCGACCTTTGTTATCAAAAAGTTAATAAAAAAGGCGGCAGGTGAGTTATTCACCTGCCGCCCTGTCAGCCTGCCCGATTAGGGGTTACAGGCTTTCAGTAAAGGTGCGGGTAATCACGTCACGCTGCTGTTCTGGCGTCAGTGAGTTAAAACGGACGGCATAGCCAGAAACACGGATAGTCAGCTGCGGGTATTTCTCCGGATGCTTCACCGCCTCTTCCAGCGTTTCGCGGCTCAGCACGTTCACGTTCAGGTGCTGGCCACCCTCTACGCGAACCTCAGGCTTCACTTCCAGAGGAATTTCACGGTATTCAATCTGACCGAGGTCGCTGACCGGCACCACCTGATCCTCGCTGTAACCGGCTTTCGCACACACACAGCGTGCTTCGGCTTTGTCACTGTCCAGCAGCCAGAAAGAGTTCAGTAATGCGCTGTTGCTTGCTTGAGTAATTTGAATTCCAGTAATCATAGTGTCGCCTCCCAGGCAATAAGGCACTGATAGCCATTATCAGCGCCAGGTTGATGAAAAAACCGTGATCTTATCGGTTCTGTATACCAGTACCGCAAAGCGGGCTCTTTGATACAAATCAACCCCTGGCCAGGCAGTACCCTGTGTAAAAAGGCAACATTCTGTTTTATATCAATTTTATCACCACGGTAAATTCCGCTTTTTCTGCAAATTTTCAAAAATTTTTTAAGTGTTACCGCCTGGCAAAGCGCGTTAAGCTACGCGCTTTGATGAATAAAAGGAGACGGCGGTGGTGAATACCATGACGTGGCACGATGTGCTGGCAGAGGAAAAAGAGAAACCTTACTTCCGAGAGACACTGGCTATGGTTGCCGCAGAGCGTGCGGCGGGTAAGACCGTCTATCCCCCGCCAAAAGACGTGTTTAACGCCTTCCGCCTGACCGAACTGGGCGACATTAAAGTGGTGATCCTGGGACAGGATCCCTATCACGGTCCGAATCAGGCGCACGGACTGGCGTTCTCCGTTCTTCCCGGTGTCGCAGTGCCGCCCTCGCTGGTGAATATGTACAAAGAGCTGGTCACAGACATCCCCGGCTTTGAGCGCCCGAAGCATGGTTATCTTGAGAGCTGGGCACGTCAGGGGGTGATGCTGCTCAACACGGTACTCACAGTGGAGGCGGGTAAGGCACATTCCCATGCGAAGTTCGGCTGGGAAACCTTCACGGATAACGTTATTGCGGCGATTAATCAGCATCGTGAGGGGGTGGTTTTCCTGCTGTGGGGATCGCACGCGCAGAAAAAGGGCAGCATTATTGACCGCAGCCGCCATCACGTCCTGCAGGCACCGCACCCTTCCCCGCTGTCCGCACACCGCGGTTTCTTTGGCTGTGCCCACTTTTCGACAACTAATCAGCTGCTGAGTGAGAAGGGTGAAACGCCTGTCGACTGGGTTCCCCGACTGCCCGCTGGTTCCTGATTTCAGACAGGGGGCCCGCCCCCTGCCCCTCATGTCACCCCGTCTGTTAACATTTCCACACGTAATAAGGCGATTTGCGTCACATTTTTTATCAAGATTTCCCATTTCCTGCCGATTTGATCGGCTTCAGGGAGCATATCCATGTTCCCGACACGGGCCGGAATGAATTCAGGGGGAAATAACGGATGTTATCTGTGAAAAATATGAAAGTAGGCGTTCGCCTCGGGGCCGCATTTGCCCTGATCATACTGCTGTTGATCGTCGTCAGCGCCACCGCAACGATTAAAATTGGCAACATTAACCGCACGGTGGACAGTATGGTCAGTGACCGCTATCTCAAGGTTCGCCTGGCCTTTGACGTACGCGACGGAGTGAACGATCAAATCAAGTTTTTACGCGGTATGGTGCTGGATGCTGCCACCCCGGAGAAAAATGCCAAACGTTTTGGCCAGCTCGACAGCGCCACGCAGAAAACCAATGCCGCTATTGAAAGCATCGCGCGACTGCAAAGCACCGAAATCGGCATTAAGAAAATTCAGGAGGTGAAAGCGGCGGCGCAGCGCTTCGATCAGGATAAGCAGACCCTGATCGCCCTGATCCGCGCAGGAAATGTTGCCCCTGCCACCGAGTATGTCCTGCGAAAGATCACCACCAGCCAGAATGCGTTTCTCGATATTGTGGTCAGATTTGCCGACTCCCAGTCAGGACAACTGCAGGCTGAAGGGGCGAATGCCGTCAGCGATGCCTCAACGGCCATCCGGGTAACGGTAATCTTCTCGCTACTGGCAGTAGCCATGGCCGTTTTGTTGGGCTTTTTGCTGACCCGTTCGATCGTACGCCCGCTGCGGGAAGCCGTAAACGTGGCGGAAAATGTTGCCGCTGGTGACCTTCGCACTGCCATTCATGTGACGTCTACCGATGAGACCGGTCAGCTGATGATGGCGTTGAAAAACATGAATGAAAACCTGCTGAAAATCGTTAACGATGTCCGTGCCGGTTCCGATCTGATTGCGACCGCCTCCGGCGAGATTTCTGCGGGGAATATGGATCTCTCTTCCCGTACCGAACAGCAGGCCAGTTCGCTCGAAGAGACAGCTTCTGCCATGGAACAGATAACCTCAACGGTAAAACAGAACGCCGATAACGCACGCCAGGCCAATCTACTGGCTGCCCAGGCCTCGCAGGTGGCGATCCAGAGCGGAGATGCCGTCAGGCAGGTAGTGAACACCATGGAGATGATTAACGGATCGTCGAAAAAGATTGTCGACATTATCAGTGTCATTGATGGCATCGCTTTCCAGACCAATATCCTGGCGCTGAATGCGGCAGTCGAAGCGGCGCGTGCCGGTGAACAGGGCCGCGGCTTTGCCGTGGTGGCTTCTGAAGTACGCAGCCTGGCCCAGCGGTCGGCCTCAGCCGCGAAAGAGATTGCCCAGCTGATTCAGGACTCGGTTTCACGGGTAGATGAAGGTGGTCGTCAGGTGGCGAAGGCGGGTCTGACGATGAATGAAGTGCTGACCAGCGTGAAAAACGTAACCGGAATTATTGGCGAAATCACCATTGCCAGCGCAGAGCAAAGCAGCGGGATCGATGAGATTAATATGGCCATTACCCAGATGGATCAGGTCACGCAGCAAAATGCCGCGCTGGTCAATGAATCCGCCGCAGCCGCTCAGTCGATGCAGGAGCAGGCAGAGCAGCTTTCGCTGGCCATTCGCGCGTTCAAAGTAAATGAACCGACTTACGCGTAAGGATTTCTGACAAAAAAATAGCCGCAGAATGCGGCTATTGGAGACTGGGGCGACGACAAAACGTCGCCCCTAAGCCATCAGCTTTTCGCTTTCGCCACGGCAACCATCGCCGGACGCAGCAGGCGACCATTGAGGGTATAACCCCGCTGCATCACCATTATCACGTGATTCGGCGCCACGTCTTCAGACTCCATCATCGACATCGCCTGATGAACCTCTGGGTTAAACGGCACATTGATATCGCCCACCACTTCCACGCCGAACTTGCGCACTGCGCCCAGCAGGGATTTCATGGTCAGTTCGATACCCTCAATCATTGAGGCCAGCTCAGGATTGGTTTTATCAGCCACTTCCAGCGCGCGCTCCAGGCTATCAATCACTGGCAGCAGCTCGTTGGCAAATTTTTCCAGCGCAAATTTGTGCGCTTTTTCCACATCCTGCTCGGTACGGCGACGGATGTTTTCGATCTCAGCCTGAGCACGCAGCTGGGCTTCACGCACCCCGCCCAGCGACTCAGCCAGTTGTGCTTCCAGTTCGGCAATACGTTCATCACGCGGATCGATCACTTCAGCTGTCTCCGCGTCCTGGGTTTGCGCCTGCTCCATCTCAATATCGTCTGAGACTTGCTCGTTAGGTATGTTCTGTTCTTTACTACTCATGAATTTCTCCGCGTTTGTGCATATTCATTTCGCTGGTTCGCTTATTATGGGGATCAGAATCGCGGTTTCAAGGGAACCAGTCACATTGTCGGGGGAGTTTACCTCGTGAGGAATGCCAGGAACATGAATAACCACTTCAACTGCATCGGTATCGTCGGCCACCCACGCCATCCTACCGCACTGACCACTCATGAAATGCTGTATCGCTGGCTGACAGCGCGCGGCTATCAGGTGATTATTGAGCAGCAGATTGCGCGTGAGTTAAAACTGGAAGGCGTAGAAACGGGAACACTGGCAGAGATTGGCCGCAAGGCGGACCTGGCCGTTGTTGTCGGGGGCGATGGTAATATGCTGGGGGCCGCCAGAGTGCTGGCGCGCTACGATATTAAGGTGATTGGTATTAACCGTGGCAATCTCGGCTTTCTCACCGACCTTGACCCCGATAATGCCCAGCAGCAGCTGGCCGATGTACTGGAAGGTGAATATTTCGTTGAAAGCCGCTTCCTGTTAGAAGCGCAGGTCTGCCGTCAGTCAGGAACACCGCGCGTAGGGACGGCCATCAATGAAGTGGTGCTGCACCCGGGGAAAGTGGCGCATATGATCGAATTCGAAGTCTATATCGATGAGAATTTTGCGTTTTCCCAGCGTTCCGATGGCCTGATCATCTCGACACCCACCGGATCCACGGCCTATTCACTGTCGGCAGGTGGCCCCATTTTGATGCCGATGCTGGATGCGATTGCTATCGTCCCGATGTTCCCCCATACCCTGTCGGCCCGCCCGCTGGTGATCAACAGCAGCAGCACCATTCGCCTGCGTTTTTCCCATATGCGCAGCGACCTGGAGATTAGCTGTGACAGCCAGATAGCGCTACCGATTCAGCAGGGGGAGGATGTCTTAATCCGCCGCAGCGATTATCACCTGAATCTAATCCACCCCAAAAATTATAACTATTTCAACACATTAAGCTCCAAGCTGGGCTGGTCAAAAAAATTATTCTAAATCTGTCGCAAGCTTGTTTACTGTTTATAAAACCAGTATATACTGTATGAAAAACCATATCTGTGTTTTCATACAGGAAGACAACTATGCTGGCACAACTGACCATCAGTAATTTCGCTATTGTACGCGAGCTGGAGATCGACTTTCAGCGCGGAATGACGGCCATCACCGGAGAAACCGGTGCGGGTAAGTCCATTGCTATTGATGCGCTGGGGCTGTGTCTGGGTGGTCGTGCCGAAGCAGATATGGTGCGTCAGGGGGCCGCCCGCGCCGATATCTGCGCGCGCTTCTCGCTGAAAGATACCCCTCCGGCACAACGCTGGTTAATTGAAAATCAGCTGGATGATGGCAATGAGTGCCTGCTGCGTCGTGTGATCAGCAGCGACGGCCGGTCGCGTGGCTTTATCAACGGCACGGCCGTTCCACTCTCGCAACTGCGTGAGCTTGGCCAGACACTGATTCAAATCCACGGCCAGCATGCCCACCAGCTTCTGTTAAAACCCGAACATCAGAAAGCCCTGCTCGATGCCTATGCAGGCGAACCCCTGCTGATGCAAAACATGGCCCGGCATTACCGCCAGTGGCATCAGAGCTGCCGGACGCTGGCACAGCATCAGCAGCAGTCCCAGGAGCGTGAAGCCCGCCGGGAACTGTTGCAGTACCAGTTGAAAGAGCTGAACGAGTTCGCCCCGGTCAGCGGCGAGTATGAGCAGATCGACGACGAGTACAAACGCCTGGCTAACAGCGGCCAGCTGCTTTCCACCAGCCAGCAGACGCTGCTGATGCTGGCTGACGGCGAAGAGAATAACCTGCAAAGCCAGCTGTACACTGCACGTCAGCTGATGACGGAACTGACCGAGATGGATGATAAGCTCAGCAGCGTATCGGCCATGCTGGAAGAAGCCGCCATTCAGATCAGTGAGGCCAGCGATGAGCTTCGCCACTACTGCGATCGGCTGGATCTCGATCCTAACCGTCTGCATGAACTGGAACAGCGCCTGTCGCGTCAGATTGGCCTGAGCCGCAAGCACCATATCGCCCCGGAAGAGGTTCCGCAGTTTCATCAGCAGCTGCTGGCGGAACAGCAGTTACTCGACCAGCAGGAAAGCGATCAGGATGAACTCAGCCAGGCGGTCAGCCTGCACTATGCCGCCGCACTGCAATGTGCGCAGGAACTGCATGAACGTCGGGTGCACTTTGCCGCTGAATTGAGCGCCCTGATCACCGACAGCATGCATACGCTGTCGATGCCGCACGGTCGCTTCACCATTGAGCTTCAGTTCAACCCTGACCACCTGACGGCCGAAGGCGCTGACCGCATTGATTTCCGCGTCAGTACTAACCCGGGCCAGCCGGTTCAGCCGCTGGGCAAAGTCGCCTCCGGCGGTGAGCTGTCGCGTATTGCACTGGCGATTCAGGTGATTACCGCACGTAAAATGGACACGCCGGCGCTGATTTTCGATGAAGTGGATGTCGGTATCAGCGGGCCAACCGCTGCCGTCGTGGGCAAAATGCTGCGTCAGCTGGGCGAGTCGACTCAGGTGATGTGCGTGACCCATCTGCCGCAGGTGGCTGGCTGTGGCCATCAGCATTTCTACGTAAGCAAAGAGACCGATGGCGCGATGACCGAGACGCATATGCGGCCGCTGGATAAGCGTTCACGCCTGCAGGAGCTGGCGCGTCTGCTCGGTGGTAGCGAGGTGACACGCAACACGCTGGCTAACGCCAAAGAGCTTTTAGCCGCCTGACCATTGCACTTTTTCACCACTTTGTGGTCATATCGTTGCTCCGTAGAGGTTTTAAACTACGGAAAGGTTTATTATCATCGGCAAGTTACGCGGTATCATCGTTGCAAAATGATAAACCCGAAAGACCCGGAGCTGCGGTTTCAGGGGATATGAATATAGCCACAAAGGAATAAACATTGATTATGCGCTGTAAAACGCTGACTGCTGCTGCGGTGGTTCTTCTGATGACGACTGCGGGTTGTTCTACTCTGGAGCGCGTGGTTTACCGCCCGGATATCAATCAGGGTAACTATCTGGTCGCCAATGATGTTGCGAAGATCCACACGGGAATGACGCAGCAGCAGGTTGCTTATACTCTTGGCACGCCGATGATGCATGACCCGTTTGGTAACAACGTCTGGTACTACATCTTCCGTCAGGAACCTGGCCATGAGCCAGTGAAACAGCAGACGCTGACCCTGACCTTCGATAAAAGCGGTACGCTGACCAATATTGATAACAAACCGGCGCTCAGTAAGAACGAAGGCTGATCGCTTGTAGCAGATCCCGCCCCCTGGTTCCGGTCGGTATGCAGTCAACGGCGGGGTAAGGCGGGGTCAAATGATTCAAAAAATAAGGCGCTCACTGCGCCTTATTTTTTTGCTGCCCGTTCTGCACGCTGACGGCGCAGATCTTTCGGGTCGGCAATTAATGGCCGGTAGATCTCAACGCGGTCCCCGCTCTGCACGACATCGTGCAGCTTCACCGGGCGGCTGAATATCCCCACTTTGTTTTCCTGCAGATTGATGTCGCTGCGCAGCGTCAGTAAACCCGAAGCAATAATCGCCTGCTCTACAGTACTGCCCTCCTCCACTTTGACACTGTAGAGATACTGTTTTTCGGGCAGCGCATAGACCACTTCAACCGCGATATCAGGCACTGTAGACCTCTTTAGCGCGCTGGGTAAACGCCTGCACCATGCTGCTGGCCAGCTCTTTAAAGATGCGACCAAAGGCCAGCTCAACCAGCATATTGGTAAACTCAAAGTCCAGATTCAGCTCTACCTTGCAGGCATCTTCGCTGAGGGCGGTGAAACGCCAGCCGCCGGTCAGCTTGCGGAAGGGCCCGTCCACCAGCTGCATATGGATGCTTTGATTATCCGTCAGGGTATTGCGCGTCACGAAGGTTTTACTGATCCCCGCTTTGGAGACATCCACCGCGGCGGTCATCTGGTCGTCGCTGGCATCCAGCACCCGGCTACCGGTACAACCGGGCAAAAACTGCGGATAGCTGTCGACATCATTCACTAAGCGGTACATTTGTTCCGCACTGTACGGCACCAGCGCCGAACGACTAATCTGGGACATATCCATTCCTGTCTTTTTTATAACGTAGTAATAATAACATCGCAGGCAATCAAACAAAAATTCTCTCCTGCTAACCATCTGCTAAAATACCCGTTTCCCCTGCCCAGGATGTTACAGGGGATGCCATTAATCACTGCATCATGTAAACTAAGTGGCACTATGACAAAGAAAAAAGCAAATAAACCCGGTTCCGCGACCATTGCCATGAACAAGCGCGCCCGCCACGAATACTCCATCGAAGATGAGTTCGAAGCCGGGCTTTCGCTCCAGGGATGGGAAGTTAAATCTCTCCGCGCCGGTAAGGCCAACATCAGCGACAGCTACATTATGCTGCGTGATGGTGAAGCTTACCTGTTCGGGTCAACTTTCCAGCCGCTGAGCGTAGCTTCATCGCACTATGTCTGCGACCCGACGCGCAGCCGCAAGCTGCTGCTGAAAAAACGCGAGCTCGACACGCTGATTGGTAAAGCCAACCGTGATGGTTACACCATTGTGGCGCTGTCGATGTACTGGAAAAATGCCTGGGCTAAGCTGAAAATCGGTTTAGCCAAAGGTAAGCGAGAGCATGACAAGCGCGATGACATTAAAGATCGTGAGTGGAAATTAGACAAAGCACGTATTATGAAACACTCAAATCGCTAACCTACTGGCACAGCGACAGGTTTTTCTGATATACTGCTAAACAGTACTTGGGGCTGATTCTGGATTCGACAGGATTTGCGAAGCCCTAGGAGCATGCCGAGGGGCGGTTTGCCTCGTTAAAAGCCGCAAAAAAATAGTTGCAAACGACGAAAACTACGCACTAGCAGCTTAATAACCTGCTTAGAGCCCTCTCTCCCTAGCTTCCGTTCTTAAGACGGGGATTCAAGAGAGGTCAAACCTAAAAGAACTCGTGTGGATACCCGGCCTGGGGTTGAAGCATTAAAACCAATCAGGCTAGTTTGTCAGTGGCGTGTCTGTTCGCAGCTGACCGGCGAATGTAAAGACAGACTAAGCATGTAGTGCCGACGGTGTAGTAATTCTGGACGCGGGTTCAACTCCCGCCAGCTCCACCACTTTTTAGTTGTTTGAAGTATACTGAAGTCTACTAAGCCCGCATGGAACCAGCCTTGCGGGCTTTTTTACGTCTACAGAAGTCTACTGAAATTTGCTAGAAGCTACTCCTTATGGCACCCTTTTTGGGACCCAACGCAAAGGGTCCCAAAATCGAGGGTCCTAAAAATGGCAAAAATCGCTAAGAAACTCACTGACACTGAAATCAAAAATACCAAGCCAGCAGAAAAGGAGATCAACCTTTTTGATGGTGACGGCCTGATGCTACGAATCGCTCCCCTATCAAAGGGTGGTAAGAAAAATTGGTATTTCAGGTATGCAGTGCCAGTAAGTAAGAAGCGAACAAAGATGAGCTTAGGAACCTACCCTCATCTCACACTTGCCAAAGCTCGGGCTTTACGTGATGAATACTTATCGTTGCTTGCAAATGGTATCGATCCGCAGATTCACAACAACGATAAAGCCAATGCCCTTAAGGATGCCACTGAGCACACGCTACAAGCGGTTGCTAGGAAATGGTTAGATGAAAAGGTTAAGACCTCTGGTATCTCTCCAGACCACGCAGAAGACATCTGGCGAAGCCTTGAACGAAATATTTTCCCCGGTTTAGGCAACGTTCCTATCAAAGAGATCCGTCCCAAGCTCTTAAAACAACACCTTGATCCCATAGAACAACGAGGCGTATTGGAAACCCTACGCCGTATCATTTCACGTCTAAATGAAATTTTTCGTTGGGCTGCGACAGAAGAACTTATTGAGTTTAATCCTGCTGATAACCTCGGTCAGCGATTCAGTAAGCCCAAGAAGCAAAACATGCCTGCTTTACCACCAGATGATTTACCCCGATTCTTAATTGCTCTATCTAACGCTTCTATACGACTCGAAACACGTCTTCTAATTGAGTGGCAACTCCTTACGTGGGTTCGTCCGGGAGAAGCTGTCCGTGCTCGGTGGAGTGATATAGACGAAGATAATCGATTCTGGAACATCCCCGGTGAGTTTATGAAGATGAAACGCCCTCACAAGATTCCGCTGAGTAAAGAGGCTATGCGTATACTTGAGTTAATCAGACCAATCAGTGGTCATAGAGAGTGGGTTTTCCCAAGCATTAAGGCCCCGCTTAACCACATGCATGAGCAAACAGCTAATGCTGCAATCATCCGTATGGGATTCGGTGGTGAACTGGTAGCACACGGAATGCGTTCTATAGCAAGAACGGCTGCTGAAGAAAGCGGTAAATTTAGAACAGAAGTGCTTGAATCCGCCTTAGCTCATACTAAGAACAACGAAATCATAGCCGCTTATAATCGTGCTGAGTATCTTGCTGAAAGAACAGAGCTGATGCAGTGGTGGGGAGATTACGTTCAAGCGCAAAAACTTAAGGCCATTGCTGCATGACGGATTACACCTCTTGGTATGACATCCTAAACATCTAAGGCTAAGGTCTTTACAGACAAAGGGGCTAGTTAGGAAGGGGATGCCTGTCACTTAGTCGTTCTGTTAGGCAAAAAAGTTTGAACATCGCCACTCATCATGCTATAAAAAAAGAACTCTTTAGCGTATGGGCTTTAGTTTAATAGCCTTGTCGGGCGTTTCGCCAGACACTAACTTATTGTTTAGATTTAGGGTTGCGTCAGATGCAAATCGGCCGATCCTGCTCGCTCACTCACACGATCGGCCGATTTGCATCCGCCGCATCCTTTAGTAAAGAGTTAAAAAGAGACTTAGGTCTCTTTTTTTATTTGGACAATTAGATGTACGAACAAATTATAAAAGATACATTTAAAAATCTTGAAGTTGAAAATTTTACTGTCATTAATAACAGCCTAAATTTGATATTTGTTTGTGGTGGGCTTGTAGATGTAAAACAACCCATTCCTACAAGTATGCGCGGACAGCTATACGCTTATACAGCTACTGAACATGAAGAGTTTCATAATTGCCTAAGAATGGCTGAATCTTTCAAAGACTATATTGAGTCAGGTCAGTATGATGATTTGCTTCATTTCGAGCACGACATCGCAAAAATATCATCACAAGTTCTTCTATTTCTCGAAAGCCCCGGATCATTAGTTGAGTTAGGGATATTTTCTTCTTTCGAAAACTTATATGATAAAATTTGTGTTATTGCACCAGAAGATCATGTTGAGAGCGAAGACTCATTTATTTTTTTAGGGCCACTAAAAAGAATATCCACTTATGTAAATGAAGCAGTACTCACATACCCATATGATGCCGAAAAGGGAAAGTTTGACAAATCAGTGTGGGGCGAAATTTGCGAAGATATTCTTTCAAGAGTTAACAGTAAAAATAAGATTGAAAAATTCAGGAAAAATGATGACGGTCATTTATGTATGCTTATACTTGAGATAATAAATATCTGCTTTCCTGTTCAAATCTCTGAAATTGAATCAGTTCTTTTGTCTTTTCAAATTAAGATTCCGCAAAAACGTCTTTCTCAATTAATCTACCTACTACTCACATTAGAGCTAATACAAAAAAAGAAAAGAAGTTCAAATGCATATTTCTTCCCCCCAAAGAAACTGGCTAATGATAACTATATAAAATTTGGCTCTTATTCAGATAAAAAACAATTCGACAAAACAAAAAATAAAATAAATTTAAAGCAAGAACTCGCCTTTAATTTAAAGGATAAAGAACAACGGCGCCTTAGTGTATTAGCCAAGTATGGTGAAGAAAATGACCAATAATCTAAAATCATTACGCAAGCTTTTACAAAGCACACTTTTTTTAAGTGATGATCTCATTAATATTTTTATTGCCACAGCTCCTTATAGATACAAGATTTATGAAATAAACAAAAGAAACTCTGATGAAAAGCGTAAAATTGCGCATCCTTCAAAGGAACTGAAATTCATTCAACGGATTATTATTAAAGAACTATCTGATATACTGCCTGTACATGATTGCGCTTATGCTTATAGATCTGGGCGAGGAATTAAAGAAAATGCGCTCATTCACTCAAAAAATAGTTATTTGTTAAAACTGGATTTATCCAACTTTTTTAACTCGTTAACACCTGAAATATTTTTTGCTGAATGTAAAAGAAACCACATTGATTTTGATAAAGACAATGCTTCTATTATATCAAACTGTTTGTTCTATCGTGAGCATAGGAAATCAAGTTTAAAATTGAGTGTTGGAGCACCCAGCTCACCGTTTATCTCCAATGTAATAATGTACTCATTTGACAAAATTATTGAAACAGAGTGTCTGAAAAGAGAGATAACATTCACAAGATATGCTGATGATATGACATTTTCGACCAATATAAAGAATACACTTATTGGGTTTGATAATTTAATAAGACAAGTTTTAATCGATCTTTTCAAAGACTCTATCTCTTTAAATAATGATAAAACTATTTTTTCTTCGAAAGCTCATAATCGACATATTACGGGTATAACAATCTCGAACAATGATAACATATCACTTGGGCGAGAAAGAAAAAGATTAATATCATCAGCAATACATCGTTTTTCTTATGATAAATTAGATCAGGAAGCCGTGGACAAGTTGAAGGGCTTGTTAGCTTTTGCACATTACATTGAACCTTCATTTGTAGCTGCAATGGAAAAAAAATACGGAAGGGAAACAATAAATAAATTAAAGAAGTAGAACAAAAATTACACTACCAATGCGACATTATAAAAGAGGTTTGACGCCTCTTTTATTTTGTCTTAAATCGGTTGCTCTCTATTTTACTTACCTCTTCAACATATAATTTCATCTGTTCTTTTTTAAGGCTTTCTTTTAACTTATGTTTAAATCTATTTTCATAATCAACCATAGAAGATGGCTTTTTATTTATATCTTCTTCAATTGGTTTTTCTTTATTTTTTGCCTGTATCAAAGGTTTTTTTATATTGAACCTTTCTCTTATCTCTTCGTTCTTAGTTGCTCTGCTATTGAAACGGCTACCGCTCTTGCGTCTAAATTTATTTGTGGCTGCGTTGGCTGTTTCTGCATGATCAAGTATCCTACTGATAGAACCACCGCTAAATTTAGGACTCCAACTATTGAGGCTACTTTTAGTATAAGTTTTGATTGATTCTTTATTGTATTGTTTTTTAACTCTGTTGAGTATTTGTGCAGCTTTTTGTGTTGTTCTTCTAACTTTAGGGCTTGTTGGTCTAATATATTTTTCGCTGAGTTTAAAGCTGTTGTTGTTGTTTCTAACGAGTTGTTCAGCCTTGTTAGTGTCTGCTGTGTCTGATTCAATGCTGTGCTGACTGATTCTGATAATATCATCATCGATTCGGTCAGTGGCTCTACTGTCATTGATATTTGGTTCAATAAGTGATCGTTCAATACTATTTGGTTCATCATCTTTTCTTGCTGAGAAACTTCTAACGAGTTCATCATCTCTATTTTTGTCATATTTCACCTTTTTTTTAATAGTGTTCCAGCTAAATTTTTTGCCTAAAGAAGATCCCTTAAACGCTATGTCATTTACACTGAATGAAACCCCCGCCACGTTGCCAGTTCTGGCAACATTGAACCTTGGTTCAATGCCTACGGCCTGCAGACGTTCTACGAACGTCTCTAAGTGAGGTTTTCCTGTCATAGCCGCCTGTAAGGCGTTCTGTAGCACGATACGAGCTGGTTTTTCACCTGTACGAAGAGCTTGCTCGATCTCGTTCTTGGTTGGTGCTGACACGTCTGATTTTTGACCTTTAAGCCCCTGTGTAATGGTTAAGCCGTGCTTTACTTCTAAACGTTCACAAGCTGCTATTGTATTAAATGCTGAGTGCTGACCGTGCCATACAGAACCATCAAGGCCGACGCGATTCGCTACTATATGGATATGGTCTTTATCAGTATCTTTATGACGCACACAAATATATTGATGTTTGTCTATATCGATATTCATTTCTCTCAAATAGTCTTTTGCTATCTCTTGCCATTGTTCATCTGTGAGCATCTCATCTTTTGGAAGAGATAAAAACGCATGAAAAGTTGGTTTATTTATATCAGGTCTAAAACTGCTTACAGCTTTAAACTCATCAGTTAAATCACTAACGTTATTTTTATCTGCTGACATATTGCTACAAATAAAGTTGTGATCATCTTTTAATATATAATCAACCCTATTTTTAAAAGACTTGCCCGTCTTGGCTACGTTTCCTTTCATATATAATCCAAATCCTTATTCACTTCTAATATTCTTCTGCTGACTTGTTTTATATTAAAGTTAAGCTTATCAACTTCATTTTTATCAAAATACTCATTGCCATTTAACTTTTTAACAGCCTGATTTATATTATTACCTATCGCTGAAAGCTGCATATATGTTTTTTGATTAACTTTTGGCATCTTTCTTTTAACAACGGGTTCAGAGTTTAAAATCTCTTTTCTAATGTAATAACCTCTTTCAAGCCCTGATGCTTCCACTAATGATTTTAAATATTCAAACTCTGCTTTGTTTACTCTGAACTGTATAGATATATCTCTGCGTTCTTCGTGATTTAATTCTATACGACCTCTTTTTCTGTCTGTATCCATATTTTATTATCCACCTGTAAACATATAATCTCTTATTGCTTTTATATAGTCTTCATCATTTTCATCAATCAACGATTTTAGAAGGTCATCAGCTTTATTTTCTTGTATATATCTATGAGACACGAAATAACATAGCCTTCTTTCATCACTATTTATTTCACTAAAAGGTATGTCTTTGTCTTGTTCTATGTAATATAAAAACCTTGCTAATAACTCAAACTTCATTTTTAAACTCATTTGTTTTTCTATGTCATCTTCAGTCATATCTTATTACTCCTCTTATATTTGATCAGTGCTTTTTTATCTATTATTTTTTTAACATCTGATATTGCTTGTTTTGCTTCGCTTGAAGAGTTAGTTTTTCCTGTACAGCTTCTAATCATAAAACCGCCTAACATAATACAAAGTATTACCATTACTACAGACATAAACATCATATTTATTTCTCCTATATTTATAATATCCAATGTAAAACTAACTATGGTTTATCGCCAACCCTTGATAGGGTGATCAGGCGGAAGGGTAGATCTTTTTCAACCTTGCGAGTGAAACGAGACAAGGCAATCCGATAGGATTGGGTAAAATAGCGGATACGCTATTACACCTTGCCTCAGTTTCCGAAAAAACGAAAGAACAAAGCTGAACTACACCTATATTTAAATAAATAACCGATAATAATATCTAGTCAATAGCGGCTACATAAATAAATACACTGCACGACGAATAAAATGCAAGTAAAATATAGGGTAAATAATATATTGTCTTGATCGGTAGCTGTGCGTAAGGGTCAAATCGTCAAGTGCTAAATCGTGGGGTCCCACAAAGTGGGTTCCGATTTAGTGCTTGATGACATAGGGGAGGAGATAAAATTTATATGGGTGATGTTTCACGTAGTGGAGCATCACCCTGACAGACAAGACTGACTTACATTCTTCTTCTGAATATAATGTTATCTGAGAAAATAGCTTTACCCACGACAAAACCGACAATAGCTATTATTGGTAAGCTTATAGTAGCTCCTGCCATACCTGCAGACATTCCAATGAGCGCTGACAGACCAAAAGCTAACAGGATGATCACCGCCGCATACCAACCGGGATATGTTCCATATAGCACGGATGCCTGACATCCGGTGCATACATGAACACCTTTTTGACTTTCTTTATAACAAAAAGGACACTGAATAATATTTTGTTCCATCACTTAATCCTTCTTAAAAACCGCACCTTGGTAAACGACGCCATCTTTGACCTTTTCGATTTTAAAAGTCCAAGAGCCAAGATCTTTGTTTTGCGTTTTGGCTATATAGATGGGTTTCTTGCTTTCATCCCAGCTTTTAACAGTAAAAACGCCATTTCTGAACTTGATCACATCTTTCTGAACATCAAGCCTGACACCGTATTGCTGATTAACGTAGCTGCCATAGATGCCATCATCACCACAACCAGACAATAGCGTCACCAAACCTGCCACCATCATAAGTTTACGCATACCTTTTCCTTCACTGATGAGACACAGACCACCGCTTGGCCTGTAAACATCTTAGAATTCAATTATTTTCATAGTTCGTCATATCGTTTGTACCGATCGAAAAAAAACATACGATAGATTAAAACTATCATAATTAATTAATCGATCGTCAAAACCAATTAAATACCGATCGATAAGGCCATATCAATAGATAAAAACTATCAATATCAATATATTGATCTTTTTTATCGATCATTATTTTGAGGTAAAATTTAGAATGACGTATTTTTAATTTTATGATAAATATCGCTTTTTATATTTATATGGCTCTATGGATACATTATAAATTAAACATCAATTTTATACTTTTTAATGACTTAACAAAATATCATCACCAATTAAATCACTCAACATTTCATCAATAAATTCATCAGACAAAAGATAAGAATTAACACCAATCATTTTTTGAAGTTCATTCATATTATGAATAGGCTCCTTGCAAATAAAAAAATCAGTTGAACATTGTGCTATTATATCGTTTATATTTTCAATATTTGGGTTGTCATCAAGATATTTTGCGCCATACAATATAGAATGTGAATTAATTGGCATATATACTGCTTTTAAATCATCATCTTTTTCATGGAATGGTTTAAATCTACGATCCCCATCAACTTCAAAAATCACGAGACAATCCCCTAATATCAATGATTGCTCAACACTTATTACTTTATAAGTTAGCTTCTTATACTCTTCAATTTTCAAACTTTCATCCAACTCAAGTCCTTTTAAATGTCCTTTTTTAGCGGCCTCAGGAATACCGGATAAAACAATATTTTCGAATAAAGGAATAAGTTGCAATGAAAGTTTATTTGCTATGTCGGGAAGCCAAGCATGAACGTTATTAATCAAAACACCCTTAATATGTGGGTGCAAAACTTGTGGAACATTTAACTCATTAAGCTGTCTATTAATCAACCTATCAAATTTTGATGGATCAGAAATGACATTTTTATTTAAATATCTAGACAAAGCATCTTTGCTTAAAAGCCTTATTCGCATCTGGTCTATTAGATGAGATGCAGTACTGGTAAAGTTAGAACGTAAATTTTTAGTTCTGATTTCCATATGAAAGACAAAGTCAGACAAACTTCCTATATCATCCATGTTAAATGTACCATTAACTAACTCACGGACGATTTTTGAATAAATATAAGTTTCCTTTTCAGTTATTTTGTCATCAATTGACGAATCGCCATCGAGAGTATAAAATTTATTTTCCAAACCAATGTTTTCAATTACTATATTTTCTTTTATAAACTCTTTTTTACATAAGCAAGAAAAAAACTTTCCTTCTTTCTCTAATGAAAATCCACGCTGTAAGAATCTAGGGATAAAATGCTGTCTTTTTCCTGCCATCTTTGAATCCTTAAAAAATAACTTTAATTAACTTTATCATATAAGAAATAACATTTTAATATTTTTCGTACAGTAGTACTAGAAATTTAAATTTTAAAGTTTTCGGGTTTTAGATGGCGACTTTCAGTCGTAGTAGTTTTCCGTTAGGAAAACTTAGTTTTTCTTGGAGCATTCCCCCCCCTCCCCCCGTGCGAAAAATGAAAATCGCTAAAGAGATAGAGAAAGGAAAAAAGAATGCTCATTGCGCTTTGATTACTCAAAAAGTATTCAGACCGTTTCCAATCTGATACTCCCCCCCGCGACCCGCGCAAACCCTACCATGATCTTTTAAGCACTTCTCGTTTTACTAAAGAAGCTATAACGCTTTATAAATTTTAGGTAAGGCGATTCAGGCTGACAACATCGCTCCCGGTTAACCGCTGTCGCAATAACTATAAGATTCACCATCACTTGAGGGACCTTCGTATTCTTATACCTGATACAACAGGTTTTAACGTTATTGCTTTTGAGGATTAAAAAGGATTCTGGAAAGGGTATTTAAAAGACTTGTAAAAAGCTGGGATTTAGATTTGACAAATATAAGTTGATTAGATAATACTTTATTTATATTTGTAATCACGTTCTCGTATAACTGATTACAAGACTTAAAAAAGTCAGCGAAAACTTTTTAAGTCCTTTAAAAGTCAGATTTAACATCTGGCTTTTTTTGTATCTTTTCTTTTTATAGATCTTCTATCTAATTAGTCAATAGAAATATAAAAATATTTTACACAATCATTATTGATTCTGAAATAAATGAAGGCCAGATATATATCTGACCTTTAGTTTGATATGAACTCATTTTTCATAAATGGCCCTAAACGCCCACAAATCAAATCGAGCTGCCTTATTTTACATATAGGAAATCATAATAACTTGTGTGTGCATGCACATTATATCCATTCTAACTTTTTCAAAATCAATATACTTATGTTGGCTTTTATCAATACTCTTCTTTGTTTTTTTAAGAATGTCATCATAAACTGTTTCCATATAATATTTATCAGTAAATAAATCAAAAACTTCGCTGGAAGGCTTTGTTAGAGTTCTCTTCGTAAAACGAGAATATTCCAGTAATGCAGCTAAATCCGCTGAAGTTTGACTTGCATGTTTATTTTCTTTTTTCATCTTTTTTTCCTTATTTATTTTTTAAGTAAATATCCCCCTACACTTTCATGTATTATTATTAAAGGGATCGTTATTTTTAAACACAGGTCTATATTTTTATTACTTATAGCCTCCTAACTTCATTTATAAAAACATTATCATGCTGCTTTATTACGAGATGCGTAAATCATTTGGTCGATCCATTCATCGACTTCGCTTTCTACGAACCTTATTGCTCGATCACCTAGTTTTATAGGTGCAGGGAATTGACCACGACTAATCAATCGATAAATCCAAGCTTTACAAAATCCGGTTCTTTCCAACACTTCAGGCATACGGATAAATCTTTTTCTTTCTGTCATACATTTCTCCATTGTTGTTTTGATGGATGCAGTATCCTCAGATCGCTTATGGCGATCAACTATCAAAAAGCACGAATTGTTCAAGAGATGGTGCTTTTTTAGTCAGATTTATGAAGGGTGTTTTGAAAGCAAGCCAGCATAGGCTTAGGAGGACTTTTGCAAAAAGTGCTATTTTTTTGGCCCATGTAAGATTTTTTAATAAATACTTAATTATCAATTAGATAAGTTATTTATGATTTAATTCCGTACCATCCCCCTTTATAATTCTTGTTTAGCACTTTGAGAGGACTAAGTTAGAGGTAAGATCTTGCATATGGGAAATAGCCTCCGGAACAGAAAGGCTATGTTTCGTGAGTTCAACTCCTCAACGTTAGTAGTATCTAAGATTTTGGCTCTGGAATAAGTAAAATCTGTGCTGACGTTTCTTAGGACCCTTTATTGAACCCTTAATGAATCAAGGCACAAAAATAACAATAAAAATCATATTATTAAGATATAAAGCACAGGGACGCCAGCCCACCAAATTCTTGGTCGATTGGTTACCAGACCCATTCGATGAAGTCCTGAAAGCCCGCAAGGCGTAAGCCCTGCGGGCTTTTTTGTGCCTTAATAGTCTGAGAGATCCAGCCAAATCCTGTATTAGTGCTATACGGTAAGATGTATGCCAATCACGTAAACCAATTCATGTAGAAAGCTTCGAATGGCACGGGCTACCCGTCCTCTCACCACAACAAAGTTCTTCGATCCAAAGCCATTGATACAGATTTGACGCTCCAGAATAGTGATCACGCTGTGCATCCAATCAGTTTAAGTTGAGGGGCAAAATTTTCATCGAACTCATTTACGATAAGCGCAACGTTGCAGAATTTCCAAACGCCAGGGAGCTGATCCTCTCTGAACTGGAGAAGCGCGTGCATCGTGTGTTCCCGGATGCAGGGGTCAAGGTTAAACCGATGGTAACCAACACCATCAACACTGACGCAAGCAAAGGCGACAAAGCGAAACTGGCTGCGATCATTGAAGGGATGTTCGAAGAGCCCGACAGGTGGCTTGTGAATAATATGTGATGTACCAGACCGGGATGACGGCCACCCTCCCTGTTCATTCATCCAGCCTGATTAAATTCCCATAGCTTGTAACTCATTAGCCCAGGTTATCATAGGGTAAAGCCCTGCAGCCGGAAAAAGCTCTTAGCTAAGGAGATAGCATGTCAGTTTACATGTATGTGGCAATCCCAATGTTGTGTGTTGCGGCACTAATGTTCTATCTGGCGCGAAAGAGGCGTGAAAAGAACTTTCTGATCCCGGGGCTGGCCATGCTTGTGGCTGGCTTCGTAAACGCCGTGCTTGGGCTGACTATAGGTTAGTGGCCGGAAGAGAGGTTCGGGTAAATTTACGGCATTTTGCTTTAGTGCTTACTGCAATGGCCGCAATATTTATACATTCATGGACGCTATGCAAAATAATGAAAGCAAATAATCTTCATGTTATAGAGATAGTTAATTGCATAATAGATTGTGCTACTCAGCCATTTTTATGCAGGTGCGATGATGATGAGCGTTACGTTGTAAAAGGCATGCTGACCTGCCCCAGGATTAGATACAACGCTCAGTGAGTAATGTCGATCCTGTGACCTGTACCCATCTGCAAAATAACAGCCGCGAGTCGGCTCTTGCCGGTTCTGACATGCCCTTCTCTGCCCCTGTTCATGCTTCTATCCCCTGTCCGATCGGCCTGTCACTGAAAAATGTCACTCATCGACGCCGCCAACCCCACAAACCGCGTTTTTTTCGGTAAAATGGCCTCATTGTTCAGCATCTGCCATTTGTTCTGAGTCGCCGTCTTTGTTATTGATACGAAAAGCGGCCGAAATAAGGTATAAAGCCGCATGAAAATCCCAAAACGAATCCAACCGCTGGTCGATGACGGCCTGATAGACGACGTGCTTCAGCGCCTGAAAAGCGGTAAAGAAGCTGACGTTTACACGGTGCTGTGCGGTGACAAGATACAGTGTGCCAAAGTGTATAAAGAGGCCACGCAGCGCAGCTTTAAGCAGGCCGTGCAGTACCAGGAAGGGCGTAAAGTCCGCAACACGCGTGACTCCCGCGCCATGAAAAAAGGCTCACGCTTCGGGCGCAAGCAGCAGGAAGAATCATGGCAGATGGCCGAGGTCGATGCGCTGTTCCGTCTGGATAATGCCGGGGTGCGCGTGCCGCAACCCTATCTCTGCGTAGAAGGCGTGCTGCTGATGGAGCTGGTCACCGATGCAGAAGGCGCCGTCGCGCCCCGCCTCAGCGATGTGATCCTGACGGAAGAGAATGCCGTTACTGATTTTAATATCATGATCCGTAATATCGTGCGCATGCTCTGTGCGGGTATCGTGCATGGTGATTTATCCGAGTTTAACGTGCTGCTCGATGCCCGTGGCCCGGTCATTATCGACCTGCCGCAGGCTGTCGATGCGGCGGCCAACAACCTGGCAGAATCCATGTTTGAACGTGATGTGAATAACATCACCGCCTACTATGGCCAGTATGCGCCGCAGCTCCTGAAGACGCGCTACGCCAAAGAAATATGGATGTTGTATGAAGATGGCAAACTCACTCCGGAAGTGGCGCTCACCGGCCTGTTTGTTGAAGAGACACATGAAGTGGATATGGGCTCCCTGATGGATGAGATCATAGCCGCCGAAGATGAATTTTATGACCGTCAGCGCGCCAGCAAAGAGCGGGACGACGAAGACGACTGACAGCCAATATCGCCAGCGCTGACAGCCCACGGGGTCACCTGTGGGCTTTTTTTATGCCCGCGTCCGGCCACTCCCCGGCAGTAATGACACAAACAATGTGTGGTGATAAGGATCTCTTAAGAACGCCAGGTATAATAGCGCGCTCCACACCGCAAACTTAGGGATAACAATGAAAAAACACCTGATCATTCTCAGCTCAACGCTTATCGCCAGCTGTTTTTTTTCCGTGCAGGCCAGCACCACGCTGACCGGTTGCGCGGCTAAACAGCAGAATATCCAGCAGGAAATCCAGTACGCGGAACAGCAGGGTCATCCGCACCGCGTGGCGGGTCTGAAGAAAGCGCTGAAGGAAGTGACCGACCACTGCACAGACAGCAGCCTGCTGAAAGAGCGTCAGGCAAAGGTGGCAGAAAAACAGCGTAAGGTGCAGGAGCGTGAGCAGGAGCTGACAGAAGCCAAAGCCGATGGCCGGCAGGACAAAATCGATAAAAAAACAAGAAAACGGGATGAGGCCCGCGAAGAACTTCGCCAGGCTGAAGCAGAATTAACCCGATAAAGCTGCACCAGAACGTCCTGCGCCAGGGCGTTCTGTTCTCTTACCTGCCCTCATGTCGTTCCCTTTCCTTTTTTTAGAGATTTCTTAGCAAGCGCTAAATGTAAATAAATTCTCTTTTCCGCATTACTTAAACCAGTTAATCGTCACTCCCATCCTGATAATAAAACGGCCAGCCAATTATTGATTAAACATAAAAAATTACAATTGATAAAAAAGCGTGGCTGTGACTGACATATCGCATTTTCTGGAATGAAAAAAGGGAAGACTGTCGCTATGCTCCTGCGATCCCTTCTCATCAGCTACATGGATTGTAATAAATGAAGAAACTGCCACAAGTCAAAAGCAATATAATAGCCGGATTCCTTCTTTGCTCTGTACCATTGGTGCCCGTCTTCGCGGGAGTGCCTAACGCCGTCATCCCTGACTCATTGGATTATCATGGAGATACAGATCCTCTTATGACGCTGGATGAGAAAAAAGCAGAAAACTCACCCGATCTTTTTGGTGAAACAACGGGGCCTCTGCCATTTTTTGGCAAAGAGATCCGCAAGCGAGGTTATGATTTACCCGATCCCTATGGGATTGGTTTTAATTACATGAATATGCATCAAAATATTAAGGTTAACAGTATCGACTTTTCTAACCTTAAAATCCCTTCACTTTTTCCCGGCATGTCTCCCATTCCGATTGGCAGCGATCTTTTTAATATTAACGTTGGCCATACCCGGGAAAAATCCAAAACTGAAAATGCCCGGCTGGACACCTGGTTATTTCCCTTTATGAATGTCTACGGCATTATTGGTCATACAAAAGGGAGCTCGGTTTCTGATGTCTCCGTCTGTGCGGTGGGTGCCTGCCCGCCACAGCTCAAGAATATCAATTTTACGCTGAAATTTAAGGGAACCACCTACGGTGGCGGGACAACACTGGCCTATGGTTATCACAACTGGTTCGGCACGCTGGATTTCAACTATACCCGCACAGACTTCGACATTCTTGATGGCAGTACGTCAGCTTTCACCTTCACGCCGCGCGTCGGCTATCGCTTCACCGTACCGGGATTTGAACGGTTTTCCATTCCGGTATCACACGCCAGTGTATGGGTAGGCAGCATGTATCAGGATGTCTCTCAGAACTTCAGAGGCAGTCTGGGTAATCTGAACATGCCGCAAAACCTGGTGCAGCTGGTGAACTTCGTCAACAAAGACGACCAGGGACGTTTTCGCGTTAAGCAGCATTTGCAGTCACCGTGGAACGTGCTGGTCGGCGGGCAGTACGAAATTACGCGTAATTTCAATGTCATTACAGAGGTGGGTTTTGAAAAACGTAACAGCGTGATGGTCGGTGGCGAGTTTCGTTTCTGAACATGTGGGCTAACATTGGGTTATTCATGGCTCTGTTTCTCATTCCGTCACTGTCCCAGGGCAATCTGCTGTTAAGCAGACCCTCGGTAGACAGGTACCTGAGCAAGTTCAGCACGCATGAGGCTGATTTGCAAAAAGGTATCGACTGGGGTGTAGTACCAGGGCCATTTTATACCCCGGAACTGGGCATTGGCATCGGTGTCGCTGCCGTCGGGTTTTACCATGCCGACGATCATCCGCAGTCTTCACCGCTGTCGTCATTATCCCTGACGGGCTTCGGTAGCTCCACAGGCGCATTCGGTGTCGGTTACGATAACGACACTTTTTTTCACCAGGATCGGTGGCGTTTTTTTCTCAACGGGGAATTGAGTCATCGCCCTCTGGATTACTGGGGAGTGGGTTACCAGGCCGGACGACATCAGCGCGGAAAACAGTCCTACGATGCCCGTTCTGTTACCATGACGCCTAAAATCCTCTACCGGCTGGGGGCGAATACCTACGTCGGGATGGGCGGTTCATTCGACGACCAGAAGGCAACCGGGTTAGAAAAAAAAGCGTCCGGGAGCTTCTTTCAGCACCCGGTTCGCTTACATGAGATGAACGTCGGGGCCAGCCTGTTGTTCAGCTTTGACACGCGGGATGTCACCATCAATCCCTCGCGGGGGCAGTTGCTCAATATCAGCTATACCCGATATACACCCGCCTTAGGCAGTGATAACCGCTTTGACGTCTGGGATACGCAATACGACCTGTATCACCCATTGGATCCCACGACCCTGCTGGCATGGGAGCTGTACGGTCGGTTCGCCGGAGGGGATGTTCCCTGGACAATGACCGGATTTTTAGGGGACAGCCATCATCTGCGGGGTTATTACGAAGGGCGTTACCGCGATCGTAATATCGTGACGACCCAGCTTGAACTGCGTAAAAAACTGAGCTGGCGACATGGCGTTGTCGCCTGGGTTGGTGCGGGCAGTATGTCGTCTGACGTCCACGATGTTGCTGACGGCAACTGGCTTCCCAGCGTCGGCGTCGGCTATCGTTTTCAGATTAAAAAAAGCATGAATCTGCGCTTTGACTACGGCGTAGGCGAGAAAAGCACGGGATTTTATTTCCAGGTTGGGGAAGCGTTCTGATGAAAAAAAAATGGATGCTGTTAATCCTGGTGTTAAATGCCTGTCAGGTGCCCGCCCCGGCCGCACCCGCTTTAACGCCGGAGGATCTCAAGCAGCCTGCCCCGCTGGCGACTCAGGTCTGGCCTACCCTTCCCACGCTGCCGCCCCCCGATGGCCTGCGTCCCTGTTGTGCTTTCGGCTACGACGTGCAGGCAAAATTTTTAGGCATCCCGGTGCCTTTTATCCAGTTCGGTAACGTGGTGGCTCCGGACAATACGGGTAAGCATCACTACAACGACAGCTGGGAAAGTATCATCATGACCCTGACGGGCATGAACAGCGAACATGATGGGATTGTTTATACACGGCGCGGGGGATTTATTGACCTCGCCCACGTGCGTGATACCGCGGATAACACGCTGTGGCTGTTTACCCGCATTTTACCGCAGCTGGGTCAGGCGGGTACTCTCACGCTGCCTGATGAACTGGGCCAGCGGATTATCCGACTGGGGCATTATACTCCGCCCGATGACGCGCTGGACCGCTATAATCTGGCCATCCGGCTGGCGGCACATCTGGCCTTTCAGCTGGCGGTCTGGCATGAAGTCGCGCAGTGGTACGGGTTTGAATCTGTGCCGGGCTATTCAGAGGGCGTCTCGGCTTTTTCGCCAGAAGATCTCTATTCAAATCTGCTGGGCGCGCGTATCGCGACTGACCTTCTCTCCCACGGTGGAGGGAGCTCGCTGAAGCAGTATGAGGCGTCAATGGCACGGATGATCCCTCAGGCACTGGCGCAGCTGCTGGCGGTCAGCCCCAGAGAGACACGCTTCCACTTTGATATGGTCGACGGAACCTGGTGGAACAGCCGCTGCCGCCTGCCGGATAAATTCCTCGTCCTGCGCCGTAACTACAGCACCCTCGACCGTCGCCTCCCGACACGTCCGGCAGACAGCGTTCCTGAACTCTGGCTAACGCTGCCTGACCATTTTCACCAGCAGCCTCTCTCCGGTTTTGCCCGGCTGGAAATCTGGCCCGAAAAGAATATGGTGAATTTACCCACCCCGCAACTGATGTACCAGTACGGGGATTTTGCACTGCTGGCGCAGCAGGCAGAGCAAGCCGACCGCTCTCATCTGGCCGTAAAAGGGGATGCCTGTCGCTAGGACGCAGGCGGTTTCCGCCCCCATGATGCATAAGCTATCCTTATGATTGAGTAGAAAACAGCCCCATTTTTTTTACCGCCAGCGCCCCTCGTTTTCACCCTGAACGTGAGGAATCGCCAGGCAACCGTTTACCTCCCCCTCTACTGGCTGAAAAACCCGTTTTCTGATTAAGTTCCGTTCTCTGCACTATTTTTTGTGATTTCAATCACACTTTAGCTGAATTGAAATGAAACAGAATTTGACAAGTGTGAGCAATCTCTATTTCCTAACACACTGTTAGCGGCACACTGCCGCAGCAATGATGGCGGGTGCTTTTTTCGTAAACTTAATCACCCATTTGTCGCCGTAGATAACCTGACCCAACCAGCGCACTGGCTACAGAGCCGGGTCTCAGAGCATGTGGTAATAATAATGAAATATAAAATTATGATGGCTGGCGCGCTGGCAGCGCTCTCTTATACCCACTCCTCATTCGCTGAAACCAGCAGTCCGGAGTATGTTTCTGACTGGTGGCATCAGAGCGTCAATGTGGTCGGCAGCTATCACACCCGCTTCGGGCCGCAGCTGAACAATGATGTTTATCTGGAATACGAAGCCTTTGCGAAAAAGGACTGGTTCGATTTCTACGGCTATATTGATGTGCCTAAATTCTTCGGCGCAGGCAACGGTAACGACGTCGGCGCATGGGATGACGGTTCCCCGTTCTTTATGGAGATCGAACCGCGTTTCTCCATCGACAAACTGACCGGCACCAGCCTGGCGTTTGGCCCGTTCAAAGAGTGGTACTTCGCCAACAACTATATCTACGATATGGGTGATAACCGTGCTAACCGCCAGAATACCTGGTACATGGGCCTCGGTACCGATATCGACACCCATTCCGACGTCGGCCTGTCGCTGAACGTGTACGCAAAATACCAGTGGGCGAACTACGGCGCAGCTAACGAGAATCAGTGGGATGGATATCGCTTCAAGGTGAAATATTTTGTACCGCTGACCCAGCTGTGGGGCGGTAACCTGAGCTATATCGGCTTTACCAACTTTGACTGGGGTTCTGACCTCGGGGATAACTCCGCGCCTGCGCGTACCAGCAACTCAATTGCCTCCAGCCATATTCTCTCGCTGGGTTACGATCACTGGCACTACTCCGTTGTGGCACGTTACTTCCACAACGGCGGTCAGTGGAATGACGGCACCGAGCTGAACTTTGGCAAAGGCGATTTCAACGTCAAGTCGAACGGATTCGGTTATTACCTGGTGGTGGGTTACAACTTCTGATGACCCCGGCGTGACTGAAAATGAAGGTCACGTCCTGTTCCGGTAAAAAACGTCACGCAACGCGCCTTCGGGCGCGTTTTTTTTACCCGTGAGAAACCGTTATACTCCCCCGGCAATATTGCATCCCCGAAAAGGAATTTTTATGTCGGCTAAGTCTGTTGATCACAGCGTGAAACTGCGTCCCCTTGAGCGCGAAGACCTGCGGTTTGTCCATCAGTTGGATAACAACGCCAGCGTCATGCGCTACTGGTTTGAAGAGCCCTACGAGGCGTTTGTTGAGCTGTCCGATCTTTATGACAAGCATATCCATGACCAGAGTGAGCGGCGATTTGTCGTTGAACATGATGGGAGTAACGCCGGGCTGGTGGAGCTGGTAGAAATTAACCACATCCACCGTCGTGCAGAATTTCAGATTATTATCGCCCCCAGCCATCAGGGAAAAGGCCTGGCCAGTAAGGCAGCGAAGCTGGCAATGGAGTACGGTTTTTCGGTGCTGAACCTGTATAAACTCTACCTGATCGTCGATAAAGAGAACGAAAAGGCGATCCATATTTACCGCAAGCTGGGCTTTGAAATTGAAGGTGAGCTGATCCACGAATTCTTTATCAACGGTGAATACCGTAACACGATTCGCATGTGCATCTTCCAGCATCAGTATCTGGAAAAATTCAAACCGGCACACAGCATGGTAAAAACCACCGCGCAGTAAATAAAAACGGCAGGTGGGATGACCCGACCTGCCGTTGTTGAATCAGCCGCCGCGCGCGCCAACCGGATTCATAATGGTCTGGACGCGTTCCGGTTCAATCTTATACATCCCCCCATAGAACGGGTCGACGACCAGCCAGCCCGGGAAGCCGAGCAGCGGGATATTTCCCAGCAAATACCACAGGTTGGCGCTCTCTTTCAGCGGCAGTGTCTGCGGCACATAGCCCTGGCGCTCCAGCATAACCAGGTACTTCTTCTTGCCAAAGTAGTTACCGTTGGACTTCATCAGTGTCACGGTTTTCGGCGTATAGCCTTCGGCAACCGCCTTACCGGTTTCGTCCTGCACGACAAACTTCACCCCCGGAGGCTGCGTCTGTAAGGTGACGTCCTGCGTTTCGCTACCGACAATCGTGGCGCAGCCACTTAACATCCACGCTGCTGCCAGCGCTGCAATCAGCCGTTTCATCATTTATCCTGCCTGAATCCATCATGCTAACAGTCTACGCGCCACCTTCGGCAAACTAGCGGGCTAATAGCGCAGCTAATTGGGGGTTTATTCAGCCATTGATGCCCGGGACGGGGCGCGGTTCCGGCAGGCGCTTGCGGCGTCGCTGCGTCAGCCAGTGCACCGCATAGCACAGCGCCACAAACGGCAGGCCGCACCACAGCGCGATACGCTGGTCGGGGTCAAATGCCAGCCCGATACACGCCAGCAGGCACAGGCTGAAGCCCAGCAGAGGCGTCAGCGGGAACCAGAGCGCGCGGTACTTCAGCTCGCTTTCGCGATGCCCTTCCTGCAGCCACGCGCGTCGAAAACGGTAGTGTGAGGCACAAATACTCATCCACACCGCCACCACGGCAAACCCGGATATGGCCGACAGCGCAACGAACACCGTATCCGCAGCCACCACGCTGGAAAGCAGCGCCAGCAGCCCGCCCAGCATACTGACAGAGAGCGCCACCAGCGGAATGCCGCGCCGTGTCAGGCGGGAAAAGCAGGCAGGCAGCGTCTGCTGATTCGCCAGCGACCACAGCATGCGGCCAGAGGCATAAAGTCCGGAGTTGGCGGCAGAGAGGATCGCCGTCAGGATCACAAAATTAATCACATCGGCCGCGTACGGCAGGCCGATCTTTTCGAAGACCATCACAAAGGGGCTTTTCACAATCCCGGCCTGATCCATCGGGATCAGACTGGCGAGGATCAGTACCGTCCCCACAAAGAAAATAATCAGACGCACCACCGTGGTACGGATCGCCAGCGGCAGGACTTTATGCGGCTCTTCCGTCTCACCAGCGGCAATGCCGATCAGCTCCGTGCCGGAGAAAGCAAAGTTGACCGCCACCATGGTCATCAGGATCGGCAGCACGCCGTGCGGGAACCAGCCCGACGCAGTGAGATGATGGAAAAACGGTGCCGGGGTGCCGTCCCGCAGCGGAATAAAGCCGAACATTGCCGCCCCACCCAGCATCAGAAACGCCAGGATGGTGATCACTTTGACGACAGAGAACCAGAACTCGGCTTCTGCAAAGAAGCGCGAGGAGATGATATTCAGCAAAAATATCAACACACAGAACAGCAGACACCACAGCCAGACCGGAGAATGGGGGAACCAGTACTGCATGCAGAAACCGGCGGCGGTCAGGCTGGAGCCCAGTGCCACCGTCCACGTCAGCCAGTACAGCCAGGCAACGGTGTAGCCCGTGGCCGGGCTGAGGTAGCGCGTCGCATAGACGTGGAAAGCACCGGTTTCAGGCATCGCCACGGAAAGCTCCCCCAGGCTGAGCATCACCAGCCAGACCACCAGCGCTCCGATCAGATAGGCCAGCAGCGTGCCAGCGGCACCTGTTGTGGAGATGATATAACCGGTATTAAAAAAGAGTCCGGTGCCAATCACGCCACCGAGAGAAAGCATCACCAGATGGCGTGCTTTCATACTGCGTTTGAACTGCCTGGGGGCCTGCTGTTGCTGTTGCATGATGCTGTCAATCCGTAGGGACGCCTTTATGGCCAGTTGCCCGCGTTATACCGATTCAGCCCGGTGAATGCAACGCGTTGAAAAATTAGCCAAACATCCTTTCCAGATAGCGTTCCAGCGCCATGCGCGAACTGAAACCGTGGGGGATCCCGTAATGATCGTTGTTTTCTCCCGCCAGATACATCGGGAAGCGCACATAGTGATCGCAGGTTTTCACATCCGAGGATGCTGCGGTAATCGCCTGACTTCGCTCTTTCAGCGTGGGGTGGATCACCAGCGCAGTTCGACCCAGACGCGCTTCACGGTTGACATAAACATAGTCGTCTCCGCGGCGGTAGCCGTAGGTTTTTGCGGTGACCGCATCCATTTCAAATCCCGCTTTTTCCAGTACGCGAGCTACCTCATCAGGTCGTAAATACATGCTTGCTCCTCTCAGTCTGCTAACCCCGCAACCTTACAACAGGCGGCGCAGTCAGGGCTTTCGGATTAGTCCATAAACGCCACGGACAGCATGGCGTTTTGTGAGCCTGTTCTATACTTAATAGTACTATTTCAGACTGAGGGAGCAAAAAATGTTCAACCGGACACCAAAAAATGACGAAATCGACCTGAATCAGGATGTTTCTCTGCTGGCCGACAGCCTGGACGATCTGTTGAAGTCCTGGGGCAGCAAATCAAAAGAAGAAGCAGACCATGCACGGTTACGGGCCGAATCCCTGCTGAAAGAAACCCGGGCTAAACTTCACGGCCGGAACCGCGTCACCCAGGCAGCCAGAGATGCTGGCGGTCACGTGGATGACTATGTCCGCGAAAAACCCTGGCACGGGGTGGGCATCGGCGCCGCGCTGGGTATTATCGTCGGCGCGCTGATTGCGACCAGCACGGCCGGCAGATAGTACAAAAAACAGACATCATCAGAAAGCCCGTGGCGAAAGCCGCGGGCTTTTTTTTGGCATAAATTTTTTTAAACCGGTTGACGCCTTGTGGCGCAAGGCTTGTGTGTGAGCTGAGTAAATAAATACGAAAAACCTATATGTTGTGTGGTTGCATTCTTAACGCACTATATCTAGTATTCAAACCATCAGAACCACACAACATGGTGTGGCAGTGGCGGCGCTCACCGGGCAGTCAATCAGCGCCAGAAACGTGGTATAACCGGCCCATGAGGTGAATACGAATCATGCGCATTATTATTTACACTAAAGATAACTGTGTCCAGTGCAATGCAACGAAAAATGCCATGGATAAAAAAGGCATTGATTATCAACTGATCAATCTGGACAACGAACCGGCACACGTTGAGACGCTGAAATCTCTCGGCTATCGCCAGGTTCCCGTGGTGATGGCCGAGCAGGATCACTGGAGTGGCTTTCGCCCGGACAAAATTATGGCGCTGAGCCATCAGGTCGCAGCACAGGGGTAACGTCATGACCACGCTGGTGTACTTTTCCAGCCTGTCTGAGAATACCCATCGTTTCATCACCCGTCTGAACCTGCCCGCTGTGCGCATCCCCGTGGACTGTGCTCAGCGTCTGCAGGTTGATCAGCCCTATATTCTGGTGGTGCCGAGCTATGGAGGGGGAACGGCACAGGGTGCCGTCCCCAGACAGGTTATCCAGTTTTTAAACGATACCCATAATCGTCAGTTGATCCGCGGCGTCATCGCCGCCGGCAACCGTAATTTTGGCGAGGCTTACTGCCTGGCTGGCGACATTATCGCGCGTAAATGTCAGGTGCCTTACCTCTATCGCTTCGAGCTGATGGGCACCTCTGACGATCTCGCTAACGTCTACAAGGGAGTAACCCAATTTTGGCAGCAACAGACAGCACACTCATAGAGGCCACGGCGACAGTACCGGATTATCATGCGCTTAACGCGATGCTGAATCTTTACGATGCCGACGGTCATATTCAGTTTGAAAAAGACCGTGAGGCCACGCGCCAGTATTTTATCCAGCACGTGATCCCTAACAGCGTTCAGTTCAACTCCATTGCTGAACGTCTGCAATACCTGGTGTCTGAAGGCTATTACGAAGCTGACGTCCTGAATGCCTACCCGTTTGAGTTTGTCTGCTCACTGTTCCAACAGGCTTATGAACGCCGCTTCCGCTTCCAGACGTTCCTGGGTGCCTGGAAGTTTTACACCAGCTATACGCTGAAAACTTTCGACGGTAAACGCTATCTGGAAGGCTTCACCGAACGTGTCTGTATGGTCGCCCTGACACTGGCAAAAGGGGACCAGGCACTGGCACTTGCGTTGACCGATGAGATCCTCGCCGGTCGTTTCCAGCCGGCCACCCCCACCTTCCTCAACTGCGGTAAACAGCAGCGCGGTGAGCTGGTTTCGTGCTTCCTGCTGCGCATTGAAGACAATATGGAGTCGATTGGCCGCGCGGTGAATTCGGCGCTGCAACTGTCCAAACGTGGCGGCGGCGTGGCGTTCCTGCTTTCCAACCTGCGGGAGTCGGGCGCGCCGATCAAGCGCATTGAAAATCAGTCTTCCGGCGTTATCCCGGTGATGAAGATGCTGGAAGATGCCTTCTCTTACGCTAACCAGCTTGGCGCACGTCAGGGGGCTGGAGCGGTCTATCTGAATGCACACCACCCGGATATTCTGCGATTCCTCGATACCAAACGCGAAAACGCCGACGAAAAAATTCGTATCAAGACGCTCTCTCTTGGCGTGGTGATCCCCGATGTGACGTTCCAGCTGGCTAAAGACAATCAGCCGATGGCGCTGTTCTCACCGTATGATGTCGAGCGCCTTTATGGCCTGCCGTTTGCCGATATCAGCATCAGCGAGAAGTATGAGGAGATGCTGGCCGATGAGCGTATCCGCCGCACCTTTATTAACCCACGCGAGTTCTTCCAGACGCTGGCCGAAATTCAGTTTGAGTCCGGCTACCCGTACATCATGTTTGAAGATACCGTGAATCGCGCCAATCCGATTCACGGCCGCATTAATATGAGCAACCTGTGTTCTGAGATCCTGCAGGTGAACACCCCGACCGAATATCACGACGATCTCAGCTATAAGCGTATCGGCAAGGATATCTCCTGCAATCTGGGTTCACTGAATATTGCCCATGCAATGGATTCGGCGGACTTCGCCCGCACCATTGAGATTGCGGTGCGCGGCCTGACGGCGGTGTCTGACCAGAGCCACATCTACTCGGTGCCGTCTATCGAACAGGGTAATGCGCAGTCGCACGCTATCGGCCTGGGGCAGATGAATCTGCACGGCTACCTGGCGCGTGAACGTATTCAGTACGGGTCCGAAGAAGGGCTGGACTTCACCAACATCTATTTCTACACAGTGACCTACCACGCCCTGCGCACTTCAAACCTGCTGGCTCGCGAACGTGGCACCCGCTTCAGCGGCTTTGAAAATTCACGCTATGCCACTGGCGAATATTTTAACCAGTATGTTGAGCAGCACTGGCAGCCGCGCACGCCGAAGGTTGCCGCACTGTTCGCCAGCGCCGGGATTGCGGTGCCGACACAGTCAGAGTGGCAGGCACTGAAAGACGCCGTGATGCAGCACGGGTTGTACAACCAGAATTTACAGGCGATACCGCCAACGGGGTCGATCTCCTATATCAACCACGCCACTTCGAGTATTCATCCGATTGTGTCGCGCATCGAGATCCGTAAAGAAGGCAAAACCGGCCGCGTCTATTACCCGGCACCGTTTATGAATAATGATAATCAGGCGTTCTATCGGGATGCTTACGATATTGGCCCGGAAGCGATCATCGACACTTACGCCGAAGCCACTCGCCATGTTGATCAGGGGCTTTCCCTGACGCTGTTCTTCCGCGATACCGCCACCACGCGCGATATCAATAAAGCGCAGATCTACGCCTGGAAGAAAGGCATCAAAACGCTGTACTACATTCGTCTGCGCCAGATGGCGCTGCAGGGCACGGAAGTGGAAGGCTGCGTATCCTGCTCGCTGTAGTCCCCTTTTCTATCACGGGCTGGCATTGCCGGCCCGCAAATAAGACACCCCTATGAAATTAAAAAAAGTTCACGCCATTAACTGGAACAAAATCGAAGACGACAAAGATCTGGAGGTCTGGAACCGCCTGACCAGCAACTTCTGGCTGCCGGAAAAAGTGCCGCTTTCCAACGACATACCGGCGTGGAACTCACTGACTCACGATGAGCAGCAGCTAACGATTCGCGTGTTCACCGGCCTGACCCTGCTGGATACCATTCAGAACACCCTCGGCGCACCGGCGCTGATGGCGGATGCGCTGACACCGCACGAAGAAGCCGTCATGTCGAATATCAGCTTTATGGAGGCGGTTCATGCCCGCTCCTACAGTTCCATCTTCTCCACGCTCTGCCACACCAGCGATGTGGATGCGGCCTACGCCTGGAGCGAAGAAAATGCCCCTTTGCAACGTAAGGCGGAGATTATTCTTCAGCACTATTATGAGAACGATCCCCTAAAGAAAAAGATTGCCAGCGTCTTCCTTGAATCCTTCCTGTTTTATTCCGGGTTCTATCTGCCCATGTACTGGTCAAGTCGGGGCAAGCTGACCAACACGGCCGATCTCATTCGTCTGATTATCAAAGATGAAGCCGTGCATGGGTATTATATTGGCTACAAATATCAGAAAGCCCTGGAGACGCAAAGCCCGGCCCGGAAAGAGGAGCTGCAACAGTTTGCCGTTGAGCTGCTGCTGGCGCTGTATGAGAATGAACTGGCGTATACCGATGATCTGTACCAGGGCGTGGGCTGGCAGGAGGATGTCAAAAAATTCCTGCATTACAACGCGAATAAGGCGCTGATGAACCTCGGCTATGAGGCGCTCTTCCCGGCTGAGATGACCGATGTTAATCCCGCTATCCTCTCTGCGCTGTCACCCAACGCCGATGAGAACCACGATTTCTTCTCTGGCTCCGGTTCCTCGTATGTGATGGGGAAAGCCGTTGACACCGAGGACGCAGACTGGGACTTTTAATCTTTTCAACGATGGCTGCCAATGGCAGCCCTCTTTCTTTGATTACCGCTTTAATTAATTATTAGTTTTCAGCCTCTCACTTCTTTTTAGATGACATAAATATGGCAGTTTCCTGACGATATTTCACCGTTACCCCCCCGTCCGCAGCAGGCTAATTTGGCGATACAGGGGATGATTCTTAGCGAGATATTCATTTTTTTCAGACTCCCCTCATTGGCTCTCATCCCTTATCTGCTCTGGCATTAGCCGGGACTGGCATCTCATCCATCATATTCACTCGGGCTATTTAGGGTTGTCTCAGATTCTCAGTATGCTACGGTATAGGCCGTTAATATTTAACTACACAGAAGAGTAAAATAGATAAAACTAACCAATCACCAGGAAATTAATTAATGCATGGCTATTAAACTTGAAGTTAAGAATTTATATAAAGTTTTTGGGGAAAACCCCGAGCGCGCATTTAAGTACATCGAAAAAGGGATCAGCAAAGAAGCACTTCTGGAAAAAACCGGACTCTCTCTTGGCGTGAAAGACGCCAGTCTGGCCATTGAAGAAGGCGAGATTTTTGTCATCATGGGGTTATCCGGTTCCGGAAAATCCACTATGGTTCGCCTTCTCAATCGTCTGATTGAACCCACCCGCGGTCAGGTCATTATTGACGGTGAGGATATTGCCAAAATATCCGACAGCGCATTACGACAGGTCCGAAGAAATAAGATCAGCATGGTATTTCAGTCCTTCGCATTAATGCCGCACATGACGGTATTAAATAATGCGGCCTTTGGTATGGAATTAGCCGGAATCCCTCTGCAGGAGCGACAGGAAAAAGCCCTGGATGCGCTGCGTCAGGTCGGTCTGGATAATTATGCTCATGCCTATCCTGATGAACTCTCCGGTGGGATGCGTCAGCGCGTCGGATTAGCCCGCGCGCTGGCCATTAATCCCGATATATTATTAATGGATGAGGCTTTCTCCGCGCTCGATCCGTTAATCCGTACCGAAATGCAGGATGAACTGGTGAAATTGCAGTCCCGCCACCAGCGCACCATCGTCTTTATTTCCCATGATCTTGATGAAGCCATGCGTATCGGTGATCGCATTGCCATTATGCAGGGCGGAGAGGTGATCCAGGTCGGTACGCCGGATGAAATCCTCAATAACCCGGCCAACGATTACGTGCGAACCTTCTTCCGTGGCGTGGATATCAGCCACGTCTTCAGCGCGAAAGATATTGCCCGCCGTAGCGCAGCCGCATTGATCCGTAAGGCCCCCGGCTTTGGCCCACGTTCAGCTATCAAGCTGCTGCAGGATAACGACCGCGAATACGGTTATGTGCTGGAAAAACAGCGCTTCGTCGGCACGGTTTCCATCGACTCACTGAAAGCCGCCCTGGCCGCCGGTGAAGGCCTGGATCATGCGCTGCTGGAAAGTCCGGCCGCCATGCCCGCCGAAACCTCATTAAGCGATCTGCTCTCTCATGTAGCGCAGGCGCCCTGTGCGGTACCGATTGTCGGTGAAGAAGGTCAGTACGTCGGCATTATTTCCAAAGGTATGTTGTTGCAGGCATTAGACCGTGATGGAGGCCAGCCATGAGTGAACAAACCAGTAACCCGTGGGATACCAGCACCACACAAAACGCCGCACCGGCAGAGAACGCACAGGCCGCAGCCAGCAGCAGCGATCCCTGGGGTAATCCCACAGATGCCACCACCACCAGCCAGCCTGCTCACGATGCGGCGGCCAGTGGCGGTGGTGATGCCTGGGGTGCCGCCCCGGCCGGCGGCCATGATGCAGCCGCTGGCAGTGACTGGCTGAACAGTGCTCCCGCTCCCCAGGCAGAGCATTTTAACCTCCTCGATCCCTTTCACAAAACGCTGATCCCGCTCGACAGTTGGGTGACCACGGCCATCGATTGGGTGGTGACGCACTTCCGTCCGCTGTTCCAGGGCATTCGTCTGCCGGTGGACTATATCCTCAGCGCCTTCCAGAATCTGCTGCTGGGTATGCCTGCGCCGGTGGCGATTATCGTGTTTGCACTGATCGCCTGGCAGCTTTCCAGCTTCGGCATGGGGGTGGCCACCCTGGTGTCTCTGGTGGCCATTGGCGCAATAGGGGCCTGGTCACAGGCCATGGTGACGCTGGCGCTGGTGCTGACCGCCCTGCTGTTCTGCATCATTATTGGTCTGCCGATGGGGATCTGGCTGGCCCGAAGTCAGAGGGCAGCCAAAATTATCCGCCCCCTGCTGGATGCCATGCAGACAACACCCGCCTTCGTTTATCTGGTACCTATCGTCATGCTGTTCGGTATCGGTAACGTCCCGGGCGTGGTGGTGACGATTATCTTTGCCCTGCCGCCGATTGTCCGCCTGACTATCCTCGGGATTAAACAGGTCCCTGCTGACCTGATCGAAGCCGCAGAATCTTTTGGTGCCAGCCCGCGCCAGATGCTGTTCAAAGTGCAGCTTCCACTGGCGATGCCGACCATTATGGCCGGGGTCAATCAGACGCTGATGCTGGCGCTGTCGATGGTGGTTATCGCCTCGATGATCGCCGTTGGCGGTCTGGGTCAGATGGTGCTGCGCGGCATCGGCCGCCTGGATATGGGCCTGGCTACTGTGGGGGGTGTCGGCATTGTCATTCTGGCCATTATTCTTGACCGCCTGACGCAGTCGCTGGGACGCGACAGCCGAAGCCGTGGCAACCGTCGCTGGTACGCCAGCGGCCCTCTGGGTCTGCTCACCCGCCCATTCTGTAAAACTGAATAATAAGAAGGTACTTATGACTATGAGAAAAATGACACTGCTGGCCGCCGCGTTCACTACGCTGGCCGCTGCTCAGGTTTCCGCCGCCGATCTGCCGGGTAAAGGCATTACGGTGAAGCCAGTACAAAGCACCATTACAGAAGAAACTTTCCAGACACTGCTGGTCAGCCGCGCGCTGGAAAAACTGGGATATACCGTCGAGGCACCCAGCGAAGTTGACTACAACGTGGGTTACACCTCCCTGGCGTCGGGTGATGCCACCTTCACCGCGGTGAACTGGCAGCCACTGCATGATGATATGTACAAAGCCTCCGGCGGCGATGCCAAACTCTATCGTCAGGGGACGTATGTGCAGGGCGCCGCACAGGGTTATCTGATCGATAAAAAAACCGCTGAGAAATACCACATCACCAATATTGAGCAATTGAAAGATCCCAAGCTGGCGAAGCTCTTTGATACCAATGGTGACGGTAAAGCAGACCTGACAGGCTGTACCCCAGGCTGGGGCTGTGAAGCCGTGATTAACCACCAGATTAATGCCTTCGATTTGAGCAAAAGCGTAGAGCACAATCAGGGGAATTACTCCGCGATGATTGCAGATACCATTACCCGCTTCAAAGAAGGTAAGCCAGTGCTCTACTATACCTGGACGCCTTACTGGGTGAGTGATGTGATGGTGCCGGGACGCGACGTGGTCTGGCTGCAGGTGCCGTTCTCGTCGATGCCTGGCGAGCAGAAAGACGTGGATACCAAGCTGCCAAACGGCGCTAATTATGGCTTCCCGGTCAACACCATGCACATTGTCGCCAATAAAGCCTGGGCGGAGAAAAATCCGGCGGCGGCCAAGCTGTTCTCTGAAATGAAGCTGCCGATCACGGACATCAATGCCCAGAACTCACGTATGCATCAGGGTCAGTCTTCCGAAGCGGATATCAATGCTCACGTTGACGGCTGGATCAAAGCGCACCAGGCACAGTTTGACGGCTGGGTGAAAGACGCGCTGGCGGCGGGTCAGTAATTCCCCGCCCGGGGCAGCCGTTACCACGGTGGCCCCCGCTGTTTTCGTCGCGCTAAGACGCGTGCAGGGTCGGCCTTCTTTTCTGGTCGGCCCTTTTCTTATCAGGCAGCACAGCGTAGCCCGGTGCTGAACTGGTTTGTCCTGTCAATAATCATGTGAGTGAAATAGTTATTTGGGTTATTATTAGCCAATAAGACAATTCTCACACTCATATGGGTTGTTATGAAATCCCCCCATCCTGGTCTGAACCCTGCCCTCGTCGCCCTGATGTCAATCGCCACCGGTCTCTCCGTGGCCTGTAACTATTATGTTCAGCCCCTGCTGGCGACCATTGCACACACCTTTTCGCTGTCATTTCATCAGGCCGGGTTTATCGTCACCACGGCACAGCTGGGCTATGCGGCCGGGCTACTTCTGCTGGTTCCGCTGGGCGATATGCTGGAGCGGCGGGGGCTGATCGTCTCAATGAGCCTGCTGGCGGCGGGCGGTATGGTCATTATCGCGCTTTCGTCATCGCTGCCATTACTGCTGCTGGGCACCGTGCTGACCGGATTATTCTCCGTCGTGGCACAGATCCTTGTCCCGCTGGCCGCCACGCTTGCGGCTCCGGAGAAGCGCGGCAAAGTGGTGGGGACGGTCATGAGCGGCCTGCTGCTGGGGATCCTGCTGGCACGTACCGTGGCGGGTGGCCTGGCACAGCTTGGCGGCTGGCGGACGGTGTACTGGGTCGCCAGCGTGATGATGGTGCTGATGGCCCTTGCTCTCTGGCGCTGGCTGCCACGTTTAAAACAGTCGGTGCCGCTAAATTATGGTCAGTTGCTGGGGTCTGTCTTCAGCCTCTATGCCCGGCACCCTGTTCTGCGCACGAGGGCCATTACCGGCAGCCTGATCTTTGCTAACTTCAGCGTACTCTGGACCTCTATGGCGTTTTTACTGTCATCGCCAGAGTGGAACTATTCAGAGGGCGAAATCGGCCTGCTCGGTCTGGTTGGTGCTGCCGGGGCACTCGCGGCCCGCCAGGCCGGGGCGCTGGCTGATAAAGGAAAGGCCCGTCTGACGACCAGCATCGGGCTGCTTATTCTGCTGGCGTCATGGGGAATGACCGCGCTCGGGGCCCACTCTCTGGTGGCGCTGATTATCGGGATTATCCTACTCGACCTCGCCGTACAGGGGGTGCATATTACTAATCAAAGCGTCATTTACCGTCATATGCCGGAAGCGCGTAACCGTCTGACCTCCGGTTATATGACCAGTTACTTTATTGGTGGCGCGTTGGGCTCACTGCTCTCTGCCTCAGCCTATCAGGCAGCAGGCTGGTATGGCGTCTGTGCCGCCGGTTCTCTGTTAACCGTCGTTAATCTATTCAGCTGGTGGCGAAGTCAGCATCATGAGGCCAGGGCGCATTGATTTTTCGCATTAAAAATGAAGTTTTTTCAGCGACAGTCGCCTGTTAAGACATTTCGTACTCTGGTAAGGTTAGGCGCAATTTATTCAGGTTGGTTATGTTTTCAGATGAAATTATACAGTAACAGCAGAGTCGCACCCGCTCATGGTTGAGCATAACAATCTGGCCTGTCTCCGCTGGCATCAAAGTCCGCCTGCCACCCAGCCTGACGTTACCGGCTGCCTGAGCAGGTTCAATGCCAGCCCGTCCGGTTTGAACCCGTCCGAAGCCCTGTCTGCTTCAGGCCTCTTTTCTCTTCGAATTGACGCACAGCCCGTGTTGACGGTGCTGTTGAGCGCGCTGGGTTATGGAATGATCCGGAAACTACTAATGATGGCTACAGCATCGTGAAAAATTCACCGGCTGTAAGAAGTGCTTTCACTTTAATAGTCATTACCGTTATTATACCAGTTGCAACTAGTGAGGTTCCTTTATAATGGAAAGTTCGTTTTCGCCCATTGAACAGATGCTGAATTTTCGTGCTAATCGCCAGAAGGATTTCCCTTTACAGGAGATCATGCTGACCCGCCTTTGTATGCATATGCAAAGTAAGTTGCTGGATAACCGCAATAAAATGCTGAAGGCGCAGGGGATTAACGAAACGCTGTTTATGGCACTGATCACGCTGGATGCGCAGGAAAATCACAGCATTCAGCCATCAGAACTGAGCGCCGCCCTGGGATCCTCGCGAACGAATGCGACGCGTATAGCCGATGAGCTGGAAAAACGTGGCTGGATTGAACGCCGTGAGAGCGATAACGACCGCCGCTGTCTGCATTTACATTTAACCCCTAAAGGGCATGAATTTCTGCGCCAGCTTCTCCCCCCTCAGCATCAGTGTCTGCAGCTGTTGTGGTCTGCGCTGAGTAGCTCAGAAAAATCACAGCTGGAAGGTATCACCCGTAAGCTTCTGACTCGCCTCGATAAAATGGACGAAGAAGAGGTCGTTGCGTCTCTTTCCAGATAGTTGTTCCACTAATAGCATATTGTGCGACACACCGTTAACTGGAAATCGCTACTTTAAGCCCCTGGAAATACATTCATGCCAGCGCTAATAACGCTGGCATTTTAGACTCGGGCGTCCGCCATTCAGGGAGGACAGCGGGCCCGTTGGCAAGAAGATCAGGAGAAAGTCATGAGTGAAAGCGCGGTAACACAAGACCCGCAGCAGCCAAAAAACAAGAAAAAGACGCGCAAAAAAGCTCTGATTTTTCTGGCTATCGTGTTCGTTATTATTGGTGTGGGCTGGGCGGCTTACTGGTTCCTGGTTTTACGCCACTTTCAGGAAACGGATGATGCTTACGTTGCCGGAAACCAGGCGCAGGTCATGGCTCAGGTCGCCGGGAGTGTGAATAAAGTCTGGTTCGACGATACGGACTTCGTGAAAAAAGGCGACGTGCTGGTCACGCTGGATCGCACCGATGCCGAACAGGCGTTTGAAAAAGCGCAGACGGCCCTGGCCACCAGCGTACGTCAGACGCACCAGCTGATTATTAACGGTAAACAGTATCAGGCAACTATCGCGCTGCAAAAGACGGCACTTGAACAGGCGCAGGCAGATTTGCGCCGTCGCGAACCGCTGGGCGCGTCAAACCTGATTGGTAGAGAAGATCTGCAACATGCCCGTGATGCGGTGGCTACCGCCAAAGCGCAGCTTGATGTAGCGACTCAGCAGTACAACGCCAACCAGGCGATGATTCTGGATACCTCGCTGGAAAATCAGCCCGCCGTGAAACAGAATGCCGCCGCTCTGCGTGATGCCTGGCTGGCATTACAGCGCACCGAGGTCATCAGTCCGATCGATGGCTACGTCTCACGCCGCAGCGTTCAGGTTGGCTCACAGATTGGCACCACTACGCCGCTGCTGGCGATCGTGCCGGCAACGAATCTCTGGGTGGATGCCAACTTCAAAGAGACCCAGCTGGCTGGCGTGCGTATTGGTCAGCCGGCTACCGTAGTCAGTGATATCTACGGGGATGATGTGGTGTACCACGGCAAAGTCGTCGGCCTTGATATGGGTACGGGCAGCGTCTTCTCTCTGCTACCGGCGCAAAATGCCACCGGGAACTGGATCAAAGTCGTTCAGCGCCTGCCGGTGCGTATTGAGCTCGACCCGCAGGAAGTAGCCAAACATCCGCTGCGCATCGGCCTGTCGACGCTGGTAAAAGTGGATACCAGCAACAGCGAAGGGGCCGTGCTGGCCACCAGCGTGCGCAGCAAACCAGCCTATGAAAGTGATGCGCTGGCCCGGGATCTGACACCAGCGAACCAGCTGATTGCCGAAATCATCCGTGCCAATGCCGGTTAACACGGCGGGAGACTGTTATGGCACGTAAACCGCTTGAAGGCACGCAGCTGGTTCTGATGACCATTGCGCTGTCGCTGGCTACTTTTATGCAGGTGCTGGACTCCACGATTGCTAACGTGGCGATCCCGACCATTGCCGGTAACCTGGGAGCCTCGAACTCTCAGGGCACCTGGGTAATCACCTCATTTGGCGTGGCAAACGCCATTTCGATTCCGATCACCGGCTGGCTGGCCAAGCGTTTTGGGGAAGTGAAGCTGTTTATGTGGTCGACGGTGGCGTTTGCCGCCGCCTCATGGCTGTGCGGCATGTCCGAAAGCCTGACCATGCTGATCTTCTTCCGCGTGATCCAGGGGATCGTCGCTGGCCCGCTGATCCCGCTGTCACAGAGCCTGCTGTTAAATAACTATCCCCCGGCTAAGCGCAGCGTGGCGCTTTCCCTGTGGGCAATGACGGTGATCGTCGCACCGATCTGCGGCCCGATCCTCGGCGGCTGGATTAGCGATAATTATCACTGGGGATGGATCTTCTTCATCAACGTGCCCATCGGCGTGGTGGTGGTAATCCTGGCCCTGCAGACACTGCGCAACCGCGAAACCGAAACCGTCATCCGCCCCATCGACACCGTGGGCCTGGTCCTGCTGGTCGTCGGCATTGGCTGCCTTCAGGTCATGCTGGATCGCGGGAAAGAGCTCGACTGGTTCAGCTCCAATGAAATCATTACATTAACGGTGATAGCCGTCGTAGCCCTGGTGGTGCTACTGGTGTGGGAGTTAACCGACGATCACCCGATCGTGGATTTGTCGCTGTTTAAATCGCGTAATTTCACCATCGGTTGCCTGTCGATCAGCCTCGCCTATATGCTCTACTTCGGGTCTATTGTCCTGCTGCCGCAGCTGTTGCAGGAGGTGTATGGTTACACCGCCACCTGGGCGGGGCTGGCCTCTGCGCCGGTAGGGATTATCCCGGTGATCCTGTCGCCAATTATCGGCCGCTTCGCGCATAAGCTGGATATGCGACGGCTGGTGACCTTCAGCTTTATCATGTATGCGGTCTGCTTCTACTGGCGGGCCTATACCTTTGAACCGGGGATGGATTTTGCTGCATCAGCCTGGCCGCAGTTTATTCAGGGCTTCGCCGTGGCCTGCTTCTTTATGCCACTGACCACCATCACTCTGTCAGGGCTGCCACCGGAACGCCTGGCGGCGGCATCGAGCCTGTCGAACTTTACCCGAACGCTGGCGGGTTCGATTGGTACCTCGATCACCACCACCATGTGGAGCGATCGCGAGTCGCTGCATCACGCCCATCTGACGGAGTCCGTAACGCCCTACAGCACCAATTCGCAACAGATGTATGCGAAGCTGGAACAGATGGGGATGACTCACGATCAGGCCTCGGCATACCTGGCGCAGCAGATCACCAATCAGGGGCTGATTATCTCAGCCAATGAGATCTTCTGGGCCTCGGCTGGCGTATTCCTGTTGCTGCTGGTTCTGGTGTGGTTTGCCCGGCCACCGTTTGGTGCGGGCGGCGGCGGCGGCGGTGCCCATTAAATAGCAGGTATAAAAAAAGGGCGACCCCAGCGGTCGCCCTTTTTATTCAGTGCCCTGTCAGGCGTTTTGACGCCACCATTCGGCCAGCAGTACACCGGTTGCCACGGAAACGTTAAGGCTTTCCACTTTCCCCGTACCACCAATTGAGACGCTCAGGTCGCCCTGATCAAAGGTGCTGTCTGACAGACCATCACGCTCCTGCCCCAGTACCAGCACCATTTTAGCCGGCAGTTCTGCACGAGACAGTGGAACCCCTTTATGGCTGGACGTGGTCACAATGGTGTAACCCGCCTTACGGAACGCGCTCAGACCGGCAGCAAAATTTTCACCGCTAATCGCCTGAACGTGTTCAGCACCGCCTTCTGCGGTACGCACAGCGGCGCCCGACTCCAGCATGGAGGCATCATCCACCAGCAATCCCTGCACACCGAAGTGCGCACAGCTGCGCATGATACCGCCCAGGTTGTGCGGGTTGCCGATGTCTTCCAGCGCCAGCACGCAGTCTTTTTCACCCGCCGTTGACAGCCACTGGCTTACTGGCATTCCGACACGCTTTTTGATCAGGAAGCAAACACCACCGTGGTGTTCCGTTCCTGAGGCTTTCTGCAGCTCGGCTTCATCCACGGTGTGGTAAGCCTTACGGTTAGCTGCCATATATTTCAGAGCTTCGCGGAAACGAGGCGTGACGCTCTGGATAAACCAGGCACGTACGATACTTTCCGGGCGGCTCTGGAACAGTGCCTGGCAGGCGTTTTCGCCATACACACGCGTCTCTTCCATACGCTGGCGGCGTATCTGCTCTGGATCGATGTAGCTTTTACCGCTGATGCCACCGTGATCCGGCTTATCGTCAGCTGCGGGGGCAGCGTTCGGCGCACGGGAAACGGTACGCCACGGAGAGTCAGAATGCCCTTCGTCGCGATCGCGCCCGCCACGTGGCTTGCTGTCTGCATTACGTGATGGACGGCGTGCGCCGTCCTGTGGACGTGGAGCACCTTTACCGGTACGGGGATTCCCGCCCTTGTTGCTGCTCTCGTCATCACCGCGGACATACATCACTTTGACCTTGCCGCTCTTACCTTTAAATTCGTCGTTCATTTTTCCTCCACCTGGCCTGAGCGCGAAGCGCGCAGATTACCTGATGTGGCAGCACTTAGCTATCAACTTCCAATAAAAGCCCGTAGCCGTTTATCCGCAACATCGTTATGAGACATTACCTATTATACCCATTGAACAAATCGCGTTGTTAGCCTCATTCCCCGCCCGCATAATGTGGGCTGATTTACTGAGAATTGCAGTAAGTAATCACTTACTCCTGAACTGAGGTGAATAATGAATACGGTTTGTGCATCCTGCCAGGCAACCAACCGCGTGCCTGCCGAGCGGCTGACTGACGGCGCAAAATGCGGCCGTTGCGGTCACGAGCTGTTTGATGGCCATGTGGTCAATGCGACAGCGGCGACGCTGGATAAATATCTGCAGGACGATCTGCCGGTCGTGATCGACTTCTGGGCGCCGTGGTGTGGCCCCTGCGTTAACTTCGCCCCGGTGTATGAGTCGGTGGCACAGGAGCGTAACGGCAGCATCCGCTTCCTGAAAGTTAATACCGAAGCTGAACCGGAGCTGAGCGCCCGCTTCCGTATCCGCAGTATTCCGACCATTATGATCTTTAAGCAGGGCGAGATGGCCGACATGCTGAACGGCGCGATGCCGAAAGCACCGTTTGAAGCCTGGCTGGACGAAAATCTGTAAGCATCACGCCGGGCATGCCCGGCGTTAATCCGTTAGAATAGCGTTTTTCTGTTGATGACTGCTGATGAACGATAACGCTGTTCTGTTGCTACGTGCCGCACGTCTGGCCCGTGCCACTCGCCCTTTTCTTGCCCGTGGTAACCGCATTACGCGCTGCCAGCGTTGCCTGTTGCCGCAAAAAAACTGCCTGTGCGACACCCTTGCTCCCCAGGCAGCCCGCAGCCGTTTTTGCCTGGTGATGTTTGACAGCGAACCGATGAAACCCAGCAATACCGGCAGACTGATTGCCGATATTCTGCCAGATACGCTGGCGTTTGGCTGGTCACGCACCGAGCCCGATCCCGCTCTGCTGGAGGCAGTCCGCAATCCGCATTATCAGCCGGTGGTGGTGTTCCCGGCATCCTATGCCGATGCCGGCAGGCCGGTACTGAATTCGCCCCCCGTCAACGGCAAGCCTCCGCTGTTTATCATGCTGGACGGCACCTGGACTGAAGCCCGCAAAATGTTCCGTAAAAGTCCCTGGCTGGATAACCTGCCCGTGATGTCACTGAACCTGACCCGCCCCTCCAATTATCAGTTACGCGTGGCGCACGCCGAAGGTCAGCACTGCACGGCCGAGGTCGCCGCCGAGCTGCTGCTGCAGGCCGGCGATGTCGCGGCCGGTGAAGCCCTGTTCCGCCATTTTGATCTCTTTCGTCAGCGCTATCTCGCAGGAAAACCCCATCATCCGCAGCAGATGGCTGAAAGTGATGATGAAATTCTGTCAGTGATCAAGTAACTGACAGCCCGGCCAGCATCTCCGGCAGACCCGGAGTAGACTCAAACTACTTTACCCGCCAGCATGACCGGGTGATATTCGAAGGGAGCGGAGATGAGTCAACGTGGATTAGAAGCCCTGCTGAAACCGAAATCCATTGCGGTAATCGGTGCCTCCACCCGGCCTGAGCGAGCCGGGTATCTGATGATGCGGAATCTGCTGGCCGGTGGCTTCAGCGGCCCGGTTCTTCCCGTCACGCCCAAATACCAGGCCGTATGCGGCGTGCTGGCCTGGCCGGACATTCCCAGTTTGCCGCTGTCTCCCGACCTCGCGATTATCTGCACCCATGCCAGACGTAATCTTGAGCTGCTTACGGCGCTGGGGGAGCGCGGATGCAAGGCCTGCATTATTCTCTCAGCGCCTGACGACCAACTGGCAGCGCTGAAGGCCTGCGCCAGCCGCTGGCAAATCCGCCTGTTGGGGCCTAACAGCCTGGGCCTGCTGGCACCGTGGCAGGGGCTGAATGCCAGCTTCTCGCCAGTCCCCATAACGCCAGGTAAGCTGGCCTTTATTTCCCAGTCAGCCGCCGTTTCTAACACCATCCTCGACTGGGCGCAACAGCGTCAGCTGGGCTTCTCATGGTTTATTGCGCTCGGTGACAGCCTGGATATTGATGCCGACGACCTGCTGGACTTCCTGGCTCGCGATGGCAAAACCAGCGCTATTCTGCTTTACCTGGAGCATCTCAGCGATGCGCGCCGTTTTGTCTCTGCAGCCCGCAGTGCCTCCCGTAATAAGCCTATTCTGGTCATTAAAAGTGGTCGCAGTCCTCAGGCCCAGCTATTGCTGAAAACTCACGGCGGGATGGATGCTGCGTGGGATGCCGCTATCCAGCGGGCTGGACTGTTACGCGTGCAGGATACCCATGAACTGTTCTCAGCGGTAGAAACCCTCAGTCATATGCGTCCGCTGCGCGGAGAGCGACTGATGATTATCAGTAACGGGGCGGCGCCGGCTGCGTTGGCGCTGGATGCGCTCTATGCCCGCAATGGCAAGCTCGCCACGTTAAGTGAGCCTTTACTTACTGAACTGGGCGCACAGCTGCCAGACAGTGTCACCCCGGGCAACCCGCTGGATTTGAAAGATGATGCCACCCCGGCACGCTATTTAGCGGCGCTGACATTACTGCTGGACAGCCACGACCTGGATGCCATTCTGATTATCCACGCCCCCAGTGCGGCAGCGCCGCCAACGCTCACCGCCCAACACATCATTGCCCTGGTGAAACAGCATCCACGGGGCAAACAGCTTACGCTGCTGACCAACTGGTGTGGAGAGTACTCTTCACTGGAAGCCCGCCGTCTGTTTAATGATGCTGGTGTCCCAACCTACCGAACACCGGAAGGCACCGTAACCGCCTTTATGCACATGGTGGCGTACCGGCGTAACCAGAAGCAGCTGCGTGAAACTCCCGCGCTACCCGCGAACCTGACCGCCAATACGGCGGACGCACACCGCCTGATCCACCAGGCGCTGCAGGACGGTGCCACATCACTGGACACGCATGAGGTGCAGCCCATTCTGCAGGCCTACGGTCTGAGCACGCTGCCGACCTGGATTGCCAGTGACAGCACGGAGGCCGTGCATATTGCCGGGCAGATTGGCTATCCTGTGGCGCTGAAGCTCCGTTCACCGGATATACCTCATAAATCAGAGGTCCAGGGCGTTATGCTGTATCTGCGCACGCCAGACGAGGTAGAGCAGGCGGCCAATGCCATTTTTGACCGCGTAAAAATGGCCTGGCCGCAGGCGCGCATTCACGGTTTGCTGGTACAGAGTATGGCGAACCGCGCCGGGGCCCAGGAACTGCGGGTTGTGGTGGAGCAGGATCCGCTCTTCGGACCGGTGATCATGCTGGGGGAAGGCGGGGTCACCTGGCACGCTGACCGTCAGGCGGTCATCGCCCTGCCGCCGCTGAATATGACCCTGGCGCGCTATCTGGTGATCCAGGCGATCAAGCAGGGAAAAATTCGTGGCCGCAGCGCACTTCATCCGCTGGATATTGTTGGCCTGAGCCAGGTGCTGGTTCAGGTGTCAAACCTGATCGTTGACTGCCCGGAGATCGTCCGGCTGGATATCCATCCGCTGCTGGCGAGTCATGAGGATTTTACGCTGCTGGATGTGACGTTGCAGCTGGCGGCATTCCACGGTGATGCCGAAGCGCGGCTGGCAATACGCCCCTACCCTCACGAGCTGGAAGAAGCCGTACAGTTGAAAAATGGCCAGCAGTGCCTTTTCCGCCCCATCCTGCCAGAGGATGAGCCCTTATTGCAGCAGTTCATTGCTCAGGTGACGAAAGAAGATCTTTATTACCGCTATTTCAGTGAGATCAATGAGTTCACCCACGATGATTTGGCGAACATGACGCAGATCGACTACGATCGGGAAATGGCGATCGTCGCCGTGCGCCAGCATAAGGGTCAGGATGAGATTATTGGCGTGACGCGCGCCATCTCTGATGCCGACAATATTGATGCAGAATTCTCAGTGCTGGTACGCTCGGATCTGAAAGGGCTTGGCCTGGGCCGGCGATTGCTGGAGAAGATGATTATCTATACCCGACAGCACGGCCTGCAACAGCTGAACGGTATCACTATGCCGAACAACAGAGGTATGGTGACCCTGGCACGTAAGCTGGGGTTTGCCGTTGACGTCCAGATGGAAGACGGCATTGTCGGGCTCTCACTGCATCTGCAAAGTGACCCGATCGGATCCGAAAAGTAAATCTGATACTATCAGAACCAACTAATGGTATTATTCGCGGTTAGGGTCCTGATTTTATGGCAAAAGGCCATTCTATGAACAGAGAAGAAACGCACTGTGATGTTGTCAAAATTTAAGCGTAATAAACACCAACAGCACCTTGCGCAACTGCCTAAAATAGCTCAGTCAGTTGCTGATTTCACCACGCTGTATTCCCCGGCGGATTTTCGCGAGACGCTGCTGAAAAGCATTGCGTCGGCGACCCGGCGCATCTGCATAGTGGCTCTTTATCTGGAAAATGATGAGGGTGGCCAGGCGATCCTCTCTGCGCTCTACGCGGCAAAACAGCAGCGTCCGGAACTGGACATTCGTGTCCTCGTTGACTGGCACCGTGCCCAGCGCGGACGCATCGGCGCAGCAGCCTGTGCCACTAACGCGGACTGGTACTGTGATATGGCCGCCCGTCATCCCGGCCTGGCGATCCCGGTGTATGGTATTCCGGTCAACACGCGGGAAGCGCTCGGTGTGCTGCACCTGAAAGGGTCGATTATCGACGACACCGTTTTCTATACCGGGGCCAGCTTCAATGACGTTTATCTGCACCAGCATGAGCGTTACCGCTATGACCGTTACCAGCTGATCGGCAACCGTACCCTGGCTGATACGATGTTCGACTGGATTGAAACCAATCTCATTCAGGCGGAAGCCGTCAATCGGCTTGACCAGCATGAGCGCCCCAAAAGTCCGGAAATCAAGAATGAAACCCGCCAGTTCCGTCAGGATTTGCGTGGCTTTGATTACCAGTTTGACGGCGATGCCAACAACGAAGAACTGGCCGTTACCCCGCTGGTCGGTCTTGGCAAGCGCAGCCTGCTGAACAAAACGATCTTCCACCTGATGCCCTGCGCCGAGCAGAAACTGACTATCTGTACGCCGTATTTCAATCTGCCCGCCATCCTGGTTCGTAACATTATCTATCTGCTGCGTCAGGGGAAAGAGGTGGAGATTATCGTGGGCGATAAAACCGCCAACGACTTCTATATCCCGGAAGACCAGCCGTTTAAAATCATCGGCGCACTGCCCTACCTGTACGAAATTAACCTGCGCCGCTTCCTCAGTCGACTGCAGTATTACGTCAACAGCGGCCAGCTGACGGTACGCCTGTGGAAAGATGGCGAAAACAGCTACCATCTGAAAGGACTGTGGGTGGATGACGAGTGGATGATGGTGACGGGTAATAACCTGAACCCCCGTGCATGGCGACTGGACCTGGAAAATGCTGTCCTGATCCACGATCCGCTTCAGCAGCTGACGGAGCAGCGCGACCGTGAACTGGCGCTGATCCGCCAACATACGACAACGGTAGAGCATTTTCACGATCTGGAAAGTATCGCTGACTACCCGGTGAAAGTGCGGAAACTCATCCGCCGGCTTCGCCGCATCCGTATTGACCGGCTCATCAGTCGTATTCTTTAATCAGCAGCTATACTCCCTTTACTGGCCCCGCAATGTCGGGGCTTTTTTATGGAGTATTTATGCGCACCTGCCTGCTGGCCGTTATCGTCATTTGCAGTGGCTGTACTCATATGGCGCAGGATGACTGGACCGGGCGTGATAAAGCCCAGCACTTTATCTCCTCCGCCTTTCTTTCCGCCGCCGGTAATGCCTATGGTGAACGTCAGAACTGGCACAAAGACCGCAGCGGCAGCGTCGGGCTCATGTTCGCGATCGGCCTGGGGGCGGCGAAAGAACTGTTCGACAGCAGGGAAAGAGGAAGTGGCTGGAGCTGGAAAGATTTCAGCTGGGATGTAGCCGGTGCTGCCACCGGCTATGCATTATGGAATCTGGACCGTTAGTTAAAGTTTTAACCCTTTGCCGCGTCGGTGCAGCATCAGCGAAACCAGGAAAGCAATGGCCCCCATTCCAGAGACATACCAGAAGAAACTGGTTTCGCTGCCAGCCGCCTTCAGCGACAGCGCCACATATTCCGCCGATCCGCCAAACAGCGCGTTTGCCACGGCATAAGACAACCCCACGCCCAGCGCCCGCACCTCCGGTGGGAACATTTCCGCCTTAAGGATCCCGCTGATCGAGGTGTAGAAACTGGTGATCACCAGCGCCAGCATGACCAGCATAAAAGCGGCTGCCGGACTCGTCACGCTCTGCAACAGGGTCAGGATCGGTACGGTACAGACCGCAGCCAGTCCCCCGAAGATCAGCATGGAGTTACGCCGTCCGATCTTATCTGATAGCGCACCAAAAAATGGCTGCAGCAGCATAAAGATAAACAGCGCGCCGGTCATCAGACCGCTGGCGGCTTTATGATCCATACCGGCAGTGTTCACCAGATATTTCTGCATATACGTCGTAAAGGTGTAAAAGCTCAACGACCCGCCAGCGGTAAAGCCCAGTACCATGATAAAGGCACGCCGGTGTTTCCACAGTCCTTTCAGTGAGCCGGCATCTTTATGGCTGCGCGTGGTTTTATCGGAGGTTTCATTCAGGGAACGACGTAAATAGAGTGCGACCACGGCCAGCACGGCACCCAGCGCAAAGGGTATCCGCCAGCCCCAGGAACGCAGTTCTTCGTCAGAAAGGATCTGCTGCAACACAACGACGGTCAGCAGCGCCATCAGCTGGCCACCTATCAATGTCACATACTGAAATGACGCATAAAATCCCTTTCGCCCTTCTACCGCCACTTCGCTCATGTAGGTCGCACTGGTACCATATTCCCCGCCTACCGACAGCCCCTGAAACAATCGGGCCAGCAAAAGCAGAGCCGGCGCCCAGACCCCTATCGTCTCATACCCAGGCAAACAGGCGATCACCAGCGATCCAAAGCACATCATACAGACTGAAATTAGCATGGAGCTTTTACGCCCGTGCCTGTCACCAATATAGCCAAACAGCCAGCCACCAATAGGGCGCATCAGGAAACCGGCGGCGAACACCCCCGCCGTCTGGAGCAGCTGCGTTGTCGCATTACCGCTGGGGAAGAAGATATGAGCGAAGTACAGCGAGCAGAATGAATAAACATAGAAGTCGAACCATTCGACCAGATTACCGGAGGACGCCCCTACGATGGCCCAGACACGTTGACGAGTAGTCATTGACGCTGTCGCGTGCAAATTATTTTCAGTGATGGACTCTGCCATTAATAACCTCGTGAGTTCTTTCCTTGCTTTGAACAAGCGCCAAAGAGTATAGATATCAATTAACTCAAATGCTGTTTTGTTATGAAATTGTTTTATAAGGATGGATTGTTAATTTTGTGAGTCAGCATGGATTATTGCATAAGGAATAGCGTGGTCATATCAGCGAACACGCTGGAAACAGGCAGGAAATTCTGAATCTGACGCTTAAACGGGGCAGACAGGCGAAACGAACGATCTTTTGGGAGGAGATTAAGTCAGGAGGGAGAGATCGATGAGGAATTATCCCCGCTAAAACGCAAAAAACCCCGGCCTTTCGGTCGGGGTTATTGCTTTATTTGATGCCTGGCAGTTCCCTACTCTCGCATGGGGAGACCCCACACTACCATCGGCGCTACGGCGTTTCACTTCTGAGTTCG